>Ga0182742_1002003_pt1 | contig 23951 bp, 17 predicted proteins | sample eDN5th37CBELigMG_FD_128880 | JGI IMG/M metagenome (GOLD analysis project Ga0182742, IMG submission 128880) | Enriched Miracle-Growth compost microbial communities from Emeryville, California, USA - eDNA 5th pass 37_C BE-Lig MG (version 2)... ...
CACGCCGCCCTTCCCCCACGGCGACGGCGACGTCGCCGCCTTCTCGCGCCGGGTGATCGACGGCACGCCCGCGCCGCCGCCCCGCCGCGCGGACGTTCCCGCGTGGCTCGCGCCGATCCTGCTGCGGGGCCTCGCGCGGAATCCCGCCGCGCGCTTTCCCAGCCAGGCGGCGCTCCTCGCCGCGATCGAGGGCCACCTGCCCAGGGATCCGGACCTCGATCCCTCGGTGGTGCGACGCGACGTGCAGATCCTCCGCTCCGCCGTCCTGATCGCCGCGGTGGCGACCGTGATCACCGTGGCGATCTTCTTCCGCCCGCTTGGCGTGCGGGGGCTCGCCTCGATCTCCGCGTTCCTGGTCTCGGTGGAGCTCACGGTGATCGCCCTGCGCTGGCGGAGCATCACCCGCAACACCTTCGGGCGGCGCAGCGCCGGTATCCTCGTCTTCGGAACGATCTCCATCCTCCTCCACCGGATGCTCGCGTTGGAGATGGGCACCATCTTCGAGCAGGTGGTCGTGGTCGACCTCCTGCTCATGGCGCTGATCTACGCCTTCGTCGCGGTGACGGTGCAGCGGTGGGTCGCGGTGCCCGCGATCATCGCGCTCGCCGCGGCGGCCGCGGGGGCGCACTTTCCCCACATCACCCGGCCCGTCTACCTGCTCGGCAGCGTCGGCACCTTCCTCCTGGTGACCCTCGACGCCTTCCGGCGGCGCTGACGGCGTGCGATCCGCGAAAAACGATCGCTCCGATGTCGGATCCCGGCGCCGCTCTGCGGGAGAGGGGGACGCGCGCCGGTCCGACGAGTCTGCCGGTGCGCGAGCAACCGGAGAACTACCATGCGATCGAAACTCCCATCCTCCTGCCTCGGTGCCCTGGCGGCGCTGGGGCTCCTCACCGCGGCGACGCCTGCCGCCGCGGGCCCCACCTGCAAGAACCTCTGGTGCGAGTCCGCCGCCGACTGGCACGACGGCGGCTTCGGGGCCTCCTACAGCTTCTGGAGCGGCATCGAGACCAAGGCCGACCACCCGAAGGACCCCAGCTTCGACGCCACGTACTTCAAGGGCGGCGCGGAGATGAACGTCACCGCCAAGGTGCTGGGCAAGCGCGTCACCATCGCCGAGGTCGGCGCCATCGCCTGCAACCACCAGGGCGACGCGTGGGGCGAGGTGAAGGTCGTCGCCGCGGGCCAGGTGATCGCCAGCGCCGAGATGAGCGATCAGGCGGAGTTCGGCGTGGACCGCACGCTCATCAACGCCGACGACAAGATCAAGCTGCTCGGCGTCAAGATCAAGCTGAAGGGCAAGGTCTCCGGCGGCGTGGGCCTCACCGTCGATCCCTCCTTCGGCGCGGACGGCATCGGCGTCACCGCCACGCCTTTCACCAACGCCTACGCGAAGGTGAGCGCCAGCGTGGGTGCGAGCTGCGCGAGCGTCGGCGTGGAAGGCTCGCTGACCGCGATCGACCTCGAGGTGCCCTCCAGCGTCTCCGCCTCCTTCGATGCGGGCGGCATGGAGTACGCGGTGGCGAGCGACTACGACCTGCACGCGATCGACGGCAAGATCAAGGTGAAGCTCAAGGTCTGCGGCGTGAAGGAGTCGAAGACGCTGGCCAAGTTCAAGGGGGCGCGCCTCGCCGGCGGCCTCCTCCACACCAGCGGCACGCTCCAGTTCTGACGAGCCGCGGTGCGAAGAACGCCCTGCCCCGCGTCCCCGGGGCAGGGCGCTTCCATGCCGCCCCCCGGAGGCAGCAGATGAACCATCGCCGAATCGCCTATGCCGCGGCGGCAGCGTTCGCCATCCTCGCCGCCGTGCTGCTCGTCCACGACCGGCCGAGGCAGGAGCCCGCGACCCCGCCCGCGCCGCAGGTGGCGAAGACGCCCGCGCCGGCGCCGCGCGCCGCCGCCCTTCCCGCGGCGCGCGAGGACCGGACGGAGCTGCGGATCTTCGCGGCGACGATGGAGCAGCAGCTCCACCTCGGCGACGATCGCCTCCTCGACGAGAGGCTCGAGGCCCGCCTCGAATGGCTCCCGCTCTCCGAGCGCCTCGTGGAGGTGCGGCTCTCCGCGGTCCGCCACGACGGCGTGGGCCGCGAGCTGCCGCCCCGCGCGGAGCTGGAGCGGCCGGTGCTGCTCCAGCTCGACGAGGCCGGGCGCCTCGAGGGGCTCCGCTTCCTGCCGCGCACCGGCGAGGCGGCGCGCCTGCTCCTCACCGCGCTCCTCGCGGCGGGTCAGTTCACGCCCGGCGACGGGACGCGGTGGGAGGTGGAGGAGCAGGACGGCACCGGCGCCTACCGGGCGATCTACGAACGGACGGGACCGCACGCGGTCCGGCGGAGCAAGCGCGGCTACACCCGCCTCCACGAGCGCGGCGAGCGGGTCCACGTGGAGGGCGACGCCTCCTTCGAGCTGGAGGCGGACGGCGGCCTCGCCGCGTGGCGCGCCACCGACGCGGTCCACACGCGCTCCGCGGCGTTCGGCACCATCGCCGGCACGCTCGAGGTGGAGGCCCGGCTGATCGAGCGCAGGGAGATAGACGGAGCAGCGCTCGCCTCGGCCCGCGCCGGCGCGGCGGGCTACGAGGCGGCAACGCTGGTGGTCGCCGGGACGGAGGCGGACGACGCCGCGCTGGATCGGGCCATGGACGAGGAGCGCGCCGCGGGCGCCACCCTCTCCGGCCTGCGCCGCGCCTTCGCGGAGACCGTGGGCAGGCCGCGCAGCGAGGTGGGGGAGCTGCGGGCCGATCTGGTGGAGACCGCCGGGGCGCTCTTCCGCATCGACCCCGAAGAGGCGCGGCGCGCGGGGGAGCAGCTCGGCGCCGCGGATCTCTCCGATGCGGAGGCCAACTTCCTCGCGGGCGGGCTCCAGTCCGCGGGGACGCGCGAGGCGGCCCACGCCCTCGCCGACGCGATCCGGCGCCGCGACGCCACCCCCGAGGCGCGGCGCCAGGCGGCGGCGAGCCTGGCGCTGATGGACCAGGCGGACGCCACCACCGTCGCCGCGCTGGCGGAGGCGGCGCAGAGCGACGATCCCACCGTGCGCAACACGTCCACCCTGGCCCTGGGATCGCAGGCGCGGGTCCTCGGCACCGAGAGCGGCGGGCTCGATCCCCTGGCGGATCTCCTCGCGGCGTACGAGCGAGCCACCGATCCCGTGGAGCGGGCGATGTACCTCGATGCCTTCGGCAACAGCGGCGATCCCCGCGCGCTCCCCGCGATCCGGCAGGCGCTGGCGGAGCCCCGCCTGGCAGCCACCGCCGCGTTCGCGCTGCGCTTCATCGACGGGCAGGAGGCGGATGCGCTGCTGCAGGCGGCGATCACCGGCGGCGCGCCGCAGGTCCGCCTCGCCGCCTGGCGGGCGATCGGCTACCGGGAGGTCGAGCCCTGGCTTCCCTGGGCGCAGCTCGCGCTGGGGCGCGAGAGCGCGCCGCAGGTGGCGGAGGCGATCCACGCGGTGATCGCCCGCGCGGACGACTGACCTGCAGCGACCCACACCGTCGCCACAACGCCGCAGCGAAAAAAAATCGCCTCCGCTGTCGGATTTTCCGTCCGATCCGCGGAGGTCTCCCGTAGGACTGTCGGACATCCATCAACTCGCTGCCACGCCGGCGCGCGCGGAGCGAGGGGTGTCCGGCCGGCAGCAACGCCCGGGCGCGAGCTCGGGCGCACCACGGAGATCGAATGAGCGCAGTGCGACACCCCCTCGCCCTGGTGGGCCTCTCCCTCCTCGTCGGAAGCGGCTGCTCCTCCAGCGATTCCTCGTCCGGGAACAACCCGCCTCCCGACGAGACCGGCGGGCGGCCCCCCAACATCCTCTTCATCACCGTCGACGACTTCGGCGTCGACGTGCTCGAGGTCTTCGGCTACGGCGGCGAGCTCTCGCCCCCGGCGACGACCACCAGCATCGACGCGATCGCCGCGGGCGGCGTGCGCTTCCGCAACACCTGGTCGATGCCCACCTGCAGCCCCAGCCGCGCCTCGATCTTCACCGGGCAGTACCCTTTCCGCACCGGCGTGATGAACGCGATCACGTCCAACGACCTGGCCCAGTCGCAGACCTCGCCCTACCGGGTCACCACGCCGAAGCTCCTCAAGGAGAAGGGCTACGTCAGCGCGCTGATCGGCAAGATGCACCTGACCGGCTCCGACCTCGGCCCCGATCGCCATCCCCTCGGCCACGAAGCGATGCGCGAGCTGGGCTGGGACTACTTCGCCGGCTACCTCGACGGCGCCCCCTACCCCATCGACACCACCGCCGGCGGCGTGGCGCCGGTGGGGACCTATCCGTGCGGCATGGTGCCCACCACCGCTGTCGATCCGGAGCACGGGGCCGACGCGGGCATCTGCTACCTCGCCGACGGCGGCCACCTGGAGATGGCGGCGCCCGACTTCCCCACGCCCGGCCGCACCTGCGTCGAGCGCGGCGGCATCTTCGATCCCAGCGGCACGCCCTACAGCGAGGAGCGCCGGGCGCAGCTCCAGTTCGAGGTGCAGAACGGCTACTACACCGGCGAATGGGTGGTGAACCACGAGGACGGAACGACCGAGGTGATCCGCCCCTCCGATCCCCGCGCCCGCGGCTACCGCTCCACCGTCGAGACCGATCGCGCCATCGAGTGGCTCGAGCACGCGAAGAGCCACCACGCGGACCAGCCCTGGATGCTGAGCGTGGGCTACTCCGCGCTCCACACCCCGCTGCAGCCGCCGCCCGCGGCGCTCCTGCCCCACCCCGACGCCGCCCTGAGCCTCACCGGCTGCGGCACGCCGGTGGCCGACCACCTCGCCGACGTGGGCGGGCCCACGAAGATCGGCGACGTGGCCGACTTCGCCCAGGCGCGCGTCGTCGCCCAGCACATGCTCGAGGCGCTCGACCACGAGATCGGCCGCCTGCTCCTCGCGGCGGGCGTGGTGGTGCGCGACGAGGCGGGCAACCTGCGCCACAACCCCGAGAGCGACGTGGTCGTGGTCTTCGTCGGCGACAACGGGACCTACGCCCCCAGCGTCAAGCTCCCCTTCGACATGCAGCGCGCCAAGGGCTCGCCCTACCAGACCGGCGTCTGGGTGCCGCTCATCGTCGCCGGCCCGGTGGTGGAGGCGCCCGATCGCGACGAGGAGGCGATGGTCAACGTCACCGACCTCTACCGCCTCTTCGGCGAGCTGGCGGGGATCGACATGGAGGAGCGCGCCGCCGCGCTCGGCCTCGACGCCGCCCCCGTCCTTCCCTACCTGGAGCAGCCGGGGCTTTCGAGCATCCGCGCCACCAACTTCACCGAGGTGGGGATGAACATCGCCGCTCCGACCCCGCCCCCCTGCGTGGTCCCGCAGGTCAACGTCTGCGTGCAGATCTTCCCCCAGCGCGAGGTCTGCGAGGACCAGGGCGGCGTCTGGTACGGCCCGGGCAGCGAGGCGGATCCCGCCGGCTTCGCCGACTGCTGCGCGGTGGCCGCGCACCTCGAGGCGGCGGGCGAGACCGTCCCGGTCAACTTCCCCCGCTCGCAGCGGGCGATCCGCAACGAGACCTACAAGCTGGTCCGCGTGGAGCGCCTCTCCTGCGCCAGCGGGGAATACGAGACCGCCGACGAGCTCTACGAGATCAACCAGAGCCCCGACACCAGCGAGCTGAAGCTGGATCGCGCGGACGCCGACCTTCTCGCGGGCACCCTCACCCCGGAGCAGGAGGAGAACTACGAGGCGCTGAAGGTGGAGCTGGAGAAGCTCCTCGCCACCGCCGTCTCCTGCCCCGCGGACGTCAACGGCGATCGCAAGGTCGATCAGCGCGACCTCGACGAGTGGACCCGCTGGTCCACCGCCAACGGCGGCCAGTCGAGCTGGGCAGACGTCAACCTCGACGGCGTGACCGACGAGACGGACAAGGCGATCATCGAGGAGCGCCTCGGCGCCGACTGCACCATTTGAGCGAGTCGCCCGCCAACGTGCGGCCCCGGAAGCGGGGCCGCTGGCTTCTCCCGCTCGGCGCCCTCGCGGCGCTGGGCGGGATCGGTGCGTGGTGGTGGCCGGCTCCCGCGGTGGAGGAGCCGGCCGCAGCCACGTGGGTGGACGAGTCCACCTGCCGCTCGTGCCACGCGGCACAGCACGAGGCGTGGCAGGGATCCCACCACCACCTGGCGATGCAGCGGGCGACGGGCGAGGCGGTGCTCGGCGACTTCGCCGATCGCGCGCTGCGGACCGACGTGGAGGCGATCCGCTTCCTCCGCGGCGCGGACAGCTACCGGATCGAGTCGCCCGGCCCCGATGGCGACCCCCTCGATCGCCCGGTCGCCTTCACCCTCGGCGTCGAGCCGCTCCAGCAGTACCTGCTGGCGATGGACGACGGCCGCCTCCAGGTCCACGGCGCCGCCTGGGACGTGCCCGGCGCGCGCTGGTTCCACCTCTACGACGGCCAGGGGGTCGACCACCGCCACCGCCTGCACTGGACGAAGGCGCAGCAGAACGCCGACTTCATGTGCATCGAGTGCCACACCACCGGCTTCCGGCGCGGCTACGACGCCGCCGCAGATCGCCACGAGAGCCGCTGGCACGCCCTCGGGGTCGGCTGCCAGAGCTGCCACGGCCCCGCCTCTGCCCACCTGCGCTGGGCCCGGGAGGGTGGCGGCACGGCGAAGGGCTTCGCGCAGCCGCCGGGCCAGGTGGAGGTGTGCGCCCGCTGCCACAGCAGGCGCACGCCGCTGGGCAACGGCTGGGAGCACGGCGCCGACCTGCTCGACGACTTCCTGCCGATGCTCCTCACCGCCGACCTCTACGAGGTGGACGGGAAGATCCTCGACGAGGTCTTCGAGTACGGATCCTTCGCTCAGAGCCGCATGCACGAGGCGGGCGTCGTCTGCACCGACTGCCACGATCCCCACCGCGCCGCGCTGCAGGCGCCGGGCAACGGCGTCTGCGTGCGGTGCCACAACCCCTCGGCCCGGGCGAACCGCGCGGGGATCGACGGCAGCCGCCTGCAGCCGAAGCGCTACGACGATCCGTCCCACCACCGCCATGCCGCCGGCACGCCGGGCAGCGCGTGCGTCGACTGCCACATGCCCGGCCGGCTCTACATGGGCAACGACCTGCGGCGCGACCACGCCTTCACCTCCCCCCATCCGCGGCAGGCGACCGAGCTGGGCCACTCCGACGCCTGCCTCGGCTGCCACGAAGGGAAGCGCGAGGAGGTGCTGGAGGCCTTCGATCGCTGGTACCCGGACGCTGCGCCGCGGGATGGCGGCTTCGCCCGCGCGCTCCACGCGGCGCGCAACGGCAAGCCCGGCGCGGCGGAGGGGCTGCTGCGCCAGCTCGCCCGCGACGACCTCCCGGCGATCCGGCGCGCCACCCTGATCGGCGAGCTCGCCGCCTGGCCCTCCGCCGCGGCGCAGCGCGCGGTGGTGGAGGCGCTGGGCCATCCGTCGCCGCTGGTGCGCCGGAGCGCGATCGAGGCGGCCGCGGCGCTCCTCCCCGCGCCCGCGCAGCTCCAGCTCTTCCCTCCGCTGCAGGACGATCCCGTCCGCGCGGTGCGCCTCGCGGCGGCGTGGCAGCTCGCGCAGCTCCCGGAAGCCGTTGCCGCCCGCACCACCGAGTACGAAGCGGTGCAGGAGACGATGCTCGACAGGGCGGAGTCCCACTTCAACCTGGCGGGCATCTACGCGGCCACGGGCAGGGGCGATCGGGTGGAGCCCGCGCTGCGCCGGGCGCTCCAGCTCGATCCCGCGTACTTCCCCGCGCTCGTCCTCCTCTCCCAGTGGCGGGAGCAGGCGGCGGGCGACGTGGAGGGCGCGCGCGGCCTGCTGGAGGAGGCGCTCGCGCTCCATCCGGACGAGGGCTCCCTCTGGCACGCGCTCGGCCTGATGCAGGTGCGCCGGGGCGAGAAGACCCGCGCCCTGGAATCGCTGCGCCGCGCCCACGAGGCGGCGCCCGCCGACGCGGCGTACGGCTACGTCTACGCCGTGGCGCTCCACGATGCAGGTGAGCGGGAGGCAGCGCTGCGCCTCCTGCGGGATCTCCTGCTGCGGCACCCCGCCGATCGCACGGTGCGCCAGGCGCTGCTCGGGCTCCTCCGCGGCACGGGCGCCCACGGCGAGGCGGAGGCGCTCCTCGACGAGCTCGCCCTCCAGAACCCCGGCGATCCGCTGCTGCGGGGCAGGAACCCGACCCACTCGACCCAACGATAGGAAGAGAGATGCGAACCCGATTCGTCTGCGCGCTCGCCGCGTCCGCGACCCTGATCTCGTGCAGCGCCTCCACCGATCCGCTTCCGGCGGGGGAGGCGCGCCCGCCCAACATCCTCTTCGTCATCCTGGACGACGTGGGGATCGACCAGATGTCCGCCTTCGGTTACGGCGGCCTGGAAGCGCCGGCGATGCCGACCATCGACGCCATCGCCGGCGCGGGCGTGCGCTTCCGCAACACCTGGTCGATGCCCGAGTGCTCGCCCGGCCGCGCGGCGCTGCTCACCGGCCGCTACCCGCTGCGCAACGACGTCTACCAGGCGCTCGGGCCGAAGGACCTGGCCAACTCGCAGATCGATCCCTGGGAGGTGACCGCGCCGAAGCTCCTCGCCCGCGCCGGCTACGAGAGCGCCATGTTCGGCAAGTTCCACCTCGCCGGACCGGAGCACAACGAGGCGGGCAACGGCACCCCGGCGCAGCTCGGGTGGGACCACTTCCACGGCTGGACCGGCGGCCTGCCCGGCTCGATCGACACCACCGCCGGCGGGGTGGCGCCGCCGGGCACCTGGTCGTGCGGCTTCGTCCCCGGGGCCTCGGTGCCGGGCGGCGCCGATGCGGGCGCCTGCTGGGTGCCGCAGCCGGGGGGCAGGGCGAGCTGCGTGGAGCTCGCCGGCGCCAACGAGGCGGGCGATCCCCCCGGGCTGCAGTGCCTCACCCGCGGCGGCGTGCTGGTGCCCGACGCGCCCTGCGGGGAGGCGCCGCCGGAGGGCGTGGTCTTCGATCGCGAGAACGCCCACTACGTCTCGCCGCTGGTGGTCAACCGCGGCGGCGCGGTGGAGGAGGCGGGCCTGCTCGACGCGCGCAGCCGCGGCTTCCGCTCCACCCTCGAGGTCGACGCGGCGATCGCCTGGATCCGCGAGCGCGCCGCATCGAAGCGGCCGTGGATGGCGACGGTGAGCTTCAGCTCGCCCCACACGCCGCTGCAGCGTCCGCCCGGCCACCTCCTCCGCTCCGGCATCGGCAGCAGGCTGACCGCGGACTGCACCGATCCCCTCAACCAGCGCCGGCTCGCCGACGCGCTGATCGAGGCGCTCGACACCGAGCTGGGCAGGCTGCTGGTGGAGACGGGGATCGCCTCGCAGGCGGCGGACGGCAGGCTGCTCTACGATCCGCGGGCGAGCGACACCATGGTGGTGATCGTGGGCGACAACGGCTCGTTCGGCCCCACGGTCAAGCTCCCCTTCGATCCCACCCGGGCCAAGGGGACCGCCTACCAGACCGGCGTCTGGGTGCCGCTCATCGTCGCCGGTCCCCTGGTCGAGGCGCCGGGGCGGGACGTGGAGCACCTGGTCAACGCCACCGACGTCTTCCGCCTCTTCGGCGAGGTGGCGGGGATCGACGTGGACGCGGCGGTCCCCCGCGGCGTCGACGGCCAGCCGCTCCTGCCCTACCTGGCCGATCCGGCGCAGCCGGCTATCCGCTCCTTCAACTTCGCCCAGGGCGGCCTCAACATCCAGGCCCACGACGGCGTCAACGGCCCCTGCGTCTTCGGCGGCAACCTCTGCTCCCACACGCCGACCAGCAAGAGCGTCTGCGAGGACAACGGCGGCGTCTGGTGGGGCCCGGGCGCGGACGATCCCGCGGTGATCGAGCCGGTGGAGCACTGCTGGCAGGTCAACCGCGCCATCTACCAGCGGGACCCCGAGCGGTACGAGGCCGACAGGATCGAGATGGCGGCGACCGTCTACCAGGCGGTGCGCGACGAGCGCTACAAGCTCGTGCGCAACCAGGCCCTCGACTACGACGTGGCCACCGATGGCCCGAAGAGCGTGGAGACCGAGGAGCTCTACAGGGTCGATCAGGCGATCCCCGCGCCCGCGCTCGATCGCGCCCAGACCGATCTCCTCCGCCATCCGCTCGGCCCGGAGGCGCGGGCCCACCTCGAGGCGCTCCGCGCCGAGCTGGAGGCGATCCTCGCCTCGCAGGTGGCGTGTCCCGGCGACGGCAACGGCGACGGCGTGGTCGATGCCGCGGATCTCGAGGAGCACGCGCGGATCGCCGCGCGCTGGGGCGGCTCGAGCACCTACGACTTCGATCATGACGGCAGGACCGACGACGCGGATCGGGCGGTGATCGAGGCCCACCTCGGGCCCTGCCCCGAGGCGGGCTGATCGATCGCGCCGCGGGCAGGCTGCGCCTGGCCTGCCCGCGGCCGCCCTCAGAGGCGAAGCTGCGCGCGATCGCCCGCTGCCGCCTTCCGCCGCTTCGCCGCCACCCGCTCCCGCAGCGTCCGCACCGGCGCGTCGGGATCGTGGACGATCTGCGGCGCACCGAGGATGGCGGTGACCACGGCGAGGAAGCGCCGCCAGTCGATCTCCTCCACCAGGTGAATCCCCGGCGCGCCGTCGAGCTGCGACCAGCCGGCGATCACCCCCGCCGCCACCTGCAGCTCGGTGGCGTTGGTGCCGTACGGGCGCCCCTGCTCCACGTCGGTGGAAAAGCCCATCCAGAGCTCGCCGAAGCGCCGGCTGCACAGGAGGACGCCCAGCCGATCCTCGCCCTCCAGCGCCGGGCATTCCACGGGCAGGAGGCGGCGGTGGCGCCAGGGCGCGCTCGCGTCCCAGCCCGGCCGCGCGGCGAGCGCCCGCCGTGCAGCGGGCGGAAGCCTGTAGACGAAGGCGAGCTCCACGCCGCCGAGCCGCCAGGAGAGCGTCTTCGTCTCCTCGTGGGGCACGGCCTTTCCCTCGACGATCCGATCGCCGCAGCGCACGCGGTAGGTGCGCTCGGTGGGCCGGTGGCCGAGATCGATCGCGGCGCCGTCGCGCGCCACGAACGAGCGCGGCTCGAAGAGCTCCTCGAGGCAGTGGGCGGGGCTCCAGGTCATGGGAAAGACGTCGTCGTCGTAGCGGACGTCCGGTTCCCGGGTGGTGTCCTCCTCGGTGATCAGCACCGCGTGGAGATCGAGCGCCTCCACCGTCGGCTCCACGCCGACGCGCGCGGCGAAGGCCTCGATCGCGGCGAAGGCGAGGGCGTTGACGATCCCCGGATTGGCGCCGCTGCCCACCAGGTGGCGGCGGCGCGCGAGCGGGGGCCGGTGCGAGGGCTTCAGCTTCGCGATCGCCACGTCGGTGGGGATGGAGGGGCGGCCGGGCCACTCCTCGATGCTGGTGCAGAGGAAGCTCGCGCCCGCCTCGTCGCAGATCCGCGCCGCGTCGAGGGTGTCGATGGAGGAGAGATCGATCACCTGCGAGACGCCATTCTCGCGCACCAGGCGCTCGAGATCGCCGGGGGAGGCCACCGCCGCCGGGGGGAGCACCGTGCAACCGGCGGGCAACGAATCGGGGGGCGCGGGCTCCTTGTCGACCAGGAGGAGCTCGTCGATCCCCGAGCGCAGCAGCGATCCCGCCGCGCTGCGCTCGAGCAGCGAGAGGACGGCGCTGCCGACCCCTCCGTTGCTCCCGATGATCAGGGCGCGCGTGGTCATCCGTGGTGATCCTTTCTCGCCACGGCGCAGGCCGCGGCGGCGTGGGGCGCGCAGGACCGCCGGCGCGGCGCACATGCGCGCGCCGTCTCCGGCCCGCATCGCGAAAGGGCTGCCCGCCCAGCCCGGCCAGCGATCCCGCGGACGGCGGAAGGAGCGCTCGTCCGGGATCGACCCGCCCCGCGCTCCCGGGGAGCGGACGCTCCGGCGACGAAGGCGCCGACTCGGTCGGGGCGCTCGTTCGGGCGGCGGGTGCCTGCCGGAGCGTTGGCCGCGGGGGCCAGCGGGGGACCGAGCCCTTGGATGCGCGAGGGGCCAGATGGTTGCGGTTCCAGGAAAACCGCGCCGGAGGGGCCCTCCGGGGCCGATCGGCGCCGTGCCGGGCTTCCGGGCGCGATGCGTGTTAGGTGTGGAGGAGCGGCTCTTTCGCAAAGGAGACCGGATGGCAGACGCCTGGGTGACGCTGCTCCATTTCTCGACGGTGCACGAAGGGGAGGTGGCGCGCGGCCTGCTCGAGGCCGCCGGCATCGAGGCGGTGGTCCTCGACACCGCGATGATGAGCGTCGCCTGGCACCTCGGCCCGGCGATGGGCGGCGTCCGTCTCCAGGTCCGGCCGGAGGATCGCGCCGCTGCGCTCGAGGTGCTCGCGGGCGGGGAGGCGGAGATCGGCTCCTCCTGGGAGGACCCGGAGGCGCGCAAGGCGCAGTTCACCGTGATCGACGGCGGAGCCGCGGCGCGCGAGGCGGGCGACGAAGCGCCGCCCCGCATGCGCCCCGCCGCCGCGCCCGCCACCGACGAGGCGGCGGACGAGGCGGCGCGGCGGCTGGCGAAGCGCGCGCTCACCGCGGCGCTGCTGGGGGTGATGCTCCCCGTGGTGGGAAACGTCTACTCGGCGGTGCTCCTCTTCCGCCTCTCCCAAAGCCCGGGCAACCTCGATCGCCGCAGCCGCACCTGGGCGGCGATGGCGCTGGCGATCGACGCGCTGGTGCTCGTCCCGGCGCTGATCGTGATCGGCGGGCACGTCTCCTAGCGATCCGCGGTGGCGCGGAGCCGGGCCATCGCCCGCTGGTCGAAGCGAATCTGCAGCGGCTCGCCGCCCCGCCACGCGCCCAGGTGGATGTGCGGGTTGCGGGAGTAGCCGTTGTTTCCGACCGTTCCGATCGGCTGGCCCGCCTCGACCCGCCGTCCCGGCTCGACGGCGATCGCGCCGAGGTGGGCCACCACCACGTGCAGCCCGTCGTCGCCCCGCAGGACGACGAAGGAGGCGACGCCCGGCGTCATGATCCCCGGCTCGTTGACCGTCGGGTTGACGTGGACGCGCACCACCTCGCCCGTGATCGGCGCGAGCACCGGCGCGTTCCAGCCGAACCAGTCCTCGTTGCGTCTGCCGTCGCCGGCGTGGGTACGCATCCAGGTCCGCCCCCCTTCCTCCACCAGCTTCCCCACGAAGCAATCGGTGCCGAGGGCGTCGCCCAGCTCGCCCGACTGGCCGTACCCGTGCTCGCTCACCAGGAACCAGGTGTCGAAGACGGGGTGGAGGACCACCGCGTCGATCGCCCGCTCCCCGGCAGGCGGCGTCGTGGCGCAGGCGGTGGTGACCAGCAGGGCGGCGAGAACGGCGCGGATCATCGCGCCGATCTACCCGCCACCGGGCGAGCCGGATCAAGCGCACCCTGCTTGGGGCGCCCGCTTGACGGCCGAACACCGTTCGGCCAATCTTCCGAACGGTGTTCGGGGGAAACGATGGCAGTGGAGATTCGGATGGAGCCGCGCGCCCGGATCCTCGAGGCGGCGCAGGCTGAGCTGCTCGAGAACGGCGCGGACGGGCTCTCCCTGCGCGCGGTGGCACGGCGGGCGGGCTACAGCCCCGCCTCGCTCTACGAGCACTTCGACGGCCGCGACGCGATCCTGCAGGCGCTGGCGGACGAGGCGGACGCCGCGCTCCGCGGGCGGCTCGAGGCGGCGATCGCGGGCAAGCGCCGCGCGGCCCTGATGCTCCTGCCGCTGGGGTGCGCGTACGTGGAGTTCGCGCAGCGAGAGCCCGCCGCCTTCCAGGTGCTCTTCCACCGGTTGCCGTCGCGCCGCCGCTCGCCGGAGGAGGCGCCCCGGCCCGGCTCTTCCGCCGAGCTGCTCCACCGTACCGTCGCCGCGGCGCTGGCGGAGGCGGGCCGGCCCGCCCGGGAGGTGGAGACGGTCGCCCTGGGGCTCTGGTCGCTCGCCCACGGGCTCGCGGTCCTGGGGACCTCCCACCTCGCCGGCCTCGATCTCCGCGCGGCCGCCACCGCCATCCTCAAGCCCGCGATCCGCGGGTGGCTCAGCTGATGCGCGCGGGGGTGCTGCTCATGTCGCTCCTCCTCCTCGGCTGCGCCGCGCCGCGCCTCGCCACGGTGGACCCCGCGCGCCTCGACGCGCTGCTGGACGAAGCGATCGCGGGCTCCGGCGCGCCGAGCGTCTCCGTGTCGATCGCCACCGCCACGGGCGAGCGCGCCACCTGGACCCGCGGCGTCGCCGACCTCGCCACGGGGCGCGAGGCGACCGGCGAGACCCGCTACCCCTGGTTCTCCGCCACCAAGATCGCCACGGCGACCGCGGTGATGCAGCTCGTCGAGCAGGGGCTCGTCGACCTCGACGCGCCCGCGAGCCGCTATCTCCCCGGCCTCGCGCGCCTGCGCAACCCGTACGGCACCGAGATCACCGTGCGCCACCTCCTCAGCCATTCGTCGGGGCTGGCCAATCCCATCCCCGTGGCGTGGATCCACCCGGCGGACGAGCCGGGGCCGTCCCTCGCCGCGCTCACCCGCCGCCTCCTCGAGGAGAACGACCGCCTCCAGTTCGAGCCGGGCTCGCGCGCCTCCTACTCCAACCTCGGCTACCTGGTCCTGGGCGGGATCGTGGAGCGCGTGAGCGGCATGCGCTTCGAGGCGTACGTGCACCGCCACATCCTCGATCCGCTGGGAATGCGCTCGACCGGCTTCGCCTGGCCCGGCGCCGGCGCGGCGACGGGCTACAGCCGCAGGTGGAGCTTCATGGGGGTGGCGGGCCGCTTCCTCATCGACGGCCGCTTCTTCGGCGCGACGCACGACGGGCGCACGGAGATCCGGCCCTTCCTGGTGGACGGCGCTCCCTACGGCGGGCTGATCGGCACCACGGCGGACATGGCGCGCTTCCTCGAGGCGCACCTGCGCGGCGGCGAGCTGGACGGCGTGCGGATCCTCTCCGCCGCGTCGGTCGCGGCGATGCAGGCGCCCCAGCGGAGCAACGGCGGCAAGGCGCTCCCCATGGGTCTCGGCTGGCACCTCGGGGAGGCGGGCGGCGAACGCTACGTGACCCACCCCGGCGGCGGCGGCGGCTACAAGGCGGAGATCCGGATCTACCCCGCCCTCGGCTACGCCGTGGCCGTGGCGGCGAACGAGACCAGCTTCGACACCGCGCCCCTCGCGCGCACGGTTGTGCTCCTGCGTCCGCCTCCGCTGCCCGTCAGCCCGCCCGCCGGAGGGTGAGGTTGTAGCGGCAGCTCCCCACCGCCGGGTGGTGGCCCGCGCGCAGCGGCAGCACGCCGTGGTAGCGGAGCCGCGCCGGGCCGCCCCACACCACCACGTCGCCGTGGGCGAGGCGGACGCGCTCCACGGGATCGCTCCGCTCGAGCCCGCCGAAGAGGAAGACGATGGGGAGACCCAGCGAGACCGAGACGATCGGCGCCGCGAAGTCGGCCTCGCTGTCGTCGCGGTGGAGCGCCATCCCGGCGCCCGGGTGGTAGCGGTTGACGAGGCAGGCGTCGGGGCGGAAGCCCGAAAATCCGGCGGCGCGCGCCGCCTCCCCCGCGAGGCGGAGGAAGGCCGCGGGCATCGCGGGCCACGGCCCGCCCGATTCCGGATCGAGCGGCGTGTAGCGGTAGCCGGCGCGGTCGCTCACCCACCCCAGCGCGCCGCAGTTGGTCATCTCCGCGGCGATCCGGCGGCCGCCGCGGGTGGGCATGTGGCGGAAGGGCGAAGCCGCGGCGACCGCCTCGATCCCGGCGAGCAGCTCCCCCTCGTGCGGAAGGGCGAAGCCGCGCAGCAGCACCGCGCCCGCCGCCAGGCTGCGCCGCTCCGGCGGCTCGGCGAAATCGAAGAAGCGCTGGCCCATCGCGGGTGCATCCTACGGCGGACCGGCGGGGCTGGCACGCCCTGCCGCGGCGCGCCTGGCGGCCCTGCATTTTCCATGCAACTCCGAACTGCGGGCGGCGGCGCTGCCGGTTAGAGTGCCCCCGCCATGTCCCTGTTCGTCCTCCTCCTGTTGCCCTTCCTCGGCAGCGTCGTCACCGCACTCCTGCCGACGCGCGCCCGCACGGCGCTCGCAGGTTGCGCAGGGCTGGTCTCCACCGTCGCGGCGGTCTGGCTCCTCGGTCTCTTTCCGCAGGTGCGCGACGGCGGCGTGGTCCGCGCCTCCCTGCCCTGGCTTCCCTCCCACGGCCTCGACCTGGTGATCCGGATCGACGGGCTGGCGTGGATGTTCGGGGTGCTGGTCACCGTGATCGGCGCCCTGGTGGCGCTCTACGCCCGCTACTACATGTCGCCCGAGGATCCGGTGGGGCGCTTCTTCGCGTTCTTCCTCGCCTTCCTCGGCGCCATGCTCGGCGTGGTCCTGTCGGGCAACCTGATCCAGCTCGTCGTCTTCTGGGAGCTGACCAGCCTCGTCTCCTTCCTGCTCATCGGCTACTGGCACCACCGCAAGGACGCCCAGCGCGGTGCGCGCATGTCGCTCACCGTCACCGGCGCCGGCGGCCTCGCGCTGCTGGCCGGCGTGATCGTCCTGGGGCACGCCGCGGGAAGCTACGAGCTCGACGCGATCCTCGCCGCGGGGGACAGGATCCAGGCGAGCCCGCTCTACCCGGCCGCCCTCGTCCTCATCGTCATCGGCGCCCTGACCAAGAGCGCCCAGTTCCCCTTCCACTTCTGGCTGCCGCGGGCGATGGCGGCCCCGACCCCCGTCTCCGCCTACCTCCACTCCGCCACGATGGTCAAAGCGGGCGTCTTCCTCCTCGCCCGGCTCTGGCCGGTGCTCGCCGGGACCGAGCTCTGGTTCTGGGTGGTGGGCGGCGCGGGGATGAGCACGCTGCTCCTGGGTGCGTACGCGGCGATGTTCCAGTACGACCTCAAGCGCGTCCTGGCCTACTCCACCGTCAGCCACCTCGGGCTGATCACCCTCCTCTTCGGCCTCAACAGCAAGCTGGCCGCGGTGGCGGGCGTCTTCCACATCATGAACCACGCCACCTTCAAGGCGTCGCTCTTCATGGCAGTGGGCGTGGTCGATCACGAGACCGGCACCCGGGACGTGCGCCGCCTCAGCGGCCTCCTCCGCGCCATGCCGTACACCGGCACGCTGGCGATGGTGGCCAGCGGTGCGATGGCGGGCGTGCCCCTCCTCAACGGCTTCCTCTCCAAGGAGATGTTCTTCGCGGAGACGGTCTTCATCACCGGCAACCCCTGGGTGGAGATCGGCCTGCCGGTGCTGGCGACCCTCGCGAGCCTCTTCGCCGTCGTCTACTCGCTGCGCTTCGGCTACGGCATCTTCTTCGGCCCGCCCTCCACCGACCTGCCGCGGCAGCCCCACGAGGCGCCGCGGTGGATGCGCATCCCGATCGAGGTGCTGGTGATGAGCTGCCTCGTCGTCGGGATCGCCCCCTCGGTCTCGGTGGGGCCGTCCCTCGCGGCGGCGGCGCGCCCGGTGGTCGGCGGCGTCCTGCCTGCGTACAGCCTGGCGATCTGGCACGGCTTCAACCTGCCCCTGGCGATGAGCTTCGTGGCGATCGTGGGCGGCGTCTTCGCCTACCGCTGGCTTTGCAGGCAGCAGGCGCGGGGCCGCTTCGACGACACGCCGCTCCTCTCCCGGTTCAGCGGAAGGCGGCTCTTCGAGAGCGGCCTCGTCCTCGTCACCCGGCTCTCGCGCCAGGCGCTCACCGTCCTCTCCACCCGCCGGCTGCAGATGCAGATGTTCCTCATCGTCGTGGTGGCGCTGGGGCTCGCCCTCCTCGCCTCGCGGGGCGTCCCGTTCTCGTGGGGCGAGCGGGCGCGGCTGCCCGCCTCGCCGCCTTTCGTCCTGCTCTGGGTGATCGGCGCGGTCTGCGCGGTGGGCGCCGCGTTCAACGCCAAGTACCACCGGCTCATCGCCATTACGCTGATGGGCGGGGCCGGCCTGGTGGTGTGCGTCACCTTCGTCTGGTTCTCCGCCCCCGACCTCGCGCTCACCCAGATCGTGGTGGAGGTGGTCACCACCACCCTCTTCCTCCTCGGCCTGCGCTGGCTCCCCATGCGCCGTGAGGAGCTGCGGGAGCGAGTCACCCTGCGGCAGCGGGTGCGGCGCGGCCGCGACCTCGTCCTCGCCGTCGCCGCCGGGAGCGGGCTCGCCGCGCTCTCCTACGCCCTGCTCACCCGGCCGGCGCCGCAGAGCATCTCGCCCTTCTTCCTCGACCGCGCGCTGCCGGAGGGGGGCGGCGCCAACGTGGTCAACGTGATGCTCGTCGACTTCCGCGCCTTCGACACCCTCGGCGAGATCACCGTCCTCTGCGCCGTGGCCCTCACCGTCTACGCGCTCCTGCGCCGCTTCCGTCCCCCGGCGGAAGCGATGGATCTGCCGGAGCAGCAGCGCGTGCTGCCGCCCGACGTGGTCACCGATCTGGTCAAGCCCGACACGGCGGACGAGGTGCGCGGCTACATGATGGTGCCGGGCGTCATCACCCGCCTGCTCCTCCCGGTGGTGGTGCTGGTCGCGGTCCACTTCTTCCTGCGCGGACACAACCAGCCGGGCGGCGGCTTCGTCGCCGGCATCGTCGTCGCCATCGGGATGCTCATGCAGTACATCGCCTCGGGCACCTACTGGGTGGAGGGGCGCACCAACATCCACCCGGTGCGCTGGATGGGATACGGCCTGCTCGCGGCGGTGGCCACCGGCCTGGGCGCCATCGCCATCGGCTATCCCTTCCTCACCAGCCACACCGCCCACCTGACCCTGCCGATCGTCGGCGAGGTCCACTTCCCGAGCGCCACCTTCTTCGACCTCGGGGTCTTCGCGGTGGTGGTGGGCGCGGTGCTCCTCATCCTCACCGCGCTCTCCCACCAGTCGCTCCGCGCCCACCACCACCACCCGGCGCAGACGGCGGCGGGGGCACAGAAGTCCAGGAGGGCGGGCTAGATGGAAGAGGCACTCGCCCTCGTCGTCGGCGTCCTGGGAGGAGCGGGGGTCTGGCTCGTGCTCCGCCCCCGCACCTTCCAGGTGATCATGGGGCTCACCCTGCTCTCCTACGCGGTGAACCTCTTCATCTTCAGCATGGGCAGCCTGCTCCTCGACAGCCCGCCGATCGTCGCGGAGGGGCTGCCCCCCGACCTCGAGCACTACACCGATCCGATGCCCCAGTCGCTCGTCCTCACCGCGATCGTCATCGGCTTCGCCACCACGGCCCTCTTCCTGGTGGTGCTCCTCGCCTCGCGGGGCCTCAGCGGCACGGACCACGTCGACGGAAGGGAGGAGTCGTGAAGGCGCTGCTCCCGCACCTCGTCCTGGCGCCGATCCTCCTGCCGCTGGTGACCGCCGCGGTGCTCCTCCTGCTCGGCGACAGGCGCAGGCGGATCAAGTCGCTGCTCAACCTGGTCTCCACGCTGGCGGGCCTGGTGGTCGCGGTGGCGATGCTCCTTCGCGTCGACGCGGGGGGCGAGATCGGCGTCTACCTCGCCGCCAACTGGGAGGCGCCGTTCGGCATCGTCCTCGTCGCCGATCGCCTCACCGCCCTGCTGCTGGTGCTGGTCGGCGTGGTGGGCCTCTGCGCGGCGCTCTACGCGGAGGCGGCGTGGGCGAAGGTGAGCGTCTTCTTCCACCCGCTGTTCCAGATCCAGCTCATGGGTCTCAACGGCGCCTTCCTCACCGGCGACCTCTTCAACCTCTTCGTCTTCTTCGAGGTGATGCTCGCCGCCTCCTACGGCCTGCAGCTCCACGGCACGGGCTGGCCGCGGGTGCGATCGGGCCTGCACTACATCGCGGTCAACCTCCTCGCCTCCTCGCTCTTCCTCGTGGGGCTGGCGGTGCTCTACGGCGTCCTCGGCACCCTCAACATGGCCGACGTGGCGGAGAAGATCCCGCTCGTGCCGGAGCGCGACCGCGGCCTGATGCACGCGGGGGCGGCGATCCTCTCGGTGGCCTTCCTGATCAAGGCGGCGATCTGGCCCCTCAACGCGTGGCTCGTGCCCGCCTACAGGGCGGCGAGCGCCCCGGTGGCTGCGCTCTTCGCGCTGATGACCAAGGTGGGCTTCTACGCCGTGCTCCGGCTGTGGACGCTCCTCTTCTCCGCGGGCGCGGGCGCATCGGCGGGTTTCGGCGGCCCGGTCCTCCTCTGGGGCGGGCTGGCAACCATCGCCTTCGCCACGGTGGGGCTCACCGCCTCGCTGCGGCTGGGGCGGATCGCCGGCTTCGCGATCCTCCTCTCCTCCGGCACCCTCTTCGCCGCGCTGGGCGTGGGGAAGGTGGAGGTGACGTCGGCCGCCCTCTACTACCTCCTCTCCGCGACGATGGCGGTGAGCGCCCTCTTCCTGCTGGTGGAGCTGGTGGAGCGGATCGGCAACAAGGGCGAGGAGCTGCCCGGCGTCGAGCCCCTCCCGGCGGAGGACATCAACCTCGACGACGAGGAGCTGCCGCTGGTGGGCCGGGCGATCCCCATCTCCCTGGCGGTGCTGGGGCTGGCCTACATGGCCGCGGCGATCCTCGTGGCGGGGCTGCCGCCGCTCTCGGGCTTCGTCGCCAAGTTCTCCATCCTCGACGCGGTGGTCAGCAGCGAGGGCCAGGGGATCTCCTCCACCGGCTGGCTCCTCCTCACCGCCCTCCTCCTCTCCGGCCTGGCGGCGACCGTCGCCCTCGCGAAGGCGGGCATCCGCCACTTCTGGGCGTCGGGCGGCAGGTTCGTGCCGCAGCTCAAGAGCGTGGAGGTGATCGCCGTGCTCACGCTCGTCTTCTGCTGCATCGGCCTCACCCTCTTCGCCGAGCCGGTGATGCGCTACACCAGCGCCGCGGCGCAAAGCCTCTACGAGCCGCGGGCGTACATCGACACCGTCCTCTCGATGAAGGCGCTGCCGCGCATGGAGGAATCGCCGTGAGCCGGGTGCGCAAGCTCCTGCCGGCGCCGCTCACCTCCGCGTCGCTCTTCGCGATGTGGCTCCTGCTCGCGCGCTCCTCGAGCCCGGGCAACCTGGCGCTGGCGCTCTTCCTCGCCCTCCTCGTTCCCTACCTCACCCGCAACCTGCGGCCCACCCGTGTCCGGGTGCGGCGGCCGCTGGTGGTGGCGCGCTTCCTCCTCGTCGTCGGCAGGGACGTGCTCCTCTCCAACCTCGAGGTGGCGTGGGGCGTGGCGCGCTGGCGGTGGAAGCGGCCCGACGCGCGCTTCGTGATCGTCCCTCTCGAGCTGCGCGATCCCGTCGGGCTCGCGGCGCTGTCGATGGTCACCACCGTGGTGCCCGGCACCGTCTGGTCGGAGCTCGCCCTCGATCGGAGCGCGCTGCTCCTCCACGTCTGGGACGTGCACGGCGACGAGGCCGCCTTCGTCGCCCGCTTCAAGGCTCGCTACGAGCAGCCGCTCCGGGAGATCTTCGAATGAGCCCCCTCCTCTCGTTCGCGATCAGCTTCGCGCTCGGTTGCTACGCCATCGCCTCGGTCCTCGTCCTCGGCAGGCTCGTCCGGGGGCCGCGCGCGCAGGACCGCGTCTTCGCCCTCGACCTGCTCTACTTCCACGCGATGCTGATGATGCTGGTGCTGGGGATCCGCTACCGCAGCGACGTCTACTTCGACGCGGCGCTGCTCATCGCCCTCTTCAGCTTCGTCAGCTCCTCCGCCATGGCCAAGTTCATCCTCCGCGGGGAGGTGATCGAATGAACCCGCCGCTCTGGCTCGAGGTGGTGGTGGCGCTGCTCCTGATGCTGAGCGGCCTCTTCGTCCTCCTCTCGGCGCTCGGCTTCCTGCGGCTGCCGGACTTCTTCCTGCGGATGCACCCGCCCGCCCTCGCCTACACCTTCGGGAGCTGGTGCGTGACGCTGGCGGGCATCCTGTATGACTCCGCGATCGAGCAGCGGCTCGTGCTCCATCCGTGGCTGATCATCATCCTGCTCTCGATCACCGTGCCGGTGACCACGCTGCTGCTGGCGCGGGTGGCGCTCTTCCGCCGACGGCTGGCGCGGGAACCCGACACGCCGCCGCGCCTGACGCCGTCCCACGGACCGTGAGCTACCCGTTCAGCAACTCGACGAAGCCGCTGGTGCCGTCGAGGCGGATCCGCTGGCCGTCGCGGATGAGGCGGGTGGCGTTCTCCACGCCGACCACGGCGGGCAGGCCGTACTCGCGGGCGATCACCGCGCCGGGTCATCAGCCCGCCCACCTCGGTGACCAGGCCGCGGATGGAGACGAAGAGCGGCGTCCAGCTGGGGTCGGTCCAGCAGGTGACGAGGATGTCGCCGGGCTCGATGCGCGCGGAGGCCATGTCGCGGGCGACCCGCGCCCGCCCCTCCACCACGCCCGCGGAGACGGCGAGGCCGACGAGGGCGCCTGCCGGAACGTCGCCGCGGCGGTAGGCCCCGCGGATCGCCTCGCCGTCGGAGGTGAGGACGCGGGGTGGGTGGAGCGCCTGGTGCTCGCGGAACGCCTCCTCGCGGCGGCGGACGAGATCGAGATCGGCGCGACCGGCGCGGACCACCTCGCGGAGCTCGGGCAGGGAGAGGAAGAAGATCTGCTCCCGCTCGCGCAGCACGCCCGCCGCCACGAGCCGATCGGCCTCCTCCAGGAGCGCCTGCTTGTAGACGAAGTAGCGGCTGACCATCGCGTACTTCGGGTACTCCCTGAAGCCGGCGAAGGTGCGGAGTCGATCGATCTGGCGCTTCGCCTCGGCCGCCTTCGCCTCGCCGTCCGGCAGGCCGCGCAGGCGCTCGAGGAGCGTCCGCTCCTTCTCCGCCGCCTCGCGCCTGCCCTGCTCGAAGCGACGCGCCGCCTCGCCGGGCGCAAAGCTCGCGACGTGGCCGAGGATCGTGGGCAGGAGCGCGGCAGGGCGCTCGCTCCAACGCGGCCGCGTGATGTCGATCTCGCCGGCGCAGCGCATGCCGTAGCGATCGAGCCACGCGCGGATGGCGTCGCGCGCCTCCGCGCCGCCGGGCAGCGATGCCAGGGCGTCGAGGAAGTCGTCCCGATCGACCGTGCGGAGGAACTCCACCACCGCCGGGTGGGGACGGATGGCATCCGCCACGTCGAGGAGCGCCAGCCCCATCTCCGAGGTGACGTTGCCGGGGACCGACTGGGCGAGGACGTCGGCGGCGTTCTTCTCGCCGAGCCAGGTTTCGAGCTTCTCGTTGAGCCAGGCGGCGGCACCCACCGACGCCCAGATCGCCTGGAGGCGCCGCGGATCGAACATCTCACGCTTGAGCTCCTCGAGATCGGCGCGGATGAAGTCGAGGAGCTCCACGCCGGCACGACCGCGGATCTCGCGCCGCAGCTCCGCGAGCGAGGCCTCGCTGCTCTCGACGAGCTGCCGCACGATCGCCGGATCGGATTCGAGCGCCGGGGGTGCCGGCGCAGGCGCCGCGGCAGGCGCGTCGGGCAGCGCGGGGACGAAGTCACCGCGATCCACGAGGGTCTGCAGCGCGTCGCCGATGAGCGGATCGGAGCGGCCCAGCCCCGCGACCAACCCCCTCCGCCCGGCGGGGGTGGCCAGCGCCTGCGTCACGTCGACGAAGAGGCGACCGCCCGCCTCGAACATGGGCCGGCCCGCGGTGAGCTGGAAGAAGGAGATCCCCAGCGGCTTGATCGCGTCGGTCATCATCTGCTGGTGGCCGACCGAGACGTAGACGTGGTTGGCGCCGTCCCCTGCGTCGGGGACGGGGAAGAGCGTGGTGATCGGCCGGCTCTGGACGAAGTGGAAGGCGCCATCCGCGAGGCACCACTCGATGTCCTGGGGGCGGCCGAACCGGGCCTCGATCCGGCGCCCGAGCTCCACCAGCTCCAGCACCTGCTCGTCGGTGAGCGCCTGCCGCGGCGGGCTTCCATCCGCCGCGTCGTCCTTCGTGCCGACCGAGCGATCGACGATCGCGCCGGCCCGCACCCGCCACCCGTCGGCGCGTGCGCGCCCCGAGACCAGCGCCTCGCCGAGGCCGGGGATCGCCTCCACCGCTGCCACCTTGCGGTTGCCGGTGAGCGGGTCGGCGGTGAAGAGGACGCCCGACGCCTGCGGGGCGATCATCCGCTGCACCACCACCGCCATCCGGACCGCCCGGTGGTCGATGCCCTGCTGGATGCGGTAGGTGGCGGCGCGCTCCG
>Ga0182742_1002007_pt1 | contig 23928 bp, 19 predicted proteins | sample eDN5th37CBELigMG_FD_128880 | JGI IMG/M metagenome (GOLD analysis project Ga0182742, IMG submission 128880) | Enriched Miracle-Growth compost microbial communities from Emeryville, California, USA - eDNA 5th pass 37_C BE-Lig MG (version 2)... ...
CGATACCCAGGACGAGTGATTTTAGTAGGTTGAGGGAATCGAAGGAGGAGAACGATGCCCGAGACGAGTGATTTTAGTAGGTTGAGGGAATCGAAGGGGGAGAACGATACCCAGGACGAGTGATTTTAGTAGGTTGAGGGAATCGAAGGAGGAGAACGATGCCCGAGACGAGTGATTTTAGCCGTTTGAGGGAATCGAGGAGGGAGAACGATGCCCGGGACGGGGAATTTTAGCCGTTTGAGGGAATCATACGCACCCACCCCCTTCCTCCAAACCAAAAAAAAAGCACCTCATCCACAAAATAGATGAGGCGCTCACAATATATTTAATCAATCTTCTTATGCCCAAGGCGTTCGCGTTCTCTTTCCATGTCGGCGAGGATTTCGTTGTCTTCGGCATTATCTCGTGTTACCTTTTGTGTCAGGATGGCCCCTACGGCCACAAGGATCATGACGGCGATGTAGTAGCCTTTTTCATTCAATTCCAGACTGTCCTCGTTGTAAAGCCCGATACAAAACAGCGCCACCCCTACCGCGAAAGTGAAATAGGCCAGGAAGGTAAAGGCTGGTGTGTTTCTCCTTCTATATTTGTTCATGTCTAAAACCCCCTACTAGTAAAGGAAATATTTTTTGATAAAAAAGGAAATTTTTTAAATCATTGGAAAAATATCCGCACCGATTATACCATATACTTCCTAAAGATTATATGCCTGTGCACTTGATTTAGCCCTTTACGCATAAAAATGAAACTTTCTTCCTGTTTGTTCCGTATATTTAGGTAAGATAATGCTTATATTGGGGTGGTTGTAAAATGGAGAAGGCCTTGCTTGAAGATAATGTTGAAGTTTTGAAGAAGGCAGTTGGGCGCTGGATGGACCATCGCTTAGTGCTGATGGCGGCATCTCAGTTTACAGCAAAGAAGCGGCTGATTGATGGTGGAGAATTCATTAAAACAGCGGATGCCGTAAAGAAAAGTGTCTCCCTTTTTTCTCCGCTAAGAACTATTTATTTTCCAATGACCGGGTTAATTTTATCAGGAGAAAATCCGCCGGCTGAAGAAATCAAACGGATCCATACTAATTACGAACAGCTTCGGTCAGCTGGTTTTAGAAGTACGCTTTTTACCTATATTACGGCTTTCTTAATGGAACATCACGGTACCCCTGCCCCTGAACGAATTAAAGCGATTTACGATGAAATGAAGAAATATCACCGGTTTCTCACATCGTACGAAGATTATCCGTCAGCAGCGATTATAGCCAAGCAGGATGGACAGATTGAAGATCTTGTTAAAATTTCTGAGCAATACTACAACGCATTAAACGATCATGGCTTTTATAAAGGAAATGATTTGCAGTTTCTGGCCAATATGCTTGTCATGCATGGGGAGTATAGCAATGAGCTGCTCGATCATGTGCTGCAAACGAGAGATGAACTAAAGAGGAGCGGTCTCAAGGTGAAGCAAATGCATTATGCCGCTCTTGGTGTCATAGCTCTATCTGGAAAAATAAAGGATGCAGCAGCGTACGCTCTTGATTTATCCGAACTAAAAGTCTTTAAATGGTATAAAGATATGGCTATTATCGCAGCATCCGTATTCGTGTCACAAGAATATATCGATGATGCGCCTGCGGGTCTGTCTGCTGCTATTCAGGCGATGATTCAGGCTCAGCAGGCAGCAATGGCAGGAGGAGTGGCAGCAGCCGCAGCGGCGTCCTCTTCTAGCAGCTCATAAGCGCTTTTGTTACCTTTACAAAGGAGTAATTACATCCAAAGTAATTGCTTCTTTTTATTTTTATGAAAATAACTGCATCTTGTTTAAGAAAATCCCAAAAGTTGTTTACAATAGATAGGAGTGGAATTTTTCATAAAAGGCTAATTGAAAGGAAAGATTTACGTTGCAAACCAAAAAGGCACTGCCTATTTTATTCTTGATTATGTTTCTGGTTATGATTGGCTTTGGCATCATCATTCCTGTTCTTCCATTTTATGCTGAGGAGATTGGGGCGAGCCCCGCACAGCTTGGCTGGCTCATGGCGGTTTATTCATTAATGCAGCTTCTATTTGCTCCGTTGTGGGGAAAGGTCTCAGACCGTATCGGGCGCAAACCTGTCATCATGATTGGGATTGCGGGACTTTCGTTTTCGTTTTTCCTTCAAGCCTTTTCTACAGAGCTTTGGATGCTTTTTGCTGCAAGGATCATCGGCGGGATGCTGTCTTCGGCCAATATGCCGACAGTCATGGCTTATGTGGCGGATATTACCACCGAAGAGAACCGCGGGAAAGGTATGGGGATTGTCGGTGCGGCAACTGGTTTAGGGTTTGTTTTTGGGCCAGCTGTTGGCGGTGTTTTTTCAAAAATAAGCTTAACCATGCCCTTCTATATTGCTGGGGCTTCATCAGCTATCACGCTGGTGCTCGTGCTGTTTATTTTAAAAGAGTCTCTGACAGCGGAAGAGAGACGGAACCATGCGAGCCGTAAAACCTCAAGATGGGCCGCTTTTACAGGCTCTGCTTCAATCTTATTTATTTTACAGCTGTTTATTTCTTTATCACTGTCCGGTTTGGAGGCAACCTTTGCTTATTTTGCTGCGGACAAAGCAGGCTTGAATACTGTGCAGCTGGGCTACATATTTATGATTATGGGTCTGGCAAGTGCAATTGTTCAGGGGGGCCTGGTCGGCAGGCTAACGAAGAAATATGGCGAGGGGGTTGTCATTCAAGGAGGCATTCTTATTTCAGCGATTGGCTTCGCGCTGATCCTTCTTGTAGACAATTTTGCGACAGCAGCCATCTATTTAACAATATTTGGCATAGGGAACGGTGTGATTAGACCAAGTGTTTCTTCACTGATTACCAAACGGTCTGTGGTTGGCCATGGGAGCTCGACAGGACTGCTGTCTTCCTTTGATTCTCTGGGCAGGATTATTGGTCCGCCGCTCGGGGGATGGCTGTTTTCCGTGCAAATAGGTCTGCCGTATATTTCAGGGATTGCCTTATCATTCGTGGCATTAATTTTGTATAGAGTGTATGCATTAAAATCACGAAAAACCATCTTTTATCAGGCATAGGCAAGAACCAAAAAACTGCCTGTGTCATTTGGCTGAATTTCGTTATTATCCCTTGCACGGCTATGCGATTCTGTTATTATCAATAATAGTTGAAGAATGTCGTTTCGTGTCAGATATTCGAGGAGATGAGAGTGTTGAATAACAAGGCAGTTATTTTAGGATGTAATTATTATATTGGTTTAAGCACGATTCGCTGTTTAGGTGTTCATGGCATACATACGGTTGCAGTCGATTATTCCGAAAATGACCGGTACGGTTCGGAATCAAAGTACTGTTCTGAAAGAGTGATTGCACCCTATTATAAAGAAGATCCAAAAGGGTTTGTTCAGTTTTTATTGGAATATGCAAAAGTACAGAACGAGCCGCCAGTCCTGATCCCTTGTCATGATTCCTATGTAGAGATTATTGACGAGTATTTAGATGAATTCAGGAAATATTATCTTATTCCGCAGACGGAAAAAGGACTGTATACAAAGGTGATGAATAAGGAAACGCTTCAAGCCTTAGCTGTTGAAAAGGGTGTGGCGGTTCCGGAAACGGTACGGGTTACGGAAGAGAACTATCTGGATAAGGTAGATGAAATCATCAAGTATCCATGTATCGTGAAACCAACTGATTCGCCAACCTTCGTTGCGACCTTCAGAAGGAAGCTTTTTAAAGTTTTTAATAGAGAAGAATTGGTTGCAGCGGTTGAAAAAGCTGAGAATGCGGGCTTGGAAGTGATAATTCAAAGAATTATTCCAGGCTTCGATGATCATATGTATACATTTGATGCCTATTTAAACCAAGAGGCAAAAGTAACACATTGGCTGACCTGCCAAAAGCATCGCCAATATCCAATTAACTTTGGCGCTTCTGTTTATACTGAGCAAAAATGTATGCCAGAGCTATACGATATCGGAGCAAAGTTTTTAGAGGAAATCGGCTATAAGGGATTTGCAGAAATCGAGTTCAAAAAAGACGCTGAAACAGGTAAATTTTATCTAATAGAAATCAATGCTAGAATTACAAACCTTAATAATTTATTATATAAAGTTGGGATTAATTTTCCTTACATTACTTATCGTGAACTAACAGGGTCTCCATTAGAGCCGCAAGCGATTAAAGAAGATAAGCACCGTGTTTTTTGGTATGCCTATGAGGATCTGCTTGCCATCAGGGACTATATCAGGACCGGCCAATTATCAAGAAAAGAAGTTCTGCAGTCGCTGATGAAAAAGAAGGCTTACGCGATATGGGATTGGAAAGACCCTAAGCCTGGAATTACTTATTTTAAAAAAATCGCCGGAAAGGCTTTAAAGAAAAAATAGGCTTCATCTTTAAACAAGGCAGTTTCAGAAAAGAGGAAGAGTAAAATGGACTTAAAAACACTCCTTCAAGCGATTGATGTTAAAGAAGCTATAAATGATAAAGATTTAACAGTAACTGGGGTTTCCTATCATTCCCAAAAGGTTTCAGATGGACACCTTTTTGTTTGTGTGCGAGGATATAAAACGGATGGTCATAAATACTTGAAACAAGCAGTTGAAAATGGTGCAGCGGCTGCGGTTGTTGAGGAGTTTCAGAACGATCTGGATATTCCGCAATATTTGGTTGCTGACAGCCGAATTTCACTTGCCCGTTTAGGTGCGCACTTTTTTGGCTACCCATCCGAAAAAATGAAAATGATTGGCATTACAGCTACCAATGGGAAAACGACCACTTCCTATATGACCAATGCTATATTGGAAAATCAGGGCTTGAAAACAGGCTTAATTGGAACGGTTTCCATCAAAATTGATGATACCGTGATCCCATCTCAGCTTACAACGCCTGAATCATTAGATTTGCAGGCCTATTTAAACCAAATGGCTGAAAGAAATGTCTCCCATGTAACTATGGAGGTTTCTTCACAGGCGCTGGAAATGCATCGTGTAGAGAAGGTAGATTATGATATTGTCTCACTGAACAATGTAAGCCGCGAGCATATCGATTCACATGGTTCGTTTGAAAAATACTTCGAAGCTAAATCTAGCCTAATAAGAAATGCCAGTGAGAATGCTTACGCTATTCTGAATTTAGATTGCCCTTATTCTGCTTCATTAGTCAATAAAACAAAAGCCAAGGTCATTACATTTGGCTTAAATAGCAGTGAGGGCCATATTCGATGTAAAAATTTAGACCTAACCACAGGAAGAGCCAAATTTACTGTTGAAATTTTAAAGTCTTTCAAAGCTGGGGACAAAGAGTACATACCTGGCGAATTTGATATTGAGCTTTCTGTTCCTGGGCTGCACTCTGTCTACAATGCAATGGTTGCTATAACGATTGCTTTACTGTGCAATGTGCCCGTTTCTACGATCCAAAAAACGCTGAAAAGCTTTGCTGGGGTAGAAAGACGCTTTGAATTTATTTTTGAAGACGATATTAAGATTATCGATGATCATTTTGCTAATACAGGGAATATAAATGTTACCCTCGAAACGGTTGATTATATGGATTATGAAAATCTCCATATAGTATATGCAATCAGGGGAGAAAGAGGGCCAACGGTTAATCGTGAAAATGCTGAAACCATTGCAAGCTGGGCAGATAAGCTTGGATTTAACGAAATTATTGCAACGAGGAGCGTATCACACGTAACCGCTAAGGATAAAGTGACCGATGAAGAGCTTCAGGTATTCCAGGAGGTTATGGATAAAGCCGGAATTAAAGTTCGTTTATTTGATGAGCTTCCGGATGCCATCGCATACGGCCTTTCAAAAGCACAGGCAGGAGATATCGTACTTCTTGCAGGGTGTCAGGGAATGGACTATGGTGCAGAGATTGCTTTGCATCAGCTGGAAAAAATCAAAACCCATTTCTCCAAAGAACAATTATATCTGCCTCTGCGCAATCGAGTGGCAGGTCTTTCAGAAACATTCTAGTGGGGGTCCTTGCCCCTATCTCCAAACCCGTTTCCGTCCCCGAGCGGCCAATCCTTGGTACTAAAACAGGGCGAAGGGGAAAGGGCCGGGAAGGCGAGGTCCCCAATCTTACTTACAAAGGTGATATAAATGTGCGGTTTTGTTGGTTTTGCTCACGCTAACCCAGAAATGGACAAAGTTAAAGTTATTAATGACATGATGGATACTATTATTCATCGGGGTCCAGATAGCGGGGAACATTTTACAGATGAAAGTATAGCATTCGGTTTTAGGCGGTTAAGTATTATTGATTTGTCTGAAGAAGCCGGCCAGCCAATGTTTAATGAAGATAAGAGCTGTGTATTGGTATTCAATGGTGAAATTTATAATTATCAGGAGCTAAGAAAAGACCTGATTGAAAAAGGACATATATTCAAGACTGACACGGATAGTGAAGTGATTATCCACGGTTATGAGGAGTATGGCGAAAATCTGCTGCAGAAGCTAAGAGGGATGTTTGCTTTTGCCATCTGGGATACGAAGAAAGAAACGATGCTGTTAGCAAGAGACTTCTTTGGTATTAAACCGCTATATTATACGCAGAACACAACCGATCATTCCCTAATCTTTGGTTCAGAAATCAAATCCTTCTTAAAGAACCCTTCTTTTAAAAAAGAATTGAATAAGGATGCCTTAAAGCCTTATTTAACATTCCAATATTCCGTGCTTGATGAAACGTTCTTTAAAGGTGTTTACAAGCTTAAGCCCGGACACTACATGATCTATAAAAATGGGAAATTGGAGCTTAAGCAATACTGGAATGTTGAATTTAATGAAGAACAAAACAGCTTAGAGCATTACATGAAAGAAATTAATGATACGATGCGCAAGTCTGTTGATTATCATAAAATCAGTGATGTAAAGGTAGGTTCCTTCCTATCTGGCGGAATTGATTCCAGCTATATTACTGCTCTTTTAAAGCCTAATAAGACCTTTTCTATTGGATTTAAAGATTATGAAGGTATTTTCAATGAAACGAATTTATCAAAGGAACTATCTGATATTCTAAGTATTGAAAACTACCGCAAGCTGATGAACGCTGACGAGTGTTTTGACACATTGCCAACGATTCAATACCATATGGACGAGCCGCAATCCAATCTTTCTTCCGTTCCGTTATACTTTTTATCGAAGCTGGCTAGAGAGCATGTAACGGTTGTACTTTCCGGTGAAGGTGCAGACGAAATCTTTGGCGGTTATGTCTGGTATCAAAAATCAGCCAAACTAGAGAAATATGAGAAGGTTCCATTCTTTATCAGACGTATTCTTTCTAACGTTTCAAAAGCCCTACCGCAAAACAAAATAACGACTTTCTTGGTTAAAGGCGGTCAAAAGGTCGAAGAGAAGTTTATTGGACAAGCCAAGGTATTTGAAGAAGAGGATGCTCTGAGGGTATTAAAGGACGAGTATAAAAAGGCCCCTTCCGTACAAAGTATAACAAAGCAGGTGTACAATCAGGTCAAAGGGAAAGACGATACAACGAAGATGCAGTATCTGGATCTTAAGCTTTGGCTTCCTGGAGATATCCTTTTAAAGGCTGATAAAATGAGTATGGCGCACTCTATTGAATTGCGGGTTCCATTTTTAGACAAAGAAGTCATGTCCATGGCAGGAAAAATTCCGAGCAGCCTAAGGGTAAACAGAAAAGATACAAAATATGCCTTAAGACAAGCATCTGCCGAGGTGCTTCCAGACGAATGGGCAAACCGGCCAAAGGTTGGGTTCCCTGTACCGATCCGTTTCTGGCTGCAGGAAGAGAAATACTATAATAAGGTTAAAGAAATGTTCCAATCAGATATCGCCAAAGAATTTTTCAATACAGATGAATTGGTAAGATACCTTGATGAACATTATGAGAAAAAGCATAACTATGCTAGATACATTTGGACAGTGTACGTCTTCTTAGTATGGTATAAAAAGTTCTTTGTGGAGCTTTAAAGTATAGGTGGGGTAACGGCCCTCTTTGTCCATTTTATCTAAAGGGATGCATCTGCAGATATCACTTAATAGGGGATAGATATGAGTGAAAAAAATAGTAAGCATCGCTATTTTCACGGTCCTTGTATTTGTCGGTTATGTACTTATTAACCACATGAATGATCAAATTAGGGTAAAAAGTGATACAGAAATTGACTTTACCAATAATCCTTTCATCACAAAAATTGATGTTCCTCCCTATGTAAAAAGATATGATTGGACAAAAGAAGGTCAAATGAAGATAACAGAGGTTTTCATTCCGGTAAAAAAGGTTATGCAGCTTCCGGAGCTTCCGCATGGATGCGAGATTACCTCTTTAACTTCCATTCTTAACTTTTACGGATATGAAGTTTCGAAAACAGAGATGGCTGATAAATACTTGCCAAAGCAGCCATTTGCCTACAAGAATAAAAAACGATACGGAGCTAACCCGTATAAGGCATATGCAGGCAATCCAAGAAGTAAAGCTGGCGGATTTTTCAGCTATGCTCCGCCGATCAAAGCTGCTGCAGATAAATATCTTGAAGGCACAGGCGAAAGTGTGCAGGTAATAGATATCAGCGGCAGCACAAGAGAAGAAATCATGGGATATATCAATAAAGGAATTCCTGTTCTCACATGGGTTACACTTAGCCTGGAGAAACCGAGGATGGCCTACACCTGGTACTTCCACGGCACAAAAGAAAAATTTACTGCCCCAGTTAATTTGCATGCGGTTGTTTTGAACGGCTTTGATGGAAACAAGGTTCATGTGATGAATCCGCTAAAAGGGCAGATGACCTATGGGGCTGATGCTTTTTTTAAAAGCTACAAGGATCTGGGAAGCCACGCGCTTGTAGTAGTGAAAGAAAAATAAGTCATGATTTAAGAGGATGAACAATGGGGAAAAAAAGCTTAGGCGTAATAGGCGGAATGGGCCCTTTGGCAACATCCGTCTTTTTCGAAAAGATAATAGAAAATACCGTTGCGAATAGTGACCAGGAACATATCAATATGGTGATTCTAAATCATGCAGAGCTTCCTGACCGGACAAAGGTTATTTTAAATCAGCAAGAAGCTTTATTTTTAAATGCCGTGCAAAAAGATATACAGCTTCTTGAAACAGCAGGGGTTGCTCATATAGCAATCCCATGTAATACCTCGCATTTCTTCTATGATCAAATGCAGGAAATGACTAATGTGCCTATTATTCATATGGTTGAGGAGACATGTAAAGCCATTCACCGCAGATTTGGCGACAATAGCAAAGTTGCTATTCTGGCGACAAACGGTACAGTTCAAAGCGGGATCTACCGAATGGTGTGTGAGAAATATAATATGAAATTACATACACCAAACCAGGTCTCTCAAGAACAAGTGATGAATACAATATATAGTATTAAAAGTGATCTGAAGGTAGATGAAACAGCTATTGAACAGATTATTAAAGAACTTGTGTATGAAGAGAACTGCTGCTGTGTGATCCTTGCCTGTACAGAGCTGTCATGTATGAATCTTAGTGATGAGGTTTCGCAGCTATGTATTGATGCGATGGATGTTCTAGTGGAAAAATCAATAGAATTATCTGGAGGCAAGGTAAAGCATCCGACTAATTGGCTGTAAGCCTTTCCCTTTTCATTTCGGCAAGTTCCATGAAGGATGATATTAGAAGGAGGCCCATGCTTTGAAAACAGAAGAAACTGAGAAGTTTGAAGAATTTTTAGCAGAGTCTTTTCGTGACGGTGTTCATATCAGAGAGCTTCGATTATCTGGAGAAGAAACTGAATATATTAAAAGAATCTATCCAAAAGCTACTCTTGATAAAAATCAGCCAATAGAAGCTCAGGATGGGAAGGCATGGTACAAAGTCATGCTTACGCCTTCAAAAAGGAATGAAAAGAGCGCTCCAGATGCTGAAAAGTTTTCCATAATGGAGAAGGAGAACCAACAGTTAAAACAAGAGCTTGAAAAACTGAAACAGGAATTAAACGAAAAATAAAAAATGTGTCTCCGCTTAGCGTGCTAAGCGGTTTTTTTATTTGCTACAAAGAGTCGGCTTCAGCGCCCAGCACATGAAATATAATTGTAATAATTTTTGCGGTTAATTTTTCCATTAGCGATGTTATAATAAAAAATGTGCTAAAATATAGCAAAAGGCGACGCAATATGCGTAAATTTCCCAAGAAATATACATAAATCAACAAGCAATATTTCACAAATAAAGACAATAAGCGACTGCTTTGCTCTTAGCTTAAGAGTTTGGTAGAGAAAGAGAGGAGTATCATACCAAGTGAAACGAAAATTTCTTATACTAGTGATCGGGATCATGGTTGGCTGCAGCAGCTTATTTTTTTCATTAAATAATAGCGTACAAGCTAGTCAAACAAACAAACAGCTTGAAGAAAAGAAGAAGGACGTTCAAAGCAAGCGTTCCAATGTAAAAACGCAAATTAGTGATACGCAAAATAAAGTGGACAAAATCAATGCCGAGCAGGCATCAACTGAAAACGAAATTAAAAAATTGGATTTTGCCGTTGCTGATACAAACAGCAAAATCAGGGAAAAAGAAGCGCAAATTAAAGAGGCTACAGAAATCATTACAAAGCTTCGGGCAGAAATTGAAGTATTAAAGGAGCAAATCAAAAAGCGTGATGAACTTCTTAAAGTGCGTGTAAGGTCTATGCAGGAAAATGGCATGATTGACTATTTGGATGTGCTTTTAGGCGCGCAAAGCTTTGGTGATTTTATCGGCAGGGTCAGTGCAGTTACGACATTTATGGAAGCAGATCGTGAATTGCTAAGGGCTCACCAGGAAGATAAAGAACAATTAGACAAAAAAGAAGCCGAGGTTCAGGCGCAGTTAAAAGATCTCAGCAATAAAAAGGCTCAGCTGGAAGAAATGAAGAAAACACTGGATCGTCAGCTTGCAGAGAAAAATACTTTGCTTGCACAATTAAACAAGCAAGAAGAAGAAGCACACGAAATGCTTGGCGAGCTAGAGGATCAGGAGGCAATTCTCGCTGCCCAGGAAAAAGCAATCAAACGTGAAATTGAGGCCTGGAACCGGAAACAGCGGGAACTGGAAGCGCAAAGGAAAAAACAGCAGGCATCTGGCGGCGGACAAGCTGTTGGAGCAGCACCTGCTGTGACAAATGGAATTTTTATGAACCCGACAACAGGAAGCCTTACTTCCCATTACGGCCAGCGCTGGGGAACGCTGCATTCCGGGATTGATATTGGAAAAGGCGGAAGAACGGAGGCTGTCCCAATTGTTGCTGCCGCTTCAGGAACTGTCATCCGTGCGAATTATGACCGGAGCTATGGAAATGTTGTTATGATTACACACGTCATTAACGGCCAAGTAATGACGACTGTCTATGGTCATATGGAAAGACTTTTTGTATCAAATGGACAGCGTGTAGAAAAAGGGCAAACCGTAGGATACATGGGAAGCACAGGAAACTCTACAGGGCCGCATCTTCATTTCGAAGTTCATATTGGCCCATGGAATGGAGCAAGGTCCAATTCGGTGAACCCGCTTAAGTATGTCTCTTATTAAATGAATAATTTAATAGTCTTATAGAAGGCAAGCAAGGAGTATTCCTTTGCTTGCTTTTTTAATTGAAATCTACAGGCAGGAAAAGTTGACAGATTGTCCCAAAATGTACGAAAATTAAGTGGATAACATTCAGAATAATTAAAATCATCTTTATTCTAAGGGACTCACAGTTATCTGGTCATTTGGGTGTTTAGTACAAACAGAAAATCTCCAAAGGGGGTTTATACAGAAGATGAGTTTTAAGTTAACTTTTACAGACATTGGCGAGGGGCTTCACGAGGCAGAGATTTTAAAGTGGTTTGTTAAGGTTGGAGATCTGGTAGAAATTGATCAGCCGATATTAGAGGTACAAACAGATAAAGCAGCCGTTGAAATTACATCGCCTAAAAAAGGTGTAATCATCAAAAGAAACGGTGAAGAAGGGGATACAGTCGTTGTCGGAGAAACCCTTATAGAGCTTCAATTAGAAGGTCAAGAGAAAGTGGCGGAAGAGAAGAAGGTGCAAAGCTCTCCGGCAAGGGAAAGCAGACAAACAAAATATCCGTACTTAAAGGCCTCTCCGAATGAGAAAAGAATTATAGCCGCACCTAGCATTAGAAAATTTGCAAGAGAATTAGGCATCGATTTAAAGCTTGTTCAGGGGTCGGAGAAAAATGGCCGAATCACTAAAAAGGATGTCCTTACCTATATCGAAAGCAGGGAGAGCGCCGCTGCTGCTGCTGAACCGCTTATCAAGGAGCCTATACATATTGAACCAAGAAATCTTCCAGAAAAGAAAGCAGAAAGCGAGATTCTGCCAATCAGAGGATTACGAAAGCAAATCTATAAAAATATGACCAAATCTGCGTTTACTATTCCACATGCAACAGGGATGGAAGAAATTTATGCGGATCATCTGATCCAATTTCGGGCGGAGCTGAATAAGGCATCAGCTTCCAAAGTAACCTTCTTGCCAATTATCGTCAAATTCGTGGCAGATGTTTTGAAAAAGAACCCTATTTTTAATGCCGCGATTGATGAAGAAAACGAAACGATCATTTTGAAGAAAGAATATAACATTGGCATCGCAATGGCTACACCTCAAGGGCTAGTCGTTCCGGTTATTCATCATGCCGATCAAAAATCAATCGAAGAGATTGCTGGAGAAATATCCGAGTTAAATGAAAAGGCGCAAAAGGGAAAGCTCAGCTTAAGCGAAATACAGGGCGGTACTTTTACAATCTCCAGTACGGGGGCTAACGGCGGGTTTTATGCCACTCCCATTATCAATTATCCACAGGTGGCTATACTTGGTGTTCATTCGATTAAGGAAAAACCGGTTATTCTGCCAAGCCGTGAAATTGGAATTGGGAATGTGATGGGCATCAGCTTATCCTTTGATCACCGTATTATTGACGGGGAGCCTGCTGGTGTATTTATGAATGAATTAAAGAAATATATTGAAAATCCGCATATGTGGTTTTTAAAAGCTCGATAGGAGTGATACTGTGTTTGACGAAAGCCTTTTAACATTTGAAATGAAACAAAGCTTAGATGAAGAGGGAAATGTCATTGGTGGGAAAGAGCTGGACATCGAAAGCACCCTAATGCTCGATATGTATAAGTGGATGAAAAAATGCCGGCTGCTGGATGAAAAAATGCTTCGGATGCAGCGGCAAGGCCGACTTGCTATACATGCGCCTTTTAGCGGGCAGGAAGCTGCACAGGTTGGGAGTGCCTTTGCTTTGGGCCCTAATGATTGGATTTGCCCAAGTTATCGTGATGTGGCTGCCTGTCTTATCCATGGCATGCCCATTGAACAAGTCTTATATTATTTCAAAGGCCATTTTGAAGGAGGAAAAACTCCGGAGAATGTAAATGTGCTGCCTATCCAAATTATTATTGCTGCACAAACACTGCATGCTGTCGGGATCTCCTATGCCTCAAAAATAAAAGGCGAATCTGCTATCGCTATTAGCTATTTTGGCGATGGTGCGACATCTGAGGGCGATTTCCACGAGGCGCTGAATTTTGCCGCGGTGCAAAAAACACCGACGATTTTCTTTTGCCAGAATAACCAGTATGCCATTAGTGTGCCATTAAAACAGCAAATGGCCAGCAAAACCATTGCTCAAAAGGCAATTGCCTATGGAATGAAGGGCATACAGGTGGATGGAAATGATGTGGCTGCTGTTTATGAGGCGACAAGGGAAGCGGCAGAACGCGCAAGAAATGGTGAAGGGCCAACCTTGATTGAGGCGGTTACCTACCGCTTGGGGCCTCATACGACATCAGATGATCCGACGAAATATCGAAATAATGAAGAAAAAGAAGAATGGCTGCGAAAGGATCCGATTATCAGAGTGAAAAAATGGCTTTATAAGCAAAATGTCTGGAGCGAGGATCAGGATATTAATTTTGAAAAGAACGTCCAGGATGAATTAAACCAGATTATAGATGAAGTCGAGAAACAGGACTCTCCAAAGTTAGATGAGATCTTTAACCATGTGTATGAAAAACCTAATGATTTGCTTCTCGAACAGCAAATGGAGGCCAAGGATTTGGTGAAGGGAAAGGCTGGTGTCCATCATGGCTGAACTAACAATGGTACAGGCCATACAGCAGGCATTAAAAACTGAAATGCAAAGAGATCCAAACGTTATTTTATTAGGCGAGGACATTGGCAGAAATGGCGGGGTCTTCCGGGTCACGGATGGATTGATGGAGGAGTTTGGAAAAGAGCGTGTTATCGATACCCCATTAGCCGAATCTGCTATTATTGGCACAGCAGTTGGCATGGGAGTCAATGGCTTAAGGCCTGTAGCTGAAATCCAATTTTTAGGGTTTATTTATGAAGCAATGGATCAAATGGCCAGCCAGGCGGCCCGTATGCGCTTTAAATCTGCTGGGAGATTTACAGTGCCAATGGTCATCCGCAGCCCTTATGGAGGCGGAGTCCGTACACCAGAATTGCATTCTGACAGTCTAGAAGCCCTGTTTTCCCATACACCTGGCCTGAAGATTGTGATGCCATCTAATCCATATGATGCCAAGGGATTATTAATTTCTGCCATTAGGGATAGTGACCCAGTGGTGTTTTTGGAACCGATGAAATTATATCGTTCATTCAAACAAGAAGTTCCTGAGGATGACTATGCAATCCCCATTGGAAAAGCACAGGTCGTTAAAGAGGGATACCATGCAACCATTGTTTCCTGGGGTCCTCCAGTACAGCTTTTAAAGAAGATTGTGGATGAATATGAAAAAGAGGATATTCATTTAGAATTAATTGACTTAAGAACTGTTGCGCCAATTGATATTGATACTATACTGAAATCGGTTGAAAAGACCGAGCGGTTATTAATCGTACATGAGGCTGTAAAGACCAATGGCGTTGGTGCGGAAATTGCAGCACTGGTCAGCGAAAGAGGGCTGTTTTCTTTGGCGGCACCGATTTTGCGCGTAACAGGATATGATACGCCGTATCCTGTTGGATCTGTAGAGGATGACTGGCTGCCAAACCATCATAGAATTAAAGCAAGCCTGGAAAAACTGCTATCTTATTAAAATAAATTCAAGTAAAGAAGGCTGTTCCAAAGCAATATGTTGGACAGCCTTTATCATTTACAGCCGAAATCTCATTTTTTCCGCAAGATCAGGAAAATCAATAAATGGGTTGCGATTTCCCTGAATGCGGTAAATCGCCAGGTTTCGGTGTTTTTCATATAATGTGACTTCAAATTTTTTGTGCCAATAAATAAGCAGTGACAGATCGATTTGCCTTCGAAAGGATTTTTTAATTTCTCCTGGATAACGGAGAAGAAAGTAGAGCATGGCTCTGGCTGCTGCCCCTTTTCCATCCTCCGGTTCAAAGCGGCCCTCTTTTGCAATCCCGCAGCGGTTCTGAATTTGCTCATTTGGAGATTCCGGCACATAGAAGGAAAAATCATCATAGGGAAAATTAGAACGGATTGTGTTGCACTCTGGCTGGCAGACAAAAAGATGATGTAAGTCTCCTTTCATCGGCTCTTTCCCGCCATACCATGAGACGGGAACAATATGCTCCGTATTAAATTTATATTCCGTCTCAATATTCTTAACCTTCTTATCTAGATCCTCCAGATGGCTTGCTGTCTTTAGAAGCTGCTGAAATTCTATAAATCTATTTTTTATTGTAGCGTAGTCCTCTTTAATCAGTGTCTTTGGATCCTTTTTTTCACCGGAGTAAATACTTTTGACCGCTCCATCGGGGTGCATATCAACCCAAGTATATAAAAATTGGTCCTTGCTTATGAAATAAGGCAGTATTCGTTTATGTGTTCTTTTAATCAATCTATGATACAAAGAGAAATAATTCCCGCCTGCATTTACAACTGATTTGTAATAATGCTTCCTTTCCTTCATATCCTTTTTTTCATTATAGTAAAGCGTATTATTATATTGGATTTTCTCCCTGTTCATTTCAAATGCTGCAATCGAATCCTCTACACTCTGTCCATACGATTGTTTTAATTCAATCACTTGATCCTCTAATTGGGCTCGGGTATTGTAATCGTTCTCCAAATCTATCACCCCTATATGCTAAGTTTTATCATATTCCAGTAGAAGGTGTCACCATAGAATATTAGAAAATGGTGTCAAATTATGGACCATCTGTACTGTTTGGAACTGTCTCCAAGTAAATTTAGTTATTAGACATTTCCAAAGACAATAGAATGATAGGAGAGGGGAGGCGGAAGTAATGAAATCAATCTCAAGCGAGAAGGTTATACGGTACCGCGGATCTGATCTCCACACAAAGGGATGGCTTCAGGAGGCTGCGCTTCGCATGCTGATGAATAACCTAGATTCGGAAGTGGCCGAGCGCCCTGATGATCTTGTTGTATACGGAGGTATTGGAAAGGCTGCACGGAATTGGGAATGCTTTGAAGCAATTGTTAAATCCCTGAAAGAGCTTGAAAATAATGAAACCCTGATCATTCAGTCGGGAAAGCCTGTGGCTATTTTTAAAACACATCAGGATGCTCCCCGTGTCCTTATGGCAAATTCGAATATTGTTCCTGCTTATGCCAATTGGGATACCTTCCATGAACTCGATCAAAAAGGCTTAATGATGTACGGGCAAATGACAGCTGGAAGCTGGATTTATATTGGGTCCCAGGGAATTGTTCAAGGTACCTATGAAACATTTGCTGAACTTGCCAAGCAGCATTTTAATGGGTCTTTAAAAAATACAATTACCGTTACCGCTGGCCTTGGAGGCATGGGAGGAGCCCAGCCGCTGGCAGTTACGATGAACGGCGGGGTCTGCCTGGCAATTGAGGTGGACGAAACAAGAATCGACCGCCGTATAAAAACGCGCTATGCAGATATCAAAACGAAATCACTTGATGAAGCCATTCAATGGGCAAAGGAAGCGAAGTCAGAAGGAAGGGTGTTGTCCATTGGGCTTGTTGGAAACGCCTCGGATATTCTTCCTGAAATGATTGCTAAGGGATTTATACCTGATGTTTTGACCGACCAGACCTCTGCACATGATCCGCTAAATGGGTATATTCCTTCGGGATTAACCGTAGATGAAGCGGCGAAATTAAGAGCGGCTGATCAGGATAAGTATGTGAAGCTTTCGAAGGCTTCAATGGCAAAGCATGTTCGCGCCATGCTAGAAATGATGGAAAGAGGAGCAATTACATTTGATTATGGAAACAATATCCGCCAGGTGGCGAAGGATGAAGGGGTTGTAAATGCCTTTGCTTTTCCTGGTTTTGTCCCTGCTTATATCCGTCCGCAATTCTGCGAAGGCAAAGGGCCTTTCCGCTGGGCAGCGTTATCCGGAGATCCTGAAGATATTTATAAAACAGATGAAGTGATTCTGCGTGAATTCAGCGATAACAAACATCTTTGCCATTGGATTCGCATGGCGAGGGATAAAATTCAGTTTCAGGGGCTTCCTTCCCGCATCTGCTGGCTGGGCTTTGGCGAACGTGCCAGGTTTGGGAAGATCATCAATGATATGGTTGCCAGCGGGGAATTAAAGGCACCGATTGTCATTGGCCGCGATCATTTGGATTCGGGTTCAGTGGCCTCCCCAAACAGAGAGACTGAAGCAATGAAAGATGGATCTGATGCTGTGGCTGATTGGCCCCTTTTAAATGCCCTAATAAATGCTGTCGGCGGGGCGACATGGGTTTCTATACATCATGGCGGCGGTGTCGGAATGGGTTACTCCCTGCATGCGGGCATGGTCATTGTCGCGGATGGAACAAAAGAAGCCGAGGCACGGCTGGAAAGAGTGCTGACAACAGATCCTGGCATGGGTATTGTCAGGCATGCAGATGCAGGCTATGATTTGGCTGAAAAAACAGCACGAGAAAAAGGTCTGAATATACCAATGTTTAAAAAAGGAAATGAAGAGCCATGACCCGGCCAATTTGGATTAAACATATTACCCAGCTGGCCACACTTGCTTCCAATGCGGATGGTCCGCGAATAAAGGAGGCTATGTCAGAGCTGGGGCTGATAGAGGATGGCAGTCTATGGATGGAGGATGGCGTCATTCAAGCTGTCGGGACAACGAAAGAGCTTGAAAAGCTTTATGCCGGAAGACTTTCTGAGGCGGAAGTGGTGAATGCAAAAGGGCATCTTGTCACGCCCGGTTTGGTTGACCCTCATACACATATTGTATATGGAGGCAGCCGCGAGCGGGAATTCGAGATGCGTCTCGAGGGTGCCACCTACATGGAAATCATGAATAAAGGCGGCGGAATTCACGCGACTACCCGGATGACACGTGAGGCTTCAGAGGAAGACCTTATCGAGCAAACAGCAAAAAGATTAGACTCCTTTTTGCAGCACGGTGTAACGACAATTGAAGGAAAAAGCGGCTATGGAATGGATTTAGCAACAGAACTCAAACAATTAACAGTTATGAGGAAGCTGCAAAAGACACATTCGATTGATCTGGTGCCAACATTTATGGGCGCTCATGCAGTTCCCCCTGAATTCAAAGGCAAGGAAGATGAATTTGTTAACTTGATTATTGAACAAATGCTTCCAGCAGTGGCTAGCGAAAAGTTGGCGGAATTTAATGATGTTTTTTGTGAAAAGGGTGTTTTTACACCGGAGCAATCCCAGAGAATACTGGAGGCCGGGAAAAAACTTGGGCTGATTCCGAAAATTCATGCGGACGAAATAGAACCATATGGCGGTGCAGAATTAGCTGCTAAGGTAGGGGCAATTTCTGCGGAGCATCTTTTAAAAGCATCAGATAAAGGAATAAAAGCAATGGCAAAGTCCGGAACGATTGCTTGTCTACTGCCTGCAACTGCCTTGTATTTACGTGAGAAGGCTGCAGCAGGAAGAAAAATGATTGATGAGGGTGTGGCAGTAGCGATATCAACAGACTGTAATCCAGGTTCTTCGCCAACCACCTCCATGCCGCTTGTAATGAATCTGGCATGTATTTCTATGAGGCTGACCCCAGCTGAGGCATTAACGGCTGCCACCTATAATGCGGCATATGCCATTAATCGTCAGGAGCAGGTCGGGTCGATTGAGGTTGGCAAACAGGCAGATATTGTTCTGTGGAGTGTGAAGAACTATCAGGAATTACAATATCTCTTTGGGGTCAACCACGTTCGGACTGTTTGGAAAAAAGGCATAAAGGTGGTGGGGTAATTGGATCTGAAATGGCTTCAGCAGCCTGAGTGGTCCTGGAATATTTCGGATGCTGCCCCTGATTACGTCCACCAATGGGTTCATCCTTTAAATAAAGAAGATCATACCCCTGATCTGATTTTATATGGCGCACCTATATCGCGCTCCTCTATCAGTGTGTCGGGCGCATCTCTATATCCTTCTGAATTCCGCCGGATGTGGAAAGGATTTGCCTCATACAACCTTGATGAGGATATTGATTTGACCGTCATTCAGGCAGCTGATGCAGGGGACGTCATCATGCATACAACTGATATTCTTTTATCCCACCAGCGCATTCAAGAAACAGCAAAATCCATTGCTGCAGCATTCCCTCAAAGTGTATCGTGTATGATTGGCGGGGATCACTCGACAACGGCCTGTTCTGTGAGAGGCATTAAGGAAGCATATCCAAATGAAACGATAGGAATCCTGCAGCTGGATACGCATCTTGATGTGAGAGATCCGGCAGAACTCGGACCTGCTAATGGGACACCCATCCGCCAATTAATTGACAGCGGTGCAGTTAAGGGCAGGCATGTCTTCAACATTGGCCTGCATGGATACTTTAATGCAAAGCCATTAATCGATTACGCAAAGAAACATCACATTCAGATGGTAACTTTAGGGCAGGCAAGGAGACAGGGTTTGATAGAAACAGCTCATCGAGCGTTAGAAAAGTTATCTGCTGAAGCTGACCGTGTATATGTAACCGTTGATATGGATGTGCTGGATATTTCTGCGGCCCCTGGTGTACCGGCATCAACGCCGGGAGGCATGACTTCCGGGGAGCTATTTGATGTCTTATTGGAAATCGGCAAACATCCAAATGTTAAACACATTGACTTTGTCTGCCTGGACCCAAGCAAGGACACCCCCGTCAACGAAACAGTCAAAACCGGCATATACGCCTGGCTCCAATTTGTTACAGGTCTCACCCTCCGAAAAAGACATTTGAATAAAATGAATACACCCTAGCGATTTATCGCTTTAAAGCGCTGGGGGCCTGACCCCCAGTGCTTTAAAGCGGAAACGAATTGAAGGACTCTTTAGATCATTGATATGAAAGTAAGCTGCCGGGCAGGGGTTGTCCGGTTTTTCTTTTTAAATAAACGTTTGATAGAGGGAAAAGTAACTGGAGCTTTTATTAATCAATTGTTTGATTAAGGGAAAAGGCTTGAAATCTTACAAATTTGATTGAGGAAAATCGTTAAATTTTTATTAAAACAAACGTTTGATTAGAAAGAGTTTATCCTTTAGACCGCAGTAAAGGAGATTGAGCTCTGATGGTCTAAAGTAAGGGGAACATTGGACAGCGCAAAGGGTATTTGAGTATTTTGAGTCCGAAGGCGAGTTATCTTCGGACAGAGCAAATGGAAAAGGACACGCGAGTCCGAAGGCGAGTAATCTTCGGACAGAGTAAACGGAAAAGGTCACTCGCGAGTCCGAAGCCAGGAAACCTTCAGACAGAGCAAAAGGTCACTCGCGAGTCCGAAGCCAGGAAACCTTCAGACAGAGCAAATGGAAAAGGTCACTCGCGAGTCCGAAGCCGGGTAACCTTCGGACAAAGCAAACGGAAAAGAGTGAAGCAGGGTCTGAAGCCGGGTAACCTTCGGACAAAGCAAACGGAAAAGAGTGAAGCAGGGTCTGAAGCTGGGTAACCTTCGGACAAAGCAAACGGAAAAGGGTGTAGCAGAGTCCGAAGCCGAGTAACCTTCAGACAAAGCAAGCGGAAAAGGTCACTCGCAAGTCCAAAACCGTGTAATCTTCGGACAGAGCAAACGGAAAAGGGCATAGCAAAGTCCGAAGCCATGTCACCTTCGGACAAGAGCAAACGGAAAAGGGCATAGCAAAGTCCGAAGCCGAGTAACCTTCAGACAGAGCAAACGGGAATGGTCACTCGCGAGTCCGAAACCAGGTAATCTTCAGACAAAGCAAACGCATATGACTCCATCAGAGCCCGAAGCGCCCCAAAAAAATATTAATCAATCGTTTGATTAATCCCAGTTTCCCCTGTTAAAACAACATATTAATAGGAATGAACTCTCCTTTGCAACTCCTGATAAAAATGATATAACGATAGATAAGGTCTATTACCATTTACGGAGGGATGAAGGATGAAGTGGAAGGTTGGCTGTATCCAGATGGATATTGCCTTTGGTGATCCGAAGGAGAACTTGAAGGCGGCTGAGGAGTGGTTTGCAAAGGCTGCAGCGGAGAATTGCACGCTTGTGGTTTTGCCGGAGCTTTGGACAACAGGCTATGATCTAACGCGACTGGATGAAATCGCCCATAAAGATGGGGAAGACATCGTTCAATTTCTCCAGGAGCAGGCAAGAAAGTACAGCTTCCATATCGTTGGCGGTTCGATTGCCAAGCAAACTGACGAAGGTGTGCTCAATACGATGTTTGTAGTGAATAAGGAAGGAAAGCTTGTGCATGAATACAGCAAGCTTCATTTGTTCCAGCTTATGGATGAGCATCACTATCTGCAGCCAGGCAAGGATGAAACTCTGTTTGCTCTTGATGGCGAGTCTTTATCTAGCTTTATTTGCTATGATATTCGCTTTCCTGAATGGCTGCGCAAGCCGGTATTGCAAGGGGCGAAGGCGATGTTTGTTGTTGCCGAATGGCCAGAGCCTAGACTTGACCATTGGCAGACATTATTAAGAGCACGTGCCATCGAAAATCAATGTTATGTCATTGCCTGCAACCGCGCGGGAAAGGATAAAAATAACGTATTTGCCGGTCACTCCATGATCATCGATCCTTGGGGCGCTGTTATAGCTGAAGGAAGCAATCAAGAAGAGCTTCTCATCGGTGAGGTAGATTTAGGAGAAATCAGCTCGATCCGAAGCCGTATTCCTATCTTTGATGATCGAAGACCAGAGTTCTATTAAGAACGTTTCTGATAGCTAAATACTTTAAAAAGGAAGGGTGCAAAGCTTACCTAAAGCATTGCACCCTTCTCCTATTCCGAAAAACCAGCCAGATATTTAGCATATTTAAAAGGCTGGGTGACCACTTTTTTATACAGCAGCTTATCCTTTAGATGGAGCGGGAAACGGTGATACGTATCAAGCGTGTTTACCTCAAGAATCCAAACCTTTCCATGAATATCCACCATTAAATCAATTCCAAGGTCTCCATAATTGCCATATTGATCAAATACATCGCAGATTTGAAAGGTAATCTCTTTCATCTTTTCAATTTTCCCTTTTGCTTCTTCTTCATTCATACTAAATGCAAGCTGGAAGGCATCGATCCCTGAACGAAGGAAACCAGCCCTTGAAAAATTCGTAATAATACTGCCGCTCCTTCCGAATTTTCCGAAGATGCCCGTACACCCCCAGGTACCGGTTTCATCCTTTTGCATAATCACTCGAAAATCAATTGGTCTGTCTTGGTACCTCTGCATCTTAATCGCCTGCTGTGCAAGATACTCTTTACTTTTAAGACCAGAAAACCACTCCTGCTGTTTCGCTGAACTTTCCAAATGCATGACACTTAATCCAGAAGCCTGTTTTTTGCGGGGGGTTGCAACCATCCATCCAGTATCCGTTTGATCTGCTCGAACTACCCCTCTTGAAAGAGTTCCTTTTGTCGGTTTGATGTAGATGGAATGATATTTATCCAGCATGTCCGATAAAACACTGATATCCGTCAAAAGTTTCGTAGCAGGAAGGTAGGGCAGAAGCTTGGGGTTAGGGGAAAGACGTTTATAAAGCTCCCATTTATTGAATGACCCTCGTGAAAAGCTATTAAAAATACAATTCCCCATCTTACTGGATAAATCATCGAAAACAGCTTTCGGCATGGCTGTCCGATTATAGGCTGCACCTGGATAAGGAAACGTTCCCTTTTTCCATTGGCAAGAGGGGCTGCTTCCAGATGGATCAAAATAGTAGCCTTGAATAAGCTTATTTTTGATATCAATGGAATTCCATGCACAAATAAAAGTCAGCCCCCCAACATTTAAGTAATCAGAGAAGTAGGACCGATGTTTGTTTAAACTGGACCTGTTCATTTTCTTTTCATGTGAAAAAACAATAAAAGCGATAACCGGACCTATTGAAAGAGTCCGGCCTTTTACCTTTAAATTGTAGGAAAGTGTATCAGGAATAGTGAATAGATCTTGCCAATGTTCAGGAAGGCCGATTATATCTGATGGAAAATCAGGGTTAACAGAAACTTGAACCATTTGTTCCCATGAACCAAATTGAAATGTCATGGATCCAGCGGAAATTCCGTGCAGATCGGCAATCTGGGGTGGTAATTGGATCTCGTTATTTTCTTCTATCCATTTTATATACATGAATACCAACTCTTTTCAAAATGGTTGTCTAAGATAGAATATGAAACTTTGTCCGAAATGCTTTAGACGGCCGCTGAAATTAGACTGGACAAATAAACAAGCAATAAATATGACGAATGAATAAGCTATAGAGGAATAATATTTATGCACTTTTTAACGGGGTGTTATATATGTTGGATAAAAATCAAAGAGTAATTATTCTGGGAAAATGGGCATTCAAACGGATAGAAATGCGTGATAAAGAGATCTATAGTAATTTTATAAAAGATACACAATATCCAGCAGATTTATGGTCATCTAATTTTGATTATCTGTGGGCTGTTTCAAACCCAAAAAGAGAACTCGTATTATGGAAAGTTGTAAGTAATATGTTAGTAATATTTAAGCTTTCGAGAAGGAATGTGCTTCA
>Ga0182742_1002009_pt1 | contig 23923 bp, 18 predicted proteins | sample eDN5th37CBELigMG_FD_128880 | JGI IMG/M metagenome (GOLD analysis project Ga0182742, IMG submission 128880) | Enriched Miracle-Growth compost microbial communities from Emeryville, California, USA - eDNA 5th pass 37_C BE-Lig MG (version 2)... ...
AGTTTACATTACTGCGAAAAATGAAAGAGTTTCTCAATTACTGAGCTTGACTCCGAATGATGAGGAAGTAAAAGTATCTAAATTAACGTTATTCTGAGAATATTAGAAAATAAAGGCTTATTGCACCCAGAATGGAAAGATACAGCTATCTAGAAAAGATATTGAATATTCTGAAAATCAGAAATATGTTGATTTGATTGGGAATCTCTCTAAACAAATAAAAAGAAGGACTATTATAGGAGTGCCCAAATGCAATGTACCGACTTTTCTTTTATTTTTCCTTTCTTTTTTCCGGTTTGTGATTTTAAGCTAAAAATACTTCAAGGTTAATAAAAGCATTGATGATGATAACCAAAGAAGAAAATCGATAATTCCAACTCAGATGACTGATACTGAAAAAAGACTTTATGTAAACGGAATAATAAAAAAGGACTATATGAGTGAAGGAGAAAACTACTGCTTTGTCCCTTACATAAAAATTGTGAGAGTTATTCCCTTTGAGCCAGTTAAAGAATGTTACAACATTCTCAACTACATCAAAACCTTAAAGAATTGAACAACAATTTACTTGGGAATAGTTATTCAAAAGCCATAAACTGTAAATTACAGTCTTTGGAATTTTTTGTTAGTATTTAGCCGATAAACTTTATCAACTACTTTATTAATGAAAGTATCTCTTAGTTTATAAAGGAACTGTTTTGAGAATAAACAAGCAAAAAACTGTATGAAAAGTTCAAAACATAAAAAATATTATTTTCCATTATGTATGGATGCTTTGTAAAGATTTATATATGTTATGCACTTTTACAATTGTAATCGGTGTTATATGAAGAAATACAAGTAATTCTCATTCAAATCTCTCAAGTTTTCTTTCCTACTTTCTTTAATTAATATTTTTCTTCAAAGAATCCATTTTGATGGGCAATAAAAAAATATTTAACAAGAGCAGTTTTTCTTTTTCTGGAATTCTTCTTCTTCACCCGGATCTCTATTTGTGAGGTTTATATTCTGAACATTAGGAGAGCTTATCATTGGGAAATCTATATTCACATCAAATAAATAAACATTCCTTTTCTTACTTTGGTCAGTCATAAAAGCTCTATTATTCTCATTTCCAGGAAGAATGGATGCGATAGTTTGGAATAAATTATGAATATTGTCTCCAATCTTTGCTGAGACCTCCATATACAATGTCTCATTTTCTCTTGCAAAGTTCTCTGCTGTTTGTCTAGTTATGACTCTATTTTACGTTAATATTAAGGTTGAAAACAATAGTTCACCTTTGTGCTTCTAGATCTATCTTATTTCCTACTACCACAATAATCACTTCATTTCCTCTCTCAGCGCGAGCATCTTCAATCCATTTCGATAAATTATTATAGCTTGTTTGACCTAATAAATAGTTATTCTCTCTTTTGCCTTTATGTTTACTTGTTACATCAAACACAATAATCGCAACTGTACAATCTCTTATATAACTTGGAATCAAACTACGAAATCTTTCTTGACCAGCTGTGTCCCATAATTGAAGCTTAATGGCTTTGTCATCATAATACAATGTTTTTGTGATGAAGTCAATTCCGACTGTAGGCTATAATTTGAGTGTTAAAGGCGGAATCGAAAAATAAATGGAGTTTACATGATCTTTGCCATCAAAGGTGTCAAAAATGAACCGATTGATAATAGAAGTTTTTCCGACTGATTGGTCTCCAAGGAAGACAAGTTTATATTTTTGGGAGAGGCTTGATGCGCCATGAATGTGAGATTCTGAAGTGTTAAAAACTGCACCGGATCTATTCATTTTATTAAAAAATTTACTGTTAATTAAGATTTTGTTAAAAGAAAATTGGAATTCTTTATCCTTATTAATTTTTTCTTTACTATTTTTGTTAGGAATAAAAGTTAATGTAATTTTCCTACAAGGACGCTTGAGGACGCAATCAAACTTCTTATAAACGATTTTTTTTATAATGATGTTGAATGGCTAATTCAAAAACATGGAATTTACAGATAATATGAACACTTTTAAATCAATACACATTTATCAATTTTATAACTTTTGCATGACTTTTTGATAATCTGATGGATCAACACAATTCAATATTGCTTTGACTATATGAAGAGGTAGCCAGCTCACACAAACCATAAGAATAATATTAATTAAGAATTGTCCATTTATGGCTTGTACGTTGATGTATTGCCTGAATAATATTATACTCAGGAAATAAATGAAAACTGTTCCTATAAGAGACACAATCATTACAGGATGAAGCTTATGAAGCTAAATAATGTCAATAAATTCAGGGGGAAAAATTTTACCTCTGTATAAACATTCAATATCTCGGAAAGAATCAAAGCTGTAAAAGTAATTGTAACAATCATAAGGAAACTGTCATCGAAGATATATATTCCCATAATCATAATCACAGCGGCCTAATTCAAGTTAAATCTAAATTGAAAAATTGTTACTTGGAAAAGACTTTTCCAAACCCAAATAAGGAAAGTTTTAACATTGAGTTCTCTTGATTTTTGTAAGGTTCTGTAAAGCAAAGGGTAGTTCAATGCCTTATCTCTGTCAATATCTTCATCAAAAATCTATATTACGTTATTTTCATTAAATTCCTTAATATTTACCAATGAGAACACAGGGAACGTTGTGTAAAGAGTTGTATAGCCTAGCATCAGCATTCCATTATAAATAGGAATAGCCACGAAATAAAACATGAGAATAAAAATAGCTTGTATAAATGAAATAATCAATCCTCTATGTATAACGAACTGGCTCAGTTTTGCAGAGTTTTTATAATACAACCTTCCATGCCATAAAATCAAATGCTTAAGGTATTGGAATTCCATTATAGAGAAATCTGAAGCTAATGCAGCTTGTTTACCCTCTTTTCCAACAATACCAATTCCCACATCAGCTGATTGAATCATTCCTACGTCATTACCTCCATCTCCAATACAAGCAACTCTTAATCCTGAGAATTTTTTTACCATTTCAGTAATGATGGCTTTTTGTGTTGGGAGACATCTTGCGCAAACAACTGCGGGCGCTCTAACAGCAGCTTCGAAAAAGAGTTTTTGGTGATGTTCAAGAGCTTTTGTAAGAGAAAATCCATCAATAAGAAGAACTGTATTCATTTTATTACTAAATTCATTGATTTTATTTATTAATTCCAAATCTCCTTTTACTTCCTTTATTTCGTAAATGTCTTGGTTAACAGCTTTTAATCCCGTACTAATCGCAACACATTTCGCTGTTTCGATTTTATCTCCTGTAAGCATCCAAATTTTTATTCCCGCATTACGTAAGGATTCAAGAGTAACGTTAATATCATCTTGTAATCTGTCTTCGACACCAGTTATTCCGAGGAAATCTAATTCAACTTCTAATAGATCAGCTGCTTTTCTCATTTTTTCTTCTCTATTAGAAATAGATAAATGGGCCTCGTCCCATATTTTCTTCCAGGATCGATATTCTTCCTCTGAGACGTATCTCTGAGCAAAAACCATTGTTCTGAGCCCTGTTCTTGCAAGACTTTCACATTCATCAAGTAATAATGATCTATAGACTTCTTTTACCTATTTATGTTAATAACGTTTATTATGAATTTACTCTTGGACAAATAGCAACATCAGCTCCCTTTAAATAGAAAATTATTCTCCCTGTACTTTTATGCCTCACAAGGATTCCCATTCTTTTAGACTCACTTGAAAAAGGGAAATTTGCTAAGATTTCGTATGTTTCCTCTTGTCCTGCAGGATTTTCAAGACGCATAAAATCGTTGTTCCTTTCAATAAGTTTCATTTTTACGTCAGTTCCGAAATGAACCAAAGCGATTTCATCAGGACTTGACGCGTGGAAGATTTTATTCCCATTTTCAATGATTGGAGTAACGTTATGACATACAGAAACAGCTGTAATAAGATCTCTTAAAATACTTTCTTTTTCCCTTCTTATTCTCTTTTGCTTTGTTAATTGCTCAAGTCCCATAATTCCTTGTCCAATGTTATTTTCTTGATATTTCGATTCGATATCTTTCAAAGGTCCATCGAATTTCTCACATTGTGACTTAACAATTCTAGTCATCAACGCGATATTCTCTTCTTCGTATTGTGAATGCTCTAATACAAGACGTTTAAAATGCATGTCATTCTTTGTCAAAGTTCCAGTTTTATCGGTTAATAAGAACGAAATACGACCAAGTTCTTCAGGAATATCACTATTCCTTGCCTTAGTTCCTGGAATTAACTTATCGGTATTGATTTTGTATGAGAAGATAGCTTTTGAGAAGTCAAGGTTCACTCTGAGAGAAATTGGGATAATACTTGCCATCAATAGAATATATCTAAAGAATTGCAAATACCATTTAGGATGGAATCCATTCAAAGCGACCATAATCAAAGCAATAATCAATGTCAGAACAAACAAGAACTTTGTTATCAAGTTGAGTTCTAGGTCCAATTTTCCTGCCTTAGAACGAGGCGCTCTAGAATTCATTGAAATCCTTGTTTCTTTTCCTGAATAAATTACGATTCCATAAATCTTCCCTGAAGTAATAGAAGTGTTTGCCCAGAGTGTATGATCAAGGAAAAGAGGCTCGCTTAGCTTATCAGCGACAGCATCGACCTCAAAAACTCCCTCAAAATGGTAAATATTCTCACTGGGAGGAGGATAAGTAATATGTGCGTTCAAATTAGCAATATTCCCATCTGTAGAGAAGAAACTCTGAGTATAGCGTGGAGCTCTTCTGAGTTTCCAATCAGTTTCTCCATCAAGTTGATCTGTTTTGATGAAAATTGTTCCATTTTCTTCTCTAAAGAAAGTTATTCTCTTTTTCTAATGTTAATAGGTTACGATGAATAGAGTAAAATAAGATCAGCTGGGATTCTCTGTGAGGGTTGGATTTCGATGATATCTCCCACTTGCAATTGACTACTTGGTTTTTGTATCCTGACTTTGTTTGGCTTTAAGACTCTATGTAGAGGTTATTTTATCAAAAGAGAGTCATTATTTACTGATAGATTGTCGAATTTGCTTCCTTGTCTCTTTTGTATCTCTGGAAATCATCATAACCTTCCTTTAACATTGTAAGGAAAAGAACTAAAGCCAGTGGGCCAATATAAGTGAAAAGAAAACCTTAAGTTGTATTAAATAAAAGGAATAAAAAAAGCTTATACCAACTTTAAGAACAGGGACAAATTGACTGAGCGCGATAATGAGATAGAAGAAATTGAAGAAAAATTTGAACTGGTTAAAGAGGACAACAGGAACAAAAGTAAAAATATTGTATTTCTGGTTCTTGACTACATTTTTTACTCTTCTTCCCATCTCATGAGCATAACCATATAAATACACTTTTCTGCTTCCTTGGTCCGGTTTTGCTATGAACCAGTTTAGTATTCTATATAAAAAGGGTTCTTGTGATATCTAAATAACTTGTAAGAGTCTTTTTAAAGAAGTTAATTACATTCATCTTTCGACTAATCAAGCCTTGATCTGTATCATTTAATGAATCGGCTTTTTCAGGCTTTAAGTTCAGTTTCAAGTTAACATCTCCCAAGTTGGCGAACTCTAGGTCTTGGTTAACAAGGTTTCTTTCATCCTTCATTTTGCAATTGTATGAATCTAATGATTATAACAAAAATGATAGAGAAAACTCTTTTTACCCTCAACGCTAATATTCATGCAAGCCTTTAAAAAAATTCAATTTAATACAAGAAGTTTATATTTAGTAGAATTGATAGTTCGAATCAACACATTGCAGGAAATTTTATCTAAAAGAAGTTGCTTTTTAATGTTTGTATTCAAACTGTTTTGCCATAAAATATTTGAATGTTGGTTTATTTCCTTGTCAATAACTTTTTCCTTAGATTTTTTTCAAGACAAAAAAATTTCTTTTTGAGACTAATTGCTATTTTGGGTTTCGGCTCTTTTTTGCCCTGAAAATTTTAGTTGAAAATTTCTCATACTGTGTAATTGATTCAAACCTAAAGTGCCCCATACTTTATTAATATCAATATGAATAACTTCCTGAAAACAAATCGTTATATTATAAACCCTTTCTGTTAAGAATATTCTCCTGCCTAGAAAAAAAAACTTTAAACTGTATAAATGTTGAAATAAACGAAAAAATGGTTAGCTTCATTGATATTTACTAAATAAGGAAGGAATCTAAGAATTCTCAACCTTGGTCAAGAGAAAAGGCATTTTAATTCGATAATTCGCTACTAAATTTAATTCAAAACTCGAAATAAAAATAAGACAATTGAAGATGATTATAAATCTTTCTAATTATTTATAACATTTTTTTATTCTTTTTCTTTTCCTCAAGCTTTGAATAAAAATTTGCAATAGCAGAAGTAAATTCCTCTTGTAATTTAAAAGTAAAAACTATTTACATCCTGGTTTAAAAAATACTTTGAATATAGTATCAAAATAGTGTTTATAAAATACTTCCTAGTATCTCCTCATTTCAAACTACTAAGTCTTCAGACTTGAACAGATTTTCTTCAGCATAAAGGTTTTTATGCAATATCTCAATCAAATGTTATAATTGCGCCTCAAACCGATAAAACAATTAAATATCAAATTCAAATAGAAAATTATGCAACACGCTTCACGCCAAGACGAAGAAGAAGACTATGAGCTCGGAGGACCCACTCTCATCCAAAAGCTAGAAGAGTTCGGTATCAACAGCGCAGATGTCAAAAAGCTGACTGATGCGGGCTACCAAACAGTCGAATCAGTGGGCTTTACAACCAAAAAGAATCTCTTGGTCATTAAAGGTCTCACAGAGCCCAAAATCGATAAAATTATGGAAGCATGTAGACTTTAGTTCTTATATCACTAAATCATTCTAGGTCAGAAGATTGTTCCCATGAGTTTCCAGACAGCTGCAGAATTCTTTCAGAAAAGACAGAATGTTATCCATTTGAGTACAGGATCAAGAGAATTAGACAACCTTTTAGGAGGAGGTTTTGAAACAGGGTCCATAACTGAAATGTTTGGAGAGTTTAGAACGGGAAAAACTCAGATTTGTCATACACTTTGCGTTACTTGTCAGGTAACTGATTTTCTTTGCCTAATTCCTTGCTAAAATTATTAAAAGTTGCCAAAAGAAAAAGGAGGCGGTGAAGGAAAAGCCATGTATATTGATACAGAAGGAACATTTAGACCTGAGAGATTGGTTGATATTGCGGAAAGGTTTGGACTTGATGGAAGAGAAGTGCTTGAGAATGTCGCATTTGCTAGAGCTCATAACAGTGACCAACAGAATAAATTATTACTTCAGGCCGCTGCATTAATGGCTGAACAACGATATGCACTTTTGATTGTTGATAGTGCAACTGCTTTGTATAGAACAGATTTTTCAGGAAGAGGTGAACTTTCTGCAAGACAAATGCATTTGGGAAAGTTCTTAAGAAACTTACAAAGAATAGCGGATGAGGTAATAAATGAATATTATGATAAAGTTAATGATTTCTTTTAGTTTGCTGTTGCTGTTGTTATTACAAACCAAGTTATGTCTCAGGTCGATGGTTCTGCAATGTTTGTCGGTGACCAGAAGAAACCTATTGGAGGAAATATTATGGCACATGCTTCAACTACAAGGTGAGAATCGTTTTTATATTTGAATAAATTCGAATAGACTTTACTTGAGAAAAGGAAGAGCAGAGTCAAGAGTTTGTAAGATTTATGACTCTCCTTGTTTACCCGAATCAGAGGTATTTTCTTAGTAAATAATATTGGATGATTTGAATAGGCAACTTATGCTATTGGAAAAGGAGGTATTGAGGATTTCAATGAATAAATTAGGTAGAAAGGAAATATTATGTGTATGCATATTTTAGAGTAAGATTAACTTGAGAGTTAGAGTTGAGGAAATCGGGAATATATTTACTTATATATATCTATACTTACATAAGCAGAAATCTGCTCTTTCTTGATAAAATCTAAGCGTCAAATCTAACCGTTTTTGGATTTCTAATTGTTTATTTAGAGTTCTTCCAATTTTTTTTTAACATTGACATTGAGTTTAATAAAAAGAAAGCATATAAAGACATTAAGAAGACTTTTGCAGTTATGGTGTCTTATTTTTCTTCCTTAAAAAAGTTTTTATTATTTGTTATATTAAAATGATAAAGTAAAATTTCTTTGCAAATGTCTTAACTCACACTTTAAACCTGATAAAAATGTCATAATATTCATGGGATGAAAGTTAATTACAAAGAAGATAAAAGCAATGACGCAACACCTTCTCAAAACAACTTTAAATGAGCTTAAAAAATGTCCCAAAAAAAACTTAATTTTTTCAAAATATCCTGAGAAATCTATGGGAACTTTAGGTTTAATTAATTGTCTTAAATCACAACACAGCTTTCAAAGAGCTAAAACTATTTTAGATTCAATACATTACAATTTTTCCAGTTCTGTTTTGACAACGTCAAAGATGTCTTTTTCTTTTTCTCGAAAATAATTAAGAGAATCAGAATTAAGAAATTTCCTAAAACTTACCAACTTCTTTTAAACTACAGTAATTATTAAGATAGTAAGACTCTTTAGAAGAAAGCTAAGCAGTTTTATTCATAATGATCTCTTCTTTTCGGGCAAAATTAGGATTCATTCTTAATTATGAATGAAGAATTTTTTTTTTTAATTTATAAACTCTTCTCATAGAAGTCCAAACTTCTTTCACAGAAAAGTTATAGAAGTTCTTACGATTCATTCTTCCAAAGAGATTGAAAGGAAACAAAGTCAGATTTTTTTTACTGAAAAGATCTTTTCTTCAAACTTTATAAAATCAAAATCCAAGGATCCTTTTTTTAGCAAAGACAATGAAAAATTCTAACTGGAGTTTTTATATTTGTTAAGTTACCTTAAATATGATGAGATCATTCAAAAAATTATATAAAATCTTTAAAATAAATATACAAAAGTAGCCTCTTGTTTCAAAGACTTTCAATAATTGACTTTATTATTTTCAATATTTTTTTTTACCATTTAAACCCTTTCTATGGTAAAAATAATCATAGATTTAAATTATCTACGAAAAAAACATAGTTCTTCCTTTCCTTGTGCTCCAAGTTGGCTCATCTCTACATACTCACTAATATACCACTCAGTCAAGAAATTTCCCTTTAAAAAGTTAATGAAAGTAATGCAAAAACAATAATTAAAAAAGAAAGTCATTTTATCTCAAGAAAAATTGATGACTTGTGTTTGAAATATAAGGTAATTATTAAGTGTATGATAAAAACTAAGTGTATATATACTATTCTAGAGTAATCTTTATTTTTACATCATTATCATCGAATTATGAAATTTTCTTTATTTACAATTTCAAAATTGTAGGGTTGAGACGTCATAGTTTATTGTTCCACCACCCTTTTAATTCAATCCTTTAATCAAAAAAATTATCAAGATAAACGTCATGGATGTGTTAGTAGGCGTAGGCTAATCTTATTACTGCAGGAGTTTTTCAAGTGGTTTCATTTTTATTGATTAGGAGATTCATATAAGAGATTTGTAGTTTCATTTGTCAATTTCCTTATTTTCCATGAATCTTAAAAGAATGTTTTCTAATTATTTGTCATAATAAAGTTTTTTTTAATATGAAAGATATTGAAGATAATTTTGATTCGACCTTGAAGGACATAATTATAAGTTTTATAAATATTCTGTAGAACAGCTTTTATTCTTAATGAGCATCAGAAAATATTGAAAATTTCAACGTCATAGTTGTCGTTTTTAATTAAAATTTCCCTCGGCAAGCAATTTAGTTCCAATAAAGTATCATTTGGTATGAAAATATATTTTTATCTAAGTTAAAAACAAACAAAATCAGATCATAATGGTATTTTTACAAATGTTCAAATATTACCATGATTTTAATCTTCGAAGTCATAACACAAATTTAGCTTCTTATTTTGAACTTTTAAATGACGTCATTAGTCCTTAAACTAAATTCTCTTATTTTTCATCAATAACAAGATTTATAGAGTTTAACCTCATTATTCATCCTTAAAATTTTTACATACAAATTATTTAGAGTGAGTCAAGACTTTCTACAACTCAAATTCTCTGGCAAAACCTTGATAAAAGAATCAGAATTTTTCATTTTACTTTTGATAAATTTAATCCAAAGATTTAAAACGGTCCTTTACTTTTTTCGAATTTTTTAAAGGAAGCTAGTACTTTTTGGGATCCAAAGTTCTAATAATCAAGACAAATCAATTAGATCTGATACGAAATTAATTCAAGAAAATCTTGAGTGTGACAATAAAGGAAATTCATACCCAATGTCATCATATTTCCTTTAAATAATAGGTAAAGATATTTTCTAGAAATGATGAAAAGGTTTTTTCGAAGCATGGTTATGAATTTTGTGGATCAAAATCGCTGTTCTAAGGTGATTTTAATTACGTGCTTAGTTTTATGAACTGGCAAATCAGATCTTTACTCAATTTTAATATTAAATCATTTGAGTTCTTAGCATCTTTTAACTCAATATACTGGATTTTGTTTATGGTTTCTCTAATGAATAATGGTGGCATGAGATTTTACGCCCAAAATGACAACTTAACACCATCTCAATACCCTTTGTATCTCTATGATCCCTATACTTATCCTCCTAATTTCAACTGTTTTGAATACCAGCAGAATCTTATGTATTCTCAAAATTCTTTGCCTGTAGAGCAGAAAAAGACCAAGAAATCAAAGAAGAAAACATCAAATGAAAAAAGTCAAAAGGATAACCAGCCCTCGATAGGCTATACTAAGAGTGATCTAATATCATGGTTATTATTTTTCTTTTCATGAAATTTAGCCCATATATAATAGGTTAAAGTCTTTATCTCTTGAAGAAAGGTTTGAAGTTTTTTCAATAAAGAATGGCTGGCTAGCTGTTGCATTTGCTAAGATGTATAAAAAATGGTGTGATTCGAATGATGCGACCTTTGCTTTACTTGGTGAAGAAAATAAAAATTCCAGGTTTATATTCCGTTTTTCTTTTCTTCATAAAAATAAAGCTCGGAGAAAAATAATTTGGAATTTGGGGAACTAGAGAGTCATTTTTATTTTAGAAGTAAAGGTGGAATTTCATTATCTGAAAAACAGCTCTCAATAGATCAAGCCGAAAAGGTGAGATCTTTTCCTAACTGTCTTTTTAATGAAATTTAGGATCTAATTCAAAGCGTTAAGATTTATGATGATACTGACTTTTATGATACTATTATCCTTCAAGAGGACTTGCTCCTTAATTTGGACAGAGTTATAAACTTATTTGAAACGATTTCAGAAGGTTGTATTTTTCTCAGACCTGGCAAGTAAATTCACTTCTAATAAGAAAGGAAAAACTTAGTCTTGATAGGATTGTAACTGATCACCAAACAAAGACTTCTAGTGTGGACACGCCACTTTGGTTTAATTCAAGCAGCTTTCAGACGCTTGGGTCATGGATCGTGAGTAGTTTTGAAAGGAATATTACAACAAAATATATTCAAAATATAAAAAATCCACCAAAGAGCTCTTCTGCTTTCGAAATCTTAGATTTTAAGATGACTCTTAACTATAAAAGAAGTTTGATTGATTTATGGAAAGGACTTGAGAAGAATAGAAAGAAAAAGGTATTCTGTTTTGATAGATAAATAAAATTATAACTGTAAATAGCTCGTTTCTGCTGCAAATGAAACTTTCCAATTTCTTATTTCTGAAAATTCTAAGCAAAGCAGCACAGAAAAAGAAATCAACCAAAGCCTCAGAAATTATTATGAGAGTTCCCTTTTTTCTCATGCTAAAGGAAGTGTCACATCAGAGGGGATTAATGGATATTTTAGTCAGCTATTAGAAGAGGAAAATGAACGTGTTGTTATTGAAACTATAATAATGACATCATTGAATGAATTTGGTAAGGAATTATTAAAGAGTATAGAAATAATGAAATAATAGGACATATCTCAAACCTTATATGCAGAAAACTTACTCATAAGCTTAGAAATATGCTTTCTGAAAAGATTGCTTCTGATTTGATTCTAAATGAAGAAAGAGAAAAGATGAATAATAACAATAATAATAAGAAAAAACCATCAAAGAAAAAGAAAGCAAAAAAGACTTCTCAGCAGGCTTCTTCAAATGGTAAAGAAAATTTCCTGGATTTTTTCTTTTTTTTAATAAAAATTCTAAATAACTTTTCCCTGTTATTTTTATAACTAAAAAAATTTGTTAGATACTAAACCAGAAAATGAACAAACGACCTCAACTGCAAAAACACCCGAACAAAACATTGAAAAACCTAAGGAAGAAGTTAATACCCAAAAGCTTGATACAAGTGTTCAAGAAACTAAAGGAGAAGCTAAAATTGACATAAAAATCGATCCAAATGACCCAAAAGAAGAAGATAATGAAATAATTTATGGAAGATCGAATGAAAATGATAATAAATATGCTCAGATTAAAGATTTAGAGAGTCAAATGTATAGCGCTTTTAATACAAAATTCCATCAATATATAAAAGATCCAAAGCAGAATAAGAAAATCCCTCCTCCACCTTCTCTTAATCTAAATTTTCCTGTCAAAGAGAATGAATCTAAATCGAATATCAAACCTAAAGACGAACCTCCAAGCGCAGAAATCTTACAAAAAGAAAGCTTAAGAGAGAGTCAAAATAAAGAAGAACCCAATGTCTCTCCAAAAGATACCGCTCTTGAAAGTACGAAACCAGCTAGTATTATAGATGATTGGTCTTTGTTTGAAGAGTCTGAGAAGAAAAAGAGTAAATCACAGAAAAAGAAAGAAAAACGAAAATCAAAGAAAAAAGCTGAGCAAGAAATGCTAAAGGCTCAGGAACAAGAACAAGAAAAGGAAGAGAACGAAAATGAAGGAAAAGAGAAAGTAGAAGAGGAAGAAAAAAAGGAGAAGCCAATTGAAATGGTTGATATCGAACTTCAAGTGATAAAAAAAGAAGAAAACAAACCAGAAGAAAAAATAACAAATAATAATAAAGAAAAAGAGGAAAAGGAACTGAAAAAACCTACCTCAAACAAGAAAAAGCAAAACAATAATAAAAGAATCGAAAATGTCAAAAAAGAAAAAAAAGAAATAGAAGAAGTTAAAGAAGCAATGCAAGCTCCAGAAAGTAGAAGTGACTCCTCAAGAAATACAAGCAGGAAGAATAGCGAAATTTCCCAACATTCAAAAAATATAGTTCATAATAATAACAATAATAATTATAATAGAAGAAAACCACAAAATCAAAAGGGAAAAATTAATATGCCTACTGAAAGTACTTCAAATAGAAAACTTTCAGAAATCTTTACAAAGGATTCGTGGAAAGAAGACGCAACTGTTACAAACAATACAGTCTCAGTAGCTCCACCAGATTTTGATGAAAGTGGTTTTATTGAGGTCAAAGCAAAGAAAAAACCAGAGAAAGAAAAAGAAACCAGACAAAAAAGGAAAAATAACGGAAAAGAGAGTTGGAGAAGAAAAGAGGAAAAGACAGCAGCAGGAAAAGAAGCGAAGAAAGGAAGATCTCCAGTTCGCACAAAATTTGTTGAGCAGAAAAAGGAAAGCAACGAGAATAACGAAAAACCTGTGAATAAGAACAATACTAAAATTAACATTCCCATGGAAAAAACGAGAGAAACTGAAGCTCCACAAAAGAGCAATGTTGGAATTCCAAAGGTGTTTTTATCAGTCCAGAATAATACCGCAAAATCTGGAGTTTCCAAACCAGTTAAGAAACCAATAACCGCTCCTGCCCGTGGAACAAGCAGTTCTTCAGAGAATGATACTACTTCATGCACAAGCAAAACGACAAGTAAAACAAGCAGTTCAAGTGACTCAAATAATGTTAACTCTGCAAATCATCAAGTTCATAAGCAATCTTCACGAGCTCACAATAAACATGAAAACCAAGGAGGACATCATCATAAAAATCATAAGAACTATCATCCTCTTTCGATTGCTTCACCTTCGCTGAATCTTGAGACAATAAAAATTTCCAGAACTAAAGAATTCGCCAATCAAGTTTTCAATAAAAAATTGGAGAGTGATATTTATAAACACGTGGCAGGATTAACAGAAGCTTCTAATAAAATTATGGACTATCGCATACTGGCTTATCGTAGATTAGACTGTTGTATCTCCAAATTATTCCCAAGTAATATTTGTTTATTTTCGTTATTAATATTTTTTATTAGATTGGAACATTAAAACAAAAATATATGGTTCATGCGCTACAGGTCTCGCCTTAACCTCAAGTGATGTGGATATTGCTGTGAGTGGTATTGAAGCATATGACAGAACTCAATTATGCGATGCTCTATTAAATATAAGTAACTACCTCAAGCAATTCAAGTGGGTTACTGCTAATAAACCAATTGTTACTGCTAGCGTTCCTATTTTAAAACTTGTAAATTTGTTCTAATAAAATAACTAATAGAATTTCTTAGGAAATTGATATTCAAACAAAATTCAATGAGATAATTGAAGGAACTAACGAGAAGAAAGCATGGACTGTTCCAACAGATTTAAAAGAAAAACTTGATGTTGATGATAGTGTCGATCTTAGTGGGTTAAAGATCAGTGTGGACCTGAGCCTTGAAAGTATGGGAATAGGCGGTTATGGTGCCCATATTGGTTATAAGACCACAGACTTTGTACAGAAAATGCTACAAAAATACGACTCACTTTATATTGTAACTATGGTCTTAAAAGAATTCCTCAATAATCGCAACTATTTGAACGCATTCCAAGGTTTCTTTTAATTTATTATCTTAATATTAAATTGATACCTAGGAGGAATTAGTTCATATTGTCTGGTGATTATGATTGTCGCTCTGTTCCAAAAATTCGGAGATGAAGGTTATATGGCTTCTCTAAGAAGATTCTTCCATTTTTATGGAGAGATATTCCAGCCAGAAACCCTGGGAATCACTTTATTAGAAGCAGAGTAAGCTAAATTATTCATAAAAGAAATTAATAATGTATTAGTCCATTCTTTGTATTGAATCATTCCTATGAGATTGCACCTTTATGGGTTATTGAGCATAGCACTTTCCAGAGGAAGAATATTGGAGGCGGATCATATTTGATAAAAATGATATTGCATGAATTTGAACGAGCTTCAAAGACGATAGAATTCTTTAGAATAAAGCTTGAAGAAATTGCTGTAAAGAATTGTGATATAATAAATAGTGTGGAAGATATTGGGAAAATAGAAAAGGATGAAGAACTGAAAGGAATAATGAGTTCCAATATCCTAGAATTATTTATTGGGAGTGTTTAGTTAGTTTGGTTAGTATTTCGCTTCTGGTTTCAATTCTCTTTTTCTATTTCCTTTTCCAATTAAATTTCCTGCTTGATGACTTTTCAGCTATTGAGGTGTCTATATATTTTATATTAAAAGCCTTATTTATACCAAAGTCAACTCTTTTAACTATATAATCTTTATTGTCTTGTATTTGGGCAACATTGTAAATAAATTTTGTTGCTTTGCACAAGTTTTTTTGAAGGGAAAAAGTATATGAAGCAAGGTATGCAGCTGTTTATAAAAAACTGGATAGCTTTATAGTTGTACAATATCTTATAATTCATGATTTTTCAAACAAAATAAGGATAATAAATCTCTTTCTCTTTCTATTTTTCTCCCTTTATTAATTTAATTAGAAGAATCACCAGAGATATAAATTAATTACTTTGTAGAATAATTTTTTATTAAATATTTAGATGTTAAACGTCTAGAAATTAAATTCAAATCGAGAAAATTAAAGCAGGAAATGGAGAATTACGAACTAATCAGTCATATTGGAAAAGGGAGTTTCGGTTTAGTAAGTAAAGTTAGAAGAAAAACTGATGGGAGAATCTATGTCTGGAAGGAACTTAATTACGGGGGAATGTCTGAAAAAGAAAAGCAACAACTAGTCGCAGAAGTTAACATTTTAAGAGAGCTTAATCACCCAAACATTGTCCATTATTACGATAGGTAATTTCACCTTTATAAATTAGCTTATTTTTATCAAGAATTGTTGATAAGAAAGCAACAAAAATTTATATCATTATGGAATATTGCGAGGGAGGTGATATGAAAACTCTCTTAAAGAATTGTAAAAAGAATAGAGAATTTATTGCAGAAGATGTTGTATGGAAAATACTCAGCCAGATTCTTCTTGCATTAAATGACTGTCATAATAAGAAATCAGGAAAAATTCTTCATAGAGACCTTAAACCAGCAAATATCTTCCTTGATGAACATAATAATGTCAAGCTTGGAGATTTTGGACTTTCTAGAATGATGAGCGAACAGTCTGTATATGCTTATACATATGTAGGCACGCCTTACTACATGTCCCCAGAGCAAATAACAGAGTCAAAATATAATGAAAAGAGCGATATTTGGTCAGCAGGATGTCTTTTATATGAAATAGCAGCCTTGAAACCACCCTTTGAGGCCTCTAATCATCTTTCCTTGGCTTTGAAAATTAAATCAGGGAAGTTTGATAGGATTCCTATTATGTATTCTGAAGATTTGCAGAAGGTTATTCAATTAATGCTCAATATAAATCAAGACGAGCGACCTACCACTGAAGAATTACTGACAATTCCACATATAAATTTAAGAGTGCAAGAGAAAAGATTGAAGGATAAAGCTTCTCAATTAAAATATAAAGAAAAAGAAGTCAAGAAAAAGGAAGAGGAGCTGAAAGTTTTTGAGACAACATTAAATGTGAAACAAAAGGAATTGAGAGAGAAAGAAGTCAGGATTAAAGAGATGAGACAACAGGCTTTTAATAATGAAGGCGTGAGGGAAATGACAAGTTTTCAAAGACTTAGAGCAGCAAATGAACTAAATAAGAAATATTTGAATAGTTGGGAAAAGAAGTTAAATGAAATGAAGGACGATGATAATGATGATAAAGAAAATGATTACTTTTATCAAGGAAATCGGCCAGGTAAAAAGAAAATGGAGACTATGAATTTCAGTTACAAGTCAGGTGGTTTCCATATCAGGAATTTTAGCGATAATTCTCATGAAATGATTTCGAATATGAATCATGTTAGAAAATCCCAAGAAGTCGGTAGTTACTTTTTGAAATAATACTTCATATCAAATTGTAAATGAAGCTAATTATATAAGCTAAAATTAATAAGGTTCTTATTTATTTTAGTTATTTTGTTATATGTTTACTTGATAAATTACTTCGAATCTGATTTTTCGTCATTTGTGTATAAAGAGTATATTATTCACTTTTTGGTAAGATAATTTCTCTTTAAAGAGCTCCAACCAAAAGAAAGTAGGTCTTCTTTTTGAAGTTTTTAGAGCTTTCTCTTTATAACAGTGTTTCTCTTATTATTGATAGTCTTTGAAAGTAGTAAAACACAAGCATTTCAATTACTGCTTATCTTAAAATTTGTATTCACATAGGATAACTAAATAACAACGAAAACAATTTACATCGCTTTAAAGAATCTTATGGAAAATCTATTAAATTTCAAAGCAATTTTCCAAAATAGAAACCAAAATTTATTTCATGTTATTAAACCTTCGAGTTTGTTCCTTGAGCCATCTGCCATGACTTGATATAAAGTTGGTTTTAGAGATGGATCTTTTTCCTTTAGAACCACATATAGAAGTTTACCATTAGAAGCAGTACATAAACAATCTTTGTATGTGTACTCTCTTCTGGTTATTTGTCTTTTGTAAGGTTCCCCTTCAAGGAAACATAATTCATCTTCAACGAAATAGGGATTCGGTTGACTAAAGAAGCAGACTCCATGTATTTTCTTTTTGGAGAAATAAGAATAAATCTTTGTCTGATCGTAGCTTGAATCGAGATTTATTTTCCAAATACTCTGCAAACCTCCCCAAGCAACATAGGCATGCTTGTCCTTCACGATTCCATGAGAAGTTTTATCCCAGTCTGATGAATTAGTAATTGTTTTAGTTTCTCCCGTAACTGTATCAAATTGAACAACCTTATTGAGAAAAGCATATAAATAATTCTGATAAGGTAATATCAGACAATTTTGGAAGGTTTTCGAAGCCAGGCAAGCCTTGAAAGTCTTAGGATTCAGCTCAAAAAGCCCTTCTGGGGTTGAAACATAAACAAATTCTTTTAGAACAGCCACAGACTTGATTTTTTTAAACTCAGAAGGAACTTTTCTAATTGACTTTAGCTCTTTTTGGTCCTGGCTTGGGAGTTCAAATACGTGTATAGCAAAAGGAAAGAAAACAAAGAGTTCCTCTTTAATTATACAGAGAGCAATTGGTTCAAGGTTGCTTAAATTGATGTTTGAACCTAAACTTCGAGCTATCTGTTCTCTCTCTTTCAAAATTCTGTCATTTTCTTCTAATGCCATTGTATGGAAAATTATAAACTGTTTTTTCAAGTTTTCATCCAAATATTCGTATGTGTATTTGTGCTCTTCAGAAAAAATCACCCTCAAGTTCTTTTCTTCATTTATAGATTCCAACCAATTTTGAGAATCGCCAAGCAAGACTTCAGTCCCACCCGTAACTTGAACATAACACTCGTTTAACGATTCGTTTGAAATGTTTGTGTTTCTCTTGTTTTGTTCAAAACTAGCACGAAACTTCCCCAAAACATTTGCTAAAGGTCCAAGGTCAACTGTGGCTGATTCCCCGTGTTTTGATGAGTTAGTATTTCTTTTAGACTCCTGAGTAAAGACATTCCAATAAACGCTTGCTCCTCCAATCCAAAGTTTATTATTAACAAATACCCCAAACTCTCTGAAAAACTCCCTTATTCTTTTAATTGTTATTATTTCATTCTTTTGGAAGAAATTCTTGGCATCCTTACTAAGCTCGAGATTAAGTTCACTCAATCGGATTGTATACATGGGACGAAAATCATTTTTCGCGATAAGTTGTTTCAAACTAGTTTCCCGAGAGGATTCCTCCTTCTCCATAAAGTATGAAACTCCTGCCTCTCCTGTCGATCCTATCGCGCCAAGAAGTGGAAAATTCAGAACTAGCCCTACATTTAGAAGACCATGTTTGTGAAATTCGATAATTCTCCTGCTTCTTCCCTTGAAAAAGTTGCTGCGATGACTTTCATGGCCGAATTTAATAGATTTACTACTGTTATAATCGTTGAAAAGCCTTTTTTCGGCTATTTTGATTCCAAGATCATCAGTGATTGTTCTTCCATATTGGTATCCGTCCTTCTCTAGAGCTGCTAGCAAAAGTTTGGATTTGGAGTCCCTCCTCCTGCAAGTCATTTTTTTTTCTCCCTGATTTTTTTTTTAAGCTCAGTTATTTTTGCCTTGTTATCTACTTAGAAGTTTTATAAAGGAAATTTATATTATAAAATTTCAGTCAAGTCTCGAATATAAATCAAAAGGACAAAAATTAGTGAGTAGTTCAACTAAATTAAAAAATTTATTCTCCTTAAATTATTCACTCCCTTTATTTACTGATTTCCCTCTCACAATGTTTATAGAAGAAATAATTCCAATTTTAAAATCCTTTTAATGTGTTAATTTTAAAAGAAATATATGATACGATTATTTGACAAGCTGAAACAAAATTAATTTTACCCCCTTTAATATATTTTTTCGGAAAATAAAGAAGAAGAAAAAAATTCATTTTTTCTCTCCTTTTTTCTTTCCTTCTGGGGGCTGAGCTGAGCACGTATTCATTTAAAAAAGGTGGACTATCAATGCTATGTATTTTTTCTTGAAAAATACTCTTTATTTGGATGCGATAATCATTAAATACTTAATCAAAACCATTATCAGATCATTCAACTTAAGAATTAGAAACCAAGAAACTCTCTGAAGTTATGAATAGAAAATCAATAGAATTGTCTGAGAATGTTCCCATGTCTAGGAAGGTTTAGTCTCAGATGTACTTTCCATATTCAAAGTGATTCATGAAGGATAATAATATAAAACTCTTTCTTAGAAAACAAAATTAAAAAGTGGTTCGATCAATTCCAATTTCTATTTTTCATTTAAAGGAATTTAGTTAAGTGTTCTACATTATGACCTTATTCAGAGTTTTTCACTCCTTTCCTTTGTGATTCTTGCAAAATAGATTAGTTGAATCAACAGTAAACTTTTAATAATGTTTAGAATGAATCCAATCTTTATTGGACCGGCCAACTGTTGATTTTTCTTTGAGGATGTTTGAATAAAATACAGATTCATTAAATAAGCTTTTTATAATATATAACCATTCATAATGGTTTAGAACTAAAAACTAATTTTGTCCTTGATTAAATTTAAAGGATGAAAAAAATCTAAATCATGAGCCCTTTCTATCCCCCGTTGAAGAGTTTAGATAAATGAGAAATTTTGAAATAAATATTATTCAAAGATTTTGGGAAAGTGGATGTATCTCAACTCCAACAAACCTGATTTTCCTAATAGAAGGCTTTCAAAGTTTTTTATTTTTTAATTTTGCAGCAATGTCTTTGGATAGAAAGTTTATTTTATAGGCCTTGAATTTTCTAGAATATAAAAATTCATCTTCATTGAAAAAAATAAGGGATGTAAATAGGTTTTTAGGTACTAGATTCACACTTCAACATTACAGAAAATTATTAAAATTAACCTAAAAAGGCTTTACCATATTATGTCCAATATTCTTTTGTAAATCTTTGATAAATTTAATGAAAATGTATTTTTCTTTTAAAATACCATTTATATAAGTTTTTGTGGTTTCAATTCTGTCTAAATTTTTATTTTTACTTTCCATTACTGACTTAAAGAAATTCTATACTTAATTTTATGTCACTTTAATAATAAAATCAAATTCCAAAAAAAGGATTATGACTTTCTTTTAAAGGAAAAAGGATTTAGGAATTCCTTCCAACCCAAGGAAGGTATTTTTCTTCTTTTTGAATGAATCAAGCTTTATTGAAAAGTTTGTAGTCTTTCTTATGTCTTGGAATAATTTGAAAAATCGGTCAATTATAGTGACAATTTTGGCATAAATAGAACAACAAAAATATGAAATTAAATTTTGGCCATTTATAATATAAAAACTATGATAATAATCCAGAAGATCATAGAATAACTTATCCAATCCAAAATTATATTTTCGCCATTTCTTTTTCTTACTTTCTAAGTTTCATTTTCAAACTCATGGAAGCCTCTGAATTTTTTTTAAGAATATTACATTTCATCCTTTAGACTCTGAAATGTTTCTTACTGTCAAGTTACTGAATAAGAGCCTTCTATTATGAAGCCTAAATAATCCTTTTGATATATAATTCTCAACTTTACAAAAAGATATAAACATTTTTTATTATTTGATACGAAAATCAAAACTCTTATAATCCAACAAAAAGAATGGGAATTTGGAGATCGACACCGTTGCCTTATGAACAAATTATTAAGAGTGAATGTCTGAAAGGGCGATCTGCTCCCGATACAGGTCGAATCACAAGAGCAGAAAAACCCTTATTCGAAGAAAATTTCAAAATTCCTAGTTTTGCAATAACAAATCTTGAAAGCACAACTATTTATTACAAAAGATTTAATTCTATGGAGGAAATGGAATTAGAAAAATATGGTAAGACAGGAGCTTATTGCTCGTGTCCAATCCCAGAGACGTGTATTACAGTTTCTGGAGAGATAGGCACCAAAAATTATAATGAAACTCAGACCACTCGCTCAAGCCAAATTGATTCATTGGTTATATATATCCCAAAAGCAACTATTCTGTTCCAAGCAATACAAAAAAGACTGAGCAAAGAAGCGAAAACTTTTTTTCTAACAAAGCAAGTGACACTTCGAACGGTGATTGATTTTTTCAACAAATTCGGACTTTTTATACCCACTGAAGTCACGATCGGAGGAAAAGCAATTGTCTACCGGAAAATAGCTGCATCCTCCGATGTCATGGGAAATGAACGAGAAATTAGCCCAGGTATTGGTGTTGATTTTGATCTCTTTGAAAAGAAATTAAATGTTGGACTGGGGACTCGAGGCTCATGGGAAACAGAAAGAAGAAATACCACTGAAATAGAGCTTGTGGATTTAGATTATAAATTAGATGGTGGAATTGCTAACCTTTTAAGTGATCCTTTGAAGTGGATTGCTTCTTTGGATAATCCAGCTAACTGGAGGGTTATCCAATTTCGTCATTTAAAATATACATATGAGTATTTAGATAAGGGAACCAAGGACAAATTTGAAACCCAATTCCAAAGGCTCCGTCATTTGAGAACAAAGCCAAGGTCTCATCAGCTCTTAATTTATTCATTCAGTTCATGTATTAGACTCAAAGGTTTTCCAGATTTCCTTTTAGTATTTGATGATAAAAAACTATTCATCTTTTTCAACAGGGCTTTGCAAGTTTTACTTTTAGATGATTTAAAAACCAATATAAAAGTTCCACTTCCTTGGGAAAAACTCAGATCAGCAACCACTTTTGACGGCCTAATTTATGCCTCTACTTCAGAAGGATTAATGAGTCTCAATCCCGATACATTTGAAGTGAAAACTGTGATCGAAATAAAAAATTTTCCAATGTGTCTTATTTTAGCAAATGACCATCACTTGTACGCTTTCAATAATGAGGTTCAACAAGTTAAACCTACGACTGGAAGTGTTGTGCACTTTCCCAATATGAAAGCAATACCAAATGAATGGAGGAATGCATGGTGTGGCTTTAGCAATAATAAATGCTTCTGCATTTTGCTCGACAATCGTCGTATTTGCGAGTTGGACTATGTTCGCAACTCGCTTCAAATAAATAAGAAATGGCGTTCTAATTTAGAAGCAATAGCCCATTGTAAAAAGTTTCCCAATGACACATTTCTCTTTCAACAAGATATATCTCGTGTCAACAAAGCAGATTCAACACCCATAAAAATCTGCGAGGGAGAACCTCATGATGATGTGCGTGTTGCTACCAGCAAAGACAAACTTTATGTTGCGACTCAAAGGAAAAAAAATCATCAGACTTGTTCTTATCCTGATTTAGCTGTAATTGACTTCGATGGAAATCGAACTCATCTTAGCCTTGAATGGACTCAGCTTGGAATCTTTAGTATTTAAAAAAAAAATAAATTATATTTTTAACTTTTCGTATTTATTTGTTTATCTACATTATTTGATATTGATAATTATTTTACTCGAAATCAAAATGAAAAAATATTTCGTGTTTTTATTCTTTTTGTGAGGTTTTGTGGTTTTAGAATTGTTCATTAAAGAATGTTGAATTTATCTCTTTTTAAGAACCTTATTTCGTGGCCATAGGTCAATTTCCTCTTCAAGTGAACCAAAAATCTTTCAGGAACCCATATTTCTGTCTGAAAAATTTCCTTTTCACAAGCAATTATTTGATTTTTATTTCTTCAATTTTTTATTTTCATTTTGTTGATGTAGAATATCCTTAGCATTCGAGTTAACTCAATAAAAGAAATTGTCTTAACTTTTAGTTAAATTTCTAGTCCAAGAAAATTAAGAAAAATATAAATCAGACGAAAAATGATAAACTTACACAATTAGATTTGCTCAGTAGGTTACTGAAATTTTAGAATTATAACTATTTGAAGTAAGTCCATGCTTGCATGGAACACATCTGACAAGAATCAAATGACATATTCGATACCTTAAAATAAATTGAATTTTATAAACAATATTATGGAAAATATTATTGATAATTTGAGAAATAACTCTGCCATAAATATTGTAAAGGACACTTTACAAAAATGTGTTAAAGTTATCTACAGGAAAACATTATAAATAAGCTACAGAAAAGACCTATTAGAAAAGCCAATCAATTTCTGTGCTCAATAATCAATATAAAATGCACCTCAAACTCTGAATCATCTCTCATTGTTTTGTTCTTTATTTGTCTCCGCAAGCTCTTCGGCCATCTATGTAAAGAGTATTTCTTTCAAGTTTTTCTATTGCGATAGAAGCAAGTCTGTTTTGACGATA
>Ga0182742_1002010_pt1 | contig 23892 bp, 23 predicted proteins | sample eDN5th37CBELigMG_FD_128880 | JGI IMG/M metagenome (GOLD analysis project Ga0182742, IMG submission 128880) | Enriched Miracle-Growth compost microbial communities from Emeryville, California, USA - eDNA 5th pass 37_C BE-Lig MG (version 2)... ...
ACCGCCTCCCCAAGGGCATCGTTGTAGTCGTCACCCACGCTCGGGTGCTCGCGGATCATTTCCCTGATCGACATGGTGGCCTCCTTCGCTGTTCCATGCAGGAGCGGTCGAGGGCGGGGAGTCGTTCCGAGACAGGCCCCGACACGGGCACCGATCCGCCGCCCGCTTGTTGCCCCTGCACATGCTGACCGACGAACTCATGCTGACCGTCGCCATCGCCGTCGCGCGATGGTTCGAGCTGGCGGGCATCGTGGTCGTGGTGCTGGGCACTCTGGTGGCCGCCGGCCAATTCGGGCTCTGCTATTTCGACCGTCGCGTTCCGCGGGATGGGGCGCGCACTGGCCTTCTCGCCGCTTTCCGCACCACGCTCGGCCGCTCCATCCTGACCGGGCTGGAGCTGCTGGTGGCGGCGGACATCATCCGCACGGTCGCCGTGGAGCCGACGCTGAACAATGTCCTGATCCTCGCGATCATCGTGGTGATCCGCACCTTCCTCTCGCTCAGTCTCGAGGTCGAGATCGAGGGCAAGTGGCCTTGGCAGCGCGAGGGGCGGGAGTAGGGGAGCAGCAGACAGGAACCATGCCGCGCCCATTTTGCTTCACCGGCGGGGAGCTGATCCGGCAGACCCGGGAGAGCAGCGAGGATAGTTGGGGAGCCCGCGCGTGTAGCCACGCCAAGGTGGGAGGGGCTGAGGCGGTTTGGCCATGACGGTCCTGCGGAGCACGCGTAGCTGGCCGGGGCAGCCGCGGCTGCCGGAAGCAGGCTGATCGATGGCTGGGTCGCTGCGTCACCAACTCTGGTCGAATTTCTGGGCGCTGCCCTGCCTGATGATCTCGGGCGCCGTCGGGCTGACGGCGACGCTGCTCGCGCTCGATGCGCGCGGAGCCTCACGCTGGATGGGCGATCTGGGTTGGCCGTTCGATCTTCCCGGCAAGAGCGCGGCGGAACTGGCGAGCGGACTGGTCACGCTCCACTCCGCCTTTTCGACCCTCTATTTCTCGATCACCCTGCTGGTCCTGACGCTCGCCGCGAGCAATCTCGGCGTGCGGCTGATCGATCGGTGGATCAGCGATGGGAAGATCCGCTTCACTCTCGGCCTGCTCCTGGGGTTGCTGTCCGCATCGCTCCTCGTGCTGTTCTCGGTCGATGCGGACGGGCTGCCGGACGAAGTCCCCCGCCTGACGATGACGGTGCTGACAACGGCCACCATCCTCGCTCTCGCCTGGATGACGTCAGCACTCAACCACCTCGGGCGGACGGTGCATGTCGATACCTCGATCGCCCAGCTCGGCCGCAGCGCCGCTTACAGCCTGAGCCGCGACCGTCACGAGGGGCCGGTCGGCGTCGATTTGGAGGGCGGCGTCCCGATCCTCGCCCGCGATACGGGATATGTGGACGAGATCGGCTGCGACGAAATGGTGCGGGAGGCGTGCAGGAGAAACGCCTATGTGCGCATCCTGCGGGGTACGGGCGACTTCATGATGAAGGGGGAGGAGATCGGCAGGGTGGTCGGCGGCGAGGGCGGCGAATGGGTGACGCGGCACATCATCTGCGGGCCTTATCGCGATGATACGAAAGGGCCGATCTTCGAATGCAATCTGCTGGTGGAGATCGCCGCCCGCGCACTGTCGCCCGCGGTCAATGATTTCTACACCGCTCTTGCCTGCTGCGACCGCCTCGTGGCCATTTTCTCAACCGCGTTGCAGGTGCGGCAAGGACCGCAATGGCTGGCCGACGAGAATGGCACGCCCCGGGTCGAGCTGCCGACGGAGCGGGTGACGCAGTCATGGACGGCCCGCTGAAGGCGCTGCGCCAGACCGCCGCGAGCTATCCCAGCGTCGCCATCCACCTGCTCAAACTGCTGGGCCGACTGCCGCGTCCGGAGCGTGGGGAGGAAGCGGTGCGGGACTTTCTGCTGGGCCACGCGGAGGCGATCGCAGATCACGCCACCCTCAAGGCCGAGACTGATGTGGACCGCGCCGACATTGCAGCCGCCTTGCGAGCCGCCCGTCTCAAGCTGTCTGGCGAAGGCGCGTAGAACAGGACTCTGTCGCCCCGCAGGCGCAGGAGAGAGGCGAGGGCTCGGTCAGGGCCGGTCGGCGGCTCGGGCCCATAGCAGAACGGCCGCCCCTTGCAGGACGGCCGTTCCGAATATCGACTAAGGCAGAGGCCTCAGAACAGGCCTTCGATCTGGCCGTTCTCGTCGAGGTAGATGTTCTCCGCGCTCGGCACCTTGGGCAGGCCGGGCATGGTCATGATGTCGCCCGCGATGGCGACCACGAAGCCGGCGCCGGCCGAGAGGCGAACCTCTCGGATGGCGATCTCGTGGCCCTCAGGCGCACCCAGCTTCGTCGGGTCGGTCGAGAAGCTGTACTGCGTCTTCGCCATGCAGACGGGATAGTTGCCGTAGCCCATCTCTTCCCACTGCTTGAGCTGCGAGCGCACGCTGGACGGGATGTTGACGGACGCCGCACGATAGATCTCGGTGGCGATGGTCTCGATCTTCTCGGCCAGCTTCATCTCGGACGGGTAGAGCGGCTTGAAGTCCGCCGCGCCCTTGTCGGCCTTCTCCGCAACGATCCGCGCCAGCTCTTCAGCGCCCGCGCCGCCTTCGGCCCAGTGCTTGCAGATCACGGCCTCGGCGCCGTACTCCTTGGCCATCTCCACGATCACGGCCAGTTCCGCATCGGTGTCCAGGTAGAAGTGGTTGATCGCAATGGTCGGCGTGATGCCGAACTTCTTCACGTTTTCGATGTGGCGGCGCAGGTTCACCGAACCGGCGCGCACCGCTTCCACGTTCTCGCCGCCGGTCAGGTCCTTCTTGGCGACGCCGCCGTTCATCTTGAGAGCGCGAACGGTCGCGACCAGCACGATCGCGTCCGGCTTCAGCCCGCCGATGCGGCACTTGATGTCCATGAACTTCTCGGCGCCGAGGTCAGCGCCGAAGCCGGCTTCGGTCACGACGTAGTCGGCCATGCCCAGCGCCGTCTTGGTGGCGATCAGCGAGTTGCAGCCATGGGCGATGTTGGCGAAGGGGCCGCCATGCAGGAAGGCGGGATTGTTCTCCAGCGTCTGCACCAGGTTCGGCAGGATGGCATCCTTCAGCAGCACGGTCATCGCGCTGTCCGCCTTCACGTCGCGGCAGAAGACCGGGGTCTTGTCGCGGCGATAGCCGATGATGATGTCGCCGAGGCGCTTCTGCAGGTCTTCCAGGTCGCTGGCGAGGCACAGGATCGCCATGATCTCGGACGCGACGGTGATGTCGAAGCCGGTCTCGCGCGGGAAGCCGTTGGAGACGCCGCCCAGCGGGCCGACGATCTGGCGCAGCGCGCGATCGTTCATGTCCAGCACCCGGCGCCAGGTGACGCGGCGCAGGTCGATCTCCAGCGCGTTGCCCCAGTAGATGTGGTTGTCGATCATCGCGCTCAGCAGGTTGTGCGCGCTGGTGATCGCGTGGAAGTCGCCGGTGAAGTGCAGGTTGATCTCGTCCATCGGCATGACCTGGCTCTTGCCGCCGCCGGCGCCGCCGCCCTTCACGCCGAAGCAGGGGCCGAGGCTCGGCTCACGCAGGCAGAGCATCGCCTTCTTGCCGATGCGATGCAGCGCGTCGGACAGGCCGACCGAAGTCGTGGTCTTGCCTTCACCCGCCGGGGTAGGGTTGATGGCGGTGACGAGGATCAGCTTACCGTTGCTGCCCTTCGGCAGGGCGGAGGTGTCGACCTTCGCCTTGTACTTGCCGTAAGGCACCAGCGCCTCGTCCGGCACGCCGGCCTTTGCGGCAACTTCGGTGATCGGCTTCAGGGTCGCCTGACGGGCGATCTCGATATCGGTGGGCATGTGTCACCTCTCCTGCTGGATGGACCGGGGCTGAGTGGCCGGCATTCTGGATGGCTCAAATTTCGCACTTCCGAAAATTTCGCAAGTCCGAATTCCCGGACGGCATACAGGTTTAGGGGCGCGGTGCTCAAGTGCGATTCTGCGCCTCTTTTGCCCGAGTTGAAGGATTGAGGCGCGGGGGATTGTTTTCGAACCGGTCTTGCCCCCGTTTCAAGCGGGTTGTACGTTCCTTGTTCGTTCTTTGCGGTGGAGATGTGGATGGACCTTCTTGCGGGCCTGCTGATCGTGGTGGCGTTGCTCGCCGGATTGGCACTCGGCTGGGTGGTGGGCGGCCGGCCTGCGGCTGAATGGCGCGCCCGGCACGGGGAGAAGGAGGCGGAGGCGAGGGATCTGGCCGAGAGGCTGTCGCGCATGGCGCCGGAACTCGCCACGATGAGCGAGCGCGCCGAAAGGGCTGACAGCCTGGCGACGCTGCTCCGTGAGGCGGAGAAAGCGCAGAGCGAGGCCGAAAGGGGTCTTGCCGCGCTGCGCAGCGAGAGCGCGGAACGGAGCAGGGCGGCCGAAGCTCAGGCGGAAGAGATCCATCGTTTGCGAAACAGGCTGGACGCCACCGAGGAAGCCCGCCGCACGGCGGAGAACGAGCTGTCCGCCCTCAAGAGCGAGAGTGCCGAGCGAGACCGTGCCTTCGAATTGCGCCTGCAGGAGCGGGAAGAGCATTTCGCCCGCGAGATCGCGCGCCTCGTCGACGCAGAAGAGAAGCTGCAGGCCAAGTTCAACGAGATCGGCGAGAAACTTCTCAACGGCGCGCAGAGCAGGTTCCTTGAAGGCGCGCAGATGCGCTTCGAGGCGCTCAGCAAGGAGAGTCTGGCCGAGCTGGAGAAGAGGGTGGGCCCTGTTGGCGAGACGCTGGAGCGGTACCGCAAACGTGTCGAGGAACTGGAGCAGAACCGCGTCAATGATTTCCAGCGGCTGCACGGCGTGATCAGCGAGGTCCGGGCGGGGCAAGAGCGGGTGGTGGAAGGCGCAAATCGCATCACGACCACGTTGCGCGGCGCGACCAAGGCGCGGGGCGACTGGGGCGAGCTTCAGCTTGCCAACCTGCTCGAAAGCTGCGGGTTGTACGACAAGGCCGATTTCGACTTCCAGGTTTCGGTAAACAGCGAAGGAGGGCTCCTGCGGCCGGATGCGGTGATCCGCATTCCGGGCGGCAAATGCCTGGTGGTTGACGTGAAGAACGTCTTCAACACCTATGCCAAGGCCAACGAAGCGCTGAGCGAGGAGGAGCGGCAGGAACTGCTGCGCGCCCACGCGCGGGAGCTTCGCGGGCATATCGATGAGCTGTCCGCCAAGCGGTACCAGGACCATGTCGAGGGTTCGGCCGATTTTGTCGTCATGTTCGTGCCGGGCGAGCATGTTCTGTATGCTGCGCTCACCCAGGATCATGGGCTTCTCGATTATGCGCTGAAGCGCAACATCGTGCTGTCGAGCCCGCTCAACTTCATGTCGATCGCGCTGACCGTCAGCACCGTCTGGCGGCAGGCCGGCATCCAGGCGGATGCAGCCGAGATCGCGGCGCTGGGCAAGGAGCTCTACGACCGGCTTGGCGTGGTCGCCGGGCACCTCGCAAGCCTGCGCAGGAGCCTTCACTCCACCAACCAGCATTTCGATGCCCTCGTCGGGTCGTTCGACAAGAACCTGCGCCGGACGGGCGAGCGCTTCGAGAAATTGTCGGTCGACACCTCCGCGAAAGAACTGCAGGAAGCGGCGCCGCTGAATTCCTCTCCGCGAAGGCTCACGAACTTCCCGGATCATGAGGAACAGGCGAGTCCGCGGCTGGTTGAGTTGGCTCACGGGGAGAGCACACGGAATTGACGATGAGATGGGTCATCGCCCTGTCGCTGCTTGCAGCCTGTGCGGCATGCGACCGCCGCGATCCGCCGGCCGACCAGCTGGTGCAGAAGGCGGAAGAGATCGTCGAACCCGCAGCGGCCGAGCCGCAGCCCATGGGCACGGGCCGGTTCGCTCCTCGCGACGAGTGTCCGAAGGTCGAGGGCGCGGCTGCGTTCCGTTCACGGCTCGCCGCTGCCGTGCGGGAGCGGGATGATGAGGCGCTGGTGGCCTTGGCGGCCGATGACATCAAGCTCGACTTCGGCGACGGTGCAGGATCGGCCGAGCTTCGTCGCCGCCTCGCGGACCCCAACTGGCGCTTGTGGGATGAGCTGGAGAAACTCCTCGCCCTCGGATGCGCGGCGAACGCGCAGGGCGGCATCACCATCCCCTGGATCGCCGATCAGGAGATGCCCGTCGCGCGGCCCGATGCGGCCATGTTGGTGACGGGCGAGAACGTGCCTGTGCATTCGGCGCCGGACGCGGCGGCGCCCCAGATCGGCACCGTGTCGTGGGATGTGGTCGTGATCGACACGCTTCGCCCGGGTGAGCCGTTCCAGCAGGTGGCCTTGCCGGATGGGAACCTCGGCTTCATCGCCACGGATGCTCTTCGCAGCCTGCTCGATTATCGGCTTACCGCGTCGAGCCGTAACGGCAAGTGGAGCATCACGAGCTTTCTGGCCGGAGACTGAGGCTCCGCCACAGGGCCGATCCCGCCCTCACGTTGCTTTCGAGGAAGGACGGCCCAGCTCTTGGGAGAGGCGCTGTGCGAGGTGGGAAGGCGATGCGCCCCCAGGATCAAGGATCGAGTGCGGCCAATGCTTCATAAGCGAGCACAGCCACGGCTATGGCCGCGTTGAGGCTGTCTGCCCGGCCGCGCATCGGCATTGTCACTCTCAGATCGCAGGCAGCCTCATATTCCTCGGGTAGACCTCGCGATTCGTTGCCTACCAGGATGAAGCAGGGGGCTGCATAGGGGGCGCGCCGGTAAGGCAAGGCGCCATCGCGCAAGGAAGCTGCGACGAGCTGGCCATTGCCTTTGCGCAGCCACGCCAGGAAATCGCCCCAATCCGCCTGCGCGACAGACTGCGTGAAGATCGCCCCCATGCTCGCCCGCACGGCCTCGACGGAGAATGGGTCTGCGCAGTCGTCGATCAGGATCAGTCCGCCGGCGCCGACCGCATCTCCGGTGCGCAGCATGGTGCCGAGATTTCCCGGATCACGCAGCGCCTGCGCGACCAGCCAGATCGGCGCGGAGGCAGGGTCCAGCCGATCGAGTGCGGTGTCGAACTCCGTGAATACACCGGCGACGGCCTGCGGGTTGTCCTTGCCGGTGATGCGGGCGAGGATGTCGGCGCTGGTCTCGATGATATCCCCGCCGGCACGCTCTACCGCCGCCTCCAACTCGGTGAGCAACGGGTGCGCTTCCCGGCCTTCCGCCATCACCAGCATCTCTGGTAGGCGGCCGCTTTCGCGCGCATCGGTCAACAGTCGGAGCCCTTCGGCAAGGAAGCGGCCCTGCTGGCGGCGCTGCTTCTTTTCGCGCAGCGCGCGGAGTTGCTTCACCGTGGGATTGGAGAAGCCGGTGATCTGGCGGCGCATCGACATCGCATCGCCGATAGAGGGTGGAGCAACCGTCTTGCAACAGAGTCGGAAAGAGCGGCGGTTCATGCTCTTCCGAACGAGATCGTCAGGAGCAAAGCCTGCTCACTCACTCACTCACTCGTCATCCCTGACCAATCGGTATCCCGGGGGTTGCGGTGCCCCTGCCAAGGTGAATTGTTCCAGCTTCAGAAAATCCTGATCGTAGCCGGCCAGTTGCCCATCATCGTAATGCAAGGGTGATCCGCCGCGAAAGGCGATCAGTTCGCAATAATCCCTGTCCTTCACTTCAAAGCACGTCTCAGTCGGCGGCTGTGTTTTCGCGACATATTCCGCCACGTTGCCAACTACATCATAGAGCCCCCAAGCATTGGGCGGGAACGATTCCACGGGTACCCATCCAAAAGACCCCAAGAGATCTCTTCGAACATCGAAGCTGAGCCCCTCAAAGCCGATGTCTCGCCTGTCGAACCGGCCGATAATCGCAGCGCGTCCCGGTTCGAGCTCGTCTCCCCACGGGAACCTGTGCGGTGATCCAGCGCGGGCGGCGTGCTCCCACTCCTCGGCGCTGGGAAGCCGGTAGGTGCGCCCGGTCTTCTGCTGCAGCCAGGACAAATAGCAGCCGATTTGCGTCGGCGGCACATTCGTCAGCGGCAGATTGTCGGCGAGGTGGCGCAGATCCTCGGGGTATTCTTCGCGATGGAGCGGGGGCAGCGGGCAGCCGGCCTCTTGCACGCTTGGCAGGTATTCCGCCCAGGTCAGTTCGTGCCGCGCCACCAGCAGGGCGGGATTGCCCGGAGCGGAAGGAGGCACCCGAACCAAGGGCGGGCAGCCCTCACAGTCGGTGATGCTGACGATCCCATCTTCCAGCCAGCCTGGCGGCGGATCGGCAGCGGCAGAGGCGGGCGCCGCCGTGAGCAGGAGAAGCCTCAAGCCCATCAGAACAGCGAAAGCTATTCGCATCATTGGGCGCTCCTCGCAGTCGAGCAAGGCCTGCCCCCCGACCATAGGCGAGGATTTAATCCTCGCCGAAGCCGTCTTCAATCATGGCGACCAATTCTGCCAGCCGCTCCTCCGCGCCCCGGCCGGTGACGCACAGCTCAACTGCGTCCCCCTTGGCGGCGCCCAGCATCATCAGACCGAGGATCGAGCCGCCCGCGGCGCTGCCCCCGTCTTTTGAGACACGCACCTCGCTGCCCTCCATCTGCGCGACGGCGGCGACGAATTTGGCGCTGGCGCGGGCATGCAGGCCGCGCTTGTTGACGATGGTCACTTCCTGGCGCGCTTCTCCCAAGCGGCCTCTCCCCTTCCAAAGCGGTCCATTGCAGGTGCGAACACCTGTCCCAGCGGGAGTCGCTATAACAAAGATTGGAAGCGGTCGATCCCGATCCGCAGCCAACGCCCGGCTTAGGCGTCCTGCCCCAGGAACTCGGAAGCGATGGTGATGTAGTTGCGCCCTGCCTCCCGCGCGGCAGCGGCGGCCACTGCGAGGGGCTTGTCCTTTCGCGCGCCGGCGAGGCGGATCAGCATCGGAAGGTTGATGCCGGCGATCACCTCTGTCTTGCCGCTCTGCAGCAGCGAGATGGCGAGATTGGATGGGGTGCCGCCGAACAGGTCCGTCAGGATGACCGCGCCGTTGCCGCTGTCCACGCGGCGGATCGCCTGTGCGATCTCCTTCCGCCGCTGTTCCATGTCGTCGTTGGGGCCGATGCAGATAGTGGCGACGTCCGGCTGCTCGCCCACGACGTGCTCCATCGCATGCACGAACTCCTCGGCAAGCCGTCCATGCGTGACCAGGATCATTCCGATCATGCTGCGGCGCACTCCCATGCTGCGGTGCACAGCGGCCATGTGCCGCCTAACTCTTCAGGGCCGCCGCTGCGGGCGACGGAAACGGTAAAAGTCACGGCTGTTGAGGGCCTTCCAGCAATTCGGCAGCGCGGGAACCAAGGTTGCGGTGCAGCACAGTGGGCGAAAAGCCACCCTCGCGCAAGGCCTCGGCCATTCGTTCAGCCGTGAAGACGGAGCGGTGTCTCCCTCCGGTACAACCGAACGCGATATTGACGTAGCTCTTTCCCTTTTCGGCATAATGGGGAAGCAATTCGAGCAACAAGTCACGGATGCGCTGGAAGCTGCTTTCGAAGGCGGGGTCCGCCATGATGTGGTCGCCCACCGTCTTTTCCAGCCCCGTCCGCTCCCGCAGGCCCGGCACCCAGTGCGGGTTGTCGAGGAAGCGCATGTCGAACACCAGATCGGCGGTCGGCGGCATCCCGCGCGAGAAGCCGAAGCTGGACACCGTTACGGTCATCCCCCGCGGCGCCGTGGCGGCGAACAGCTCGCGTATGCGCATCTGCAGATCGTTGGTCGTGAAGTGCGTCGTATCGACGAGAACGCCCGCCCAGCGCCGCAGCGGCTCCAGCAGTTCGCGCTCGGCCGCGATGCCGGTCGAGACGGGCATGTCATGCGCGAGGAAATGGCGGCGGCGCGTCTCGTTGAAGCGCCGCTCCAGCTCGTGCCCGGCGCAGTCCAGGAACAAAGTCGTCAGGACGACCTCGCCGCTTTCTTCCAGCTGGCGCACACGTTCGATGATCTCGGCGGGCACGAAGCCGCGGGTCCGGCTGTCGAAGCCGATCGCCAGCGGATGCTTCTCCGTGTCCCCCTCGATGAGCCGCTGAAGCAGGCGGATCGGGAAGTTATCAATCGCCTCCCAGCCCAGATCCTCCAGTTCGCGAAGCGCGGTCGACTTGCCGGCGCCAAGCATGCCGGTGACGAGGAGGATCCGCTGGCGGCTGTCAGCCGAGTCGGTATCCATCCTGAGCGATGTGGCCTCGCGCGCATCACTTGTGAAGTCCTGCCGTCAGGCTCCGTGAAGCGCGAGGGCCTGCTCCGCTCGAAGCGCCAGAACGGGGCTGTCCGGCCACAGCCGAATCAGCGGGAGGGTGACGCCCTCCAGCACCAAGTGCTCCGCCCCATCCACGAAACGCGGGGCGTCCTTGTCGAGCCGCAGCACGAGCGAGACAGGCGCGGCGCTGGTGGGAAGGGTGAGCAGGCCGACATTGCGCACCTCGATCAAGCCCGCGATGCGGGGCGGGGGAAGCGCCCATAGTCGCGATCCGCGCGGCTCCAGCAGCACGCCGTCATCCCCCACCAGCACCGCGCCCCGGTCGATCAGTGCCAGCGCGAGGCTGGACTTGCCGCTGCCGGGCGGGCCTTCGATCAACAGGGCTCGCTGGCCGAGCGCCACACAGCTCGCCTGATGCGGCACAGGCTTGCTCATGCCGCGGGCAGTTCCAGCACGAGGCAGGCGCCGGCGTGGCCATCCGGACGGTCGGCGACGTAGAGCGTGCCATCATGCGCCTCCGCGATCGTGCGCGCGATGGCGAGGCCGAGGCCGCTGTGATTGCCGAAGCTTTCCTCCTCCGGCCGGTGCGAGTGGAACCGGGCGAACACCTTCTCGCGCACTTCCGGCGGGATCCCCGGCCCCTCGTCGCAGACGCTCGCCCGCACGCAATCATCCAGACGTTCCACGCGCACTTCGATCCGCCCTTCGGGGGGTGAAAACGACACCGCATTGTCGAGCAGGTTGTCGATCACGCGCTCCAGCCGCAGCGGCACGCCCATGACCAGCGCAGACCTTCCGTGCTGTTCGACCTTGACGGCGCGACCCTGGTTCAAGCCGCGTTCTTCTCGCGCCTCCACCACGTTGTCGATCAAGAGGGCGAGGTCCGTCGCCTCGAAGGTCGCGCGGCTGAGCTCCGCGTCAATGCGGCTGGCCTCTGCAATCTCGGTCACCAACCGGTCGATCCGGCGCACGTCGTGGGCGGCGATCTCCGTCAGCTGGGTGCGCAGATCAGGGTCCTGCACCCGCTGGAGCGACTCGACCGCGCTGCGGAGCGAGGCGAGCGGGTTCTTGATCTCATGCGCCACATCCGCGGCGAAGCTCTCCACCGCATCGATGCGATGGCGCAGCGCATTGGTCATGTCGGAGACGGCTCGGGCGAGCACGCCAAGCTCGTCCCCCCGTTCCTGCATTCGCGGCACCTCCACGTCCCGCTCGCGCCCCGCCCGAACACGCACCGCAGCCCGGCTGAGGCGACGCAGCGGTTCGATGATCGTGCGTGCGAGGAACAGCGAGAGGACGATGGAGACCACCAGCGAGAGGGCGATGATCGTCAGCAAAGTGGTGCGGGCGGCCCGAACCGCCATGGTGATGTCGCTCGCATTGCGCGTGGTCAGCAGCGTGACGCCCTTCAGCCCCACCGGCGCGGCGGCTGTGATGACCGGCGTACGATCCGGCGCGTGCCGCAGCTCGATCTGCGTCAGCCCCTGCTGGCGGGCGCGGGCGAGTTCCGGCCATGCGTCCGCGTCCGGCTCCGCCGGCTCGATATAAGGCGGAGGGCGGCGGGCCCCGACGAGGAAGTCCACCCCTGCATCCATCCACCGCGCAAGGTCCTCCCGGAAGGGATCCGCCTCCGGGTCGCCAAAGGTGAAGGACGGCTCTGCGAGCTCGAAGCTGTCGGCGGTGAGCCTGCCCCGCGCGTCGTAGATGCGCAGCCGCATCCGCTGCTCCTTGCCGATCTGCACCAGCAGTGCTTCCTGCCGTTCGCGCGTGGCGCCGGCGAGCGCCTCCGCCGTGATCTGCGCCTCGATCCGCGCGAGCCGGTATCGCTCGTCGAGCAGCTGCCGGCGATAGGAATCGATGAAGAACAGGCTGCCCGCCAGCAGCATCAGCGGGACCAGGTTCACCGTCAGGATGCGAGCGGTGAGCGAGGTGTTCCGGCTGAAGGCGAGACGGTCCAGCCGATGGTCCCCGGTGCCGCCCGAACCTGGGCTGTCAGGCATCGCTGAAGCTGTATCCCGCGCCGTAAAGAGTGGAGATCGCGCCGAATTCCGGGTCCACGCTGCGGAATTTGCGCCGCAGCCGCTTGATGTGACTGTCGACCGTGCGATCGTCGACGAACACATCGTCAGGGTAGGCCGCGTCCATCAGCTGATTGCGGCTCTTGATCACGCCGGGTCGCTGGGCGAGCGCCTCCAGAATCAGGAACTCTGTCACGGTGAGGGAAACGGGCCGGCCATCCCAGGTGACACGATGGCGGGAGGGATCCATTTGCAAGCGCCCCCGCTGGATCAGCGGCTCGGCCACGGGCGTTTCCGGCGCGCCGGGGGTGCTGGGGCTGTCCGGCCCCGGCTCCGGCGCAGGGCCGGCGCGGCGCAGGATGGCGCGGATTCGGGCCAGAAGCAGGCGCTGGCTGAAGGGCTTCGCGATGTAGTCGTCGGCCCCCATTGCGAGGCCTGCCTCCTCATCCTCCTCCTCGTCCTTGCTGGTGAGGAAGATCACCGGCAGGTCGGAGGTCTGGCGCAGGTGGCGCAGCAACTCCATTCCGTCCATTCGCGGCATCTTGATGTCGAACACGGCCAGGTCGGGCGGGTTGGCGGTGAGCGCCTTCAGCGCCGCCTCGCCATCGGAATAGAGCCGTGTCGCATACCCCTCCGCCTGCAGCGCGATCGAAAGGGTCGCCAGGATGTTGCGATCGTCATCGACGAGAGCGATGCTGCGCTGGCGCTCGCCCGCCGGGGCGGCGGCGAGAGGCTCTGCATTCATGGCAGGGGGTGCGCGCGGGAACCGAACATCGAATGCACCTTTATCGCCTCGCGCGGGGAGAGACAATCGGAGCGGCAGAATTGCGGCCGACCCTATGTTGAGGAACGGCGCAGCAGCTATCAAAATGGGACAGGTGCTGGGTGGCCATCGATGATGCATGGTGCAAATTGACGCCGCATCGCGTGCCGACTATGCGCAAGAAGTAGTCCGCAATTAAGCGTATAAACTCATTCATTCTCTCGGGGGAGACCGTTCCAGTGACCTCGCTTTCCGTTCCGCTTTCCGCCCAGGGAATTGCCACCGACGCCACGATCTTCCCAAATCTCGGCACCGCCGCGCTTGTGGAGCAGGCGCTGATCCGAGGCGAAGGTCGCCTGACCAAGGACGGGGCGCTGCTGGTCGACACCGGCAAGTTCACTGGCCGCAGCGTGAAGGACAAGTTCGTCGTCCGCGACGAAACCACCGAGGATACGATCAACTGGGGCGCGATCAATCAGCCCATGACGGTCGAGCATTGGGCGAACCTCAAGGCCGATTTCCTGGATGCGCTGAAGGGGCAGAAGGAGCTGTTCGTTGCCGACCTGTTCGGCGGCAGCCAGCCGGAATATCGCGTGAACGTGCGCGTCATCAACCAGATGGCCTGGCACAACCTGTTCGTTCGCACCCTGCTGGTACGACCCACGGCGAGCGAGCTGGCCAGCTTCGAGCCCGAATACACCATCATCAACCTGCCCAGCTTCAAGGCCGATCCGGCGCGCCACGGCAGCCGCAGCGACACCGTGATCGCGGTGAACCTCACCGAGAAGCTCATCCTCATCGGCAACACCGAATATTCGGGCGAGATGAAGAAGGGCGTGTTCGGCCTCCTGAACTTCCTCCTGCCCGCGCAAGGGGTCATGCCGATGCACTGCTCCGCCAATATCGGCGCTGACGGCAAGAGCGCGATCTTCTTCGGGCTGTCGGGCACGGGCAAGACCACTCTCTCGGCCGATGCCAGCCGCACGCTGATCGGCGACGACGAGCACGGCTGGTCAGACCAGGCGGTGTTCAACTTCGAGGGCGGCTGCTACGCCAAGATGATCAACCTCTCGGCCGAAGGCGAGCCGGAGATCTACGCGACGACCAAGATGTTTGGCACGATCCTCGAGAACGTGACCATGGACCCTGAGACGCGCGATCTCGATTTCACCGACGACAGCAAGACCGAGAACACGCGCGGCGCCTACCCGATCGAGTTCATCCCCAACACGAGCGAGAAGAACCTCGGCCCGCCGCCGTCCAACATCATCTTCCTCACCGCCGATGCGTTCGGGGTGCTGCCTCCGATCGCGCGGCTGACGCCCGATCAGGCGATGTATCACTTCCTTTCGGGTTACACCGCGAAGGTGGCTGGTACGGAGATCGGGGTGACCGAACCCACGGCCACCTTCTCCACCTGCTTCGGCGCCGCGTTCATGCCCCGCCATCCCAGCGTCTATGGCAACCTGCTCAAGAAGCGGATTGCCGAGGGTGGCGCGACCTGCTGGCTGGTCAACACCGGCTGGACGGGCGGCAAGTACGGCGTCGGCAAGCGTATGCCGATCAAGGTGACGCGCGCCCTGCTCAATGCCGCACTCGATGGCAGCCTGAACAATGTCGAGTTCCGCAAGGATCCGAACTTCGGCTTCGACGTGCCCGTCTCCGTGCCGGGCGTGGAGGACACGATCCTCGACCCGCGCGCGACTTGGTCGGACAAGGATGAGTACGACGCGACGGCCGCCAAGCTGGTGCAGCTGTTCGTGAGCAATTTCGCACAGTTCGAAGCCCACGTTGATGAGGGCGTCCGTCAGGCCGCTCCGCAGGCCGCCTGATCCGTTCGCGAGATTTCCGGGTCATGTGCTCGGAAGTCTCGCGATACACGCGCGGGTGAGAGACCTGATTTCCCTGGTGATGCAGAACATTGTGCCGTTCGGCCGCGAGCTTGAACGGCCCCGTTAGTTCCTGGACGATCACGCCCTGCGAAGACTTTGGCCGCGGTTCCCCCCGCGAGCGTTGCGCTTTCCTGGGTCCTCAGCTCACCCCGGGCCTCATTGATAGATCACGCGCAACCCCGGGCTTTCAGGGCTTCCTCAGAGAACGGCCAGGCGTTAGCGGACTGGGATGGACTTCATCCTCTCGCTCGTCACGCTCACGGCCCTCGCGCTGGTCGTCGGCGCGTTTTTCCTTTGGCGGCGCCAGGGCGTCACCAAACAGGTGGGGCTGATGCTTCTGCTGGCGATGGTGATGATCGCCAATGTGCTGATCTGGAGCCTGCCAGCACCCACGACCGGCAGCGAGGGAGCCGATCCGGTCAGCGGCACAGGAGAATAGTCTGGCGTTTTCTAAGCCGGTTCGGGCGCGCCCGAGCGTAGCGCGCTATCGACTGCGGTCGCCGCGAGCCCGAGCATGGCTGATCCCTCTGGATTGGCAGGGGGTGACCTCACAGAGATAACGGCCCTGCTCGACTCTGGCTCACCTGCTGGTCGTCAGCGCCTCACCCTGAGCAAGATTGCGACGTGTCAGGAGCTGCAGTCTCCCTGCATGGCGGAGCGATGCGACCGCGCGCTCGGCCGCATTTCTCCCACGCAGCTTACTGGATCGTGCTCCCAAGCATGGCGAGAGCCCCTCCGCACGGGGAGGGGCAGCGTACTCAGCGGATCGTGCAGCTCGGGTCCAGGCGGAAGTCCAGATACTTGTCCACGGACGCCATCAGCTCTTCGATCTCGTTCTCGAAGAAGTGATTGGCGCGTGGGATTTCCTCGTGGTGGATGGTGATGTGCTTCTGCGTGCGAAGCTTGTCGACCAGCTTCTGCACGGAATTCGGCTGCACCACCGTGTCCGCCGCGCCCTGGATGAAGATGCCGCTGGCGGGGCAGGGGGCGAGGAACGAGAAATCGTACATGTTGGCGGGCGGGGCGATCGAGATGAAGCCGCGGATCTCCGGCCGGCGCATCAGCAGCTGCATGCCGATCAGCGCACCGAAGCTGACGCCGGCGACCCAGGTCGTCTGCGCTTCCGGATGAATGGACTGCACCCAGTCCAGCGCCGCGGCGGCATCGCTCAACTCGCCAACACCATTGTCGAAGCTGCCCTGGCTTCGGCCGACTCCGCGGAAATTGAAGCGCAGCGTCGCAAAGCCGCGATCGGCGAACGTCTTATACAGCCGCTGCACGATCCGGTCGTTCATCGTGCCACCGCCCTGCGAGTGCGGGTGGAGGATCATGGCGACAGGTGCGCGGGGCCGCGTTGCCGGGGCGAAACGGCCTTCAAGGCGGCCTTCGGGGCCGGGGAAGATGACTGATGGCATGGGCGATGCAGCTCTCGAAACAGGGTTGCCGAGGCGCGGGTGGCGCCAGGAAAGTGGCGGGCTATATAGCGATGATGCCGTTTTTCGCAATTCCCGCGCGATGACCCGTACCTACCTGGATCATGCCGCCACCACTCCGCTGCGGCCCGAGGCGCGTCTGGCGATGGAGGAGGGGCTTCGCCTGTGGGCCAATCCCTCCAGCCCGCACGCAGAGGGGCGTGCCGCGCGCCGGGCGCTGGAGGATGCGCGTGAGCGGGTGAAGGCGGCGCTCGGCTGGACGGCGGAGGTGATCTTCACCAGCGGCGCGAGCGAGGCGGCGGCGCTGGCGCTCGCTCATGCGGAGGTGGGCGAGCGTCTTGTCAGCGCGGTGGAGCACGATGCGGTGCTGCAAGCCGCCGCTGGAGCCACTGTGCTCCCCGTTCTGCCCGATGGAGCCCTGGATCTGGAGGCGCTGGAGCGCGAGCTTTCCGCAGCGGATGAGCCATTGGTGGCGGTGCAGGCGGTGAATTCCGAGACCGGCAACGCGCAGGACCTCAGCACGATTGGGGAGAAGGTTCGCGCCGGAGGCGGGCTGCTTCTGGTCGATGCGTCGCAGAGCGCGGGTAAGGTGCCGCTGCACCCGGCAGCCGATCTGGCCATCATCTCCGCCCACAAGTTCGGCGGGCCAATCGGCATCGGCGCGCTGCTGGTGCGCGACTTCGCGATGCTGGCGCCGTCGGGCGGGCAGGAGCGCGGCTATCGCAGGGGCACCGAGAACCTGCCCGGTGTGCTTGGCATGGCGGCGGCGCTGGATGCCTGCACGCAGCCATATTGCGCGCCTGATGCGACCGCGCTGATCGGGCCGTTCGCAGCGGAGGTGCGCGCGCTGGGCGGCACTTGGCTGGGGGATCGGCTCTCCGCGCCTACGGACCTGATCCACTCACTTGCCATGCCGGGTCTTTCGGGCAGCGCGCAATTGATGCGCTTCGACATGCAGGGCATCGCCGTGAGTCAGGGGAGCGCCTGTTCCTCCGGCAGCATGCGAACCAGCCATGTGCTGGAGGCCATGGGCGTGCCGCAGGAAGAGGCGGCGCAGACGATTCGCGCCAGCCTCGGCTGGAGCACCACACGCGCGGAGGTGGAGCGCTTCTGCGACGCCTGGCTCTCCATGGCGCGGCAGGCGGGCGAGCGCGCCGCGTGATCTACCTCGATTATCAGGCGACCACGCCGCTCGCCCCGGAGGCGCGGGAGGCGATGCTGCGTTGGCTCGATGGGCCGGACGGTAGCGGCTTCGGCAACCCGCACTCCCCGCACCGGCTGGGACGGCAGGCGGATGCAGCGGTGGAGGTCGCGCGGGAGCGAGTGGCGGCTCTGTTCCCTGCGGGTGGTCGCGTCATCTTCACCAGCGGCGCGACCGAGGCGCTCAACATCGCGTTGCGCGGCTGCGAACCGGCCCGTGGGGGAGGGGCGGTGGCCGTCAGCGCCATCGAGCATGCCGCCGTGCTCGATACGGCCAGGGCCCTACAGGGCGAGACCCACATCCTGCCCGCGGATCGCGAGGGGCTGGTGGACCCCCGGCAGCCGCTTCCGCCCGATATCGGCCTGGTCGCGGTAATGCAGGTCAACAACGAGATCGGCACCATCCAGCCCGTCGCGGAGATTTATCGGAGGGCAAGGGAGCAGGGCGCGCTGTTCGTCTGCGACGCGGTGCAGGCGGCGGGGAAGATGCCGATCGCGGAGGCGGATATGATCGCTATCAGCGCGCACAAGTTTCACGGGCCGAAGGGAATCGGCGCGCTGTGGGTGCGTGATGGCGTGGAGCTGCAGCCCATCGTGACCGGGGGTGGGCAGGAAGGCGGCCTGCGCTCCGGCACGCTGAGCCCGGCTCTGTGCGTAGGCATGGGTGCGGCGGCGCAGCTCGCTTTGGAGCGGATGGAGCAGGACGCCGCCCACGTCGCCACGCTGTGGGATCGGGCGCGCGAACTCTTCGTCGGTTGGAACCTCAATGGAAGTGCGGAGGCGCGCTACAAGGGCAACCTCAACCTTCGCCTTCCGGGGCTGGATGTCGCCCGGCTTATGGCGGATGTGCGGCAGGTGTGCTTCTCTGCCGGGTCTGCCTGCGCCAGCGGGTCGGGCCGGCCGAGCCACGTCCTGCAGGCCATCGGCCTTTCGGCGGAGGAAGCGAAGGGCTCCATCCGTCTCGGTTTCGGACGCTACACCACGCTTGACGATCTTGAACGTGCAGCTGAATCGCTTATGAATGCTGCGGCGCAGCAAGGATAATGGCGATCAAGGTCAAATTCGTTACACGAAGCGGCGAAATCGTGCTGGTCGAAGCCTCTGAGGGCGATCGGCTGCTGGAGGTCGCGCAAGCGGCGGGGATGCCGCTGGAGGGCACCTGCGAAGGGCAGATGGCCTGCTCCACCTGCCATATCATCGTCGCCAGCGAATGGTTCGCCAAGCTTTCCGAAGCGAGTGAGGACGAGGAAGACATGCTCGACCTCGCGGCGGGCGCCTGCCGCACCAGCCGCCTTTCCTGCCAGATCGTTCTCGACAAGGAACTCGACGGGCTCGAGGTTCGCATCCCCGGCGAGAGCCGCAACATGCAGGTCGGCTGAGGCGCCTGGCTGCGCCTTAACTTGACAAAGTTGACAGGGTGTCAAGCACCGTATCTGCAGTTAAGTCGCTGATTAAGCTCGAAAACCGGGCAAAGTTGCCACTTGACACTTCAACAGCCGTTTTCATGGCTGCTGCTTGCCGCAGCGCATGCTTCACGATGAAAAGAGCCGCGCCCGTTCTCGCCTGCTGACGCTCGCGTAGGACAGCCAGGTTGGGGGACTTCCCAGGCGACGGTCCCGCTGGACGATGTGGCAAGCTGCTGTCGCCGGTCTCGATGCCGCGCCTTGCGGATCGTGCAGGGCGGCAAGGTCTGGGGAGAGCCTGCCGCGCTTCGGCACCGGCTCCCCCCTTGGTGCCGACCTAGACCGGTTCGCTGACCTTTTGCAGCGCCTCGATCAGCGCGTTGCTGAAGGCGGGGATGTCGTCCGGTTTGCGGCTGGTGATGAGGTTGCCGTCCACCGCCACTTCCTGATCCACGACATTGGCGCCGGCATTCTTCAGGTCCGTGCGGATGGAGGGCCAACTGGTGACCGTCTTGCCGCGGATCGTGTCCGCCTCCGCCAGCAGCCAGGGGCCGTGGCAGATGGCCGCCACCGGCTTCCCGCTTTCGCAGAAATCGCGGACGATCTTGACCGCCTTCTCCTCCATCCGCAGCTTGTCCGGGTTGATCTGGCCACCCGGCAGGAGGAGGGCATCGAAATCGGCGGCCTCGGCTTCGCTGAGGGTGAGGTCGACAGCCACGGACCGGCCCCAGTCGGTCTTGTCCCAGCCCTTGATCTGGTCGTCCTTGGGGCTGACGACGACCGTGTCGAAGCCGGCCTTTTCCAGGTTGGCCTTGGGCTGTTCCAGTTCCGACTGCTCGAAGCCGTCGGTGGCGAGGATCATCACGCGCTTTGGCATGGCTCATCTCCTTGATTGGCATTGATTCCGTATTGCCCGCGCAACGAGTGGGGAAAGCCACACGTTCCATGTTTCCCCGCGAGCCGTGCCGGTGATAGGGCAGCGCGCATGGCCACCATCGACGAAGAGAAGGATCCGTTCGACGCCATCGTCGACGCTCCGTTCGACAGCGCGCTTTCGGAGCGGTATCTCGTCTATGCCCTCTCCACGATCACCGCGCGATCGCTGCCGGACTTGCGGGACGGGCTGAAGCCGGTCCACCGCCGCTTGCTGTGGACGATGCGGCAGCTGCGGCTGGACCCAGGCAGCGCGCACAAGAAGTCCGCCCGCGTCGTCGGCGACGTCATCGGCAAGTACCACCCGCACGGCGATTCCGCAGTGTACGAGGCGATGGTCCGCCTCGCGCAGGATTTCACGCTGCGCTATCCGCTGGTCGAAGGACAGGGGAACTTCGGCAATATCGACGGCGATAATGCCGCCGCCTACCGCTACACCGAGTGCCGGCTGACGCGCACCGCGCTGCAGCTGATGGACGGGCTGGACGAAGGGACGGTCGATTTCGTCCCCACCTACAACAACGAGGAGGAGGAGCCGGCGCTGATGCCGGGCCTGTTCCCCAACCTCCTCGCCAATGGCTCCAGCGGCATCGCGGTGGGCATGGCGACGAACATCCCCAGCCACAATGTCGCCGAGATCATCGATGCGACTCTGGAGCTGATCGAGAACCCGCATGCCGAGCATGCCCGGCTGATGGAGCTGTTCCACGGCCCAGACTTCGCCACCGGCGGCCTGATCGTGGACACGCCGGAGGCGATCTCTGCCGCTTACGAGACGGGGCGCGGCTCCTTCCGGGTGCGGGGGCGGTTCCATGCCGCCGAGGCAAAGGACGAGGCGGACCGCGAAGCCGGTGTCGAACGGCTGGGGGGCGGCCAGTGGCAGCTGGTCATCTCCGAGATCCCGTATCAGGTGCCCAAGAGCAAGCTGATCGAGCAGATTGCGGCGCTGATCGGCGACCGCAAGCTGCCGATCCTGGAGGATGTGCGGGACGAGAGCGATGAGCAGGTGCGCATCGTGCTGGTGCCCAAGAGCCGGAATGTGGACCCGGAGCTGCTCAAGGAAAGCCTCTACAAGCTGACGGACCTGGAGGTGCGCTTCGGCCTCAACCTCAACGTGCTGGACGCGACGCGCACGCCGATGGTGATGGGGCTGCATGAGCTGCTGTCGAACTGGGTCGCGCACCAGATCGACATTCTCCAGCGCCGCACTCGCCATCGGCTGCAGAAGATCGCGGACCGGCTGGAGCTGGTGGCAGGCTACATCATCGCCTTCCTCAACCTCGACCGGGTGATCGAGATCATCCGCACGGAGGATGAGCCGAAGCCGGTGATGATCGCCGAGTTCGAGCTGACGGACCGGCAGGCGGAGGCCATCCTCAACATGCGCCTGCGCAGCTTGCGCAAGCTGGAGGAGATGGAGCTGCGCAAGGAGCACGACGCGCTGATTGCCGAGCGGGGCGAGCTGGAGGCGCTGCTGGAATCGCCCGCCCGCCAGCGCACCCGGCTGAAGCGTGACCTCAGGGCCCTGCGCAAGGATTACGGCGAGGACACCGCGCTCGGCCGCCGCCGCACCACCATCGCCGCTGCGGCACCCACGGTCGAATTCAGCATGGACGCGATGATCGAGAAGGAGCCGGTGACGGTGATCCTCTCGCAGCGCGGCTGGATTCGCGGGGCGAAGGGCCATGTGCCGCTGGGCGAGAATGGCAAGGGGGCGGACTTCAAGTTCAAGGAAGGCGATGGGCCCGCCTTCGCTCTCCACGCGCAGACCACGGACAAGTTGCTGATCGCTTCCGACGACGGGCGCTTCTTCACCATCGGTGCGGACAAGCTGCCGGGCGCGCGCGGGTTTGGCGAGCCGATCCGCAACATGCTCGACATCGATCCGGCGGCGCAGATCGTCGCGCTGATCGTGCACCGGCCGGGCTCACGGCTGCTGCTCGCCTCCTCGCCCGGGCGGGGATTCGTGGCGGCGACGGACGAACTGCTCGCCGAGACGCGCAAGGGGCGGCAGGTGGTGAACCTCAAGGGCGATGCGAAGGTGAGTGTGATCCGCGCCATCGCGCCAGAGCACGATCATGTCGCGGTGATGGGAGAGAACCGCAAGCTCGTCGTGTTCCATCTCGATGAGCTGCCGCAGATGGCGCGCGGGCAGGGCGTCACCCTGCAGCGCTATCGCGATGGCGGCATGGCCGATGCCACGACCTTCCGGCTGGAAGACGGCCTTTCCTGGACCATGGGCGGCGAAAGCGGCCGGGTGCGGACGGAGAAGGACATCCAGATGTGGAAGGTCGCGCGCGGCGGCGCCGGTCGCTTGCCGCCAAACGGCTTCCCCCGCGACAACCGGTTCTGAAACGACAAGGGGCCGGATCGCCCTTCGGCGACCGGCCCCCTTCTGGCTCAGCGAAGCTGGAGCGGATCAGCCGCCGGTCTGCGCCGAGACCGCTGCTTCCAGATCCGCCGCGGTGGCGAGGAAGGTCAGCTTGTCCTGCTGCACGGTCATCTGATCCTTGGGCAGCTGGATCGGGCCCGCAGAGGTGTGCTCGACAACGACCATGCCGCCATCCTGCACTTCACTCACCGTCCCGACCACGAGGCCGTCCACGCTGTAGAGCTGAGCGCCGGGCACCAGCGCCGTGGCGACAGCCTCGGCCGCCTTCTGCTGCTCGGCCGTGATCGCGGCTTCAAGATCGGCCTTGTTCCAGCCGATCGTGGGGCCGCTCTCGCCTTCGCCGAACACGTTTGCGGGCAGAGTGGCGGTGAGGGTGCCGGTGTTGACGACCACGTTGGTGCCGTCGACCTGCTCGACGGTGCCGACGACGCCGCCATCAGGCCCGTAGACGGTTGCGCCCTGCGTCACGTTGGCACCCTGTGCGAGTGCCGGGGCGGTCATCGTCATGCACGCCAGCGCGGCGGCGGCGGCAAAGCTCTTCAGTTTCATCGCATTTCTCCCAATTGCATGCGTCCGGTGCGCCGATGGCGCGGGAATCCTGAGGTCGATGCGGGGAAGCAGGGCAGCGCGCAGCGCCAGCCCAAGAGGGGCGGCTCTCGCCACCAGGTGCACACTCGACCCCCTGTCGCTCCCAACGTTCTTGCGGGGGACTTGGAATGCAATGGTTTTAACGCTCAGCCGTTGCCTCAGCGGGGTGAATGACATGGAAGCGGCACGTTCAGCGGGACAGAACCTCGTCCAGTAACTCGTTGACGCGGCTCTCATTTGGGAAGCCTTCGGCCACCCACCGGGTCTCCACCTCCTTCAGCAGTCGCGCGACCTGCGGCCCGGCGGCAATGCCGCGCGCCACGATGGTTCCGCCCTTGAGCGGGAATTGCGGGATCGCCCAATCCTGGAGCGGCGCGAGATCGGCGCCTGTCAGGAGGAGCCGGTCGATGGCCCCCTCACGGCCGAGATGGAAGGCGAGGGCTCGCGGATCGCCGGGTTCGGCATCGCGCGCCGCGGCGATGGCAAGCCGCTTTCGTTGTGCAGCGGAAAGGCGCAGGCGGGCGGCAACCTGATCGGCGATGCGCGGCTCCGGCGGCAGCAGAGCGGCCAGTCTGCGCAGCGGATCAGGCTCGACGCCCTGTGCCGCCTCCTGCGCGGCAAGACGGGCGACGGCATCGATACCGCCGATGGCAAGTTCCGGCAGCACCAGAGGCAGGACACCCTGCTCCGCCATCCGCCTCAGCGTGGAGGAAGGGTCCGGCAAGGCCAGCAGGTTCAGCAGTTCCATCGCCACCCGCTCTCGGCTGAGCCCTTTCAGCATGGGGGCCAATTCGGCGCAGGCTTCCTCCGCCTCTGCATCCAAAGCGCTGCCGAAGCGGGCCTGGAACCGGTAGTAGCGCAGGATCCGAAGGTGGTCCTCGCGGATGCGCTGGCGGGCATCGCCGATGAAGCGCACGCGGCGTTCGGCGAGGTCTTCCAACCCCCCGAACCAGTCGAAGATCTCCAGCGTGCGGGGGTCCACGTAGAGGGCGTTGATGGTGAAGTCCCGCCGGGCGGCGTCTTCCCGCCACTCGGTCGAGAAGGCCACGGTTGCGCGGCGCCCATCCGTCGACACGTCGCGGCGCAGCGTCGTCACCTCGAC
>Ga0182742_1002011_pt1 | contig 23858 bp, 22 predicted proteins | sample eDN5th37CBELigMG_FD_128880 | JGI IMG/M metagenome (GOLD analysis project Ga0182742, IMG submission 128880) | Enriched Miracle-Growth compost microbial communities from Emeryville, California, USA - eDNA 5th pass 37_C BE-Lig MG (version 2)... ...
CAGCAGGGCGGCGCCGGCGGAGACGGTGTGCCAGCTCTCGGCCGTCAGGGCCTTGCGGCTGGGCAGGATGGTGGGGCTGAAGGGCTCGTGCAGCAGCACGGTGACGCCGGCGCCGCTGCGCCGGGCCAGGCGCCAGAAATGGCTGCCGAAATCCATGTCGCCATACCAGGCGAAGATCGGCCGGTCCCGCCGGCAGGCCGGCAGTCCGCCCAACCGGTCATAGACTACCGAAACCGGCTGCACCTGCCGCGCCGCATCGGCGGCGGCCAGGAAGGAGCTGCGGAAGGGCAGCACCCGCGTACCGTCGTCGCTGGTCCCTTCCGGGAACAGGATCAGGCTGTCGCCGGCATTCAGTCGCTTGCGCATCTCATCCGCTTCCCGCCCCGTGGCGCGGCGGTTGCGGCTGACGAAGACGGTGCGGCCGAGCTTTGCCACGATCCCGATCAGCGGCCAGCCCCGGACCTCGGCCTTGGAGACGAAGCAGGCCTCCAGCACGCCGCCGAGCACCAGGATGTCGAGCCAGGAGGAATGGTTCGACAGGAACAGCACCGGCCGATCCTGGCAGGGGGTGCCGATCACCCGCACGCGGAGTCCGATCAGCCGGCAAAGCACGGCGTGATAGATCCGGGCGAAGGCGACCTTGCCATGTCCCGGCAGGCGGATCAGCACGGCCTGGATCGGGATCGACACCAGGGTCCAGAGCAGGCACATCAGCATCCGCCGGATGGCGCGGATGCGGCCGCCGAGCGGGCGTTCGTTGAAGATGTCGCCGAAGGCGCCGCCCGGCAGGGCCGGCCGGAAGCGCAGCGGCTTGCCGCGCCGGAGGCGGCGGGGCCGGAGGGCTTCGCTTGGGTCGCGGGAGACGGCATCCATCAGCCGCTTGCGATAGCCTGCGGTCGGCGGCGCTGCAATGACGGGTTGCGGAACCGGCCCGATCCGGTGCCGGAAGGCCGGCCCGGCGCCTGCCGGAAGGGGCGCGGCGGGCGGCATCGGCATGGTGCCGGGGAATGTGATCGCCGGGCCGGGATGCGCGGGTGCAGCTTGCGCGTCCGCCACCATCCACGCCGGACCGGAGGATCCCAGGATGGCAATCCAGAAGAAGTGGCAGCTTTCCGGCGACTATTTCGAGAACTGCAATTGCGACGTGGTCTGCCCCTGCCTCGTCTCCCCCGCCGCGCCCCTGACGGCGCGGCCGAGCCAGGGGACGTGCGACGTCGCCCTGGCCTTCCACATCGACAAGGGCAGCTATGACGGGGTGCCGCTGGACGGGCTCAATGTCGTCCTGGTCGGCCATACGCCGGGTCCCATGGCGGACGGCAATTGGTCGCTCGCCGCCTATATCGACGAACGCGCCGACGACCGGCAGACCGAGGCCCTCGGTGCGATCTTCAGCGGGACCGAGGGCGGTCCCATGGCCGCCTTCGCGCCCCTGGTCGGCAAGCAGCTTGGCGTGCGGAAGGTGCCGATCCGCTACGCCATCCAGGGCAAGACCCGCTCGGCGGAGATTCCCGGCGTCATGGAGCTGAAGGTCGAGCCACTGCCGACCATGCATGGCAGCGGCGAGGCCTGGGCGGCGCTCGGCCATCCGGTCGCGCCGGACCGGATGGCCCTCGCGGTCGGCGGCCAGGGCAGCCGCTTTGCCGATCACGGCATGCGCTGGGACAATTCCGGCAGGAACGGGCACTACGCCCCGATCAGCTGGTCGAATTAGCCGCCCTGGCGTGGGGAGGCGCCGCCATGGACCGTGCCCGGACCGCCCCGCTGGCGGCGCAGCGCAATGCGGTGCTGGTTCTGCTCCTCGCCCTGGCGGCGGCGGCCTGGGCGTTGCTGCTCGCCTGGCCGGACGCGGATCCCGGCATGGGCGGGATGGCGATGGACTCGCCGACAATGGGCCTGCGCGCGCCGCTTTTCCTGGCGATCTGGGTAGTGATGATGGTCGCCATGATGTTCCCGGCCGCCGCGCCGATGATCCTCACCTTCCATCAGGTACAGGCGGGAAGGCGGCAGCGCGGCGAGGCCTTCGTCGCCACCTGGGTCTTCGTGGCGGGCTACATGCTGGTCTGGACGCTCGCCGGCCTGGCCGCCTGGGCGATGGCGGGGCTGGCCGAGGCTCTCGCCGCGCGGGCGGCATTGTCGCCGACTGCGGCCGCCCGGATCGGCGGGGGCGTCCTGATCCTGGCGGGCCTCTACCAGCTCACGCCGCTGAAGGATGCCTGCCTGGCGAAATGCCGCTCGCCCACCGCCTTCATCATGACCTCCTGGCGCGACGGGAGGCTGGGCGCCCTGCGGATGGGCCTGCTGCACGGGGCCTGGTGCCTCGGCTGCTGCTGGCTGCTGTTCGTCATCCTGTTCCCGCTCGGCATGATGAACATTGCCGCCATGGCGGCCATCACTGCCCTGATCCTCGCCGAGAAGACGCTGCCCGCCGGCCGCCGGATGGCACGTATCGCGGCCGTCGCCCTCATCGCCTATGGGGCGTTGGTGATCTGGATGCCGCGGGCCCTGCCCACCTTCCCGGCCGGGGGCGGCATGGTCATGCCCGCCGATGCCGGCACCGGGATGTCCATGCCCATGCCGATGCAGGATCCCGGCCTGGCGCGCTGAAAATCCCTACACCCCCTCCAGCGCCCGCAGCACGATGCCCTCGGTCAGCACCTGCGGCAGCACCGTGGGGGCGCCGCCCCCGGCGGGGTAGAGCAGGTAGAGCGGCACGCCCTCCCGCCCATGCTCGCGCAGCAGCGCGGTGATGGCGGGGTCGCCATTGGTCCAGTCGCCCTGGAGATAGGCCAGGTTGCGGGCGGCGAAGGCGGTCTGGACCGCAGCGGATTGCAGCACCAGCCGTTCGTTCACCTTGCAGGTGATGCACCAGGCGGCGGTGAGGTCCACGAAGACCGGCCGCCCCTCCGCCTGCAGGGCGGCGACGCGGGCGGCGGACCAGGGTTCGATGCCCGCTGAGGTGGCCCGGGCGGCAGGAGCGGGCGCGGCGGCCAGCCCCGGCAGTAGCGCCAGCGTGCCGAAGGCTGCCACCAGCGCCACGGCGCGCCCGGCCATCCGGCCGGCCCCGGCGCTGTGCTGCGCCAGGCCAAGTGCCCAGGCGGCGAAGCTCAGCAGCACGGCCCCGGCCAGCAGCAGCGCCAGCCCCTCCGGCCCCGCCTGCTGCGCCAGCACCCAGGCGAGCCAGGCGGCGGCGCCATACATCGGGAAGGCTAGGCCCTGCCGCAGCCGCTCCATCCAGGCTCCCGGTCGCGGCAGCCGCCGCGCCAGTCCGGGGAACAGCCCCAGCGCCGCATAGGGCGCGGCCAGGCCAAGCCCCAGCGCAGCGAAGACCGCAAGCGTCGCCGCCGGCGGCATGGCCAGCGCCGCGCCGACCGCCGCCGCCATGAAGGGCGCGGTGCAGGGGGTGGCGACCAGCACCGCCAGCGCGCCCGTCGCGAAGCTGCCGAGATGTCCGCCGCGCGCCGCCAGGGCGCTGCCCGCCCCGACCGCCCCGCCGATGCCATAGACGCCGGAAAGGTTCAGCCCGACCGCCAGCATCAGCCAGGCCAGCGCCGCGACGAAGGCCGGGGAGGTGAACTGGAAGCCCCAGCCCGCCGCGACCCCGGCTGCGCGCAGCCCGATCAGCACCCCGGCCAGGGCCAGAAAGGTGGCCAGCACGCCGGCGGTGTAGCTGGCGGCATGCGCCCGCACCTCCGCCCTGGCGGCGCCGGAGAGGCGGGCCAGCGCCATCGCCTTCATCGCCAGCACCGGGAAGACGCAGGGCATCAGGTTCAGCAGCAGACCGCCGAGGAAGGCCCAGCCCAGCGCCTGCCAGAGCGGCAGCAGCGCCGGGGCGGAGCCCGTCTCCGGTACGCCTCCTACCGGCGCGGCGAGGCTGTAGGCCGAGCGCACCCCGGCCGCATCGGTCAGCGCCACCACGCCGGAGAGCGTCGCCGGGGCGGGGGCACCTTCCGGCCGGGTCAGGCCGAGGATCAGGGCGCCATCGCGGAAGCTCAGCGGCTGCGGCGCGGCATTGTCGATCAGGCCGCTGTCATCGGGGAAGAAAACAGCCTCCCGCACCATGGCCGGGGACAGCCCCTCGCCGGACAGCGTCAGGCTGCCGTGCCTGCCCTCCACTGCCGCACGGGCCGTCCAGGGGGAGGGACGGGGCTCCGCCGCCTCGGCCGCGGTGAAGAGGGGGGCGAGATCCGCATCCGGCCGGGGGGTGGCGGCGACCGGCAGATCCAGTCGGAAACGGCCTTCCTCCGGAATGCAGAGCTGCTCGCAGACCAGCCAATTCGCCTCGGCCTCGATGGTGAAACGCTCGCCAGGAATGAGGCTGGCGGGCGGCGTCACCCGCAAGGGCAGCAGCACCTCTCCCTTGTAGCCGAAATTCACCAGTGGGCCGTAGGGGATGCGCTGCGGCGCTGGCCAGGCGATGCCGCCGGCCTCGGCGCCTTCCGGCAGGGTCAGGGCGATCTCGGGCGGCGCCCCGGCATCGCCGGGATTCTTCCAGTAGGTGTGCCAGCCAGGCGCCAGCCGCAGCCGCAGCCCGGCCCGGAAGGGCTGGCCAGGTGCCACCGCCTCCTGGTCCGCGACCAGGCTGGCGACCGCGCGGGGGGAGCGCAGGGCCTCGCTTTCCGCCGCCTGGGCGGCGGGGGCGAGCAGCAGGAGCAGGGCGGCGAACAGCAGGCGTGGCATGTCACCGGCATAGAACGGTTGCCGGCGCCGCAAAGGCAAGCCCCGGCCCGGGATGGCGGCCATGACCGCCCGCCGGGCGGACAGGGTCCGGGGTCAGGTCGGCACGGCAACCGCCGGGACCGGGCGCCGGGTGAGGCGCTCCGTCGGCGCAACTGTGACCATCTCCACGATCCTGCCGCCGGGGCGGGCCGGCGCCGCGGCCGGGGTGCCCAGGAGTTCCTCCAGCCTGCGCAGGATGCGCTCCCGCGTCCCCGGCTGGCCGTCGTGATGCACGGTCACGCTGCCGGTCAGCGGGTTGAGCTCCGCCGCGGTGACGCCCTCGACCATCTGGAGGCGGGCCCGGAACGCCACCGTCCCGCGGCCATCGCCCCGGAGCTGCGGCGCCGAGAGGCGCATGCGCCGCGGAACCTCGTGCATGAGCTGAAGCATGAAACCGGCAACCCCCTTGTCGGACCGGCGGCGTTATCCGGCGCAGGCTTTGCAGGAGGATGACGGGGCCGTGGCAGCTCGATGAAGAGTTGTTCGGGCATGGCGGGGCCGTGGCCCGCCGGATCGGCGGGCCAGCCGGCCGGATGCCGCCTCAAGCCTCGCCGCGGCTGCGCAGGGCGAAGGCGACGAAGGCGGCGCAGGCCAGGGCGGCGAAGATCGGCAGGCCATGCGGCAGCAGGTCCATGGCGACCCCTGCCAGCGCCGGGCCGAGCAGCGCCCCGGCGCCCCAGGTCAGGCCCATCACCGCATAGATCGCCACCAGCTCCGTCCCTTGGAAGCGGCTGCCGACCACCGCCAGCATCATGGTGTAGATACCGACGAAGACGCCGCCCCAGGTGAAGACCACCGCATAGGCCAGCCAGGGCTGGTGCAGCACCAGCGGCCAGAGCAGCGCCCCGGCCGCCGCCATGACTCCCAGCGCCAGGGTCAGGCGCCGCCGGTCCATCCGGTCCCCCAGCCAGCCGATCGGGAGTTGCAGCAGGATGGCGCCGAACATCAGGGCGGAGATCAGCCGCGTCGCCTCCGCCTCTTCCCAGCCCGCGCCCATGGCATAGAGGGCCAGGAAGGAGAGGCCCGCCGTCTCCACCGCCGCGTTCAGAACCGTGGTGGCGATGGCGACCGGCGCCAGGCGCAGCACGCGGCCGAGGCTGCCGGCCTGCGGCTCCTCGAAATGCGGTGCGATGATCCGCGGCGAGGCAGTCAGCGCCATGGCCCCCAGGGCCAGGGCCGCGCCGACCAGATAGGGCAGGCTCCCCGCCGTGCCGGTGACGGAAAGGATCAGGGGCCCCGCCGCGAAGCCGAGCGAGAGCGCCGCAGTATAGACCGCCATGGCGCGGGCCCGGCTGCGCTCCTCGCTCAACTGGTTGGTCCAGGTCTCGGAGAGGACGAAGAGCACCTCCGAGGCACAGCCCAGTGCCAGGCGCAGCGGGAACCAGAGCCAGACCGAGGGCATGGCCGGGAACAGTGCGATCACTGCGGCAGCCAGCAGCAGCGCGCCCAGCACCATCTCCCGCGCGCCGAAGCGCGCAACCAGTCGCGGCAGCAGCGGCGCCGTCACCAGCACGCCGACGGCATGCATCGCCGCATTGGCGCCGATCAGCGTTTCCCCGAGGCCGCGCTCGGCGAGGTCGAGGGCGATCAGCGGCGCGGTCAGGCTGTAGGTCAGGCCGAAGACCGCCGCGGTGGCGATAACCGCGGCGCGGGAGAGTTGCAGGGCGCCGGACGGCTTGCCGGCCCCGAGGAGGGGCGCGCTCATGCCGAGAGCGGCCCGAGCGATCCGTTGGCCCGCAGCGCCGCGCGGGCGCGCAGGATGCGCCGGACGGAGTCGCGCAGCCGCACCCGCCGGGCGATGGGCGGCGGCTTGACCACCCGCTGCAGGGCGCGGGCGTAGTCGAGCACCAGGCCCGGCGTCCAGGTCATCGTCTCCGCCCGATGACGCACCGCCGCGGCCACCCAGAGATCGGGATTGACCAGCAGGCTGCTCAGGCGGTGCCAGAGCGGCCCCTCGGCCAGCACGCCCTCCAGCGCCGCGTCGAGGGCGAGGGCGGCAGCGACGGAGCAGTTCCGCCGGGTCAGGTTGTAGGTGTTGTCCTGCGAATACTCGGCCCAATGGGCGCGCAGCCGTGCGGCATTGAAGCGTTCGAAGACGACATGCGCATCGGCCTCCACCCAGTCCTCCACCTCCTCGCGGTAGGAGGAGAGGAAGCGGCCGGGCACGTCGTTGTCGGCGGTGGCGCGCAGCACGCGGATGAGGTCGGCCGGGCTGCGGTCGATCTCGGTGGCCGGGTAGTGGCTGATATAGACATCTGGCGCGAGTTCCAGCGCGGCATGGCCGGTCGAGATCCGGCCTTTGCTGTCCACAGCCGCGATCCAGCGATCCACCAGCGGCCGCCGCGCCCGCACTGCCTCCTCCACCGAGCCCCGTGGCGTCCAGACATGCAGGATCAGCGGCGGGTTCCGCCCGCCCGCCGGGGCAGGCGCCGGCACGCTGGCGGCGCTGCCGTACCAGCAGCGCCGGCCAAAGGTGGGCAGGGCGAGGATCGAGGCGCCGGGCGGCAGGCGGCGCAGGGCAAGGGCCAGGCGCAGCACCGTCCAGCCGGAGAGCAGCAGCAGCACGCCGATGCAGAGGGGCACCGTCTTATGGTAGGAGACCGGCCAGCTCGCCAGGGCCAGGGCGGCGAGGCCGAGTTCTACCACCCCGCCGGCCACCACAAGCTTCCAGCCGCGGAAGCGCAGCACGGCCGCGGTGACGATGCGCGCCACCCCGTCAATCAGGAAGGCGAGGCCGAAGAGCAGGCTGTTGGCGATCTCGTTGTTCCAGGGGAAGTCGAGGATCAGCAGTCCGAGCAGGACCAGACCGAGCCCGCGAACCAGGTCGAAGCGGCTGGCGCGGTGGCGGCCGAACAGCTTCAGGGCAAGGCCGGCCAGTCCATCGATGAGGAGAATCCAGCCGAAGGTCTTGGTGGCCACGACGGTCACGCCATCCATGGCGTCGCCGATGATGGCGATGGCGAGCGCGGTGCCGAACAGGCCGAAGCCAAGCAGGAACAGCCAGTGTTCCCGCAGCCTGGGCGCGCCGAGCAGCAGCAGCACGAGCCTGATCATGAAACTAAGGATCCCCTGGCACGCGGGCCGGACGCCCTCCGGCACCTTCTGTCGGACCCGAATTTATCTGGCTGAAGAAATACAACTACAGGTTACCGACCTCAAGCGCCCAGGACTGGGCCGCCGGTCCGCCCGGACGTTTTCGCCCGGGGTGATGGCAGGCTAGACCCCATTCCATGCTTCCCGACCTTCCGGTGACCGAGGCGCTGCCGGCCCTGACCGCGGCCCTGCGCGAGCGGTCCAATGCCGTGCTCGTTGCGCCGCCCGGCGCCGGCAAGACCACCTTGGTGCCGCTGGTGCTGAAGGACGAGCCCTGGGCCAGAGGCGGCAAGCTGCTGGTACTGGAGCCCCGCCGCGTCGCCGCCCGCGCCGCCGCCCGGCGCATGGCGGAACTGACCGGGGAGGGGCAGCCCGGCGGGACGATCGGCCTCGCCACGCGGCTGGACCGCGCCGTCTCGGCGGCGACGCGGGTGGAGGTGGTGACGGAGGGGCTGCTGGTCCGTCGCCTGCAATCCGATCCCGGCCTCGAAGGCGTCGCCGCCGTGCTCTTCGACGAGGCGCATGAGCGGAACCTCGACACCGACCTGGCGCTGGCGCTCTGCCTGGACCTGCAGCGGGCGCTGCGGCCGGAGCTGCGCCTGCTGGCCATGTCCGCCACCCTGGACGGCGCGGCCTTCGCGGGACTGCTGGGGGATGCGCCGGTGGTGGAGAGCCTCGGCCGCGCCTTCCCTGTGCAGATCGAGCATCGCGCCCGCGACCTCCAGGACCCGCGCGACCTGCCGGAGGCCATGGCCGGCGCCATCCGCGCGGCGCTGCGCGAGCACCCCGGCGATGTGCTGGCCTTCCTGCCCGGCTGGGGCGAGATCCGCCGGACCCAGGAACGCCTCTCCGGCCTGGATGCGGAGGTGCTGCCCCTGCACGGCGAATTGCCGCCGGCCGAGCAGGATCGGGCGCTGCGGCCTTCGGAGCGGCGGAAGGTGGTGCTGGCCACCTCCATCGCCGAGACCTCGCTGACCGTGCCCGGTGTGCGCATCGTGGTGGATGGGGGCTTCCGCCGGGCGCCGAGGCTGGATCCGGCGACGGGGCTCTCGCGGCTGGTCACGGTCCGCATCTCCCGCGCCGCCGCCGAGCAGCGCGCCGGCCGCGCCGGCCGCACCGCGCCGGGCGTGGCCATCCGGCTGTGGTCGGAGGCGCTGCATCGCGGCCTCGCCCTGCAGGACCGGCCGGAGATCCTGGAGGCCGAACTCTCCGGCTTGGCCCTGGACCTTGCCGCCTGGGGGGCGGAGCCGGGGGCGCTGTCCTGGCTCGATCCGCCGCCCGCGGGTGCCCTGGCCGCGGCGCGGGCGCTGCTGCGCGATCTGGACGCGCTGGATGCCGAGGGGCGGATCACCGCCATGGGGCGGCGCATGGCCCGGCTCGGCACCCATCCGCGCCTGGCGCGGATGCTGGCAGCAGCGGAGAGCGAGGGGGAGAAGGCCCTGGCCGCCGACCTCGCCGCCCTGCTGGAGGAACGCGATCCCATCCGCGGGCGCGAGGCGCCGAGCGACATCCATCTGCGCCTGGACCTGCTGCATGGCGCGGACCACCCCAATGCCGATCGTGCCGCCATTCACCGCATCCGCCGCGCCGCCGCGCTGCACCGGCGGCGGCTGGGCGTGCATGGCACGGCGCAGCCGGAGGGCGATGCCGGGGCGTTGCTTGCCGCCGGCTTCCCGGACCGGATCGCGGCGAAGCGCGGGGTGATGGATGGCGCCTTCCGCCTCGCCTCGGGCCAGGGCGCCCGCCTGCCCGCGACGGACCCGCTGGCGAAATCCCCGCTGCTGGCCGTGGCCGACCTGGAATTGCAGGGCACCGAGGCGCGCATCCGCATGGCCGCCCCCCTTGATCGCGCCGCGCTGGAAGCCCGTTTCCCCGACCGCTTCATCCGCGAGGAAGGCGCCGGTTTCGACCCCCGCGCCGGCGCCGTCCAGGCCCGCCGCCGCCTGCGCTTCGGCCCGCTGGTGCTGGAGGAGGCACCGCTGCCAGCCGCCGATCCCGCCGCCGTCGCCTCTGCCCTGGCCGCGGCCGTGGCGGAGCGCGGGCTGCGCGACCTGCCCTGGACCGAAGCGGCGCGGCAGATCCAGGCCCGCATCGGCTGGATGCGCAAGGTCGAGGGCGAGGACTGGCCGGACCTGTCGGATGCGGCGCTGATCGCCTCGGTGCAGGACTGGCTGGCGCCGCATCTCGCCGGCCTGTCGCGGCTTGCGGAACTCTCCGGGCTGAACCTGCCGGATATCCTGCTCGGCGCCCTGTCCTGGGAGCAGCGGAAGCGGCTGGATACCGCCCTGCCCGCCCGCATCCCCCTGCCCGCCGGCCGCAGCGCCGCGGTGGACTATGCGCGGGAGGTCCCGACTCTGGAGGCCCGCGCCCAGCACCTCTTCGGCCTGGCCGACCTGCCGCGGCTGGCCGAGGGGAGGGTGCCCCTGCAGGTGGCGCTGCTCTCCCCCGCCAGCCGCCCCATCGCCGTCACTGGCGATCTCGCCGGTTTCTGGAAGGGCGGCTGGGCGGATGTGCGCAAGGAGATGCGCGGCCGATACCCGAAGCATGCCTGGCCGGAGGACCCGGCCTCGGCCCCGCCCGATCCGCCGCGGCCGGGACGTGGCGGCTGAGCGGCCCATCCGGCATCGCGCGGGCCGCCTGGCCCTTCAGCGGAACCACCCGGCAGGTAGCCTGCCGCGCTAGCCGCCCGTCCACCACTCGTCCGGCATGGCGCCGAAACCCATCGGCACGTCCGGGATGTGGCTGGTCCATTCGGCGGCCGTGCGGCCGTACGCCCCAGTGCGCGGGGTTGTTGCCGGCGCTGAAGTCGTCGCTCAGGACAAGGCTGTACCCGGATGCACCGGCCCCGGTGGATGTGCCGGCCTCGGTGAAGGAGAAGCTCGCCGTGCCGGCCGACCACAGGCTGGCATTGGCCCCGGCGACCGCGGCGCCGTTATAGGTCGCGCCATCCAGGTGAGGCTGACCACATGGTTGCCGGCACCCCAATCGCCCTGCACAGCCACGCGGTCAGAATCCCGTCGATCTGCACCCCGTCCACCTGAACCGTGTACTGGGCATCGCCCAGTTAGGTGTCTCCCGAGATCAGCAGCACCAGGCTGTCCGGGCCGGTGCTGATCGTCGTGGAGGCCGGCTCGGGGGCGGAGGCGAGGTTGGCTCGCCGGCGAACCACTGTCCGGTCGCCGCATCGCTGAGGGCCGGCCGCCGCGGCGGGTGGAGGTTGAAGAAACGCATCCATCCGCCCAGACTTGTGCCGGAGACGGCGCCGGCGGGACCGGCGCTGCCCGCCCTCGCAAGGATCGCCACCTGGATGCCTCTTTCCCTGACGCGTCGCCGAGTCGGGCTCGGACTCACCGGCCTGTTGCTACTGTCCGGCACGGCGATGCCGCTGGCCGGCTGCTCCGTGCCCGCCGCCGCCCAGCGCGGCGTTGCCATAGGAGGGACGGCCCCCGATTTCGCCGAACTGTCGGAGCGGGTGCTGCCGGCCGTGGTCAACATCGCCGTCACCAGCGAACAGCGCTTCGAGGTCCCGCCCGAGCTGCGCGGCACGCCCTTCGAGCGCTACTTCCGCGAACGCTTCCGCAACCGTCGGCAGGAGGTGGTCGGGGCGGGCTCCGGCTTCATCATCGACCCGGCCGGCTATATCGTCACCAACAACCATGTGGTCGGCAATGCCAGCCGGGTGATCGTGGCCCTGCAGGACGGCACCGAATACCCGGCGCGGGTGGTCGGCACCGACGACCTGACCGACCTCGCCCTCCTGAAGATCGAGCCGCGCGGAACGCTGACCGCCGTGCCCTGGGGCAGCTCCTCGGCGTTGCGCATCGGCAACTGGCTGCTGGCGGCGGGCAACCCCTTCGGTCTGGGCGGCAGCGTGAGCGCCGGCATCCTCTCCGCCCGCGGGCGCGAGATCGGTGCCGGCCCCTTCGACGACTTCCTGCAGACCGACGCTGCCATCAATCCCGGCAATTCCGGCGGGCCGGTCTTCAACATGGCGGGCGAGGTGGTGGGGATCAGCACCGCCATCTACTCGCCTTCCGGCGCCAGCGCCGGCATCGGCTTCGCCACCCCCTCCGACCTGGCCCGGCCGGTGATCGAGAAGCTCCGCCGCGACGGGCGGGTGGAGCGTGGCTGGCTCGGCGTCTCGGTGCAGGACCTGGCTTCCGAGACCGGCCGCGCCTCCCGCCGCGGCGTGCTGGTGGCCGGGGTGGAGCGCGGCAGCCCTGCCAGCCGCGCCGGCCTGCGCCAGGGCGATGTGGTGGTGGCGGTCAATGGCGACCGGGTGGAGACCTCCCGCGCCCTGGTCCGCGCCGTGGCGGCGGCGCCGCCCGGCCAGACGGTGCGGCTGACGATCCTGCGCGATGGGCGGGAGCGTGAATTGCCGGTACAGGTGGGACGCCGGCCTGGATAGGGGCGCCGGAGAGGCAGGGGCCCGGCCCCCGCCCGCCGCGGCGCGGAGAGACGAGATGCGCATTCTGCTGGTTGAGGACGATGCCGAGGTCGCCCGCTTCGTGAAGAAGGGCTTGCAGGAGGCCGGGCATACCGTGGAGCATGCGGCGAATGGACGCGACGGCCTGTTCCTGGCCGCTTCGGAGCAATTCGACCTGCTGGTACTGGACCGGATGCTGCCCGGCGGCGTGGACGGCGTGCGGCTGGTGGAGACATTGCGCAGCCAGGGCAACCGCACGCCGGTCCTGTTCCTCTCGGCCCTCTCCGCCGTGGATGAGCGGGTGAAGGGGCTGAAGGCCGGCGGCGACGACTATCTGGTGAAGCCCTTCGCCTTCGCCGAATTGCTGGCGCGGGTGGAGGCGCTGGGGCGCCGGCCCTCGGTGGACGCGCCGGCCACCAAGCTGCGGGTCGCGGATCTGGAACTCGACCTGCTCTCCCGCACCGTGACCCGCGCCGGAAAGCGCATCGATGTGCAGCCGCGGGAATTCCGCCTGCTGGAGCACTTGATGCGCCATGCCGGCCAGGTGGTGACCCGCACCATGCTGCTGGAGAAGGTCTGGGATTACCATTTCGATCCGCAGACCAATGTGATCGACGTGCATGTCTCCCGCCTGCGGCAGAAGCTGGACAAGGGCTTCGACAGGCCGCTGATCCATACCGTGCGCAACGCGGGCTACATGATCCGCGCCGAGCCGTGACCCGGCCTGCCTTCCCATGCTCCGGCGCGGCGGCCATGGATCCGGCCAGCTGAGACGCCGCCCCGCCCCGGGCCCGGCGCTCGGCCCGCCGCGCCTGCTGAAGAGCGCGGGATTCCGCTTCGCGCTGCTCTTCGCCGCCATCTTCTCCTGCGCCGCCGTCGCGCTGGTCGCGGTGCTGTGGTGGGCGACGGCCGGCGCGCTCGACCGCCAGACCGATGTCGCCATTCGCTCCGACGCCATCGCCCTGGCCGAGCGCTGGCGGGAGGCCGGGGTGACCGGCCTTGCCGAGGCGATCGAGGACCGCCTGGCCGTGGATGTCGAGAACGAGGCCATCTATCTGCTGACGGATGCGGAAGGGCGGCGCCTCGCCGGCAACCTGGACCGCTGGCCCGCTGCCGCGGAGGAGCCGGGCGCCTGGTTCCGCACCCGCGTGCTGCATGACGGCGTGGCGACCGAGGCGCGGCTGCACCGGATGGAGCTGTCCGACCTGCGCCTGCTGGTCGGGCGGGACGAGACGGAGCGGCAGCAATTGCGCCGCCTCATCACCGAGGGCGTGATCTGGGCCTCCGGCGCCGTCATCGTCTTTGCCCTGGTCGGTGCCTGGCTGCTGCGGGAGGCCCTGCAGCGCCGGATGCGCCCTGTCTTCGTCACCATCACCGCCATCGCAGGCGGCGACCTGTCCTCCCGCGTCGTGCTCTCCGGCCGGGGCGACGAATTCGACCGGCTGGCGGCGACCATGAACACCATGCTGGACCGCATCGGCACGCTGATGGAGGGCGTGCGCGGTGTCTCCGACGCGATCGCGCATGACCTCCGCACCCCCATCGCCCGGGCGCGCGCCAAGCTGGAGGACGCCCTGGCCGATGCCGGCGAGCCGGCGAGCGCCGAGGGCGCGGCCCTGCGCGCGGCGGTGGAGCAGGGGATCGCCGACCTGGACGGGATCACCCGCATCTTCCAGGCCCTGCTGCGCATCGCCGAGGCCGAGGCCGGGGCGCGCCGCGCCGCCTTCGCCCCCCTCGATCTGGCGCCCGTGCTGGCCGATGCGGCGGAGATCTACGAGGCCGCCGCCGAGGCGCGCGGCCAGCACCTCGTCACGGAACTGCCGGAGCGGCTGGAGATGGTGGGGGACCGCGACCTGCTGCTGCAGGCGGTGGCGAACCTGCTGGACAATGCGATCAAGTTCTCCCCATCCGGCGGCACGGTCCAGCTTTCCGCGCGCGCCACCCCGGACGGCGTCGAGGTGGCGGTGACCGACAACGGCCCTGGCCTGTCGCCCGAGGATCGCGCCCATGCCGGGGAGCGGTTCTTCCGCGCCGACAAGGCCCGCGCGACGCCCGGCTCCGGCCTCGGCCTCTCCCTGGTGCGGGCGGTGGCGCATCTGCATGCCGGGGAGCTGGTGCTGGAGGATGCCATGCCGGGCCGGGCCTGCCCCGGCCTGCGCGCCGTGCTGCGGCTGCCGCGGCCATGACCGAAGAGTCATCTCCTGCCCATCGAGGCTTGAGGGGCGGGGCCGCATCCTCGCGCGTCATGCGTGGGCTGTTCATGTCGCCGGTGTTCCTTCTCGCCCTGGCCGCTTCCGCGGCGGCGGAGCCCGGGCCGCGCATTACCACGGATACGGCCGAGTATTGCGGCAGTCTCGCCTCGCGCCTGGCCGCCATGCCCGCGGCTCGGAGCGAGCCGTCCCGCTCCCTGGTCACGGAGGGGGTGAGGCTCTGCCACAATGGCCATGTGCGCACCGGCATCGCCAAGCTGCGCCGGGCGATGCGCGCCGCGCAGGCGGCTTCCCTGAAGGACTGAGCGCGGCGCCCCCTCTCCGATCGAGGGGCGCATGCGTCGGGTGTGTCCAGCCGGGGCGATCGCGGGCTAAGCTGGGCCGCGACGCATCGGCGCCGCCGGAGGAGACATGACGAGCGAATTGCTGTTTGAGAGACAGGGCGGCATTGCCACCATCACCCTGAACCGCCCCGATTCTGGCAATGCCTTCACCACGGAGATGCTGGAGGCCTGGGAACGGGCGCTGCGCGAATGCATCGCCGACGACGCGATCCGCGCCGTGGTGCTGACCGGGGCGGGGCGCATCTTCTGCTCGGGCGGCGACGTGAAGCGCATGGCGCGGAATTCCGCCGGCGGGCAGCAGCCCTGGGACCGGCGGAAATACCTGACCGACCATGTCCACCGCATCCCGCTGACGCTGATGGAACTGGACAAGCCCTATATCGTCGCGGTGAACGGCGCGGCGACCGGCGCGGGCATGGACATGGCGCTGATGGGCGACCTGCGCATCGCCGCGGAAAGCGCCCGCTTCGCCGAGACCTATATCCGCGTCGGCTTCGTCGCCGGGGATGGCGGCGCCTGGATGCTGCCGCGCCTCATCGGCACGCCCAAGGCGCTGGAGATGCTCTGGACCGGCGATTTCGTCAGCGCGCAGGAGGCCGAGCGCATCGGCCTGGTGAACAAGGTGGTGCCGGACGACAAGCTGATGGAAGCGACCTACGCCATGGCCGAGCGGCTGGCCAACGGCCCGACGGTCGCGATCCGGCTGATGAAGCGCATGGTGCAGCAGGGCGCCAACAGCGATTTCCGCAGCGCGCTGGACTTCGCCGCCTCCTGCGCCGCCATCGCCGCCAGCACGGAGGATCACAAGGAAGCCACGCGCGCCTTCGCCGAGAAGCGCAAGCCGGAATTCAAGGGGCGCTGAACGGCGCAGCCAAAGGGAGGAAACACCGATGCTCGACAGCGCCGAATTCAGGATCCCCTCCATGCGCCACAAGGTCAGCCCGGAGGAGTGGCAGGTGCGGGTGGACCTGGCCGCCTGCTACCGGCTGGTCGCGCTCTACGACATGTCGGACATGATCGCGAACCACATCTCCGCGCGCGTGCCTGGCGAGGAAGCCTTCCTCATCAACCCCTATGGCATGATGTATGAGGAGATCACCGCCTCCTCCCTCATCAAGATCGACCATGAGGGGAACATCCTGGCGAAGCCGGAATTTCCCGGCCAGGACTACGGCATCAACCGTGCCGGCTTCGTGATCCATTCGGCGATCCACAAGGCAAAGCCGGAAATCGCCTGCGTCACCCACACCCATACCTGGGCAGGCATGGCCGTCTCGGCGCTGGATTGCGGGCTGCTGCCGATCACCCAGACCTCCATGCGCTTCGCGAAGATCAGCTATCACGACTACCAGGGCGTGGTGCTGGACCTGGCGATGCAGGAGGCGCTGGTGCGCGACCTGGGCGACAACAACGCCATGATCCTGCGCAACCACGGCCTGCTGACCGTAGGCAGGACGATTGCCGAGGCCTTCAACGCCCTGCACCGGCTGGAACTCTCCTGCAAGACGCAGATTGCCGCCATGTCCTGCGGCGTGAAGCTGCGGGAGGTGCCGAAGGAGGTGATGGAGGCCACCTACATGAACTACCAGCCGCAGACCTGCCGCCCCTTCGGCGTGCTGGAATGGCCTGCCCTGCTGCGTAAGCTGGACCGGATCGACCCGAGCTACCGGGACTGATCCTTGAAGATCCTGCTGTCCGATGTCGCGGCACGGCGGCACGGAGATGCCATCCGCGCCGCCGCGCCGGAGGCGGTGCTGGTCCCGGTGCCGCCGGAAGGCCCGCTGCCCGATGCGGCGGGAGCGGAGATCGCCTTCATCTCCCGCGATCTTTTCCTGGGCGGCACACGGCACCGGCTGACGGACCGCTTCCGCCGCTTCATCGGCCTGCTGGGGACGGCACCGGATCTCCGCTGGGTGCAGACCTTCTCCGCCGGCACCGACCTCTTCGTCTACCGGGAGATGCTGACGCGCGGCCTGCTGCTGACCACGGCCGCCGGTGCCAGCGCCCCGGCCGTGGCGCAGACCGCCATTGCTGGCCTGCTGGCTCTCGCCCGGCAATTCCCCCGCATCATGGAGGCACAGCGGCGCCATGCCTGGGAGCCGCTCTATGGCGGCGCGGAGCCGCGCGACCTGGCAGGTCAGACGGCGCTGATCATCGGCACCGGCCCGATCGGGCAGGAGATCGGGCGGCTCTGCCGTGCCTTCGGCCTGCGCAGCCTCGGTCTGCGGCGCGATCCCACAGCAGGCATTCCGCCCGGCTTCGAGGCGGTGGGCGGCCTCGCCGATCTGCATGACCTGTTGCCACAGGCGGAATGGCTGATCCTCGCCTGCCCGCTGACGGATGCCACGCGCGGCCTGATCGATGCGCGGGCGCTGGCGCTGCTGCCGCGTGGCGCGCATCTGGTCGATGTCTCCCGCGGCGGGGTGGCGGTGGAGGCGGATCTGCTGGAGGCGCTGCGCTCCGGCCATCTCGCCGGCGCCTTCCTGGATGTCTTCGGCACCGAGCCGCTTCCGGCGGAAAGCCCTTTCTGGGGCCTGCCGAACGTCATCGTCTCCCCGCACAGCGCCGCGGCCTCGGACGGGCTCGCGGCGCGGGTGGCGGCGATCTTCTGCGATAATCTCGGGCGGTGGCGGCGGGGGGAGGCGCTCAGGAACCTGGTCGCGCTCCCGCTGGCGGCCGCGGGCCGATGAGGCAATGGGGCGGCCCGCGCCGCCCCGTCCCTGTCAGCCTTCCGCCCGCACCGTGTTACGCAGGCGGCCGATGCCGTCGATCTCGCACTCCACCACGTCGCCGGCCTTCAGGGTCTGCGGCGGCTGCATGGCATAGCCGACGCCTTCCGGCGTGCCGGTGATGATCACGTCGCCAGGCAGCAGCGTGAAGCCCATGGAGAGCTGGTGGATGATCTCCTTCACGTCGAAGATCATCTTCGAGGTGTGGCTGTCCTGCCGCTTCTCGCCATTGACGAAGCAGCGAATGCCGGTGGAGAGCCCATCCAGCTCGTCCGCCGGCACGATCCAGGGGCCGAGCGGGCAGGAGCGGTCCAGCGACTTGCCCTTGAACCACTGGCCGTAGCGGCGCTGCAGGTCGCGCCCGGTCACGTCATTGCCGATGGTCCAGCCGAAGACATGCTCCAGCGCCCGCTCCTTCGGGATGTCGCGGCCTTCCTTGCCGATCACGACGGCCAGCTCGACCTCGTAGTCCAGCCACCGGGTCACGCCCTCATGCGCCGGGATCCAGTCCTCCGGCCCGATGACGGTCTCCGGCGCCTTGGTGAAGAATTGCGGGTATTTCGGCAGTTCGGACTGGGTGATGCCGCGGGCGCGGTCGCCTTCCGCCACATGGTCCATGTAGTTGCGGCCGACGCAGAAGACGTTGCGGCGGGGGCGGGGGATCGGCGCCAGCAGCTTCACGGCTCCGGCCTCCAGCACCGCGCCGGCGGGCGGGTTCGCGGCCAGCGCCTTCACAGCGGCCAGCGCCGCCGGGCCGCCCTCGATCAGCGCCAGCATGTCCTGGGTGCGGCCGGCCAGCGCGCCGGAGGCGGCGGCGGTGAGGTCCAGCACGCGGCCGCCCTCCAGCACCGCGCCGAGGCGCGGACCCTTGGCGTCCGTGAATGTCGCAAGCTTCGTCATCGAACCCTTCCCCGAATCAGTGAGGGAGGGCAGCGGAGCCCGGCGGCGCCTTCCTGGCAAGCCCCCCGCCTCCCGGGGCGGGGATTCAGCCCTCGGCCGGTCCGCGCTGGCTGCCGATGATCGCCAGGAATTCGCGGCGGGTGGAGGGATCGTCGCGGAAGGCGCCGAGCATGCGGCTGGTCACCATCGCGACGCCGTGCTTGTGCACGCCGCGCGTGGTCATGCACTGATGCGCCGCCTCGATCACCACGGCGACGCCCTTGGGCTGCAGCACCTCGTTGATGGTGTTGGCGATCTGCGCCGTCAGCTTCTCCTGGATCTGCAGGCGCTTGGCATAGGCATCCACCACGCGGGCGAGCTTGCTGATGCCCACCACCCGCCCGGCCGGCAGATAGGCGACATGCGCCCGGCCGATGATCGGGACCATGTGGTGCTCGCAATAGCTCTCCAGCCGGATGTCGCGCAGCACCACCATCTCGTCATAGCCCTCCGTCTCCTCGAAGGAGCGGGCGAGCAACTCGATCGGGTCGGTGGCGTAGCCGGCGAAGAATTCCTCATAGGCGCGGACCACGCGCGCCGGCGTGTCCCGCAGCCCCTCGCGGTCCGGGTCGTCGCCGGCCCAGAGCAGCAGGGTGCGGACCGCGGCCTCCGCTTCCTCGCGCGAGGGGCGCTCGACTGCCGGGGCATGGTTCTGCGTCGGGCGGTCTGCCGGCGTCTGGAATTGCACGGTGCGATGCTTCCCGGATCCTTGTGGCGGCGGCCCGGCTTCCGGCCGCCGAGCCGCCATTCCTGCGGCATTGCCACTGGCAGATGGGACGGCGCCCCTGTCCTGCAAGACCCGGTGCGTGGCCGGAATGCCCCCCTCCGGCCGCGCCGGGCCGGGCGCGGTCAAGCCGCCTTCAGCCCTTCCGCCACCTTGAAGTCGGCCTCGGTCTTGGCCCGGACCTCCTCCAGCGTCACCCCCGGCGCCAATTCCTGCAGCACCGTGCCGCCCGGGCCCTTCTTGTCGATGGCGAAGACGCCGAGTTCGGTGATGACCATGTCCACCACCCGGGCGCCGGTCAGCGGCAGGCTGCACTGCTTCAGCAGCTTGGGCTTGCCGCCGGCGGTGTGCTCCATCAGCACGATCACGCGCTTTACCCCAGCGACGAGGTCCATCGCCCCGCCCATCCCCTTCACCATCTTGCCAGGGATCATCCAGTTCGCCAGGTCGCCGTTCTGCGCCACCTGCAGCGCGCCGAGGATCGACAGGTCGATATGCCCGCCGCGGATCATGCCGAAGCTCTGGGCACTGTCGAAATAGCTGCTGGTCGGGAGTTCGGTGATGGTCTGTTTGCCGGCATTGATCAGGTCCGGATCCTCCTCCCCCTCATAGGGGAAGGGGCCGAGGCCGAGCATGCCGTTCTCGCTCTGCAACTGCACGTTGACGCCGGCGGGGACGTGGTTCGCCACCAGCGTCGGGATGCCGATGCCGAGATTGACGTAGAAACCGTCCTGCAATTCCTGCGCGGCGCGGGCCGCCATCTGGTCGCGGGTCCAGGGCATGGGCGTGGCTCCTCTCTCAGGCCGCTGCGTTCTCGCTGCCGGCGCCGGCGGCGGCCGGCTCCCGCTTGCGGGTCGTGCGCTGCTCAATCCGCTTCTCGTAATCCGCGGGCAGGGCGATGATGCGCTGCACAAAGATGCCAGGGGTGACGATGTGGTCCGGGTCGATCTCGCCCGGCTTCACCAGGTGCTCCACCTGCGCCACCGTCACTTTCGCGGCCGTTGCCATGACGGGGTTAAAATTCCGGGCGGTCTTGCGGTAGACGAGGTTCCCCTCAGTATCGCCCATATAGGCATGGATGATGGCGAGGTCGGCGAAGAGGCCGCGCTCCATCACATAGGTTTCGCCATCGAATTCCTGGGTGGGCTTGCCCTTCGCCACCTCGGTCCCGACGCCGGTCCTGGTGAAGAAGGCGGGGATGCCAGCGCCGCCGGCGCGGATGCGCTCGGCCAGTGTCCCCTGCGGGTTGAATTCGATCTCAAGCTCGCCGGCCAGGTACTGCTCGGCGAAGAGCTTGTTCTCCCCGACATAGCTGCTGATCATCTTGCGGATCTGCCGGGTCTGCAGCAGCAGTCCGAGCCCGGCATCGTCGATCCCCGCATTGTTCGAGACGACGGTGAGGTCCTTTACCCCGCTGTCCCGGATGGCCTCGATCAGCGCGCTCGGGATGCCGCAGAGGCCGAAGCCGCCGGACATGATCATCATGCCGTCGCGCAGCAGGCCGGCGAGCGCCGCCCGAGCGTCCGGATACACCTTCTTCATAGGCCGAAGCTCCCTGGCAGGGACCGAAATGCAGTCGCAACCTAGTCTTCGGGCGTGGTGCGCGGAAGGGCCTCAAGGGGCCTTGCAGCGCTTCAAGGCCGCCGCTATACCCCCGCCACTCTCCGGGGGGCCATAGCTCAGTTGGGAGAGCGCTTGAATGGCATTCAAGAGGTCAGGGGTTCGACTCCCCTTGGCTCCACCAGTTCGAAACCGCCTCCGATCAGGGACTTAGCCGCCTAGCGGCGCCCCGGATCGGGGGCGGTTCCCGTTTCGGGGGGCATCACTCATCGGTTGGCAAGGATGCTGGCGCGGATCCGCCGCCCCTCCAGCTCGGCCGTCGCCTTGCCGTGATTCCGCGGGAGGCACCCGCGCCCCTTTCCGGACTTCAAGTCCGGCCCGCTTCGCGCCCATATCTGCCGCCTCAGTCGGAAAGCAGTTTCCGATTGCGGCCGTGCGCTGAACTGGCGAGCGCCGTTGTTGAGCGTGGGATACGGGTCGGGCATTCTCGGAACGCCATTGATGCCGAATTCAATCTTGAGCGGGCTGTTCACAAATGAGGTGACCGTGTGTCGAAAGTCAGCACCTGTCTCTGGTTTGGGAAGGACGTAGAAGAGGCGGTCCGCTTCTACGTTTCCCTCGTTCCCGGCTCCAGGATCGAACACGTTCTACATTCACCGGGGCCATGGCCCGGTGGCGAAGCCGGCGACGTCATCCTGATCACCTTCTCCCTGAACGGGCAGAACTATCAGGCCCTCAATGGCGGCGCGCCTGCCAACTACGGAACCGCCGCCTCGATCTCCGTCGAGTGTCCGGATCAGGCCGAGGTTGACCGGCTATGGGCGGCGCTGACCGCGAACGGTGGGTCGGAGATTGCCTGCGGATGGCTCCGCGATCGCTGGGGTGTGCCGTGGCAGATTGTGCCCGAAGTCCTCCCACGGCTCCTGGCCGACCCTGATCCGGCGGTTTCGAGCCGTGTATTTCTGGCGATGCAAGGCATGGTCAAGCTGGATGTTGCCGCCTTGGAGCGTGCGGCTGCGGAAGGATGACGCGCCGCTGAGCCTGGGCCATGCGCCATTCCCAGTCTCTCAGAGCCCGTTTGGGTGTCGGCGGCGGAGGGCTGGCGGGGCACTCAAACGGGGCGTTTCCTCCTGCGCCAAAGGAGATCGGGGGCAGCGTCAAGGCGCCAGCCCCGGTCAAGTCGCGAAGAACGCCGGGCCGTTTGTGGACCGGCGGCCTCTTTTTCCTTTCCTGCCTGATCCGCGGCCTTGAGGGGTAGGAAACCGTGCCGCTAGAAGAACGGTCTCGGCCCGGCCGAGGCAGGATCAGGCAGGCGCGGAATGGACTGGATCGACTGGCTGCGGGTGCTCTTCATCATCGGCATGGGATACGGCGCCTGGGAAGCCTACCGGAAGATGCCTCCGAAGATCCGCCTGAATGGCAGGAGCTATTACCGCCTGCCGGACGGAGGCTTCGCCACGCCCTGGGGGCGCCGGGTGAAGGATCCGGCCATCGTCGCCGAATTGGACCGGCTCTCCCAGGTCGCCAGCCAGGGCTAGCCTGCGGCCGGCCCGCCTCTTCGGGCAGGCCGATCCCGACCTAGGGCTCTTCCAGGGTGAAGCCGGCCTTGAGCGTCACCTGGTAATGGCCGACCCGGCCCTCCGCGACCTCTCCGCGGATCTGGACCACCTCGAACCATCGCAGGTTCCGCAATGTGGAGCCTGCCCTGCCGATGGCCACCTTGATGGCATCGTCGACCCCCTCCTTCGATGAGCCCACCAGCTCCACGACCTTGTAGACGTGTTCCGGCATGGCGCCCTCCGGGGTTTCCGCGCTGGGGCCGCAACGCGAGGGCGCCTGCGCCGGTTGCCCCGGTCCGGCCGCGACCGGCGGAATCGTGTCGCCCTGCCCTTACGCTTCCTTAAGCCGCACCTGCTTTCCTGCGCGCCGCGGAGCAGGAGCAGGCGCCCGCCCCATGCCCATCGTCCCGGCCCGGCCGGCCACGGAATCCCAGCCCCGCCGGCGGCGTGCCGGCGCCCCCGGCAGATGAGCCACATCCGGCAGGGTGGGCTGCACTGGCTGTTGCGCCCGCTCCGGGCAAGGTCCCGGAACAGGGGAGTGCCGGGGCCGGGGGGCGGGGCGCCGCCGCCCGTCTCCGTCGTCACGCCCGGCAATGACGCGGCCGCGCCCGGCCATGTCCCGCAGGCCGCCCTGCGGGCGGACTGGGCGGACAGGCTGTGGGAGGAAGGCTTCACCCTGCCGGGCGGAGAGGCCGAGATCCAGCGTCTCTCGGGCCTGCTGCCGCTCTCCCCGGCCACGACGCTGCTGCTGCTCGGCCAGGATGCCGGCGGCGCCGCCCGGGCCATCGCCGGCCAGCTCGGCGCCTGGATCGCCGCGCATCCGAATGATGCGTTGCTGGCCGGACGCATGGCGGCGCGGCTGAAGCCCCTCGGCCGCCGCGTTGCGGTCCAGGGCTGGAATCCGGCGCAGCCCGTCTTCCGGGCACGCTACCATCATCACGCGCTGGCGCTGGAGGCGCTGCGCGTCTGCCCCGACCCGGCCCGCCTGCTGCCGGCTATCGCCACCGCGCTGAAGCCCGGCGCCCAATTCGTGCTGCTCGATATCGCCCAGTTCGGGGAGGCCGTGCCGGGACCGGCGCTGCGCCGCTGGATGGAACTGGAAGGCCGCCTCGCCCCGCCCCCCACGCGCGCCGCGGTGGAGTCCGCCCTGGCCGCCTCCGGCTTCCGCCTCCATGTGACGGAGGATGCCGGAACGCGGCACTGCGCCGCAGCAATGGAGGCATGGAGCCGCCTTATCGGCAGCCTGCGCGGCCAAGCCCGGCCGGGCCCCGCCGCCGCCGCTGCGCTGGTCGCCGAAGCCGAGGCCTGGCTGCTGCGGCAGCGCCTGCTTGCCGGCGGCGGACTCGGCCTGTTCCGCTGGCATGCGAGCCTGGCGGGCTGAGCGGCGCGGATGGCCGGGGAGCGCGGCAGTCCTCTACGGGCTGCCGGCGTGCCGCCCCGGTCAACGGACGCTGACGATGCGATAGCTGTATTCCGCCCCGTCCGGCTCGCGGATCGTCAGGTACTCGCCGGGGCGCATCAGCGCGGAGCCGCGGATCACCTCATGCAGCGGCGCGTC
>Ga0182742_1002013_pt1 | contig 23851 bp, 19 predicted proteins | sample eDN5th37CBELigMG_FD_128880 | JGI IMG/M metagenome (GOLD analysis project Ga0182742, IMG submission 128880) | Enriched Miracle-Growth compost microbial communities from Emeryville, California, USA - eDNA 5th pass 37_C BE-Lig MG (version 2)... ...
GCTACCGTAATAATTAAAGTAAATCGATGCGCTAAACCAAATAGATGAAAATATCAAATTTATTACAAAAAATAAAACCTTTCTAAACCGTCTTGTAGAAATTAACGTAACAAACGCTACAGCGATAATAGAAAATAATAAATCAGCAAGTATGCCCTTAATTAGTAATGGTGGTGTTATTGTTAATCGAAAAATAAATGCTTTTATCCAAAACAAAATACCAAATAAAAATAAATCATTGAAATGCTTCAATCTTTGATGTGTCATAATAAACTCCGTTCTAGCCGTACATTACGGTTTCTAAATATTTTTATCATTTAAATTTTTCATATACTTATTTATCATTGTTGCAGTAAATGTTCTTTGATATGATTACGTTAAAGCAAAAATTTACAAATGGAGGTAGCTTAATGAATAATAACGACAATTATGATAGCACAGATAAGCAAACAAATCATAATAATTTACATAGTGCAACGCATCATAATCCAAACGAAAATATGAACGATGCTAACGAGCCTTCACAAGCTGAGCAAGGTGAGCTACAGTCAAATCAACAAAATGAGCAGTTAGATTTACAATCTGAAGCAAATCAAGAAGCAGAATATAATAAATCGCAGTTAGAGCTTGAACAAAATAATGAGCAAGGGCAGTTACCTGAGCAAGAGCCTATTTTACAATCACAGTCGGAGGCTCTGCAAGGGGAGTTCTACCAACAGCCGCAGTCTTGGCAAGAGCAGCTCCAACAGCCACAAGCTAAGCAAGCTCAACCGTTCTTTCAACAGCCTCAAGCTGGGCAAGGACAGTTCTACCAACAGCCACAAGCTGGGCAAGCTCAATCGTTCTACCAACAGCCGCAGACTGGGCAAGGACAGTTCTACCAACAGTCTGGACAAGGGCAGCAGTTTTACCAGCAGCCACAAGCTGGGCAAGGACAGCAGTTCTACCAACAGCCACAAGCTGGGCAAGCTCCGTACTACCAGCAACAAGGGCAGTACTATCATCAAGCTGCATATCCTCAGTATGCATATCAACCAGTCAAAACAAACTCAAATGCCATAACTTCTCTTGTACTTGGTATTTTAAGCATCATTATACCTATTATTGGATTTGTTTTAGCTATTATTGCATTAATTTTAGGACCTAAAGCACTTAAAGATATTAAGCATAACCCAGTTAAAGAAAATGGTCGTGGACTTGCTATCGCAGGTATAGTAACAAGTAGTATTTGTCTTGTGTTCTACTTATTTTATATAGGTATAGTAGTTCTTGTCTTTGCAGTAGAAGGACTTTAAATAAATACATTACATTTAGGAGTCACAGCATGAAATTCGTATCTTGGAACGTAAATGGATTACGTTCAGTAGTAACTAAAGGCTTTTATGATATTTTTAATTCACAGCAGGCAGACTTCTTTTGCTTGCAAGAAATAAAGCTACAAGCAGGTCAAATTGATTTGCAGTTGCCCGAGCAATATGAAGCATATTTTAACTATGCCCAAAAGAAGGGCTACTCTGGTACAGCAATTATCACTAAACATAAACCGTTAAATGTTTGGTATGGGCTAGAAGAAAATTATGAAAATGAGGGCCGTACTATAACATTGGAGTATGAGCATTTTTATGTTATGACGGTATATACACCAAACTCAAAACGAGACTTAAGCCGGCTACCTTATCGATTAGAGTGGGAAGCAAGATTTAACGACTATCTTATGTCACTAAAGGCGAAAAAACCAGTTATCGTTTGTGGAGATTTAAATGTTGCGCATTTGGACTTAGATGTTAAAAACGCAAAATCTAATATCGGTAACTCGGGCTTTACAATTGAAGAGCGTGCTTGCATGAGTCAGCTGCTTAATCAAGGTTTTATTGATACATTCCGTTATTTGTATCCTACTGAAGAGGATAAGTTTACATGGTGGTCTTTTATGGCTAAAGTACGTGAACGAAATATTGGATGGAGAATTGACTATTTCCTTGTATCTGAGCAATTGAAGCAACACATTGTAGATGCAACTATTGAAATGGATATTATGGGAAGTGACCATTGTCCAGTCACTTTAACGTTAGATTTATAAAAAAAGGTCAGTCCCTTTGGGACTGACCTTTTTATCATTAGCTTAATGGAATACGGTATTCAGAGTTTGTTTCTATGATATGCTCGCCTTGATCGAACACCCAGCTAAAATGAAAGGCATTACCTTCATAGCCCGTTCTTTGTCTAATATCAGGAACGATAACAGTATCCATATTACTTACAATAATATTTTCCATTTCCTTTAGTCGCGCTAACGTTTCAGAAGCTAATGGCAATGCCTCTTCCTCTGGCAATGACTGCAGAAAATAAATTTGGGCAATATCTTCCTCTGTTAAGCCATCCTCTAAAACGATGCCTGCTCCGCGAAACACTTCTTTTACGATGCTTATCCAATCTGCTACTAAATCCATTTTAATATCGTACATTTATTTTTTCCCTTCTCACTTAACTCGATGCTGCTTCCTCTGAAAACTGACTTCGATATAGATCAGCATAGAAGCCGCCTTGGGCTAATAATTGCTGATGATTTCCTTGCTCAATAATTGTACCATGGTTCATGACTAAAATAATGTCAGCATCACGTATTGTTGATAAACGATGAGCAATAACAAAGCTTGTTCTGCCTTCCATTAACCTATTCATCGCTTTTTGAATTTGAATTTCAGTTCGTGTATCTACACTACTTGTAGCTTCATCCAAAATAAGCATAGATGGATTAGCTAAAATAGCTCTGGCAATAGTAAGTAATTGCTTTTGACCAACTGAAATATTTGATGCCTCTTCATTTAGTATCGTATCATAGCCATCAGGCAAAGTACGAACAAAATGGTCAACATAAGCTGCTTTAGCTGCTTTTAACACATCTTCAAACGTTGCATCCTCACGTCCATATGCAATATTGTCTCTAATCGTACCATTAAAGAGCCATGTATCCTGTAATACCATACCAAACATAGAACGCACATCGCTTCGACTATAATGGTAAATTGATTCACCATCAATTAAAATTTGTCCATCATTAATAGGATAGTAGCGCATAAGTAGATTAACTAGCGTCGTTTTTCCTGCTCCTGTTGGCCCTACGATTGCTACTTTTTGTCCTGGCTTAATATGTAAGTTCATATTTTCCATTAGTAGCTGGTTTTCATCATAACCAAATTTAACATTTTTAAAGACGACCTCACCTTTAATATGCTCTGGCTTTTGTTTAATATTAGGCAGCTCCGTCTCTTCCTCTTCGTCGAGCAATTCAAAGACGCGTTCAGCTGAAGCAATGGTCGATTGAATAATATTCGCAATTTGTGCCGTTTGCTGAATAGGCATCGTAAATTGTCTCGTATATTGGAAAAAGGCTTGAATATCACCAACAGAAATCGTATTTCGTGTAACCTGTATCCCACCGATAATACAAATAAATACATAGCTAATATTACCGATAAAGCCCATTAGGGGCATCATAATACCAGATATAAATTGAGCCTTCCAATTTGATTCGTACAGCTCTGTATTCATATTTTTAAACGTTTGTATCGATTTTTGTTCTTGTCCATACGCTTTAATAATGGAGTGTCCAGTAAACGCCTCTTCTACATGTCCATTTAAGTCACCTAGCTGACGCTGTTGATTTTTAAAATGCTTTTGTGATTGCTTAGCAACTAATGCAACAACGACAAAGCTTAAAGGTAATGATAAAAGTGTAATTAATGTTAATAACGGACTAATGACTAGCATCATGACGACTATACCAACAAGCGTAACGACTGACGTAATCATTTGCGTTAAGCTTTGCTGTAGCGTATTAGCAATATTATCAATATCGTTTACTACGCGACTTAAAATATCGCCATTTGAACGAGAATCATAAAATTTAAGTGAAAGTCGTCCTATTTTCTCCTTTACTTCCTTACGTAAAGTATAAACAACCTTTTGGGCAACCTTGGCCATTAAAAAGCCTTGTAAATAACCAAATAATGAGCTTATTACATATAGTAATGCTAATATCGCTAATATAAAGGCAATACGTTCAAAATCAATGGCAGCACCTGCTACACCATTCATTTTATCTATTATACCTGTAACAATAACGTCAGTAGCATTACCTAATATTTTTGGAGAGACAATTGAAAATATTGTACTAACGATGGCTGTTAGTAATATTAAAATTAATCTTAAGCTATATGGCTTTAAATAAACTAATAAACGCTTTAGCGTCGCTTTAAACTCTTTTGGTTTAGCAGGCGCCATCATCATCCCATGTGGTCCTGGAGGGCCACCTAATTGTGCTTGCTTCTTACCCTTACTATGCTGAGCATGCTGACTAGAAGGGGCAGCTGAATTATGCTGTTGTTTACTCATATCTGCTCCTCCTTAGATAGTTGAGAGTTAACAATTTCTTGATAAACAGAAGAGTGTTCTAAAAGCTCCTCATGTGTACCCAATCCTGTTACTTTTCCTTCATTTAATACGATAATTTGATCTGCATCAATAACTGTGCTTACACGCTGTGCAACGATAATTACAATTGCATCTTTTATATTGGATTTTAAAGCTGCCCTTAGCTTTGCATCAGTTTTATAGTCTAAAGCTGAAAAACTATCGTCAAAAATATATATTTTAGGCCTACGCACGATTGCTCTAGCAATAGCCAAACGCTGCTTTTGCCCACCTGATAAATTAGTTCCACCTTGTGTGACTTCGTGCTGATAGCCGTCATCTAGCTGCTCAATGAAAGAATCAGCTTGAGCTATAGCTGCTGCTTGCTTAATTTCCTCATCGGTAGCATCCTGCTTACCAAAACGAATATTATCTGAAATTGTACCGCTAAATAAGCTAGCCTTTTGTGGAACAACTGCTAACTCATGACGATACTGCTGAATATGTAACTGTGAAATAGGCTGTCCGTTATAAGTAATCTCACCCTCGGTCGCATCATAAAAGCGTTCAATTAAATTGACAATAGTAGATTTACCTGAGCCTGTTCCACCAATAATAGCGGTGATTTGACCACTTTTACTTACGAAGTTAAGCTTCTCAACGGCTGGTGCCTCAGCACCAGGATAAGTAAAGCTAACGTTATTAAACGTTAAAATAGCATCATTTGCCTGAGCTAGCTGTTTATAATTTTGCTCATCTTTAATAGAAGGATCAGTGTCAAGAACCTCACTAATCCTTTGTGCTGAAGCCTGTGCACGTGGCACCATGACAAGCATCATCGACATCATAAGTAAAGAAAACATAATTTGCATGCCATATTGAATAAAGGCCATTAAATCACCAACATTCATATCCCCTATATCAATACGTTTACTTCCAAACCAAATGATTGCTACCGTACTAATATTCATAATCAGCATCATTAACGGCATAGCAAGCGCCATAATCTGATTAATTTTTACCGCTGTATCCATTAAACTTTTACTAGCTTCATCGAAGCGCTTATGCTCGTAACGAGTTCTTGTGAACGCACGAATAACACGTACACCCACTAGGTTTTCGCGAATAATTAAATTAATTTTATCGAGCTTTATTTGAAGCTGTTTAAAGTAAGGAATAGCTTTCGTCATAATAAGTACAATAGCAATAATTAATACGGGAATAACAATTAAAAAAATGGATGATAATGATTTATTTTGATTAACTGCCATAATGATTCCACCTACACACATAAGTGGTGCCATCACCATCATACGTAGGATCATCATCACCAAATTTTGTACTTGTGTAATATCATTCGTGGTGCGATTAATAAGTGAAGAGGTGCCGAACTTATCAAATTCAAATAAAGAAAACTTTTCAACATGCTCAAAAACAGACTGTCTTAAATCAAATCCGAATTTAGCTGACACCTTAGATGCGTAAAAGCTTGCTAAAATAGAGAAGACTGTCGCAACAATGGATACAACTAGCATAAATCCACCAAGCCGCCAAATATAAGCGGTGTCTCCCATTAATACCCCATTGTTTACCACATCAGCCATAACTGTTGGCAAATACAAGTCTCCTAGTACTTGCAATAATACGAATAACAAAGTTGCGATAATTGCTAATGTATACGGTTTTAAATATGTAGCCAATCTAAACACATGTTATACTCCCCTCTATTACAGTTAACAAAATTATACCAAGCTTATATATATAAAAACAAACTTTACTTATTCATTATAAATATGCGAGCACAGTTGTATATTTCTTAAATTTCTTCCAGTTACTAAAAGTACATCTTGTATAATTAATCAAAGTTATTAGTACTTTATTTAGTTATATTGCTACTTCCTGTTAATTGTGACGAAATAACATTATTTAATAAAAATATTTATACATTTTAAAAATTAATTACAAATATAAAAACGGTATAATTATACATTTACATCTTTATTAGTTATAACATATAATTGTTAGGTTGATTTTAATAGAAAAGGAATGACGAAATGGTCAAACAACTTAGAACAAAATGGCTTGCCATCAGTATGCTCTTTGTAATTTTATTTTCATTTTTAATAGGCACTACTCCTTCTACATACGCAAGTAATGTGTCTGACAAACGCGTAATTGTAATGGGTACATCGCCAGACTATCCACCCTTTGAAAATACTGATGCATTAGGTAGCGGTGAAATTATTGGTCTTGATATCGATATTGCTAAGCATATCGCAAATGAATTAGGTTATGAGCTCGAAATTGTTAGTATCGATTTTGGTGGTTTAATCACTGCTCTTCAAACTGGACGTATCGATTTTGTTATGTCAGGTATGTCAGCAACGGAAGAACGTAAGCAAAGCGTTGATTTTTCAACACCATATTACTTTGCACGTAATACTATTGTTTCTAAAGCAGAAAATAACTATGAAACTTTAGAGTCTCTTTCAAATATGAAGGTCGGTGCACAACTTGGCTCAATTCAAGAGCAGGTTGCTGAATCTGTACCTAATGTAGGCGAAGTAAAAAAATTAAACAAAATAGCAGATCTTATTCAAGAGATTAATGCAAATCGTATTAGTGCAGCGATCGTAGAAGATGCTGTTGCTATTGAAATGACGAATGCAAATAGTCATCTAGTAGCAAATTATTTACCAACAGATACACTAGACAATGGCTATGCCATCGCCTTTCCAAAAGGTTCAAATTTAGTTCAGCCCTTCAATCAGATTTTATCTGAAATGGAAAAGGACGGAACTTTGCAGCGTATTACAAATGAATGGTTCCCAGAAGTAAAACAAGCTGATGAAAAACGTACCGGCTTAAATATTGATTTTTCAGTATTAAAAGGCTATGTTCCGTATATTTTAGAAGGTGTTGGTGTTACTTTACTATTTACTTTAGTATCCGCTGCACTAGGCTTAGTATTAGGTAGCATATTATCTCTATTTAAAATCTCAAATATTAAACCATTAAAATGGTTTGCTACAGCCTATACTTCTGTGTTTAGAGGTACGCCATTACTAGTTCAATTAACATTAATTTATTATGCTACACCTCAGCTTACAGGGTATGATATTCCAGCCTTATTAGCTGCTGGGTTAGCATTTGGATTAAACTCTGCTGCGTATCTTTCTGAAACCATTCGAGCAGGTATTATGGCAGTTGATAAGGGGCAAACAGAAGCTGCGATTGCATTAGGTGTTCCCTATCGTAAAATGATGTTCCGTATCATACTACCTCAAGCACTTAAAAATATTTTACCTGCGTTAGTCAATGAATGTGTGGCACTAGTTAAAGAATCTTCATTAGTTTCTGTAATCGGGGTAGCTGACTTAATGCGTCGTGCTGATATTGTAAGAGCAAATACGTTTACTTCCTTTGAAGTATTGTTATTAGTAGCTGCTATTTACTATGTTTTAGTACTAGCCTTAACATCAGTTGCACATCAGTTAGAAAGAAGGTTACGTCGCGGTGATTAAAGTTGATAATTTATATAAAAACTTCGGAAAAAACAATATCTTAAATGGCATCTCTACAACAGTAGAAAAAGGGGAAGTTGTTGCTATCATCGGACCATCAGGCTCTGGTAAATCTACTTTTTTACGTTGTTTAAATTTACTTGAGGTTCCTACGAGTGGCACGATTACGATTAACGGTCAAAATATTACTGATAAACAAGCCAATATTGCAAGTATTCGCCAGCATATTGGTATGGTGTTTCAACATTTTCATTTGTTTCCGCATATGACTGTGCTTGATAATATTACGTTTGCACCTATGCAGGTTAAAGGATTATCAAAGGAAGCTGCTTCTGCAAAGGCAATGGAGCTACTTGAAAAGGTAGGCTTAGCTGATAAAGCTAATAGCTATCCTGCTAAGCTATCAGGAGGTCAAAAGCAACGTGTTGCAATTGCTCGTTCACTTGCAATGGAGCCAGATATTATGCTGTTTGATGAGCCAACATCTGCACTAGACCCTGAGATGGTAAAGGAAGTTCTTAACGTTATTAAAGATCTTGCAGATAGTGGTATGACGATGCTTATCGTTACACATGAAATGAAGTTTGCACGTGAAGCTGCAGATACGATTTACTTTTTAGATAATGGCTTATTGTTAGAGAAGGCTACGCCTGAGCAATTTTTCAATCAGCCTCAAACTGAACGTGCAGTCCGTTTCCTTGAGCAAATTTTATAGTTTACTAGAAGAGAACGTATGCTTAATACGTTCTCTTCTTTATTGATAAGGAGAGTTTGAGTACCATGCTACAAATAAAAAGTGATGACTTTTCTCAGTTGAATGCAATTCGGATGGAAGAAGAGGACTGTAAATGTATTTGCAAATGGATGTATGAAGTACCTTATCATATTTATAACTGGCCCTCCTGGGAGGAGCTTGTCCACCAGCAGCGTGAATTTGCTGACCCACAAATTAGGCAGCACCAATACTACGCTGTCAAAACAAAAAATCAACAGCTAGTAGCCTACTTTCAGCTCTTTCCTTTGCATAACACAATACGTTTAGCTATTTTTGTTCATCCAAGCCTACTTAATAATGGTGTGGGTAAACAAGCCTGCCTGCTGGCTATTAAACAAGCTAAGCTAGATTTTTGTTTACCTTATATCGATTTAGAGGTCGCAACATGGAATAAACGTGCTATTCATGTATACGAGCAAGTGGGCTTTCAAATTGAAGATGAGTATAAGCTCTATATCCCAGCATTACAACATGATGAAACGGTTTATAATATGGTGTATAAAAAATAAGCTAGCCTGAACTTGACTCACAAAAAGTGAATATCGAGTAGACTAGCTGATTTTTATATTTGCTGTACCTTCTTTTGCTCTCTATACTCAGACGGTTTACAGCCTACCATTTTTCGAAAAACTTGTGAGAAATATTTAGCGTCGTGATAACCGACAAGCTGAGCAACCTGAAACACTTTAATATCGGTATTTTCTAGCATATAACACGCTTTTTCCATTCTTACCTTAGTGACATATTCCAAAAAGGTCATCGACGTTTCTTGCTTAAACACATAACAGAAATGGCTCACGCTCATGTCTGCTATATCTACTGCATCATCAATGCCAATATTTTTTTGGTAATACTCTTCAATAAATGTTTTAACCCGCTCTATTGATGCTCTTGTTTGCTCCTTAGTCCATGCCTCTGTAGAAGCCTCTTGTATCCAATATTTGATTTGATCCTTTAATAAAGTAAGTAATTCATCAATGGTTGACATAAGCTTTAAGTCATTGTAAATCGCATCTTCAGATTTACTTAGGTTTGGTTGCATTAATTCGAGCTGTCGACGAACTATACCAAGCAGCTCAAGCAGCATAACCTCAGCTTGCTGCTGTGGTGCATTACTTTCTTTAAGTAATATACCCCAGCGATCCACACTGGCTAAAGCTTTATTTATATCTAATAGTTTAATATCTTGTAGTAATTGCTTTTCCTCTTGTCTAAGCTTTTCAAACAATTGACTATCCACATGATTAGCTCTTTCGTAGCGATATACTTTTTGCCCACCATCATAAAAGCGACCTATTAACGCTTCCTTTGCACTTTGATAGCAAGCATTTAATGAAGCTAAACCTTCAAAAATATCACTAATTCCAATTGAAATATTTTGTTTACCATATGTTTTTAAATCAAGAATAATGGTTTCTGCAAGCTGCTCAGCTTGTTTAGCATGACTAGCAGAAAATAAAATAATCCACTCACCCTGATGATACGGAAACACTGCCAATGCCCCATCACGCTGGCCAATTTCCTCGACGATATTGTTAATCACATAAAACCACAACTTTTGTTCATTCATCGACCACATTTGCTGAAATTGTACATAGGCATCAATACTAATTAATAGCATAAAATAACGTCGATCTAACTCATTTTGCTCTAGCCATTTATTCGCTGCCGTTATTTCAAATGACCCTTCCATGATTTGCGTATATAAACGTTCACGCGCAAGCATAGATAAATGATGAAGACTTAAATATAAATCGTCATTTTCACTTTTTTGCTTTCTAGTTTGAGTAATTTGCGCAACTGCTTTTTTTATCGTTAGCTCAAGCTCATCGTGATCAATCGGCTTTAAAATATAATCAAATGCCCCTTCTCTAAGTCCGATACGAGCGTACTCAAATTCTCCATATCCACTAATTAATATAAATATTAAATCCGTCGTTATCGAGAATAGACTCTTCATAAGCTCCATACCATCCACAGACGGCATTCTAATATCGCTTAAAACAATATCAGGCTTTAGCTCCTTAAATAGGTCTATTGCAATTTCACCATTTCTCGCTTCGCCTACTATTTCAATGCCATATTCCTCCCAAGGAATAGCAACCTTCAAGCTTCGTATTATAAGTGGCTCATCGTCAACAATCATCAACTTAATTTTATTTTCCACCTGTAAATCACTCCTTATCTAAGTGATTGATTTAGTAAATAAATCGCTTGCTCTGCTGTAATATCTCCTAAAATTAGCTTTGAAGAGATGTCTAAAAACACTTCATTAACGTCCGGCGATAGCATATTATCATATGGCACAAACATACGCTGATTTGCTCCCTGAACACGATCAATGAGCTCTATTACTTGAGTGAAAATTGGTCCTGTCAGCATCTCATCGTAACTGATATCCATTGATGGTAGCCTATATGCTTCATGTAGCAAGCGCTGTTGAGTTTGTTCAGAATATACTTTTTCTAAAAATAGCAGCGCTACCTCCTGTTCCTCCTCTGTTAAATCTGCTGACACACCAATACCAAATGTAAAGCCGCCAGCTAAAGAGATATGGGGATCAAGCGTATACTTTTTAGGGAATGGAAGCACACCGACCGCATATTTAAAGGTTGATAGCACTTGTTCTGATTGAAACATGACAATATCCCATGTTCCATTTAAGTACATCCCTGCTTCTCCATTGGTAAACATGCGTATAGCATCTTCTGAGCTTACCTGATTGACATTGTTAGGAAAGGCACCTAGCTCTCCAAGCTTAATAAGCTGATTAAAGGCTTCCTTATATGAAAATGAATTAATGTCATTTTGTCCTTCTAAAATATCCTCAAACAGCTCTGGACCAGCATAGCTATCCATTAAATAATGTGAGAAAATTGCACTTTGCCATCCATCTGCATTTCCTAGAGCAAAAGGGATATAGCCATTTTCTTTTAGCACTTCAACTGCTGTGAAGAGCTCATCAATTGTTGTAGGCGGTTTCAGCTTTAATTGATTAAAAATAACTTTATTATAAAATAATGGCTCTGCATTTCCTTCGAAAGGCAGACCATATATCCCCTCGTCAAATGTCCATAAACTTAAATCTTTAAATCTTTGCTGTAATTGTTTTTCCTCTAACCAGTCACTTAAATCTAATAATCGATTTGCACGCACATATGGTTCCATCTCTGCTCCACCAAACATGACGATAAGATCAGGCTGTGTACCTGTTACCATCTCTGATCGCAGCTTCTGCTCACGATGTATGGCTTGGTCAATTTCTTCGAATTGAATTTTGTATTGTGGATGCTCTGCTTCAAATTCATCTACGATATCTTGAATAATACGCTGCACAGGCACATTGTATTCTTGTATCCAAAAATGACGAAAGGTAATGGTCACTTTATCCGAAACAGCGCCTTCTTTATTTTTATCAAATGAACCAATTCCGCTAATAAGTAAAAAAATCATGAGTAACACATACAAAATTAAGCCCACTAAACCAACGTACTTATATCTATATTTAATCATTGCTGTAATCCCCCCACTCGTTCTTCATATACGATTTTCGGGATTCTAATTTGTACCGTTGTACCAAAGCCCTCTGCTGAACAAACCATAACCCCATATCTTTGGCCAAAGCGTATTGTTAAGCGGTTATGAACATTATTTAAACCAACGCCACTATCTGTACGCTTTTTCGATTGTGAGGAGCCAAGATTAGCTAAATCAGCATTGGTAAAGCCTGGTCCATTATCAATAACAAAAATAATAATGTCCATATTGTCTTCTATCGCTTTAACGATGATTTCACCTTTCGTGCTCATCGGCTCGATTGCATGATAGAGAGAGTTTTCAACGATGGGCTGAACAATTAGCTTCTGAGTCATCATATACTTCAGCTCATCAGGTAATTCCAATTTAAACTCAAACTGATCTTCAAATCTATATTTTTGAATACGCATATAGTGATCAACATGCTCTAACTCCATATAAAGCGGAATAAGCTCTTTATTTTCACTAATACTTATGCGCAGTAGTTTTCCTAATGACACGACCATACGTGATATATCTCGATTGCCTTGTAGTATAGCCAATGAATTAATAGACTCTAGTGAGTTATAAATAAAGTGAGGGTTAATTTGTGCCACAAGCGCTGACATCTCTGCTTCCTTCTTTTGATGCTGTTCACGTTGTACTTGTCCAATTAAATCTTTTATTTGTCTGCTCATACTATTAAAGCCATAGATAAGCATACCAACCTCATCATTATTCTGTTTAATTTCCGTTATCTCTCTAAAGTTCCCTTCTTCGACTTGGCGCAGGCCTCTTACGGTTTTTAATATCGTTTGTACTAATTTTGATATAAACAGCTTTTCAAATAAGAAAGCCATCAGCACTAAAAACATGATTACTACAATGACGAGATTTCGTACTACATATACTTCTTGAAAAATATGCTTTTCCGGCGTTACCGCAAGTATTTTCCAACCAATACGAGATGATTCCATAGATGCGATAAATGATGACTCATTATCAAATTGGCGAATGAGATAGTCCTGCTTCGCTAATTGATTCATAGCTATATCTTGATTGAAAATGGAGTCACCAATTAGACGACCAGATTTACTATGTACAATCTGCCCATCTTCATTTACTAATATAATATCTCCATCGACTGAAGCTTCCCAAAACACCTGATCCAGTAAATCAGCTTTCACTGTAACAAGTAATGTCCCTATATCTTCTAGTGTATGATAATCTCTTATTTTTCTAATAAGTAGGAGCTCGCCATTTCGGTTCGTCGTCCAATTATTTTCTCCAGGTGCAATCCAAAGCGGTCTACCATTCATTTTTACTGCTTCTTCATATAAATCTAATTGCACTAATGTTTCAAAAGGAATATTTACACTTGCGTGGTCAGTCTGATAAACCAATTTAGTATTATTGTATAAAGAAAAGGAGGTAATTTGTGTATGAAGCATTATATAGCTATTTAATTCACGCTTTTTTACACTCGTTACTGATCCGGGGGGATTTTTAAGAAGTTCCTGCAACCCATCCTGAATAATAGCTAAGTCCGTTACAGAGTTTATTTCTTTCATAGCAAAGCTAAGCATACGATCTGCATCCTGTAAGGCAAGACGAAAATAGGTAGCTGCTTTTTGCTCTACTAAATTAGAAAATGCGAAATAAGTAAAAATACCCATGGCGACCACGGGTAATACGACAAATAAAACCATACCAGTTATAAATTTTGGTCTTAGTTTCACTAGATTATCCCCCTACCTGCTTAACAGAAAACGCATTATAAGCCTATTATACCAAATATAACCTAATCTATTAAGCAGGTGCAGAGATAAATATATTAACCTTTTACAGAACCACTAGTAATACCGTTAATAAACCAACGGCTGAATAGTAAGAACACAACCATAAGTGGAAGCGTGGCTAAGAAGATAGCTGACAAAATCATACCGTAGTCAACACCCTCACGAAGAGAGTTCAATTGAGATAGTACAAGTTGAATCGTATATTTAGATTCATTTTTCAAAATAACTAGCGGCCAGAAGAAATCGTTCCAAGTGTTTAGGAACGTAAAGATACCTAATGTTGCGAAGGCAGGTAAAATAATTGGAACAGCAATATTCCAATATACACGGAAATGACTACAGCCATCTATACGACCTGCTTCAATGAGCTCAGAATGGACAGAAGTCGTAATATATTGTCTCATCCAAAAAATACCGAAGGCACTTGCCATTGCAGGAATAATTAACGCCTTATACGTATCGATCCAAGCTAGCTTAGACATGATAACGTAAACTGGTAATACAGAAAGCTGAGATGGAACTAGTAATGTAAACAGTACAAAACCAAATAAGAACTTTTTACCTGGGAAATTATATTTTGCAAAGGCATAACCACCTAATGAACAGAAGAATAATACTGCAATCGTTGTTACACTAGCAACAAAGAAAGAGTTTCCTAATGCATTAAGAAAATCAATTCTTGCAAAGGCTTTACTAATATTATCAACAAAGTTTGTCCCTATCATCCACTCAGGTGGCATTTTGAAAGCTGCTTCACGTGAATTTGAAGCTATAACAATCATCCAATAAAATGGATAAAGTGATATAAATGCGCCAAATAGAATAACCAAATAAAATAAAACGAGTAGTATAGGGTTCATTTTTTCTCCAGCTGCTCTTGTTTCCATTTTATTGGTCACCTCCTAAGCGATTTGTAATAAATGTATTAACTAATGAGAAGACAATTGTTAAGAAGAACAATACAACGGCTGTTGCTGCAGCAGTACCGAAGAAGTTCGTTCTAAATGCTTCACTATATAGATAAATAACCATTGTTATACCTGTTTTAGGTGTCGTAGCTGATCCAGATTGACTAAAGTAAACATACGGCTCCGTAAATAGCTGTAACCCACCAATCGTAGACATTAAAACAGTGAAGATAATAAATGGCTTCATTAATGGCAACGTAATTTGTGTTAATCGAACCATTGCATTTGCACCGTCAATTTTTGCGGCTTCATATAGATCGCCAGGGATACTTTGTAAACCCGCTAAGTAAATAATCATGTTATAGCCTAACCAACGCCAAAATACCATTGTCGCTATAGCAATTTTTGGTCCCCAAAAACCTGCACGCCAAGAAATACTTTCCATATCCATCCCAAAAATAGATGTAGCAATCCATGTTGCAACACCTTCGCTTGAGAATAAAACACTAAATATTAATGTTACGGCAACAATCGAAGTAATGTTAGGTAAAAAATAAATGACACGGAAAATCTGTTTACCTTTTAACAAAGCTGAATTTAATACAACTGCTAATAATAATGCACAAATTAGCTGAGGAATTGTACCCATTACATTAATAAGTAATGTGTTAGTGAACGATGTCCAAAAAGTTGAATCTGTTAATACAAATTTAAAGTTATTAAAACCGTTATACGTCATTGGACCTAAAGCATTCCATTTAAAGAAGCTTAAGTAAAACGTAAACAATATCGGGTAAAGCCCGAATATGGCAAATAATATAAAAAAGGGTGAAATGAACGTATATGCTGTTAATGACTCCCTTGTGCGCTCGCTTAATCGAACCATCTAGATTTCCTCCTTCTTTCGCCGCAAAAAAGATGGTCCGGACGTGCCGGACCATCCGCTTACGATTAGCGTGCAGTTAATTTTTTAATTTCTGCAATAGCATTATTCCACTCTTCTTGTGGATCTGCTTTAATTTCTAATACGTTACGAAGACCTGCTTTTACTAAACCATCAGCTGTATCGTGTAATGAACCATAGTAAACTGGTGATACACGCTCAGCCGCCTTACCAAATGCTACGCCTGTTTGTTGACCGCTGAAGTACTCATCAGTGTAGCTTGTGAATGCTTCATCATTGTATAGAGATGGAATTGAAGGGAACAGACCATTAGATTGGAATGACTTCAATTGGTTTTCTTTACTTAATAACCAGCTAGCAAATGCATAGGCTTGCTCTGGATATTTGCTTTCTTTAGGAATAGTTACGAATGCACCACCCCAGTTACCAGCACCTTCAGGTAATTGAGCGATTTGCCATTTACCAGCAGTATCAGGAGCATTACCTTTGAAAGTACCACCCATCCAAGCTGGTGAGAATGAAACTACGAAACCGTCAGTGTTCATAGCGTTGTACCATTCTGGGCTCCAAAGACCGTAAGAACCGATCCAGCCTTCTTGGATACCTTGAACAGTAATATCAAATGCTTTTTTAACTTGAGCGTTTTGCTCGATAATTAATGAACCATCAGCTTGAGCGAAGTAAATTTCGCCGTTAGATTGGTCACGAAGTGCGTTATATAATAAGTCAGTTGAATCAACAAATGGTTTACCAGTAGAAGCTGTATAAGCTTTAGCAACTTCAATTAGTTTATCCCAAGTGCTAATTGCTGCAGAGAAACCATCTGGGTCAGAAGGAAGACCAGCAGCTTCTGCTAAATCAGTACGGTAGTAAGCCGCAGTTGGACCAATATCAGTAGGGATACCTAATTGGTATGAACCGTCAGCACTAGATACTTGCTTCCATTTCCAATCAAGGTAGTTATCTTTAATATCAGCAGCACCAAGATCGTTTAAGTTATAGAATTTCTCTGGGTTTTCTAAAAACTTATCAACGAATGCAATCTCTAAGTGGAATAAATCAGGAGCACCTGAGTTTGCAGATAGTGCAGTTAATAAATTGTTATGGTGCTCAGTTTGGTCACCAGTGTTTTGAACAGTTACTTGAATATTTGGATTTGCTTTATTCCATTCTTCAACAAGAACGTCATAACCATTAGAACCTAGCGTCCAGAATGTTAAGTTTACAACTTCATCTTTAGATGTATTGCTGCTGTCTGTGTTGCTTGAAGTGTTTGTGTTTGTACCTGTGTTACTAGATGAATTTGATGTATTATTTCCGTTATTGCTGTTACCACAAGCAGCTAATACGAAAACTAATACTAGGCTTAGCGCAAGACCTAACCATTTTTTTGTAGCTTTCACTTAGTTCAAACCCCTCTCAAACATATATTTATATTACATCTTAAATTTACTTGTTTATCCATTTTCTGTAGAGGGGAGAATGCTACGATTGTAGGTTTAAATTATTCTGATATGTCATTTATTTATTTGTAAACTATTTTTAATAGACATAATAAAGCAAAAGGTGAGCTCGATTGGGCTCACCTTTTGCTTTTCCACATTGATAGGATTTTTCTTATAACAATTATTCAGAATAAAAACACATCATCAGCTTTAAAAATAAGCTGTGTTTTTCTACTCTATTATTTTTCCATATTTACCGCCGCCACCATGTGCTATCTTTAGTTCACCCTTTCGTGCCTTATCAATTAAATCTGCTATTTTTTCTGGTACGACATCAGCAAGCTGCTGCTTTGATACATGGTGTAAAATATTCATCTCTGTGCCAAACGCCTTCAATAACCGTTCTAACATAGCTTTGCCTAAGCCCGGGATAAAATCTAATGGTACTTGATGAATATACGGTGGTCTTCGTACTGCTGGCGCATCGGTGTCCGATAGCTCCTTTATTCGTGTAGACACACCTTTTATAAGCTTTGTACTGCTACAATTGAAGCATTGTGTTAGCTCATTTTCAACTTGCTTATGGCAATTAGCACAAACTGTATTATAGTACTTTCCGAGTAATGGATTTAAACCGTAATTAGCAAGTATACCTCGTTCATCTTCATTTTTAAGCGCTTTTCTTAATTCTAAAAAATTTGCATCCTTAAGCTTTAAAGAGACATACTCCCTTGCCATTTTACCAAGCGAATGTGCATCAGAGTGAGTTAAAAATGGATAGTGCTGAATTTCTTTAATGCCGTTAACCATAAAGGTATCTGAACTTAACCCTAGCTCAATAGCATCAATAAGCTCAGGATCAAACACTTCGGATAAGCTTGCTTTAACACCTTTGCCGTATAAGCTTTTAAAAGGAGTGAATACATGTGCCGGTACAAATAAACCTCCATATTCATAAACTTTATACTGCAGCTCCTTTCCTGTTACATAAATGCGCTGTGAGCTAAGTGTTATATTTTTTACATAGCGACTCATCCAATTTGAAAATGCTCGCATTTTCTCCAGTGTTGGTAAAAAAGCTAATACGTGAATAGGACCATGACAGTGTGAATCATATATTTCAATTTCAGAGCCTAATATAAGCGTCGTATTTTTGTATCGTAAGCCTCCCTCTGCCAGTTCAGCCATGTCTCCTCGTTTTATTAAGTCTTCTAATTCGGCTATAATTTCAGGTGAATGGCAGTCTATTATACCTATCATATCAAGCCCTTTTTGCGTACTAGCATAGTGCAGTATATTATGTAAAGTTAATGTTTTACTTCCTGTAATTTTTACTGGTCTTCCACTTGCTGTCCTACCAATATGAATATGCAAATCTGTATAGATGTGGTTCATCTTAATTTTCACCTGCCCGTTGATAGTATGATGTCTGAGAAAAATTTTATACTGTTTCTTGTCTATTTATTATATAAACGCAAATTGGCAAGCTAAAAAGCCGACACATCATAACGTTATGACGTTCGGCTTTTCCTTTTCTATTAAATTCTTTATTAATTAACGGTAGCGACTGGCTTATCCTCTAGACTGCTCCACTCGCTCCACGAGCCTGCATATAGCTTTACACGCTTAAAGCCTGCCTCCATTAAGGCAAAGACATTAGGTGTTGCTGTTACACCCGAGCCACAGTAAACGATAATTTCTTTGTTTTTATCTAGCTCAGCAAACCTTTGTTTTAGCTCAGTTTCATTTTTCCATTTACCATCCTCATGTTTGTTTTCAGTCCAAACATAATTAAGTGCCGATGGTATATGACCCGCTTTTTTATCAATTGGCTCATGCTCACCTCTATATCTTGCTTGATCACGTGAATCTATAATAATAACATCCTCATTATGAAGATGAGCAGATACATAGTGGTGGTCAACGACTAATTGCTCTTGTAAATTTATGCTATAGCCTTCTCCATAAACTAAACTAGGAATGGCTGTTTCTATAGGATAATCTGCAGCAACCCAGCCTTTATAGCCTTCCTCGAGGATTACAATTTCCCCCTTATGTCCAACCCATTTCAATAACCAACGTAATCGACTAGCCATCGCTCCACCTTGATCGTCATACGCCATAACTAAACTATTAGGCGTCACGCCTCTTTCACTTAAAAACAAAGCAAATGTCTCTGGCTGAGGTAATGGATGTCTACCACCTACCCCAGATGGATAAGCAGCTGAAGACAAATGCTCACTTAAACTAGCATAATAAGCTCCAGGGATGTGCCCTGCTCGATAAGCAAGCTCACCTGCATCCTCATCCATTAAGTCGTAACGACAATCAAAAATAAATAATGGTTGTATTTGCTCCTTGAGCATTGTCGCTAACCAAGCTACAGATTTAATAAATTTCATCATATTGTCTCCTATTCTATTATTAGAAATATTCCATTATATATATTTTCCAAGCTTTATCTTAATGTAATTTATTTTTTGCGACGATGAGTCGTAAGTATTTCATTGCCCGTTTTAGTAATGAGAATCGTGTGCTCAAACTGTGCACTTAAATGCTTATAGGTTGAGATTACAGACCATCCGTCCTGACGATTAACATAAACGTCAGCTCGTCCTGCAACGACAATAGGCTCTACTGTAATCACCATACCTTCTTTTAATAGAATACCACTTTTTAAATACTTAAAATTTAAAACTTGAGGTGGCTCGTGTATGTTTTTACCGATACCATGACCTGCAAATTGAGTGACTATATTATAACCTAATCTGTCAGCCTCTGCTTCCATTGCTTCTCCTATATCTGAAACATCAATGCCAGGCTTTGCTTTTTTAATACCCGCTCGCATAACCTTTCGAGCAGCCTGTACAAGTCTCTTTGTAAGTGGGGAGGCTTCTCCAACAATATAAGTCCAAGCCGAATCTGCCTTGTATCCTTTAACGTCAGCTACGATATCTACTGTTACAATATCTCCTTCTTTTAGTCGATAGGAGGAAGGTAAACCATGACAAGCGACCTCGTTTATCGAGATACAGCTCGCAAATTTATAACCTTTATAGCCCTTCTGTGCTGCTGTTGCTCCTCTTTCTAATAAAAACCAATCAACAAAATGATCTAGCTCCTGAGTTGTCACTCCTGGCTTAATTTTATACTTTAAGGCAATTAAACAGTCTGAGACAATAATACCTGCCTTTTTAATGAGTAATATTTCTTTAGTGCTTTTAATAGGAATGGCCATATCCATCCTCCTTAATGAATAAGCATTGATATATCCTTATATATTCATCATTATGCTCGTTCATTACGGAATAAAAAAAATCTATCTCTCGAATGAGAGATAGATATAGATTAAATTGCTGAAGATTTTATTTTACACATTTCACTTTCTACTAAAGAGGTCAGCTCATCCTCATATCCACCTGTAATACGATACTTTCGTACATATTCCTTCACAAACTTACGTGGATCCTTAGGTTGGAAAATTCTCGTTAGTTCCATTAGACTTTCCTTGACTTCATTTTGGCTATGCTTTGCCATTGAAATCCCCCCCTTACTGTGGATGGTTGTTAAATCAACCGTCTGGCTAATCTTATAGCGATATAAGACTAGCTTTCACATTTAAGGCTTAAATAACTAAGGCCTCATTAGAAAAAAATGTATACTATTCTTATTATTATAACATTCGCCAATAGATTAGAAAAGTATTTACGAAAATTAGAATATATTTTTATTTTGTAAAAGTATGTGTCGAATTTGTACTATTAATCGACAGACGTCTTGTCTTCCTTATCCTCTTGCCCATTACGCATGGAATTGCCGATCATTGCTTTATACATACGTAAATAAAAGATAATCCCAGTAATTGCCACTAAAACGCCAAAAAAAAGTAATATATAAGCAACAATCTCCTTAATCACAATTCATCGCGTCTCCTCAATCTAATTTAAAATTACCATAATATAACAAACTTAAATATATAGTAACATTTAAACTATAAAATTAAAACGCTTACATTATATATTTTACTGAACATATTTCACATATTTATGTTTACTCTTCTTTTAGTTGTCGCTTTAATATTTTTCCTACCATCGTTTTAGGCAATGTATCCCTAAATTCATAATATTGCGGCACTTTAAAAGCTGCTAACTTGCTTCTACAATATTTATCTAGCTCTTCCTCTGTAGCTGCTTCCCCTTCCTTAAAGACAATAAAGGCTTTAACCGTTTCTCCGCGGTAATAATCCTTAACGCCAAGCACTGCTGCTTCCTTTATAGCAGGATGCTCATAAAGCACCTCTTCTATTTCACGTGGATAAATATTAAACCCACTTGCTATAATAATATCCTTTATACGATCGACAATGCTAAAGAAGCCATCCTCATCCATTTTCCCTAAATCACCCGTTCTAAACCAGCCATTAATAAAGCTTTGAGCTGTTGCCTCTGGTTTATTCCAGTACCCCATCATAACCTGTGGACCTTTTATTACTAACTCACCAATCTCATTAGGTGGTAATAGCTTTCCTGTAACAGGATCTATAATAGCAGCCTCAGTATCAGGAAACGGAAGACCAATTGTTCCTATTTTTCGTGTTCCCCATATTGGATTGGCATGTGTAACCGGAGAGGTCTCGCTTAACCCGTATCCTTCAACTAATCTTCCACCGGTGTATTGCTCAAACTTTTCCTGAACCTCTAAAGGAAGTGCAGCAGAGCCACTAATACAAATATCAACAGATGATAAATCTAATGCCCGCTTTGATTTAGCCGCAGCCTGTAGCACTGCAATATACATAGTTGGTGCACCAGGGAAAATAGTAGGCCTTTTTTTCTCAATCGCCTTAAGAACCTTCTCTACCTCAAATTTAGGTAGGAGTATAAGCAATCCAGCTTGTGAAACAGAATAGTTCATAAGTACAGTAAGACCAAAAACATGGAATAACGGTAATGCTGCAAGAAATATTTCATTTCCCTTTTTAGCCTTATAGCACCACGCACCTGTTTGTAAGGTGTTTGCTACTAAATTATGATGTGATAACATCACGCCTTTAGGCGTTCCTGTTGTTCCTCCGGTATATTGAATTGCAGCTAAAGTATGACCTGTATCTAACTGTGGTCTTTCATACGTAATATCGCGCTTAAAAATATTCCCCCATAATACATAACCTAAATCAGGATCAGGTATTGGAGGAATGTTCTTTCGCTGTGATAAGCGATATAGTTTGTTTTTTGGAAACTTTAGTCCATCGGCAATTGAGGTTACAATAACTGTTTTTAAGAAGCTTAAAGTCTTTCGTTCTAACCGCTCACCTCTTACTCTAATTACTCTATTAATAAGTAAATCTAAGGTTATCAATGCCACTGCTCCACTATCTTTTAGTTGATATTTTAACTCTCGCTCTACATACAGTGGATTCGTCTGTACTACAACTGCACCTGCAAGTAATACACCATAGTATGCAATCACAGCCTGAGGGGTATTCGGTAGCATAATAGCAACACGATCACCTTTTTTGATGCCAATACTACACAAATATTTTGCTAAATGGTTTGCTTTTAGATATATCTGCTCATAAGTTAATATATTGCCCATAAACTCAACAGCTTTATGTTTAGGATAATTTTCTGCTGCATCAATTAAAAACTGTGCAATATTAATATTAGGATAATGTAATGAAGGGGCAATTTCTTTGTCATAATGTGCAAACCACGGACGAGGATGATTAAGCCCATCTTCTTCCTCCATATTTTCTTCTTCCTCTGTAAGAGCCTCGTTATCACTCGCGAATTGCTCCTCCTCAGCGTTTCCTTCATCTTCTACGGATTCTTCTACATCGGCTGGTTCTTCGTCGTCCGCTGATTCTTCCTCCTCAGCGTTTCCTTCATCTTCTACGGATTCTTCTACATCGCCAGGTTCGTTGTCGTCGGCTGGCTCCTCGTCGTCCGCTGGTTTTTCCTCCTCAGCTGGCTCCTCGTCACCTACTGGTTCTTCCTCCTCAGCTGATTCCTCGTCACCTACTGGTTCTTCCTCCTCATCTGACTCCTCACCGTCCGCTCGTTCTTCCTCCTCTACTGGCTCCTCGTCGCATACTGGTTCTTCCTTCTCAGTTGGCTCTACTTCAGCTTCTGATGCTCCTTCCTCTGTAGGCTGTACTACATCCGCTTCTTCTAATGTCGCTTGATCACTAACACTTTCCTCACTGTTGATGCTGCTATCATGCTGTACTTGATCCTTTTCCTCATTCATACCCTCACTCTCCCTACTAAAAATTGTCGTGCTTCATTACACGCCATTACCGTTCGGTATAGTAGTAGTTCGTAAAGTAGATATTCATGTTATATGGTTAATGATTGATTCAATTATATGAGTAAAAGCATATGTTCATGCTAAAATTCCAATGTGTAATTATATATTTATAAAAAAATATATTGCTAATCTATTAATATATATGTTATATTATTTCTTGTCTTCACTTTACTATGGAGCTGTGGTGTAGAGGCCTAACATGCCTGCCTGTCACGCAGGAGACCGCGAGTTCGAATCTCGTCAGCTCCGCCATTTTTA
>Ga0182742_1002014_pt1 | contig 23846 bp, 25 predicted proteins | sample eDN5th37CBELigMG_FD_128880 | JGI IMG/M metagenome (GOLD analysis project Ga0182742, IMG submission 128880) | Enriched Miracle-Growth compost microbial communities from Emeryville, California, USA - eDNA 5th pass 37_C BE-Lig MG (version 2)... ...
AGGTAGTCGATGCTCGGGCGCTCGCGGCGGCGCGGCGGCAGGTGCAGCGTCTTCTGCAGCAGCGCGAAGGCGGCGATGCCGAACGGGACGCCGATGTAGAAGGTCCAGCGCCAGCCGAGCCCGTCGGTGACGACGCCGCCGATCAGCGGGCCGGCGACCGTGCCGACGCCGAACACGGCGCCGAGGTAGCCCGCGTAGCGGCCGCGCTCGCGCGGCGAGACGAGGTCGGCCAGGATCACCTGCACGAGCGCGGTGAGCCCGCCGACGCCGATGCCCTGGATGACGCGGCAGGCGATCAGGAAGCCCGTCGACTCCGACAGGCCGGCCAGGATCGAGCCCACGACGTAGAGCACCAGCCCGGTCTGCACGAGCAGCTTGCGGTCGAAGAGGTCGGCGAGCTTGCCCCAGATCGGGGTCGTGACCGTGAGCGCCAGCAGCGTCGAGGTCACCACCCACGTGTAGGAGGACTGGCTGCCGCCGAGGTCGCCGATGATCCGCGGCAGCGCGGTCGACACGACCGTGCTCGACAGGATCGCGACGAACATCGCGAGCAGCAGGCCCGAGAGGGCCTCCAGTACCTCGCGATGCGACATGGCCTTCGCGTTCATGCGATCTCCTCCCGCACCACCGCCGCCGCGAAGTCCTCGCGCAGCCGCTCGAGCTGGGCGGCGAGCTGCGAGACCTCGTCCTCGGACCATCCGGCCAGCGCGCGGGTCGCGGTCGCGACCATACGCCGGTGCGAGTCGCGCAGCACCTGCGTGCCGAGCGGCGTGATCCTCAGGCGGGTCGCGCGCCGGTCGTCCGGGTCGGGCTCGCGCTCGACGTACCCGGCGCCGGCCAGCGCCGCGAGCTGCCGGCTGGCGACCGACAGGTCGACGCTGAGCTGCTCGGCGACGTCGCTCACGCGCGCGTCGCCGAGCCGGTGCACGACGGCGAGCGCCGTGAACCCCTGCGAGCCGAGCTCGGCGAGCGCGTGGCGGGCGATCGAGCGCTGCACCAGGCCGAGCCGGTAGAGCGCGATGACGAGGTCTTCGGAGGCGGTCATGGGCAAATACTTGCTTTCAACAAGCATCTATCGTAGTGGCGCCGGACGACGACACGGCGGCGCTCCCCCGTCCGGGGGGACGCGGGCCTGCGCGCTCGGCGCGGTGCCCTACTCGCGGTCTTCGTCGTGCGGCTGCGCGGGCTGCTCGCCGCGCTGGTCCGCGAACGCCTGCAGCTGCGCCTCGTCGACGCCGTCGCAGGTCAGCTGGGCGGTCGCGATCTTCGCCCGCAGCGGCGGCGCGTCGGGCGACGGGTCGGCGAGCACGACCGACGCGGTCTGGCGCGCCGACCACTCGGAGAGCATCGTCAGCGCCTCCTCCGGGGCGTTCGCCGGATAGGTCACGACGATCGCGTTGTCGGCGGCGATCAGGTGCTCGAGGTCGGCGGGCGAGGGGGCGTTGTCCGCGTCGGGCGGGTAGAAGTTCTCGCTCGGGTGCGCGTAGCTGTCACCGGGCTCGGGCGTGTAGGCGGCCTCGTCGCAGGTGATGTCCTCGGGCGTCGGTTCCGGCGCGGGCTGGGTCGGGGTGGGCGTGACCCTCGCGGTGTCGCCGTCGTCGTCGTCACCGCCGCCGCAGCCGGCGACGAAGAGGGCGAGGATGAGCATGATGAGGCCGAGCGCACGCATTTCGCGCGCAACTCTAGCCGCGCAGGCGCTCGCGGTAACGCATCGGGGGCTCGCCGAAGTGGCGTTTGAACGCGCGCGAGAAGTACAGCTGGTCGCCGAACCCGACCCGGAAGGCGATCTCGCCGACCGTCAGGTCGCTGAAGCGCAGCAGCCGCGCCGCCTCGAGCATGATCCGGTCCGTGATCAGCTGCTTGGTCGTGCGGCCCGTGACCGCGGCCAGCACGCGGCTGAGGTGCGCGGACGGCACGGCCAGCGCGTCCGCGTAGTGGGCGGCGTCGTGGTGGCGGGCGAAGTCCTGCTCGAGCAGCGCGGTGAAGCGGCGCTGCAGCTGCAGCTCGGCGTCGTCGGCCTCGCGGCGCTCCGTGCGCACCGCGTCGTACCAGCGCTCCACCCACAGCAGCAGCGCGGACAGGAAGTGGCGCTGCAGCTCGAGGCTGCGGCCGTCCAGCGGCCGCGCCGTCTCGGCCGCGAGCGCGCGGATCACGGCCTCGAGCGCGGGCGCCTCGGCGGGCGGGACGGGCACGGTCAGCCCGCCGCGCGTCTCGATCAGCCAGCGCGCCGCCGCGCCGCGCCCGAGCGCCTCGGCGCCGAAGCGCACGACCGCGCCCGACAGCCGCGCCGCGCGCTGGAAGACGTGCACCTGCCCGCGCCCGATCAGCGTCAGCGTGCCCGGCACGACCTCCGACGGCCGGCCGTCGATCAGGTGCACGCCGCTGCCGCGCTGGGCCCAGATCAGCTCGTGGTAGTCATGGCGGTGCGGTTCGCGCGCGCCGCGCGGGCCCGCCTCGCCGAAGTTCGCCTCCTCCAGCAGCACGACCTCGACCGTGCCCTCGATCCGGTCCACGGCGATGTCGCGCGAGAAGTCCATCAACCCGCGAAGGTATGCCATACCGCCCGCGGCGCCCGCGGGCGACCATGGCCGGTATGACCTCGACCGTGACCCCGACCCTCCCCGCGACGCTGACGCTCGGCGCCGTTCATCTGACCGTCGCCGACCTGGACCGCTCCGTCGCCTGGTACCAGCGCTCGCTCGGCCTGCGCGTCCACGGCGACGGCGAGCTGGGCGACGGCGAGCGGACCGTGCTCGTCCTGCACGAGGACCCCGCCGCGCGCCCCGCCGGCCGCCACGCGGGCCTGTACCACTACGCGCTGCTGTACCCCTCGCGCGAGGAGCTCGCGCGCGCCGCCGTGCGCCTGTCGGTCACCCAGACCCCGATCGACGGCGCGTCCGACCACCGCACGCACGAGGCGATCTACCTCTCCGACCCCGACGGCAACGGCATCGAGCTCGCCGCCGACCGCCCGAAGGACCAGTGGCCCGCCGACCTCGGCTACGCCGGCGGCCCGGCCGCGCTCGACTTCCGCGACCTGCTGCTGACCGTCGCCGGCGAGCCGCCGCGGCCGCAGGTCGGCCCCGGCCTGCGGATGGGCCACCTGCACCTGCACGTCGGCGACATCGACGAGGCGCTCGCCTTCTACCGCGACGTGCTCGGCTTCGAGGTGAAGGCCAACCTCGGCACGGCCGCGTTCGTGTCCGCGGGCGGCTACCACCATCACCTCGGCTTCAACGTCTGGCGCGGCCGCGGCGTCGGCCCCGCCCCCGAGCACACCGTCGGCCTGGTCCACTGGACCGTCGTCCTCCCCACGACCGAGGACGTCGAGGCCGTGCGCGCCCGCGTCGACGGCGCCGAGGAGATCGAGGGCGGCTTCATCGCCCGCGACCCGTGGCGCAACGCCGTGGCGTTCATCGCCGCGGACGCAGCACGCCCGAGATGAGCACCCCGAGCGTGACCACGGCCGCGGCCGCGGTCAGCGCGCGCAGCGTCCCGACCTCGTGGCCGAGCAGGCCGATCAGCGGCGGCCCGGCCAGGAACGCCAGGTAGCCGATCGAGGAGACGACGCTGACGCGCCCGGCCGCGCGCTGCGGGTCGTCGGCGGCCGCGCTCATCCCGACCGGGAACCCGAGCGCCACGCCCACGCCCCACAGGGCGGCGCCCGCCATCGCGACCCCCAGCGAGCCGCCGAAGACCACCAGCCCGAGCCCGACGACCGCGCACGCGCCCGTCGCGCGCGTCACGGCCACGCGCCCGTAGCGGTCGAGCGCGGCGGGCCCGAACCAGCGGACGACGGTCATCGCGGCCAGGAACAGCGCGAACGTCAGCGAGCCCAGCGCGTCCGCGGCGTCGTAGCCGTCGATCACCGCGACCGCGAGCCAGTCGATGCCGGTGCCCTCGGTCAGCGCCATGCAGAACACGAACACGCCCAGCAGCAGCGTCCGCGGCTCCGTCCAGGCCTTCAACGGGTTCGGCGCCGACTCGTGCGGGATCTCCACGGGGAAGAAGCCGCGCACGGCCGGGACGACGAGCGCGGCGGCCAGCACCGCGACCGCGAGCAGGTGCGCGGTCACCGAGACGCCGAGCGCGATCATCAGCGACCCGCCGAGCGCGCCCGCGACCGTGCCGATGCTGAACCCGGCGTGGAAGCGCGGCATGATCGAGCGCTTGATGCGCCGCTCGACCTCGGCGCCCTCGACGTTCATGGCCACGTCCCAGGTGCCGCTGCCGAACCCGAACAGGAACAGGCCGACGGCGACGAGCGCCACCCCCGTGGCCGAGCCGATCGCGGCCGTCGAGAGCCCGGCCGCCAGCACCAGCGACATCGCGCGGATCGTCCAGGCCGCGCCCAGGCGCGAGATCACCACGCCGGCCATCGGCATCGAGATCAGCGACCCGACGGCGATCGCGAGCAGCACGAAGCCGAGCTGCCGGGGGTTGAGCTCGAGCCCGTCGCGGACTTGGGGGATCCGCGAGGCCCAGCTGGCGAACGCGAAGCCGTTGAGGATGAAGACCGCGTAGACGGCGGCCGTGGCACGGCGATGCAAGCCAATAGGTTTAGAGGAACTGCCTGCCGCCGTCGACGACCAGCGTCTGCCCGGTGATGAACGCGGCCGCGTCCGAGGCCAGGAACAGCGCGGCGCCCACGATGTCCTCCGGCACGGCGCCGCGCTTGAGCGCGCCGCGCTCGACGCCGTAGCGCTCGGCGTCGGCGACCAGCGCGCGGCTGGCGTCGGTCAGCGTGAAGCCCGGGGCGAGCGCGTTCACGCGCACGCCGCGCTCGCCGAGCTCGCGCGCCAGCACGCGCGTGAGCCCGAGCAGCGCGGCCTTGGAGGCGACGTAGTGCGCCCACTGCGGCGAGCCCGACAGGACCGTCGCCGAGGACACGTTGACGATCGCGGCGCGCGGCGTGCAGTGCTTCGCGCACAGCCACGCGCCCTTGACGTTGACCGCCATCACCCGGTCCCACTCGGCCTCGCCGAGCTCGTCGAACGGCGCGCGCGTGAGCCCGCCGTAGACCGCGGCGTTGTTGACGAGCACGTCGACCGGGCCGACCTGCGCCGCCAGCGCCGCCACCGAGGCGCCGTCGGCGACGTCGACCGTGACGTCGGCGCCGGCCAGGTCGGCGCCGATCACCTCGTCCCCGCGCGCCGCGAAGCCGGCCGCGAACGCCCGGCCGAGCCCGCCCGCCGCGCCCGTGATCAGTACGCGCACGCCCGCGCCTCCGCCAGGGCGGCCCGGGCCAGCGCCTTCGCCGGCTCGGTGAAGAACCAGTCGTCGATGCGGGTGGCCACGTAGTCCATGAACTGCTCGGGCGTGCGGCCGATCCACGCGTGCGCGGCGCGCACGCCCGAGGCGGTGAAGCGCCACAGCTTGTCGGCGTCCTTGACGATCGCGTCCTCGAGCGAGAGCGCGTGCGCCCGCGAGTCGTGCCCGTCGACGATCTCGACCACCCGCGCCGCCTTGGCCGCGTCGAACCCGACCTGCGCGAGGATCTCGGCCGCCAGCCGCGCGCCTTCGCGCTCGTGCCGGCGCGTGACGTCGGCGTCCCAGCCGTCGGGGGCGCCCGCCAACCCGTCGCGGTGGGTCTCCTCCGGGACGCGCGCGTAGCCCACGTCGTGCAGCAGGATCGCCGGCAGGACGATCTCGGCGTCGGCCTCCGGCAGCGCCTCCAGCAGCCGCTGCGCCATCGCGTAGGACGCGGGCATGTGCAGCTCGCCCGCGCGCGTGTGCCAGTACGGCTCGGCCAGCGCGTAGATGCGCTCGATCACAGCCGCTCCACCCGCAGCGCGGCGCGCGAGACCGCCAGCTCCTCGCGCGCGATCGAGGCGGCGGCCGCGGTGAAGAAGCGCTCCAGCTGCGGCTCCAGATGGGCCACGTACTCGCGCGGGGTCATCGCCCACCACTCCGAGGCCAGGGCGACGCCGGTCACGCAGAAGCGCCACAGGCGGTCGGCGTCCTTGACCAGCTCGTCGTTGCGCGAGAGCGCCTCGGCGCGCGTGTCGTGGCCGTCGATGATCGCCGCGACCTCCTCGACGAGACCCGCGGGGTAGCCCAGCGGGTCGAGGATCGCGCGCGCCAGCCGCGCCCCCTCGCGCTCGTGCGCGATCCGGACCTCGGACTCCATCATCCCCGGCCCGAACGCGTCGCGGTAGATCGCCTCCTGGTCGACGACCGCCCAGCCGATGTCGTGCAGCAGGATGCCGAGCAGCACGACGTCGGCGTCGGCCTCGCGGTGGGCGGCGAGCAGCCGCTCCGCGTAGCCGTAGGAGAGCGGGATGTGCACGTCGTTGCGGCGCGCGCGCATGTACGGCAGCGCGGCCGCCCAGACCTCCGCGTACGCGGTCACACCAGCGTCACGGTCCCGCTGTCGCCGTCGACGCGGATCCGCTGCCCGGTCCGGATCGCGGTCGTCGCCGACCCCGTGCCGGTGACCGCGGGCAGCCCGTACTCGCGGCAGACGATCGCGGCGTGGCTCATCATCCCGCCGATGTCCGTCACGACCGCGGCGATCTGCGAGAAGACCGGCCCCCACGACGGCGCGGTGATGCGCGAGACCAGGATCTCGCCGGGCTGCACGCTCGCCAGCTCGTCCGCGTCGAGCACCACGCGTGCCACGCCCTCGGCCGTGCCCGGCGAGGCCGCCATCCCGCTCAGGCCGCCGTCGGCCTCGCCGCCGGACAGCCACTGAGCGACGCGCTCGGACGTGATGCCGTAGAGCATGATCGTGAACGGCTCGGTGACGACCGCGGGCGGCTCGTTCATGGCCGGCAGCGGCGGCTTGGAGGCGAGCGCCTCGAGGATCCGCTTGCGGCGCTCGATCACCGCCGGCCAGTGGTAGGGCCCGGCGCACTCGGCGCCGACCGCCCAGCCGTTGCCGTAGTCGAAGATCGCCTGCGGGATCTCGTCCCGGCGCAGCATGAAGATGTCCTCGGCCGCGCCCCAGAAGCCGGCGCCCGCGAGCACCGCGCCGAGCTCGCGCACCCGCCGCCAGAACAGCGACATCGTCCAGTGCTCGATGTAGAAGTTGTGGTTCTCGACGTACGGGAACACGAGCCGCGACAGGCCGAGCTTTTCGTCGAACGCCGCGCGCGCCTCCTCAGAGGGCAGCAGCTCCCGGTACTCGGCCGTGATCCGGTCGCGCTCGGCGCGGATCGCCTCGGTCGGGCGCGCGATGTCCTTGCCCGCGCGCAGCTCGCCGGCGTAGTCGACGAGGAAGCCCCACGGGATCGACGGGTGGTCGAGCCAGACCTTGTCCGACGAGTACATGCCCGAGCCCGAGGAGAAGTTGAACCACGGGTCCTGCGCCGCGCGCCAGGCGTCGAGGAAGACCTCGTCGGTGACGGACGCCAGCCCGCCCGTGACGTCGAGGTCGCGCGCGACCGCCAGCTGCGCGAGCCGCTTGAGCTCGTCGTCGGGCCGGAACAGGTCGACGTCGATGCCCTGGACCATCTTCGCGATCCCGAGGTCGCTGATGCCCGGGAACGCCTCCTGGCAGAAGCCGAAGAAGTCCAGGTAGGCGACGTAGCCCAGGTTGAGGAACTCGAAGTGGTGCTGCCAGGCCGTGTAGGCGAGCTCGATCAGCCGGTTGTAGTCGTGCGTGAACGCGGCGTGCGGGTCCAGGCCCTTGCCGCCCTTGACGTCCTCCAGCGCGACGCGGTCGGGCAGCGGCTCGAAGCGGATCGCCTCCAGCTCGGCGATCACGCCGTGGATCTTGGTGTGCCAGTGCTCCAGCAGCGAGGGCCAGTTGGCGAAGTAGTGGCCGGCGCGCTCGAGGAACTCCGGCACGCGCGCGGGGATCTGCTCCTCGGGCACGCCGACCGGCGACATGTAGACGTAGCCGTTGTGGACGCGGTAGTCGATCCCGTTGGCGGGCGGGATCACGTAGTGGCGCGTGTTGTACTGGCCGAGGCAGCGGATCGCGAACTCGACCGTGATCGTGTCGAACGGCTTGAACACCGTCGGCCAGTGCTGGGTGTCGGCGAACCAGAAGCGCGCCTCCTCGGCCTCGCGGCGGTCCTCCCGGAAGAGCAGGTAGTAGGGGTAGAGCTCCTGCCACCCTTCGGCGCCGGGCGGAGGCGGGTCCTCGTACGGGCTCGCGAAGCGGTTAACGGTCGGCGTCGACACCGGAGCTCCTCCTCTGTGCCAGCGGGTTGATCAGCGTGTCGACCAGGCTGGAGAGCCCGGTCGTGTACGTCCCGGCCGCGGCTGCCGGGCGGTTGGACCAGACCGTCTCGGGCCGGCTCTGCAGCAGCACCACGCGGCCCTCGGCGTCGATCGCCCACTCGATGTCCTGCGGGCGCCCGTAGAAGCGCTCGGCGCGCTTGGCCAGCTCGGCGACCGCGACGACCTCGGCCGCGCTCAGGCAGTCGCCGCGCGCGGCGACGACGTCGAGCATGACCTTGTCGACGAGGTAGGCGTCGGGCGTGACCGTGCCGGAGACGACCCCCTCCCCCACGCCCGGCGCGGCCTCGACGGCGATCTTCGAGCGGTCGCCGTTGGACGGGTTGAGCGTCATCGCCACCCCGGCCGCGCGCGCCGGGAACATGCGCTGGACGACGACCGCCATCGCGCCGTGATCGACGCCGCGGTCGTGCCGGTAGGCGACGGCGCGTTCGGAGTCCAGGCTCGCGCGGCAGCGCTCGACGTGCGCGAGCACGGCCTCGGCGCCGGTCACCCACAGGAACGTGTCGTGCTGGCCGGCGCACGACGCGCCCGCCCCGTCCTCGGTGGTCGCGCTCGAGCGGACCGCGACCGCGACGCCGTCGCCGAGCGCGGCGTAGGCGTCGCGGATCGCCGCGCGCGGCAGCGGGCCCGGCGGGACCGTGAAGCCGCCCGGGACCGGGAACCCGGCCCGCAGCAGCGCCCCGAGGCTCGCGGCCTTGCCCCCGACCCGCGCGACGCCGAGGCTGTCGCGCAGGTCGAGCACGGGCCAGCGCACGCGCACCGCCGCCGGGGCGCGGAACGTCGTGTTGGCGGAGTAGTCGAACGCCTGGCCGGCGACGAGCTCCAGCGACGGCAGCCGGCGCGTGAGCTCCTCGAGCACCACGCGCGCCTCCAGGCGCGCGAGCGACGCGCCGAGGCAGAAGTGGATCCCGTGCCCGAACGCGAGGTGCGAACGGGAGTTCTCGCGCTCCAGGTCGACCCGCTCGGGGTCGGCGAAGACGGTCTCGTCGTGGTTGGCCGAGCCGAGCAGCAGCAGCACGTTCGCGCCCTCGGGGATCTCGACGCCGCCGACCCTCGCCGGCGCCTTCGCGCGGCGCTTCCAGGCGAACACGGGCGTGACGATCCGCAGCAGCTCCTCAACCGCGGCCGGGATCAGCCCCGGGCGCGCAGACAGCGCCTGCCAGCGGTCGCGCTGGGTCAGCAGCTCCTTGATCCCGCCGGCCAGCAGCGCGCTGGTGGTCTCGTGCCCGGCGGTCAGCTGGCCGTACACGAGCCCGGCCTGCTCCTCCGGCGAGGCGCCGCCGATGCGCGCGAGGTCCGAGGGCAGGTCGTCGCGCGGCTGCGCCCGGCGCGCCTCGACCAGCGCGACGCAGTAGCGCCAGTAGCGCACGAGGTTCTCGGCGTGGCGGACCTGCTCGGCCACGGGCTGGTCGCCGAAGTTCAGCGACACCCGGCTCGCCGCCCACTCCTTGACCAGCGGGACGTCCTCGTCGGGGATCCCGAGCAGCCGGAAGATCACCAGCGCGGGCAGCTCGTTCGTCAGCGCCTGCACGAGGTCGGCCTCGCCGTCGGCCCCGAAACGGTCGAGCATCAGCGTCGTCAGCTCACGGATCTGGGGCTCGAGCGTCGCCACCCGGCGCGGCGTGAACGCCTTCGCGATCAGCCCGCGCAGGCGCGTGTGCTCGGGCGGCTGGCGGGCGGAGAGCCCCGAGTAGGCGCGGAAGTCGCCCGCGTCGAGCACCCGCTCGACCTCCGGCGGGCGCGGCTTGTACGGCGCCTGCGTGTTCTCGGAGCTGAAGACCTTCGGCGTCTTCAGGATCGCCAGGACGTCCGCGTGGCGCGTGACCACCCAGTAGCCGAGCTCGTCGCTGAAGAACACGGGCTGCTCGGCGCGGGCGCGGGCGTAGAACCGGAACGGGTCGGCAAGCTCGTACGGGCGGAACTCGCCCGCGAGTGGTCTCTCCTCCACGGCGGCGACGCTACGGACCCCGGTCCGGGCGATCAAGAACGAATCGGCGCGTCTGTGAAAGGCAGGGCCTATCATGCGTTCGTGGAACTGCGTCAGCTCCGGTCGTTCGTCGCCGTCGCCGAGGAGCTGCACTTCCGCCGCGCGGCCGAGCGCCTGCACCTCGCCCAGCCGAGCGTCAGCCAGCAGGTGCGCACGCTCGAGGACGAACTGGGCGTGCGGCTGTTCGACCGCAACCGCCGCGGGGTCGCGCTCACCCCCGCCGGCGCGTCGCTGCTGGAGGACGCGCGCGACCTGCTGGCGCGCGCCGCGCGCGCCGCCGAGCGGGCGCGCGACGCCGGTACGGGCACCCGCGGGCGGCTGCGGCTGAGCCTCACGCGCTCGCTCACGGGCGGGCTCGCCGGCCGCATCGTCGAGGAGTTCCGTGCGCGCTACCCCGAAGTCGCGCTCGAGCTGTCCGTCGGCTACACGAGCCTGCACGCCGAGCAGCTGCGGCACGGCCTGATCGACGTCGCGTTCGTGCGCCCGCCGCTGCTGGATCCGGCGCTCGACGAGCGCGAGCTGGCGCGCGAGCCGCTCGTCTGCGTGCTGCCCAAGACGCACCCGCTCGCGCGCCGGCGCGCGATCGACCCGGCCGCGCTGCGCGACGAGCCGCTCGTGTGGTGGCCGCGCGAGCACGGGCCGGGGCCGTGGGAGGAGATGCTCGACGCCGTCTACGCCGGGCACCGGCCGCCGATCGTGCGCACGGAGCCCGAGGAGGAGCGGCTCGTGTCGGCGGTCGCCGAGGGCGCGGGCGTGAGCTTCATCATGCTCGAGCGCTCGCGCACGCTGCGGATCCCCGGCGCGGTCTTCCGGCGCTTCACCGCACCGGAGCCCACCGTGGGGATCGCGCTGGCCTGGCGGCGCGGGGCGGCGACCCCCGTCATCGAGCGCTTCCGCGAAATTGCAACGTCATTACACGGACCTGCGGCCTAGAATTCGTGGGAGAGCCGGACGAATGACCGCCGCACCTATCGATCCACCTGACGCCGCGGCGGTTCGCAACCGCAACCTCGGCGCTGTACTCGGGCTCGTCGCCGAGCACGGCCCGCGCTCGCGCGCGGCGATCGCGGACGAGACCGGGCTGCACCGGACGAGCGTCGCGCGGCTGGTCGCCGAGCTGATCGATCTCGGGCTGCTGCGCGAGCGCGGCGTCGAGCACCGCGGTGAGCTCGGCCGCCCCGCGGCGCTGGTCGAGGTCGCGCGCGCGGGCGCCGTCGGCCTCGGCCTGCAGGTCGGGACCGACTCGCTGGGCGTGCACGCCACGGACCTCGGCGGCGGCTCGCGCTACAAGGCCACCGCGGGCGGCCCGAACCGCGTGCGGCGCCCGGACGTGGTGCTCGAGCAGCTGGCGGAGATGGTCGCCGACGCGCTCGTCGAGGTCGAGCGCCAGGGCCTGTCGATGGTCGGCGCGACGGTCGCGCTGCCCGGGCTCGTCGACAGCGAGCGCGGCGTCCTGCTGATGGCGCCCGGCCTGGGCTGGCACGACGTCCCGGTCGTGGAGCGCCTGACCGAGCTGGTCGGCGTCCCGGGCCTCGAGATCCAGGCCGAGAACGAGGGCCCGCTGGCCGCGCTGGGCGAGCTCTACGACCGGCGCGGCGCCGGCTTCGACGACTTCGTCTGCGTCTCGAGCTCGGTCGGGGTCGCGGCCGGGGTCGTCGCGGGCGGCCGGCTCGTCGGCGGCGCGCGCGGGATCGGCGGCGCGTTCGGGCACATGACCGTCGAGCCCGACGGCCGGCGCTGCCGTTGCGGCAGCCGCGGCTGCCTGGAGACCCGGGTCGGGCCGGACGCGCTGCTCGCCGCTGCCGGCCTCGGCGACGGCACGATGAAGGACCTGCTGGCCCAGGCCCGCTCCGAGCACCCGGCGGTGCTGGCGGCCCTGGCCGACGCCGGGCGCTGGTTGGGTGTCGGGCTGGCGACCCTGGTGAACCTGTTGGCGCCGCCGTCCGTGGTGCTCTGCGGGCACTTCGCCGCGCTCGCGCCGTGGCTGACCGAGGCGATCGAGGCCGAGCTGCGGCTGCGCGTGCTCGGCGCGCGCGAGCGGCTGCCGGCCATCGTCGCCTCGCAGCTGGGCAACGAGGCCGCGATCCGCGGCGCCGCGGCCGCGCCGATCCGGCGCGTGCTCGCCGCCCCGCGCGCGCCTTAGTCCCGTCGGAGTGAGGCATGTTCACCCCGTGAACGCGTACCTTTCCGGTGGTGAAGGTCACCGTCCCGCTTCTCGTTTTCTGTCTATTGGGGGCAGGCACCGCGCAGGCGCAGGTGCGGCTGGCCGCGCCTGAGGACTGCCTCACCAACCCGAACTGCGCGCCCGGCCTGGAGCGCGTCTACGGCGGCGGGCCGCCGCCGGACCAGCTCGTCAAGCTCGAGGTCGCCGACGCCGGCATCCAGGCCCTCGACGCCGGCCGCGCCGAGGTCGCCGTCGCGTTCTCCTCGGACCCCGAGCTCTCGCGCCCGGACGTCCTCCCGCTGCGCGACGACCGCCGGATGATCGGCTCCGACCACGTCGTCCCCGTGATCCGCTCGAGCGTGGCGCGCAGGTACGGCCGCCGGCTCACGCGGCGCATCAACGCCGCCTCGCAGCTGCTGTCCACGCTCACGCTGCGCAGCCTCAACCAGCAGGTGATCGACGGCCGGTTGCCCGAGGCCGTCGGCGGCGAGTTCATCGACGCCAACGGGCTCGGCGGCGAGGCCCGCCGGCGCCCCGGGCCGCGGATCGACATCGGCTATCAGGACTTCGCCGAGAACGAGACGCTCGCGCACCTCTACGCCGAGGCGATCCGCGCCGCCGGCTACCGCGTGCGCGTGCACGCCGTGGGCGGCCTGCGGCGCGAGGCCGTGCGCGCGTTCCGGCGCGGACGGATCGACCTGTGGCCCGACTACGCCGGCTCGCTGCGCCAGTTCCTCAACGGCCGCGCGGCGGCGCCGCGCGGCGCGCGGCTGCTGCGCCGGGCGCAGGCGCAGAACCGCAACGTGTTCGCGATCAAGACCGAGACGTCGCGCCGGCTCGGGATCCGCACGCTCTCGGACCTGGTGCGCCGCTGGAACGCCCGGATCGCCCGCGCCGCCGCCGAGCCGCTGCAGGACGACCAGTGGGCGATCTCCGAGGGCTCGGTGCTCGACCTGCCCGGCGCCTGGGCGCTGACCCAGGGCGCCGGGGCGGTCGTCGCCGTCGTCGATTCCGGGACGCGGCTCGAGCACCCGGACCTGGCGCCGAACATCTGGACGAACTTCCGCGAGGTGCCCGGCAACGGCGTCGACGACGACGCCAACGGCTACGTGGACGACGTGCACGGCGTGGACCTGACCTCGACCGGCGCCGCCCAGAACCTCAACGACGGCCACGGCCACGGCACGCACGTGGCCGGGATCATCGCCGCCGCCCAGAACTCCCGCGGCGTCGTGGGCGTCGCCCCGCGCGCGAAGATCATGACCGTCCGCGTGCTCGACAGCGCCGGGCGCGGGACCACCGGCGCCGTCGCCGAGGGCATCCGCTACGCCGCCGCCAACGGCGCGCGGATCATCAACGCCAGCCTCCAGGGCGACGATCCCGACGCGGCCGTCAACGCCGCGATCGAGGCCGCGGGCGCGGCCAACGCGCTCGTGGTCGTCTCCGCCGGCAACTCGGCGCGCGACATCGACCGCCAGCCCTCCTACCCGGCGGCGATCCCGGCGCCGAACCTTATCGGCGTCGCCGCCACCGCGCCCGACGACGGCCGCGACCTCGACAGCTACTCCAACTACGGGCGGATCTCGGTCGGGCTGGCCGCGCCCGGCGGGCAGATCCTCTCCACCACCAACGACGGCGGCTTCGGCTACAAGTCCGGGACCTCGATGGCCGCGCCGATGGTCGCGGGCGTGGCGGCGCTGATGGTGTCGGTCAACCCGAGCCTGAGCGCGGCCGACCTGCGCGCCAAGCTGCTGCAGCACGCGGGCCGCGCGCAGCTGCCGGTGGCCGCGGGCTACGTCGACGCGCAGGCGTCGGTGCGCTCGGTCACGACCGCCGTGCCGTACCGCAGCACCCAGCGGCTGCGGCTGCGGATCCTCAACGCGACCCGCAAGGGCAAGCGGACCCAGGTCCAGCTCTCGGTCTCGGGCGCGTCGGCGGCGCTCAAGCGCTACCGGCTGAAGCTGGGCAAGCGGACGTTCTCGGTCAAGGCGCGCCACAGCACGTTCACGGTCATCCTGCGCGGAACCGGCCGCCGGGTACGCGTCGACGCGCTCGACCGGTCCGGCCGCAGGCTCGGCTCGGCGAGCCGCGCGGTCAAGAAGCTGCGCAAGGGCAAGACCGGCGTCAAGCGCGGGAAGGGCATCGGGGCGTGAGGTGGGCGCTGCTCGCGCTGCTCGCGGCGCTGGCGCTGCCGGCGCCCGCGGCAGCGCAACGGACGATCTCGCTCAGCGGCTCGACCTCCGCGCTCCCGCTCGTGGCCGACCTCGCGTACTTCTACGGCCGCGAGCACCGGCGCGCGCCGCGCTTCGACCTGGTCGGCGGGGGGACGATGGCGGGGCTGACGGACACCAAGCGCCGGATCGTCGACGGCGGCATGATCAGCCGCGCGCTGCGCCCGGACGACCCGCCCGGGCTCGTGCTGACACCGTTCGCGCTCAGCGCCGTCTGCCTGGTCACCAACGCCGACAACCCCGTCCCGGGCGTCGGCCGCGCGCAGATGCAGGACCTGCTGGCGGGCCGGCTCACGCACTGGTCGCAGGTGCCCGGCTCCCCGCGCACGGACGCGATCATCCCCGTCACCTACGCGCCCGGGGCGGGCGCGCGGACCGTGTTCGACAGCGTCTTCGTCGACGCCGCGACGCTGATCGCCTACGCCCCGCGGGTCTTCCGCACCGCCGTCCAGGTCCGCGACTTCGTGCGCGCGACCCCGGCCGCCTGGGGCTACGTCGACGCGGCGTTCCGGCGCGGGCTGCACACGATGCGCTATGAGGGCGTCCCCTGCACGCGCGCGACCGTGGCCGGCGGCGCCTACCCGGCCAGCCGGCCGTTCGGGATCGTCACCCGCGGCCGCCCGCGCGGCGAGCTCGCCCGCTTCCTGCGCTGGGTCCGGACCAGCCGCAAAGCGAAAAAAGTCATCGCAACTCGCTACATTCCGCTGTCGCGAAGCGGGCAGTGATCGTGTAGACCTGTCACGTGTCCGCACGCACCCTCGAGCAGATCGCGCAGCGCCAGGCCCGGCGCCGCCGTTTCAACGAGCGGTTGGCGACGCTCGATCCCTACGCCGACTTCGCGCCCTTCCGCTGTGAATGCGGGCTGATCGCGTGCAGCGCGGCGATCCGCCTGTCGGCGAGCGAGTACGCCGAGGTGCGCTCGGACCCGCGCTGGTTCGCGGTCGCCGCCGGGCACGTCACGCCGGAGGCCGATCGGGTCGTGGCGACGGGATCCGGCTGGGTGACGGTCGAGGGTCCGCTGCCGTCGGGCGCTGCCGAGCCAGTGCCCAGCCGGCCGCGCTGAGCGCGGCGCCGAAGGCCAGGAACGCGAGGTCCCACCCGAGCGGGCCGCCGAGGTCGTCGCGCACGTGGTGGATGCCGAGCAGCTGGTGGTCGATCAGGCCTTCGACGAGGTTGAAGGCGCCCCAGCCGAGCAGCAGCAGGCCGACGTGCACGCGCCACGGCGGCGCCAGCTCGCCGCGCTGCCACGCGCGCACCGCCAGGAACGAGCCGGCGGTCACGCAGATCCAGGCGAACAGGTGGAAGAAGCCGTCGACCAGCGTGTTGGTCTCCAGCCCGGCGACGGTCGTCATCGGGTGCTCGCCCGTGCTCGTGAGCATGTGGTGCCACTGCAGGATCTGGTGCAGCACGATGCCGTCGACGAAGCCGCCGAGGCCGATGCCGAGGAGGATGCCGGGGGCCCGAGGGGTCATGGGGTTGAGCGCTACCCGCCAGCGTCGAACGCGTGTCCACCGCGGTCGAGATTCGGACGGTCGCGCCGAGTACGAGGGGTGTGCGGGCACTACGCGCCACCTTCTCGATCGCGTTCGGAGCGCTGTTCTTCGCCGCCGGGCTGGCGCTCGGCGACTTCACGGGCACCGTGCTGATGCTGCTGGGCGCGGCCGCGTTCGTCAGCGCCGTGGCTTGACCACGAGCCGGTTGATCCGGCCCTTGACCGCGTCGGGCAGCAGCCGGCTGCCCAGGCCGGCGAGCTTCATCGCCGGCGACGCCGTGACCACGCGCTGCTTGCCCGCCATCAGCGCGTCGAACGCCTGCTGCGCGACGTCGGCCGGGTCGGCCTTGAAGCGCGAGCCGCCCAGCGGCGTGTCGAGCATGCCGGCGCGGGCGAAGATGTTGGTGTCGGTCGGGCCGGGCATCAGCGAGGTGACGCTGACGCCGCGGTCGGCGAGCTCGTCGCGCAGCGCCAGCGCGAACGACTGCACGAACGACTTCGAGGCGTTGTAGGTCGCCTGGTAGGGCCCGGGCATCGCCGCCACGATCGAGGCCGTGATCAGGATCCGCCCGCGGCCGCGCGCGGCCATGCCGGCGCCGACGAGCCGCGCCAGGTGCACGACCGAGCGCACGTTGAGGTCGACGAGCCGCAGGTGCGCGTCGAGGTCGTCGCGGGTGAACTCCTCCCCGCCGACGACGATCCCGGCGTTGAGCGCGAGCACGTCGGGCGTGCGCGGGAGCGCGGCGGCGAGCGCCTCGACGCCCTCCGGGGTGGCGAGGTCGACGCGCACGGCCTGCGCGCCGATCTCGCCGGCGATCGCCGCGATGCCCTCGTCCTCGGCGGCCACGACGAGGTCGAAGCCGTTGGCGGCGAGGACGCGGGCCAGCTCGCGGCCGATGCCGCTCGAGGCCCCGGTGACGACGGCGAGCCGGTTCATCGCTCCTCCAGGTGACGTTTGAGGTCGGTCAGGGCGCGGCGCATCACGGCGTCGGCGATCAGGCTGCGCAGCGGGCCGGGGACGAAGCGGCCGGGGTCGATGCGCAGGTCGAGCTCGGCGCGCGTTCCGTGCGCGGTCGGCGCGAAGCGCCACTCGCCCGCGAAGTCGTTGAAGTCGCCGCCGAGGTACTCGCTGGCGATCCGGTGCGGCTCGTCGTAGAGCTGGCGCAGCCGGTAGCGGACGCGCTTGACCTTCGCGTCGACCTCGAACTCGACGACGCTCGCGCGCCCGCCGGCCTCGCGTTCGAGCACGCGCACGTCGCGGACCGCGCCCTGCCAGTCCGGCAGGCGCTCGACGTCGGTCAGCGCGTCGAAGCAGGCCTGCGGCGTGGCCGCGATCTCGGCCGTCTGGCACTCGCCGTACATCAGAGCCTCCGGAGGCGGCGGTCGGCGAGCAGGGCGCGGGCGGCGCCGCGGCCGCTCATGCCGTGGACGGCCCCGCCCGGGTGCGTGGAGGCGCCGGCGACGTAGAGGCCGGTGAGCGGGCTGCGGTAGCGGCACAGGCGCGGGTGCGGGCGGAACAGCAGCTGCTGGTCGAGCTCGTAGGAGCCGCCGGCGAGGTCGCCGCCGACGAGGCTCGGGTTCTGCTGCTCGGTCTGCTGCGGGGAGCGGGTGCTGCGGGCCAGCACGCGCTCCTTGAAGCCGGGCGCGAAGCGCTCGAGCTGCGCCTCGATCCGGGCGGCGACGTCTTCGTCTCCGATGTCGTAGCGCGACGGCACGTGGGCGTAGACGTACAGCGTGTGCTGCCCGTCCGGCGCGCGGGTCGGGTCGTGCAGGGTGTGCTGGCCGACCACGAGCGCGGGCCGCCCGGGGACCTCGCCGCGGCGCGAGTCGTCGGCCGCGCGGCCGAGCTCCTCCAGCTCGCCCGCGACGTGCACGACGGCTGCGCGGCGGGCCGCTTCCGCGGTCCACGGGACCGGGCCGGAGAGCGCGTAGTCGAGCTTGAACGGGGCGGTGCTGTAGCGCCAGATGCGCAGGCGGCGGTGGATGCGGCCGGGGAGGGCGCCGTCGGGGACGAGGCGGGCGAGCACGCCGGCCGAGACCGTGGTGATGACCGCGTCCGCCTGCAGCTCCTCCTGGGTGGAGAGCCGCACGCCGGTCACGCGGCCGCCGCGGACGAGCAGCTGCTCGACCGAGGCGCCGCAGCGCAGCTCGGCGCCGGCGGCACGCTCGAGCAGCGCGTCGACCAGGGTGTCGATCCCGCCCTTGGGGAACGGCCACCCGTGGCTGTGGCCGACGAGCTGCAGCAGCAGGCCGAACGCACCGCTGGCGGCGGCGGTCGGCGGCAGCCCGGAGTGCTGGGCCGAGCCGGCCAGCCAGGCGGTCGCGCGGCGGTCGCCCTCGAACAGGTCGAGGCCGAGCGCCTCGACCGAGCCGGCGAGGCGGCGCGTCCACTCGAGCGTGTCGCCGCGCAGCCCGAGCGCGAGGCGCGCCGGCCGGCGCAGGGGCGGCAGCCGGCGCAGCACGGATTCGGCCAGCGGGGTCGCGAGCGGCAGCAGCGTGCGCATCGCGCGCGCCCAGCCCTCGCCGGCGGGGCCGAGCGACGCGACCGTGGCGTCGACGTCGCGGTGCAGCGCGATCCCGTCGCCGTCTGCGAAGGGGTGCGCGAGCACGACGTCGGGGTTGACCCACTCCACGTCGAGCTCGAGCTCGCGGATGGCCGGTGAGACCGCGGCCATCGGCAGGAAGCCGGCGTAGTGGTCGTGGATGAAGCCGGGCAGGGTCGCCTCGCCCGACTGCGACGCGCCGCCCGGGCGCGGGCCGTGCTCGAGCACGGTCACGTCGAGGCCCGTGTTGGCAAGGTTGGCGGCGGCCACCAGGCCGTTGTGTCCCGCGCCGACGACGATCACCCGCATTCGCTCGCGCTACCCGATGTGCGCCGTCACGCAACCGCGCCCGTATGGTTCTGTGATGAGGCTGCTCGCGCTGACGATCGTGCTCGCCCGGCTGGGACGTGGGCGCCGGCGCCGGCCGCCGCTCGTGCGCGAGGCGTTCGACGGCACGATCAGCGTGGTCGTGCCGGCGCGCGACGAGGCCGCGCGGATCGGGCCGTGCCTGGACGGGCTGCTGGCCGACCCGGCCGTGGACGAGGTGATCGTGGTCGACGACGGGTCGTCCGACGGGACGGCCGAGCTGGCGCGTGCGCGCGGGGCGCGCGTGGTGGCGGCGGGGCCGCCGCCGGCGGGCTGGGTCGGCAAGCCGTGGGCCTTGCAGCGCGGGCTCGAGGCGGCGTCGGGCGACGTGGTCGTGAGCGTGGACGCCGACACGCGGCCGCGGCCCGGGCTCGCGGGCGCGATGGCGGGCGCGCTGGCCGGCGCCGACCTGGTGACGGCGGGCGCGCGCTTCATCTGCGACACCGCGGGCGAGCGCTGGCTGCACCCGGCGCTGCTGATGACGCTCGTCTACCGGTACGGGCCCCCGGACAGCGCGGCGCCGGTGGCCGTCGACCGGCTCGTGGTCAACGGGCAGTGCACGGCCGTGCGGCGCGAGGCGCTGCTGGAGGCGGGCGGGTACGCGGACGCGGCCGGGCACATGACCGACGACGCGGCGTTCGCGCGCGGGCTCGCGCGGCGCGGCTGGCGGGTGGCGTTTCGCGACGCGGGGCCGCTGCTGGCGGTCGACATGCACGAATCCGGGCGCGAGACCTGGCGCGAGTGGGGGCGCTCGATCGCGCTCGCCGACGTCACCGCGCCGGGCTGGCGGGCGCTCGACGTCGCGGTCGTATGGCTGACGCTGGGGCTGCCGCCGCTGCGGCTGCTGGCGCGGCGCGGTGACCGCCTGGATCTGGCGCTGCTCGCGCTGCGGGTGCTGATGCTGGTGCCGCTCGCGGGGGGCTATGCGACGCGCGGGCTGCCGTTCTGGCTGTCGTGGCTGGCCGATCCGCTGGCGGCGGCGCGGCTCACGCTGTCCGCGCTGCGTCCCGCGCGGCATTGGCGCGGGCGGGCCTACGGCGCAGGAGGAAGAGCGCGCCGATGAACGTCATCAGCGCGCCGGTGGCGGCGACGTGCTCGACCGGGTCAGTGACGAGTTGCGCGAGCGGGAACGCGAAGACCGCGGCGCGGGCGCCGGCGGCGAAGCCCTTGACGGCGGTGAGCGCGGCGCACAGGACCGCGCAGGCCAGAGCCGCGAGCGGCGACAGCGCGATCGCCGCGCCGACGAAGCACATCACCGCCTTGCCGCCCCGGCGCGGGTCCGGCAGCGGGAACGCGTGCCCGGCCATCGCCGCGGCGGCGGCCGCGTACGCGGGCCAGTACCCCCAGGCGACGTGCGCGATCGCCACGGGCAGCAGCGCCTTCAGCCCGTCCCCCACGAACGCGGGCCACGCCCGCCGCGCCCCGAGCTGCTCGAGCGCGTTCCACGCCCCGGGGTTGCCGTCCGACGTCGTGTGCAGGTCCACGCCGTGGCGGCGCGCGACGAGCGCCGAGACCGGGACCGACCCCAGCACGTAGCCCATCAATGCCGCCAGGACGTACTCCATCCGTGCTCGCCTCCTTCCACCTCGTCCGGTACCCGCCCGGCGCCACGGCACGCCGCGCGTTCTCGCGCATGGGCCTGGACCGCCCGCTGCTCGCCCGCACCCCCGGCCTGCGCTTCTGGCGCCTGCTCGGCACGGGCCGGGGCCGCACGATGACCCTGTCGGCGGACCTGCGCCGCTGGGCGCTGTTCGCGGTCTGGGACGACGACGCCGCGCTCGACGCCTTCCTGGCCGGGTCCGAGGTCGCCGCGGGCTGGCGCGCCGGCGAGGCCTACACGGTCCGGCTCGCCCCCGTCCGGTGGCACGGCGCGTGGGGCGGCGGCGATCCGCTGGAGGGCGCGCGCGACGCCGCGCGGCCCTGCGCGCCCGGCGACGCCGCCCACGGCGGCACGGCCTCCGGTGGCACGGCGCCCGGCGACGCCGCCCACCGCGCCACGGCGCCCGGCGACGCCCACGGCGCCACGGCGCCGGGCGCCGGCGCCGCCCCCGCGGGGCGCGCCTCGCCCGCCCCCGGCGGGCCCGTCGCGATCCTCACGCGCGCCTCGATCCGGCCCCGGCGCGCCGGCGCCTTCTACCGCGCGATCTCCCCGCCCGCCCGGGAACTGCTCGAGGCGCCCGGGTTGCTGGCGTCGGTCGGGGTCGGCGAGTGGCCGCTGCTGCGGCAGGCGACGTTCTCGCTCTGGCGCTCGCTCGGGGACGCGACCGCGTACGCGTACCGGGCGCCCGCGCACCGCGAGGTGATCCGCCGCACGCGGGCGGAGCGCTGGTACTCGGAGGAGCTGTTCGCGCGCTTCGCGCCGTACGGCTCGCAGGGCGGCTGGGACGGGCGCGATCCGCTTCAGGACATCAGCTCCCGCGCCACGGTCCTGCCGCCCAGCGCGACGAGCGGGAGCCCGCCGCCCGGGTGAACCGTCCCGCCCGCGCGCCACAGGCCGCGGACGCCGCGGACGCGGTTGCCCGGGCGCTTGAGCGCGCCGAGGCGGCCGTGCGGGGCGGCGCCGTAGATCGCGCCGGCGACCGCGCCCGTCTCGCGCTCCAGGTCCGCGGGCGTGCGTGACACACGCTCGACGATCCGCTCGCGCACGCCGAGCTTGTCGATCACGGCCTCCTCGTCCCAGGCGCCGTGCGCGGCGGGCGCGTTGACGAGCACGAACCACGCCTCGGGCCCGCCGACGGTGGCGGCGGGGGCGCTCACGTACAGCGTGGGATCGCGCGGCTGGCGGCGCCGGACGAAGATGTCGTCGAACTCGGCGTCGTAGTCGGCGGGGAAGTCGATCCGGTGGTGCGCCAGGCCGGGCGTCTGACCGCGCAGGCCGAGCATCAGCGCCAGCCCCGAGAGCGAGTGTTCTCGCCGCCGCGGGACGCGGCCGAGCAGGCGCTGCACGGCCCAGGCGTCGACGTCGGTCACGACCGCGTCGGCGGCGTGTGCGCCCGCGCCGGTGATCACCCCGCGCACGCGGCCGTGGCGGACGTCGATGCGCTCGACGCGCTCGCCGCAGCGGAGCTCCCCGCCCAGCTCCCGCAGCCGGCGGGCCTGGGCCAGCACGAGCTCGTAGAGCCCGCCGCGCGGGTACCAGGCGCCGAACGCGTGCTCGACGTACCCCGCGACCGCGAGCGCCGCGGGCGCGCGGCGCGGGTCCGCCCCGGCGTAGGTGGCGAAGCGCTCGATGATCATCCGCAGCCGCGGGTCACGCGCGTGGGCGCGGGCGAGCTGGCGCAGCGTCCACCACGGCTTCACGCGCAGCGCGTCGCGCGGGTCGCCGCCGCGGCGCGGCGGCAGCGGCGCGGGCCCGGTGAGGAAGCGCTCGGACGCCGCCCACATGCCCGCGCAGGTGCCGAGGAACCGCGTCCAGTCCGCGCCCGCGCCCGGCGACCACGCCTCGAGCGCCTCGAGCGCCCGCGGCAGGTCGGCCGAGAGCTCCACGCTCGTGCCGTCCGCGAAGCGGTAGCGGGTCACGGGCTCGACGCGCAGCAGCTCGACGTCGAGGTCGGAGAACACCCACGGCATCGTCAGCAGCGACGGCCCCGCGTCCCACACGAACCCGCCGCGCTCGACGCGCGAGCACTTGCCGCCCGGCGCCGCGTTCTGCTCGAAGACCGTGACCGCGTGCCCGGCCGCGGCGAGCTCGATCGCCGCCGCGAGCCCGCCGACGCCGGCGCCGACGACCGCGACCTTCACCGGCGCCTCCACAGCGCGGGCAGCGCGAACGCGCCCATCGCCACCCCGCCCGCCGCGGCCACGCGCGGGCGCTCCCACAGCGCGGCGTTGGCGAACGTCTCCCCCAGCCACGTCCAGACGTAGAGCGCGAGCGCCTCGCGCTCGTCGCCCTCGGACGCCAGCGCCGAGTAGACCGCGAACACCGCCAGCCCGGTCGCGAACCAGCCCGCGAAGTTGCTCGCCGGCACGCCCTCGTAGCGCCCGCCGCCCGGCCACGTCCAGTACCCCTCGCGCGCCATCCGCGGGTCGAGGAACACGTCCCAGGCCGTCAACGCGCCCGCGGCCAGCGCCACCCGGCGCCGGCGCCGCCGCGTGATCCGCCCCGCGACCACCCACGCGGGCCGCGCCATCATCGCCCACGCCGCGCCCGCCAGCAGTGGCACGCCGCGCACGCGCGGGCCGAGCTTGGAGGAGTACGAGTACGCGCCGAACGGCTTGCCGGTCGCGACCCCGACCAGCTCGGCGCCGAAGCCGACCGCGCCCGCGGCCGCCACCGCGCGCCCGTCGCCCGCGCGGCGCGCCTCCAGCGCCGAGGTGCCGAGGAAGAGCGCGACGACCGCGCGCGTCGCCGCCGGCGGCCGCGCGCTGAGCCCGTAGGCGACCTGGGCCGCGGCGAGCGCGGCCAGCTTCACACGCGCCACGCCGCCGCCGCGGCCACCCGCAGCTTGCGCCGGCGCGGCACGACCGCCCGCCCGGCGCGCTCCCCGTAGCCCTCGCGCTCGAGCTCACGCAGCAGCTCGCGGTACATCGCGCCCGCCGCCGCGACCGCGCGCCGGCCCCGGCGCAGCTCGCCGATCCCCACCATCCCGCGCGCGTACAGCGCGTCCGCGCGGGCGATCTGGTCGCGCAGCAGCGCCGCACGGCGGCCCGGCTCGAGGCCGCCGAAGCGCTCGAGCGCCTCGCGCGCCACGTAGACGCGCCCGTTCGCCAGATCCTCGTCGATGTCGCGCAGGATGTTCGTCCGCTGCATCGCCATCCCGAGCGCGGCGGCGGCCGGGCTGGCGCGGTCGAAGCGCGAGGTGCCGAGCACGGACGCCATCACCAGCCCGACGGTACCGGCGACGCGATAGCAGTAGCGGTCGACCTCGTCCTC
>Ga0182742_1002016_pt1 | contig 23841 bp, 21 predicted proteins | sample eDN5th37CBELigMG_FD_128880 | JGI IMG/M metagenome (GOLD analysis project Ga0182742, IMG submission 128880) | Enriched Miracle-Growth compost microbial communities from Emeryville, California, USA - eDNA 5th pass 37_C BE-Lig MG (version 2)... ...
AATAGTCTAGTGATGATGGCAAAGAGGTCACACCCGTTCCCATACCGAACACGGAAGTTAAGCTCTTTAGCGCCGATGGTAGTTGGGGGCTTCCCCCTGTGAGAGTAGGACGTCGCTAGGCACGAAAAAACCACTGAATATTCAGTGGTTTTTTATTTTACCGTTTTCTAATTAATTCTACGCTATTCAGCAAATCTATATCTATTCCCTCTCTTTTTTCATCTTTATGTATGATTAATTTTCATTTAAGTTACATGATGTCACTTCCATAAAAATATAGTGGTAGTAATGTGAATAATTTGAGGTGACTTAAATGTATAGAAGACGCTTACGAAGAAATGTAATTGCTCTATTTTTTATTATTATTGCAGGAAGTATAGCGCTACTTACTGATTGGTATAACACGGTGAATAAATATTATGAAATTGAAGATATGAATACATTCCAATGGCAAAAAAATATGAACGAGGAAGAGTATGCGAAACTTGAAAAAGGTATGTCGTATTTAGAGGTAGTGGAAGTTGTAAAAGGGACAGGAAAGCAGGTAGAAGAAGGAATATATATTTGGGAAGATGAAATACTGCTTACTCAAGGGTATGAAATTCATTTTAATGATGGAAAGCTTGAAAATAAGAAAATATTTAAAAAACGTGGATACTCAAACCGATAAATCCTACCAATAAGTGAAAGGCTAATTTCAAAAAGGAACTAATTAGAGAAGAGTATAGAGTGAACCAGTTCAATGAAAATCACATCTATAGAATTAGTAAGCAGTCGTAACAATGGAGAATCAAAACAAGATATAATTGTAATGTTGCTTGGTACATATTTAATAAATATTGCTTTATTTCCGCATAGCAAGGTATAGACTTTGAACATTTACCTATCTTTAGGTAAACTTATGGTAATGTAATTGTGAGAGGATAGTTAATATGATATTTGAAAAAGAAATTATGTCCTTAGAAGAAACACAAACTTTAGCGCAAGAGCTAGCCCAATTGTTGGAAGCGCAAGATATAATAACACTTGAAGGGGATTTAGGAGCTGGAAAAACAACCTTTACCCAAGCACTGGCAAAAGGGTTAGGGATTACGAGAACAGTGAATAGTCCAACCTTTACAATCATGAAGCAATATGAGGGAAGGTTACCTTTTAACCATTTAGATGTGTATCGCTTAGCGGATAGTGACGAGGATCTTGGATGGGAAGAAATCTTCTACGGTGAAGCGGTTAGTGTAGTCGAATGGGCACATTTAATAGAAAACGATTTACCGAATGAACGTTTAGCAATTGAAATATATCGAATAGATCAAGATAAAAGAAAGTTTGTATTTAAACCAATCGGTAAGAGATATGAACGATTGTGTGAGGAGTTATTTAAATGATTTGGTTAGGAATTGAAACATCAAATGCACCTCTTTCAATAGCTATTGTAAAAGATGGATTAGTATTAGAGGAAATTGTACAAAATGAAAAACTTACACATTCTGTTACAGTTATGCCTGCAATAGAAGAACTTTTTCAAAAAGCAAATTTAAAACCTACTGAGATCGATGCTATTGCGGTTTCAGAAGGACCGGGTTCCTACACAGGATTACGTATCGGTGTGACAATCGCCAAGACACTCGCATGGACGTTAAAAAAACCATTAGTAGGGGTTTCGAGCTTACAGGTGTTGGCTGCAAATATTCAAGATTTTAATGGCATTATTTGTGCGTTGTTTGATGCAAGAAGACAAAATGTATATGCAGGAGCTTATCTTGGTCAAACTTTGGAAACTGTGATAAAAGAACATCATAACTCAATTGAGGGGTTATTGGATCAGTTACAAGAGTTAAACACACCTGTTAAATTTGTTGGATTAGATATAGAAAACTTTAAAGAGAAAATAATCGCTCAATTAGGCGACTTAGCTAGTTTTGCACCAATCTCATTAGCTTTACCAAGAGGATCAAAGTTAATTGAATTAGCACAGAATCAGTCACTCCTAAGTATTGAAGAAGTACACAACTTTGTACCACAATATCACCGAATCTCAGAGGCAGAAGCAAATTGGATTAAGGATCAAAAAAAGGGGAAATAACGAATGGTATTATATCGTAAAATGACCCCAGAGGATGTAGAGGCAGTTCATGAAATCGAGGTAGCATCTTTTCCCACTCCATGGACATTAGACTCCTTTCATTATGAAATGAGAGAAAATAACTTTGCTTATTATATTGTGGCTGAAAATGAAGAAGACAAGATCATTGGATTTTGTGGAATGTGGCTCGTTATTGATTCAGCACAAATTACAAATGTGGCAGTTGTAGAGGGTGCACGGGGTCTTGGTATTGGTGAAGGATTGATGCGAGAAGCTATGTGTGTAGCCAAACAACATAATGTTGATGTAATGAGTCTAGAGGTGCGTGTATCAAACGTTGTTGCGCAAAACCTTTATAGAAAGCTTGGATTCCAAGATGGTGGAATTCGCAAAGGATATTATACAGATAACCAAGAGGATGCTCTTGTAATGTGGGTGAATATAAATGAATGATCAATATATATTAGCAATTGAGACAAGCTGTGATGAGACGGCAGCAGCTATTATCAGAAATGGTAATGAGATTGTCTCAAACGTTGTTTCTTCGCAAATTGAAAGTCAGAAACGGTTCGGTGGAGTTGTACCTGAAGTGGCTTCTAGGCACCATGTAGAACAAATCACGATTGTAATAGAAGAAACACTAGAGAAAGCGAACATGCAGCCATCTGATTTAACTGCAGTAGCTGTTACAGAAGGACCTGGGTTAGTAGGGGCTTTATTAATTGGCATTAATGCTGCAAAAGCCTTTGCGTTTGCACATAACTTACCACTAATCCCAGTGCATCATATAGCTGGACATATCTATGCGAATATTTTAGTAGAGCCAATGCAATTTCCATTATTAGCGCTTGTTGTTTCAGGTGGCCATACAGAATTAGTGCTCATGAAAGAACATGGTAGCTTCGAAGTAATTGGAGAAACTCGAGACGATGCTGCGGGGGAAGCCTATGACAAAGTAGCTCGTGTATTAAATATGCCTTATCCCGGCGGACCACATATCGATCGTTTAGCACATGAAGCGGCAGAAGGCGTAGAATTTCCACGCGCCTGGTTAGATGTAAACTCTTATGATTTTAGCTTTAGTGGATTAAAATCTGCAGTTATTAATTATAAGCATAATATGGATCAAAGAGGGGAAGTCATCGACCCAGCGAAAGTGGCAAAAGGCTTTCAAGATAGTGTTGTAGAGGTGCTAACTACAAAAACTTTACGCGCAGCAAAAGAATTTAACGTAAAGCAAGTGATAGCTGCAGGTGGTGTGTCTGCTAACAAGGGATTACGAACAAGCTTAGAGCAAGCACTTACAAAAGAAAATATACAATTTGTTGTACCTCCATTAAAGCTATGTACAGATAACGCAGCAATGATTGGTGCTGCTGCGTCCTATATGTACGACGCTGGAGTACGAGGGAACTTAGCGATGAATGGAATTCCAGGAAAAGAACTAAAAAGCTGGACATAGTAAAAAGCTGTTTCAAAGTAATTTGAAACAGCTTTTATTTTTTTAAAAAAATAACACTTTCTAATTAATGCGGAGTTTTTCTAGTTTATTGAGATTTTTAATTTTTGTATAATTTTTCTGAAAACTTATCCACAGTCTAAGGATATTTTTCTTAAATTGTCAAGGCGAACATCCGTACTTATGCACAAACTGTGGATAAGTTGGGGATAACATGGGATAAAACTATATATTGTGTTAGTTTTTGCACATTGGATTGTGGATTATTAAAATTGGAACTGTGGATAATGTGGAAAAGTGTGTTGATATGTTGATATTACTTAATTGTGGATGTGAATAAAATTGTGGAGATTTTTTATCGAAATTTGTCTATTGACCAAGATATATGTAAATTATTCGGGAATAATAAAAACACCATACGCTTATGCATATGGTATTTTATCATTTTCTATTAGGATGAAATAATATTTTCAAGTTCATCATGTAGCTCTAGCCATTGCATTTCCAGTTCATCGTGTTCGGCTTTTACGGAATCGAGCTCAGATTGATACTTCATTACTTGTTCGTGATCTTTGAAAATTTCTGGTTCACAAAGCTTTGCTTCAATAGTAGAAATTTGTTCGCTTAATAGAGCCATTTTCTCTTCAACTTCTTCAATTGTTCGGCGGATTTGGCGCTCGCGTTTTTTGGCATCCTTATCAATTTGAGAAGTGGAGGACTTTATACCAGTTGTCTCAATTACTTTTGAGGACGCTTTTTCAGCAGCTGCTTTCATTTCCGCTAATTCTTCGAGTTCTTGCTTCTTCTCAAGATAATAATCATAGTCACCTAAATATTCGAAAGTACCTGTACCGGATAATTCGACAACTTTGGTCGCTATACGGTTAATAAAATAACGGTCATGCGAAACGAATAATAATGTACCTGGATAGTCGATAAGTGCATTTTCTAAAACTTCCTTACTATCAAGGTCAAGATGGTTTGTCGGTTCATCCAATACCAGCAAATTAGCCTTTTGCATCATCAACTTGGCTAGGGCAACTCGTGCTTTTTCGCCACCAGATAAAGAACTAATTGGCTTTGTTACATCATCGCCACTAAATAAAAACTGACCTAAAACAGTTCGAATATCCTTTTCATTTAATAATGGCCATTCATCCCATAACTCTTGTAGAACAGATTTATTTCCAGTAAGTTTAGCCTGTTCTTGGTCATAATAGCCAATTTGAACATTGGCACCATATCGAATATCTCCAGATTGGACGGGTAAATCCTTCACGATGCTTTTAAGTAAAGTGGACTTTCCAACTCCATTTGGACCTACAAGGGCGATACGATCCTCTCTGAAAATACGTAAATTAATATTTTGGGATATAGTTTGTCCATTATAACCAATCATTAAATGATCTACAGACAATACATCATTTCCGCTTTGACGTTCTATCGTAAAACCAAAGTTGGCAGAACGTTCATCGCCATCGGGAGAATCCATCCATTCGGTGCGTTCTAGAACTTTTCGACGGCTTTGCGCCATTTTCGTTGTCGAAGCACGGGCGATATTCTTTTGGATAAATGCTTCAAGCTTTGCTTTTTCATCTTGTTGACGTTCGAACATCTTTAAATCACGTTCGTAATTCTTTGCTTTTTGATCTAAATAAGCACTATAGTTTCCAGCATATTTTGTCACATGGGTTCTCGATACTTCGTAGACAATGGAAACAACTTGGTCTAAGAAGTAACGGTCATGGGAAACGATTAGGATGGCGCCTTCGTACCCCTTTAAATAGCCTTCTAACCAACTTAATGTTTCGATATCTAGATGGTTCGTAGGTTCATCCAAAATTAATAAATCAGGCTTACTCAGTAAAAGCTTGGCTAATGCTAAACGAGTTCGTTGCCCACCAGAAAGTGAGGCAATCGGCTTGTCATAATCTACAGGGAAAAATTGCATTCCATGAAGAACGGACCGCGTATCAGCTTCATATTGATACCCACCAGCGTCTTTAAAATCATGTTGTAATTGGTCATACTCAGCCATGACACGAGTATAGTTTTCAGTATTCTCGTAGACAGATGGATCGGCCATTTGTTGTTCGAGTGAACGTAATTTCTTTTCTTGATTACGTAATCCATCGAAAATGGTCATCATCTCATCCCAAATGGATAAGTTAGACTCTAGCCCTGCATGTTGCTCTAAATAGCCAATTTTCACGTCTTTTGGAATAATAATTTCTCCAGAATCATACGACATTTGACCAGCAATTATTTTTAGTAATGTCGATTTTCCTGCACCGTTACGCCCTACTAAGGCAACACGATCTCTATGTTGAACCTCTAATTTTACTCCACTAAGTATTTCATCTGTTACAAAAGATTTATATAATTGATTTACTTGTAAAACAATCATTATTTACACCTCAGTTCTCTCTTTAGTGTAATGGATGAAGAAGCCTCTCGCAATGCGGATGCTTTACTTATTTCTACATGTTTAGTAAGATGAAAACGATTTTGATTATATTCATTTCAAGAAGAGTTTAGTCGAGCTCGCTCGAGTATATTGAGCCTAGAGAAGTATAGACTTATAATAATTTTAGATGTTGATACATAATCACTATTACATATGAGATGAATAGGCCAGTTTGGGAATAGATTGGGGGATATGGTGTGAAGCATGACATGAAAATTCCACAAGCAACAACAAAAAGACTTCCACTCTATTATCGTTTTTTGCAAAATTTCGCCAATGAAGGAAAGAGAAGAATTTCTTCACAGGAATTAAGTGAAGCTATGAAGATTGATTCAGCAACAATTCGTCGTGATTTTTCTTATTTTGGAGCTCTTGGCAAAAAGGGATATGGATATGATGTACTTTATTTGCTTGAGTTTTTTAGACAAACACTTGATCAAGATGAGGGAGCAAATGTTGCATTAATTGGTGTGGGGAACTTAGGAAATGCTTTTCTAAAATATAATTTCCAAAAAAATCATAATACACGAATCGTAGTAGCATTTGACTCTAAAGCGCCACATGATGGGACAGAGGTAAATGGAATACCTGTTTATCATCCAGATCGCTTAGAGGAAATGTACCATGTACACAACGCAGAAATGGCCATCCTAACTGTGTCTTCTCGTTCAGCACAAATTATGGCAGACCGCTTAGCGGCAATTGGTGCAAAAGGAATCTTAAACTTTACACCGGTCCGGTTAAATGTACCAGATTCCATGAAGATGATGAATATCGATTTATCTGTGGAACTTGAAGCGTTAATTTATTTAATAAGAAATAGTGATTAACCAAATAACCAAAGATTGTAATTATCCATTAGCAATATGCGACAATATGAGATAAAATGTACATAAATAGAGGAGGTGGCTACATGGTTGTGCATTTAAATGCAATTTCACCATTTGCCGTAGTTATTATTTGTGTAGTAGCCCTATTAATTTTTGGACCGAAAAAACTTCCTGAACTTGGTAGAGCGATGGGGACAACACTTCGTGAGTTCAAAAAGGGGACAAGCGGGTTATTAGATGACGAAGAAGAAAAGAAGAAAAATAATGCCAATGTCATCGAACAAAAAGAATTAGAAAAAGAAAACAAGTAAGTTAAGGATGTCTATTTTATGAATCCAAAAGAACTCACTGTTATTGAACATATAGAAGAACTTAGAAAACGATTATTTATTTGTGCATTTTTCTTCGTTCTTGCATTAATTGTGAGCTTTTATTTTGCAAAGCCGATTATAAAGTATATTCAGTATAGCGAACAAGCAGAGCAATTAACTTTAAACGCTTTCAATGTAGGTGATCCACTTACAGTTTATTTGGAAGTTACATTTATCGTTGCGTTGATGATTACTTCGCCAATCATTCTGTATCAGCTTTGGGCATTTATCACCCCAGGTTTACATGAAACTGAGCGAAAAGCTACGTTAAAATATATACCATATGCATTCTTATTGTTCGTAGTAGGACTTGCATTCGGTTATTATATTTTATTCCCAAATGTTATGAACTTCATGATGCAGTTATCACAGGATTTGGAGATACAACAAACAATCGGGATAAATGAATACTTCGGATTTTTATTTAAATTGGTCGTTCCATTCGGGGTCATTTTTGAGTTACCTGTTGTGATGTTGTTCTTAGCTCGTTTAGGAATCTTAAATCCGCAGCTAATGGCGAAATTCCGAAAGTATTCTTATTTTGTTTTATTTGTACTAGCGGTATTAGTAGCCCCTCCCGACATCATTTCATATATACTGATTTCTATACCATTATTTATTTTATATGAAGTCAGTATTGTGATTGCGCGGATCGGCTATAAAAAATATCAAGTGGCAGAAGAAAAAAGGATCCAAGAAGAGAAAGAACTAGCACAGAAAATTCAAGTTGAAGAATTGCTGGCAGAACAACGCAGACAAATTGAAGAAATGACAAATCAAAAATAATTTTTAAAGCCTATTTCTAAAGGATAACACATTCCTAGAAATAGGCTTTTTATATTAAATAGTTAAGTTTATTTATGTTCTACTGAGCTGCTTACTGAAATAGATGAATATTCAATTGAACAATTGTTACAAAACCATTTAACATCATATGAGCGATGATCGATGTAAGTAATCGTCGTGTTCTATAGTAAAGAAATGCGAAGATAAACCCACTAATCGTATACAAAATGATGTGTGAAAAGTCTAGATGAATCAGTGCAAAGATAATCGAGCTAATAATAGCGGCTAACACAAAACTTTGTGTTTGGACGATTGAACCAAAGACAACACGTCGGAAAACAAACTCTTCTAAAACGGGACCTAAAAAAACAGTTGCGATAATCATAATCGGAGCAACCTTTGATAATTGAATGATGCCTTCCGTATTCTCTGAACCCATATCAATTCCGAGACTATATTCAATGAGAGATCCTATAGATTGACCTAAAAAAACAAGGAAGAATCCAATCACACCCCAACCAATTGAAACGGGAATTGAAGCTTTTTCTCCTTTAAATATATCCCAGAAGTTCTTATTTTTCGAAATTAAGAATATACAAACTAAGAATGCAATTGCAAATGAGATAGTAGACCACCAAGCAGCTAATGCAATCTCCTCATTTCCATCTTGTGAAAAAAATTGCAGGAAGAATGACTTAATAGGTTGAATTCTTAATAGAAAGCCAGACAATTGGATGACGATGTAAGTTAGTAAAACATAAAAGGCAGTTTTTTGTGTTTGAACGTTTGCAGAAGTACTCAATTAAACTATTCCCTCTTTCTAAAACAATCTAAAAATTTCTTACTTAGATAATGTGTATGAATGTATAACCGTTTATATAAGTAGCTAAACTAGCATCGGCAAGTTTCAAATTTTACATATATAACGCTATGCTTCTATTGTAGATGAATACGAGAGGAAAACAAAATTTTTTATGCTTCTGGCTTGCAAATTTAAAGGTAATTCATTATTATAATAATTGTGTTAGCACTCGTAAGAAGAGAGTGCTAATAAGATTATATAAACTATAATTCGTAGGAGGTTGTTTCACTTGTTAAGACCATTAGGTGATCGTATCATTATCGAACTAGTTGAGGTGGAAGAAAAGACAGCATCAGGACTTGTACTTCCAGATTCAGCAAAAGAAAAACCATCAGAAGGTAAAGTTGTTGCTGTAGGAACTGGTCGTGTTCTAGATAACGGCACACGCGTCGAGCTTGATGTAAAAGAAGGAGACAGCATTATTTTCTCTAAATACTCAGGCACAGAAGTGAAATATGAAGGCAAAGAATTTTTAATTCTGCGCGAAAGTGATGTACTAGCTGTTATCGGCTAATTCAACTTGAATAATAATCTTGGCAATAAGAGCGCCATACATATGCTTCCGGCGCTCCTAAGCTACTTATGATTTTGAATAGAATATTAAAATTTCGAATAGAATATTAAAATTTGGAGGTATGCAAAATGGCAAAAGATATTAAATTCTCTGAAGAAGCTCGTACTTTAATGCTTCAAGGTGTAGATAAATTGGCAAATGCTGTAAAAGTAACTTTAGGACCAAAAGGACGCAATGTGGTACTAGAGAAAAAATACGGTTCTCCATTAATTACAAATGATGGTGTTACAATTGCAAAAGAAATCGAATTAGAAAATCCATATGAAAATATGGGGGCAAAATTAGTTGCTGAAGTTGCTTCTAAAACAAATGAAATTGCTGGTGACGGTACTACAACTGCAACAGTATTAGCACAAGCAATGATTCGCGAAGGTCTTAAAAACGTAACTGCAGGTGCAAACCCAGTTGGAATCCGTAAAGGGATGGACAAAGCTGTTGCTGCTGCATTAGAAGAATTACAAGCAATCTCTCGTCCAGTAGAAAACAAAGAAGCAATTGCTCAAGTTGCTGCAATTTCTGCTGCTGATGAAGAAGTAGGTGACTACATTGCAGATGCTATGGAACGTGTAGGTACTGACGGTGTTATCACAATCGAAGAGTCTAAAGGGTTCACTACTGAGTTAGATGTAGTAGAAGGTATGCAATTCGACCGTGGTTATGTATCTCACTACATGGTAACTGATACTGACAAAATGGAGGCTGTATTAGACAACCCATATATCTTAATTACAGATAAAAAGGTTTCAAACATTCAAGAAATCTTACCTCTACTTGAACAAGTTGTTCAACAAAGTCGTCCATTATTAATTATTGCAGAGGATGTAGAAGGGGAAGCTCTAACTACATTAATCTTAAATAAATTACGTGGTACTTTCAATGTAGTAGCTGTTAAAGCTCCTGGCTTCGGTGACCGTCGTAAAGCGATGTTAGAAGATATTGCTGTATTAACTGGTGGTCAAGTGATTACTTCAGAACTTGGCTTAGATCTTAAAACAGCTGATGTAACTTCATTAGGTCGTGCTGGTAAAGTTGTTGTATCTAAAGACAACACAACTATTGTTGAAGGTGTTGGTAATGCGGAAGAAATCGAAGTACGTGTTAACCAAATCCGTGCTCAAATTGCAGAAACTACTTCTGAGTTTGATAAAGAAAAATTACAAGAACGCCTTGCTAAATTAGCAGGTGGGGTAGCAGTAATCAAAGTTGGTGCTGCAACTGAAACTGAGTTAAAAGAACGTAAATTACGTATTGAAGATGCATTGAACTCAACTCGTGCTGCTGTTGAAGAAGGTATCGTATCAGGTGGTGGTACAGCTCTTCTAAACGTTTACTCTGCAGTTGAAAAAGTCCTAGATACAGTGGATGGCGACGTAGCAACTGGTGTACGTATTGTATTACGTGCTCTTGAAGAACCAGTTCGTCAAATCGCAAACAACGCTGGTCTTGAAGGTTCAATCATCGTTGACCGCTTAAAACGCGAAGAAATTGGCGTAGGTTTCAACGCGGCTAATGGAGAATGGGTAAACATGATCGAAGCAGGTGTTGTTGACCCAGCGAAAGTTACTCGTTCAGCATTACAAAACGCTGCATCTGTAGCTGCTCTATTCTTAACAACTGAAGCAGTAGTTGCAGACCTTCCAGAACCAAACGCTCCAGCAATGCCTGATATGAGCGGTATGGGCGGTATGATGTAATAAGTCTTCTGAACCCTTGATATCATGGGTATAGTAAGATGAAAGTGATTTGCTAACATAACAAATTTAGTAGAGGCTTCTCATTAGTTCCAAGAACTTTTGAGAAGCCTCTTTTACTATCATTTATTTTTCCAAAGTGACATCATACTTCATCTTTAATTTCCTTACAGGATTAACTTCGGTGATTGCTAATTACCTAGAGATATAAATTTACTTGTATTTTGTATCGTAAAATTTAACCTAGGTGAGTAATTCATACTTCCTGTGGGTAAAGAAAATGGTTGAGTTGGATTTTTCACAGGAATAAATTCGGTATGTAGATTATCGTACTTTTTAAATGTAGGATTGATTCGGATAAAATTCTCTACAGAATTCGTAACGTAATTGGTCGTAAGCGCATCTTTATTTTCGTCATTTAACACATTGTATGTTACATCATAAATTGAACCAGAATCACTATTCTTCCAAGCTATAAATTGTATGGCTCGAGGCATACCTTCAAAAATATTATTTTGGAAGGTAGGGAAGTGAGCACCACTTGCAAGAATCCCTCTGTTCGCATTATTTTTACCCGCTTCGACCTTCATGAAATAATTGTTTTCTATCGTAGAATTACTCCAGTTCAACACGCGAATAGCATCTTGTCGCATATTTTCTATCTTATTATGCTTAATGATAATGTGGTCATGATATTTCCCACCAGAATATTTATGGGTGCCGATTGCGCGGTCTAAATCGTAAAAAGTATTGTTCTCGATTGTTAAATTCACGTTAGGTGTCTTATCGAACTTGCTCCATTTTGAATTCCAGCCATTCGTTAGTCTGTCAGGTGTATCAATATTGATTGCTTCTTTAATCTTGGTTGGAGAAGGTTTTGAGTACTTAAATGTATTGTTGGAGATTACAGCATCCTTTGTTGCATCTATCTCTATGAAATGCCCTGAGTACATGTTTTGAAAATGGATATTTTTAATTTTAATATTTTGATTATGCCCCGCAATGATTGCAATGCCATCCTTTTCAAAATCTAAATCAATTGTTGCTGTTCCGGTTCCAATGATGGAAATATTTTTTTCACCTTCATGTGCCCCGTAGATTCCTTCCTCTTTTCCAAGAGAAGGGCGGATCAATTGGAATATGGACTTATCCGATTCAAGTTTAGATGTACCCGTTTCTTTTCCTTTTACAATTTTTGATCCATCCTCTAGTTGTATCGTTACGTTTGAAGGCACGTACAATACGTTAGATAATGTATAAGTTCCTTTTTCTAAAACGAGAGTTCCTCCACCTAAATTTTCAAGTTGCTCGAGATAAGAACGTATTAAATAATAATGTTTCGTATAATGATTGTAGAATGGATTATCCATATACTTTCCATTAAACGTTTCGCTATTTGGCGTAATAGTATAAGTTTGTGCTTGAGCCATAGTTGGATTTATATGAAGTAACATCCATAATATTGATGCAACAATGCTCAGTAATAACTTTTTCATCATCCTACGAGCCCCCTCTATTGTATGAATTAGTAGAAAGCAAATTAAAAAGTGTTTGCTTACTAACTTAACTACCCTAGATGAAAGGAAATAATCTTGTAGAATGGGATTACAGAATTAAAAATAAAAAGGCTATCCAATAAAGGATGGCCTCACTTTTATGCAAAATCGTATGTCTCAAATATATTAAATTTCATTCACTTCAGCAAATCCCATCGTTTTACGGAATTTCATGTTATGTTGGAAGTTGTTTAAAGCATCTGATGGGTCGATAAGGTCAAAGTTTAAGGATTGGATTGTTGCGCGATCAAACTTAACAGAAAGGATACAGAATCTTTCATTATGACCTGTTTCAGTATTTAGCTGTTCATCATAAGCATGGACAAAGACTGTATTAACTGGCAGAAGTGCAAACATATCTCGAGCAATTCTAATGGTGCAACTTGCTACATAATCCTGTTGAAGGTCGAAATACTTTGTTTTTGTTAATTTCTTGACGGATAGATTGCCTGCTTGAGTTATGGTCTTTTCATTTTTTGGGATGATGGTTTGGGAATGAACATCAAATGTTACAAATAGTGTAGAGGCATCATTGCAGCCAATTTCAAATCCACTTCCAAACTCACTTAAGTCTCCAAGAGGATCCATTTCCTTAATAACTTCCATAAAAGTATCTAAATCACCAGCAAGCACTCGTTCACTTAGACGTTTTAAATTTTGCCATTCGTTATAGGCATCTTGATCCTCTTTTCGTGCTTGAATGATTGCATTTTCAAGCATCTCTTTTTTGTTACTTTTAAATAGTTTGTCGAAGAAGCCTGGTTTATAATTCTGCAACCGAATAGAAGCTTCTTTTTCTTTTGGCCCACCTTCATTCAAATTAAATGGGGGAGAGCTTTGGTAATGATATTTCCAATCCACAGGCTCATCCGCTTCAATATGAATCGATTTTAATATTTCACAAAAGTTTTCGTATTCCTCTACTTCAAAGCGAGCCAGTTCTCTTTTCTCCTGCTTTTCCATTTGTTTTAAGCTTTGCCGATTTTGATATGCCTGTGATTTATAGCTTTTTTTTCCACCACTTGTTGAAGTGTAGGAAAGTCCCGAACCTGGAATTCCGATTGTTGATCTACGTTTACCGTTTGAGCTAATGGAATATCGTAAACCATTGCCACCGAAGCTTAAAGATGTGCTTTTTTTACCCACATTTACCCGAACACCAGGAGCGATTTTAATGCTTTTGCGAAAGTTTAAACCCATAGTCTACCTCCTAATTATTTGTCTTCCATAGGAGAATGTTTTTCCTCTTTCTTTATTTGTAAAAAGCGCCAGAGTGAAATGGCAATTTCATTTGCTTCCGCTTCATGGGAAGTTTCTTTAAATACATTATTGAAAACAGGTAAGATTGCTTCCATTACATGAATATTCCCCGACTGGGATTGTAACTCTTTTAGTAGGAAGTTTGCATATTCTACACCATTTTCTAAATCTTCTGGTGTTAACTTTTCGGTAAAGCCTTGTAATTGTTCTAGGAGCATTTCTCTAGATACTTTCGTTTCCTCAGCTTTTTCATGAAGCGCTTGGAATAAGTCAGAGGTAATTAGAATACTTTTTGTTTTTTGTAAATGCGCTAGCATTCCTTCCACATGGTTTAAAACATTGTTTACAACATCTTCAGGAGTTGCCAATTGTTTTGTAACCATTGCGATTACCCGAAAAGATTGTTGAATCATTGCCAAAGCTTGTACAGCACATTCATAGGAATACTCACGTATTTCTTCTCCATAAACATCGACGAGTCTAGAAGCGAGCCATTCAGTTTCACGAATTATTTGTTTTTCAAATACTTGTTTTAGTTCTGGGTCAGTGTTTTTCGTAATTGCTTCAAAAATTTGTATTATATTTTGTTTACGATGTACATAAGCCACTAAAGCTAATTGTTTTAGTAAGACATTTTTATCATTTCGTTTTGCATTGAAAGCTACTTCAATTCTTGCAGTAATAATTTCATCCCTAGCTTCTTCTAGGATGGCGATTAGGCACTGAACTTTCGAACTGAAGTGATTATAAAATGTTCCTTTTGATACATTGGCAGAAGAAATAATGTCAATAATAGAAGTGTCATTAAAACCTTTATCTAAAAAAAGTTTACGTGCTGCATGAATAATTAGTCGTTTTCTTTTGTTCATTTAGTCACCTTATCATCTGTAGATTTACGAATTTTATACCGTTAGTATAGTTTGTAAACACTTTCATTTCAACGTTTTAAAACATAAATATTTTTTTGTTGAAAAAAATAGACTGTCGGTATAGAATGTATTTCAAGGGATGAAATGATGAAAAAGAGAGAGAGTGTGAAAAAATCAATATGAATAATTATCAAACTCTAGAAAAGCCCCCATATTTAATGATCGCTATTTTATTTGTGGGTGCTTTTGTTGCGTTTTTGAATAATACATTATTGAATGTTGCACTACCAACGATCATGGTTGATTTAGATGTAACTTATTCAACTGTTCAATGGTTAGCAACAGGATATATGTTAGTAAGTGGGGTATTAATACCAGCCTCCGCATTTTTTATTACACGTATTAAAACTAGACCATTATTTATTTTCGCGATGACAACTTTTGCTATCGGTACATTAGTTGCTGCGATTGCTCCAAGCTTTGGAATATTGTTAACTGGTCGTATGATTCAAGCAGTTGGTTCATCTGTAATGGCGCCAATCTTGATGAACGTAATGCTTATTAGTTTCCCAGTTGAAAAACGTGGGGCTGCAATGGGTATTTTCGGATTAGTAATGATTGCTGCACCAGCAATTGGTCCAACATTATCAGGTTGGATTGTAGAGCATTATGATTGGCGAGTTCTTTTTGAAATGATCTTACCAATTGCTATTTTAAGTTTATTACTAAGTGTTTGGAAATTACAAAACGTACTTCCAAATCGTAAAGTGACTTTGGATTACTTCTCCTTAGTTCTTTCAACAATCGGTTTTGGTGGTATCCTTTATGGATTTAGTAATGCAGGGAATGATGGATGGACAGATCCAGTTGTACTTTCAACAATTATCATCGGTGTTATTGGTGTAATTCTATTTGTTGTACGTCAACTTAAAATTGATAATCCAGTATTAAGTATGGAAATATTTAAATCACCATTATTTGCTTTGTCGTCAATCATTAGTGCAGTACTTTCTATGGCGATGATGGGTGGTATGATTTTAACACCAGCATATGTACAAAATGTACGCGGTATAGAACCATTTGAATCTGGGTTAATGATGTTACCAGGTGCGATAGTAATGGCGATTATGTCACCAATTACAGGTAAAATGTTTGACAAATTTGGCCCTAAAATTTTAGCAATTATCGGGTTGTTCATAACAGCCGTTGCAACATATTACTTATCAGAACTAGATCTTCAATCAACTTATGGATATATTATTATGATTTATACATTACGTATGGTTGGTATTTCTTTAGTTATGATGCCAATTATGACGAACGGTTTAAACTCTTTACCAAGTCGATTAAATCCACATGGTACAGCGTCGAACAATACAGTTCAACAAGTTGCTGGGTCAATCGGTACAGCATTGTTAATTTCTATTATGAACAAGAGAACAACTGCTACTGCAGAAGATCTAGGTGCCCAAGCACAGGCAAATGCAACTGCTCCAATGACAGAAGAGCAAATTGCAACATTAAAAGCACAAATTACACAACAAGCATTACTTGATGGAATTCAATACTCATTCTTAATAGCAACAGGTATTACGGTTGTAGCATTGATTTTATCATTCTTCTTAAAACGTGCGAAAAGTCCAGACAAAGCTAATTCATCTGCTGCTCCACAAAAAAACAAAGCAGACGTAACTGCTAAAACATCGTTAAGTAAATAAATTGTTATATATTACACCTATCACTGTGTATCTTATATAGAAAAAAGTCATTCCAGAAATGGAATGGCTTTTTTTGTACATATACCTCAAAAGTTTTAAAGGAGTTTTGAAATGTTCTTTTAAAGAATACATTTGTAGTAGTGTCTTTTTATAAGAATAATGATTATGTAATCTTTTTTAACATGATAATTGGTGTATAATGGGGATAAGAAAAGTAGTATGGGGGTTTTGTGGATGGATGTGCTTGATCTTCTAGATGAATTAGATGAAATTAATATCTTATTCGAACCAATTTATAGCGCAGATGAACATGTCATTGCTGCTTACGAAGTAATTGGTCAATATACAAATAATGGGGAAATTATTAATATCATTGACTTTACATATGATGAAGAAATACCAATAGATATTCGTACAGAAGTAGAACTTGCTCTCGTTAAAAAGGCAATTGATTTAGCAAAAGATGAAATTTCTCAAAATCATGTCAGACTATATTTACCATGTAATCCTAATCTCTTGATGGAAGACTTTGGAGATAGTTATTTTAAGATATTAAAAGAGTCTCTAGGAGAAAAATTATTACCTTATATTTATCTAGTCATTCCTGAGCATAAATACGAGGGGGAAACTGAACAACTGCAGCATCCAATTCGCTATATTAGAACATATGGGGTAAAAGTAGCGTTAGATAATATAGGATCTGAAAGTAATCTTGATCAGATTCTTATGTTTGAACCAGCTACCTTAAAAATTAATGTAAGCCAATTAAACTATAATGCATGGGGTGCACAAAACCATGTGTTTACAACGATTCAATCTTTGGCTGTAAAAATTGGTGCAGCATTAATGTTCGATAATATACAAACAGATTATCAATTACATCATGCTTGGAAAAGTGGCGCAAGATTTTTTAAAGGGGTTTACTTACAAAAGCCTGCAAGTCACTTTATTCCTAAGGATACATTAAAAGACCGTTTCCGAAATGAATGTAAGCAATTTATAACAGCTGAAAAAAGATTACTAGAAGTAAAATATAAGGAAATGGAAAGTTTAGGTAAGAAGATTGTGACAATTGTAGATAATACAAAGCCGGATGGGAAAAATGTTGAAAAACTTCTACAACTAGCAAATCAACTTGAAGACTACGCATTCCGTTTTTATATTTGTAATGATGAAGGTTTTCAAATTTCCCCGAACATCGTACGACATAATGGGAAATGGGAGGTTGAAGAATGCGCGGTAGGGAAAAATTGGAGTTGGAGACCCTACTTCTTATTTAATATTATTAAAATACGTAACTCGGAAAAAGGAAATTTATCGGCTCTCTATAGTGATATCGAGACACGAGAACTTACTCGGACTTACTCAATGGCCTTAAATGACCACGAATACTTATTCGTAGATATTACTTACGATTACTTATATGAACATAATATTGTAAACTAAATATCACATCCTATTTGTAGTTTTAACTATAAATAGGATTTTTTTGTGATAACAAAAAGCTCCTAATAAGGATACTTAAAACAACATTTTATGCTTGGAATTTTGTTTTTTTCCAAAAGTACTGTTATTTGTGAAGTAGTAGAAACATAAAATACTAGATGTAATTACCATGAACGATAAAAGGGAGGAAATGAGATTCAAATACATGTCATTCAGCCTGGACAGTCGCTTTGGGGAATCGCACAAGCCTATAATACAACTCCGGAACGTATCGTCGAAGCAAATCAAATGGAGGATGCAGAGCATCTAGTGATTGGGCAAGCAATTGTGATTCCGATTATAGGTAGTTTTTATTGGGTACGAGAAGGAGATACGTTATATTCAATCTCCCAACGTTTTGGTTTAAATGTAAACACGTTAGCACAGATCAATGGCATTAATGTAAATACTCCATTACCTATTGGTACACGGCTATACATCCCGCCAATGCAAAAACGGAGTGCAGAAGTTAATATTTATATTGAACCTATGGGTGATACGGTTAGTGAGGCATTGTTAAATGAAGCAAGAAGCATAGGGCGCTACTTAACTTACTTAGCTCCATTTAGTTATGAGGCAAGAAGAGATGGGAGTCTTGATCCGCTTCCAATTGAGGGTATTCCGCAAGCTGCAAGGGAAGCAGGAGCATCTTTAATGATGGTAGTATCCAATTTAGAAAATGGACAATTTAGCGGTGAACTAGGAAGAGCTATATTACAAAGCTCAGCAGTTCAAGAAGTATTACTTGAGAATATTGTTGAAGAAGCCCGGAAAATCGGCAGTGTATCAGATATTCACTTTGATTTTGAGTTTCTTCCAGGAGATCAACGCGAAGCGTACAATAATTTTTTAAGAAAGGCTGTAGATTATTTACATGGAGAAGGCTTCTTAGTTTCTACTGCACTAGCCCCAAAAACAAGTGGAGAGCAAGCTGGACAATGGTACGAGGCTCATGATTATAAGGCTCATGGGGAGATTGTTGACTTTTCGGTTCTTATGACATATGAGTGGGGCTATTCTGGTGGGCCACCCATGCCAGTATCCCCGATTCCAGAGGTAGAAAAAGTTATCCAATATGCCTTAACAGTTATGCCAGCAAATAAAATTATGATGGGGCAAAATTTGTATGGCTATGATTGGACATTACCATTTGTTGAAGGGGGACAATATGCAAGAGCAGTTAGTCCGCAAAGAGCAATAGAACTTGCAAGAACCTATAATGCAGCTATTGAATATGATTATACCGCCCAAGCTCCACATTTTAACTATGTAGACAATGACGGAAAGTCACATAAAGTGTGGTTTGAGGATGCTAGATCAATCCAAGCAAAGTTTAATTTGATGAAACGATTAAATTTAAGAGGAATTAGTTATTGGAAAATAGGATTCCCATTCCCTCAAAACTGGTTATTGATTGGTGAGAATTTCAACGTAGTGAAACATTAATAGCATTTACTGTAATCATATATAATTATTAAAAATTATTTAAGGGCAGTCTTTGGCTGTCCTTTTGTTATGTATTTGAAAAAATAATTCAGAAAAATTAGATAAATAAGAGGAAAATATTTCTAATCTTTAGTAGTTTATTATAAAATATTCGATATAAAATACTAGGAGGTAAATTTTGAAAAAGTTAAATAAAATCAGTATCCCTGTTATGACTTTAGCAATGTCATTTGGAATTATGTCAGTAGGTCATGCTCAAACAATCGAACAACTTCCTTCGAAGAATCTACAGATAGAAGTAGCCGCAACAGAAAAGGTAATTTCTAAAAACGATGTTATTAAGAAATTCAAGGAGCTTTTCCCTAACAAGTTCGATTATCTAACTGTAAATGATTTTTATATGAGCACAAGTCACTATTATCCTGATAAAGAAATCATTCGATATGATTTAAGTTTTTCAAAATTAGTACAAGGTAAATATGTAAATGGAAGTGCCACTTTCTCTGGGGATAATCTCGAATTAGAGAGCTTTTATTTTGATCCAATCAGTAAAAAAGATGCGCTATTTCCAGCAAAGATAACGAAGGCAGAAGCACAAAAAGTAGCGCAAGATTTTATTAAAACATTTTCTAATGGGAAGAAATATCAGCTAGATACAAGTAATAATGATTACTACTTCTACTACTCTAATCAATTATTAACAGAGCCAATTCAATATTATTTTAGTTTTGTACCTACAGAAAACAATATAGAAATTGACAACCAACAAATGATAGTTGTGGTTCTAGGTAACGGAGAGATTGTGCAATTTTATAATTACGCAGCGGGTAAAGGAAAAGCTACATTTGAAAAAGCTGAGAACCTAGTAAAAGAAAAAGATGTGCTAAGTAAAATAAAAGAAAATATGAATCTACAATTACAATATCAAGTAAGCTATGATTTCCGTACTGATAAACGAGATGTAAATCTAGTTTATACACCGGTGACACAATTTTCTGAGATAAATGCGGTTACTGGACAATGGTATACAAACAATGGATTCACTGATACACTACCAGAAAATAAAAAGATCGAAAAACTAGTACAAGAACCATTAAAACCAAGGCAAGAGGATATTACGGTTGAAGATGCAAAAGCGATTGCCAATAAACTTTTAGCGATCGATTCTGACAAAGTAAAGTTAAGGTTCGATAGTATTGAGGAAAATGAAGACGAAAATGGAAGAGAAATTATAAGCCTCCACTATTCTTATGAATATAAAAACGGTGGATATGGGACAATGATAGAATTAGATAAACAAACGGGTGAAATTATTCAATATCATAATTTAAAAGATGAAGTATTAAGTGAACTTGGAGAAGGTACAAGCTCAGATAAAAAGTTAACAAGTAGTGAAGCGTTGTCAAAAGCAATGGATTACGTAAAAGAATGGTTACCATCTACTTTGCATAATTATATTAAACCAATTGCTGAACCATATACAGACGAAGAAAGAGGTACCTATGAATTCACATTCCCAAGAATAGTGAATGGTATTGTCGTATCAGGTAATGAAATAAGTGTAGGTATTAATTTTAATGGAGAACTAAAGAATATTTATGTAAATGCACTTGAAATTGATGAATGGCCAACAACTGATGGAATTCTATCAAAACAAGAAGCTGAGAAAATATTCAATGAATCACTTAATCTAAAGTTGCGTTATATAAAAGAAAATATTTCAGATACAAATGAGCATTATTCATTAGTATATCATCCTGTGTATAGTGAAAAATCTGCTGTGGCTATAGATGCAAAAAGTGGAGATTGGACAAGCTTGTATGGAGGAAAAGAGTATCCTATCGTATCCCATAGCACGGCAGAGGAAGAACTAAATTATCTGATTCAAAATAATATTCTAGAAGTTGAAGACAGTAATTTTAATGCTGATATTTCAGTCTCAAGAGGAGAAGCATTAAAAATCCTCATTAAATCCATTTCTTATTTCTATGAAGGAGATACACCACAACAAGAGGAAAGTCATCAAAGCTTTGAGGATATAGGACCAGATAATCCATACTATTCATTAGTAGAGAGTGCGGTTTCAATGGGGATTCTAGATACAAATTCTAGTGAATTTATCGCTAACAAAGATATAAGCCGTGAAGAACTAGCTGTATGGTATGTAAGAGCACTAGGTTTGGAACAAGCTGCAAAGCATAGTGAACTTTATAATCTATCTGCTATAAAAGATGCTAAAGATGTATCCTATAAAGGATATGTGGCTTTAGCCAATGCATTAGAAGTACTTCCAGCCGAAAAGGGCTTATTTAAACCGAAGAAATCCGTGACATATGCTGAACTAGCTATTTCTACCATTCAATTAGCACATAAAATCTATGAAAATGACACATATAGATACTAGTAAGCTAATGTTAATGTGAACAGAGCATGTAGGCAAAGTCAATAATGACTTTGTCTACATGTGCTTTTGGAAGCATTAGTAAGAATAACTTAAAGTAACGATAGACAAAAGGGTTACATAATGTATAAAATATTCTTATATGCGTATATATTCATATAAGCAATTGTTTCGAAAAAGGGGGAACTAGTTTGGAAGAGCAATCAAATGAACGTCCTTATGATTTAGATGAAGAGACATTATTTCTAGTATCACAGACATTTAAGGCATTAAGTGATCCAACACGAATTCGGATATTAAATTTACTTTTCCATAAAGAGTATTCGGTTAATGAAATTGCTGAAACACTTGAACTAAGACAATCAACAGTATCGCATCAGCTCCGATTTCTAAAAAATTTACGATTAGTAAAATACAGACGAGAAGGTACCACATTATTTTATTCCTATGACGATGAACATGTAATGAACATGCTGAAACAAACAATTGAACATTCAACACATAGTTAAAAAAGATTGAAACTCATTCTAACAAAAACCTAACCGATATTACTATATGAACATATACTAATATACGAATGAAAGGGGGAGTTTAAGTGGGACACGGACATGATCACGCTCATCACAATCATACCCATGGGGCAAACAAAAAAACTTTAACTATCGCATTTTTTATCATTTCTTTATTTATGATTGTAGAAGTGATAGGTGGGTTCTTTACGAATAGTCTTGCGTTATTATCAGATGCAGGGCATATGCTAAGTGATGCCATTTCTTTAGGAGTGGGAGTATTAGCCTTTAAATTTGGTGAGAAAACTGCAAGCTATAGTAAAACCTTTGGCTATAAACGTTTTGAAATCTTGGCCGCTGTATTTAATGGTGTGACGTTAATCGTAGTGGCATTGTTCATCATCTATGAAGCAATTAAGCGATTTGTACATCCACCAGAAATTACTTCTTCAGGTATGTTAGTAATTTCAATAATCGGATTACTAGTAAATATTCTAGTTGCATGGATCTTAATGCGCGGAGCAGATACAAAAGATAACTTAAATCTTCGCGCTGCCTTTTTACATGTTATAGGAGATATGTTAGGATCCGTTGGGGCAATCATAGCAGCGCTGCTTATTATGTTATTAGGATGGGGCTGGGCTGACCCACTCGCTAGTGTTATTGTAGCTTTAATTGTAGGGGTTAGTGGAATTCGTGTAACAAAAGATTCAATCCACGTACTAATGGAAGGTGCACCAAGCAATATACAAATTGAAGAAATCATTCACGTGTTTGAAAATGAACCAGAGATTATTACGATTCATGATTTACATGTATGGAGTATTACAAGTGGTCAAAATGCACTTTCCTGTCATGCAGTAGTGGCAGAAAATATGACGATTCAGAAATGTCAAAACGTACTCAAAAGAATTGAACATGAATTACTTCATCTCGGAATTGGTCATATAACTGTCCAAATGGAAGATTCAGAACATGCTCATGAAAATTCGATTTTATGTAAACATGATCACGAAAGTGAACATCATCACCACCACCACCATCATCATTAAAATAGAAGATAAAAAGAAGGTACTCTAATAAGAATAGAGTATCTTCTTTTTATTATACCGGCGTAACTTACTATGAATCTGGCTCATGAGTGATTTGCGAGTGAGGAAGAATTAGCTTCATGATGAAATGAAAAAAAGTATTTGAGCAGCAGTGTTGGTTCTTTTCATCAGAATCGCCTGTTCTTATATTTTTACAATCCTAACGAATGCAATGGAGATTGCTCAAATCTCTGATGTCCAAGTTGAAGGGCAATTTGTCTTTACCTCACATAATTTTGTAATACTGACTATATAAGATAGAAGCCATTTAACAAAATTCTGAATAAAAATAACAAAATTTTGAAATACTCACGTTGATAACGTTTTGAGAGGAATTAATTATGTACATAAACAAAAATTTGTCTGAAAATATTAAGGGTAGA
>Ga0182742_1002017_pt1 | contig 23821 bp, 21 predicted proteins | sample eDN5th37CBELigMG_FD_128880 | JGI IMG/M metagenome (GOLD analysis project Ga0182742, IMG submission 128880) | Enriched Miracle-Growth compost microbial communities from Emeryville, California, USA - eDNA 5th pass 37_C BE-Lig MG (version 2)... ...
ATGATAAGAGTCTGTGATAGATGAACCTACTAAAAAAAATTGTATTTAGGGGTTTTACTTAAGGTCGGTCTTTTTTAATCATATTTCTTTCTTGACATATTTCCCATTATACGCTGTGACTTTGTCATAATCGGTCATTGTACCCATGTTGTGCTTCTTTCTAATTGATACGATGGAAACACAAAAAATCTATAACACGGTACCTTTTCCTTTATCAAAATCATCATGGGAGTGGGGAGATTGAAATGAAAAAGAATCGAAAGAATTCGAGGACTGGAAAGAAAAACCAAGGGAAATTAGTATTTAGACCCATTCTATTTGTTTCCATATCTGCTGTTTTGGCCATTCTATTATTAATTAGCATTTTTATCACGGATATGTTTTTTATTAAGAATTTAACTGAAGGAGAGGCCCCATTCATTGTTTTCTTCATAAAAGATGTCATCGTTATAGGGTTTTGGGGGAGTGTGTGCTTACTCTTTGGTCTATTTATTCTATTCGGCAGCACCTATGCCATCATGACGAAAAAAGCAGCCAAACCCAAAAAACTAGTCGCCCCCGCTGCCTTCCTAGCAATCTTCTGTTTTGGTTTTTCATATTTACTTTTAGGGTTAGGTTGGGTGGATGTTGCAACAGATGTAAAAACCTATTACTCAAAAGGTCCCGTAGAACAGACCATCATTCTAGAAGACTATGAAGTGGACCGCGATTACGGGAGGTATGCAGCAGCCGACGAGTATGTTTACATAAGTACTACAGGAGAAAAATTTCGAACGAATACGGATTTCAACCTCGATTTATCCACAAACCAGGAATATAAGATACAATATTTGCCTAAGTCGAAGTATTTGATTGGGATTGAAGCAGATTAAAAGGGACAATTCTGTCCCTTCTATTCATTACAAAGATATCCCCAATATAAACTTTTATCTTGCGAACAGGTCCAAACCTAGGTATCGTAAATATTCATTCAATACTTATACATAAATTATAAAAACTCATCCCGCTCTACCTGCAAGGCATAACAGAGATTGTTTAACAGTACTTTAAAATTGGAGTAATCAATATTCAGCTCTTTCTTTAAGTCTCTAACTTGCTGCTGAACCTTAATCCAATCTTTTTTTAGCCCTTCAGGTATTCGATGTTCATTTTCACGTACAGACCTTAGAGTTTCGAGGTGACGTTCGATTAAAGTTTGATAATCCAATCTTGTGCTAGAATGAATCGAAGGATCTAGCCCTGTCCTATATTGAAACCTCTTCGGCAATCCACCAGCCCCACGTTTTATTAAGGTCCTTTTCTCACTTTGGATTTGTTGCAAACGATAGTCTTCAAGGAACTCCATATGCCTTTCCAATAGAGGCAAACCCGCTGAATAAAAACGAAGGACTTCTTCATCCTGGAATTCAGCAGGGAGTTCCGGATAATCATTTTCTTCTAATTGTGTTATTTTCCTGATTATCTCCCATTGTTCATCCTTCTCTACGGTGAAAAAAATTTCTTTTTGGTAATCATCAAGTTGTCCAAACCCTTTATTCCAAAGTTTCTTTTGCTTGTATGCCTCCGCCAAACGAATGACCTTCGAACGTTGTCTTACCGTTAAAGGAAGTTCTAAGCGATGTTGTTCCCGGAATTCACTAGGAATTGTATCGACATGAAGATACGGCTCCAGACTCCAATCGGCACCTCGGAAGTATGTTATCAGGATTTCATCCCGTTCCAAATCAACAGAGTGAAACCCGCTTTTTATATCCTTAACAACTTCGTGGGAAAGATTTGTATGGTGTTCAAAACAAGAACTACCGTACCCATAAACCTTTCCTTCTTTTTTATGTAAAACTCGGTACTGGTACCGTAATGCTCGACCGCATTCACAAACATAGTCTCTATTCCCATACCCACTGTCCATGATGTCAACAAGAATCCAGTCCTCAATTAAAGGCTCAATTTCCTCATATGGAGTATCCTCAGAGAGGACCATTCCTTTTCTTCTAGCAATCGCCTCTATCCATTTGCTTTTCTTACTTTGTTTACTATAACGCTCAATGAATGTCTTCTGTTCATCACTCAACAGCGACATCAGTTGATGGACTTCACTTTTGGATAACGGCTGGACCACACCATTTCCTCCCCTTCAACCATTATTTGCCCCAATTATAGCAAACTACTTTTTAATTGTGTTGAAAATTCGGAAATGTCTTACAAAGTCTGGTGGTGTCCGACAAGGCAGACCTTAATAAGCATGTAATGTTAGAGGCATAGCTTGGGAGGCTATAAATGAAACTATTAAAAGTGGCTAACTCCGTTGGTTCAAAGTCTATCAATACATGTTCCAAACACTCAGTTCAGACATCCTAGTATACAAAGAGGGAGGCCTTATAAAAAGTCCTCCCTCTGCCTCTGCATATTCACCTATCAATAGTATTAGTGATACTAAGAATTAAACTGAACTGTCGTGTCCATTACGATATTCCCTCTATACTTTATGACTACATGGATCCCCGCAGGTTTTAAATACTTGTTCCATTCAGTTCCTTTATTCTCATAAAGCTTATTAATTTGATTTCGAAGTTCTTCCTCAGAAATGTAATCCATATAATTATATAAATCATTAGATATATTTATTTCGTAAACTTGTCCAATTAATCTAAAGTCTCCGTTACAATAATTAGGATCTACGTTCTCACAATGCCTTAAATCACCGTTGGACCAATCCAATTGTCTACCTATATTCTCTATCATATCTTTTATATCTTGCTGAATGGTTGCACCATCAATTTTTAAGACAACCTTCGTATACTCTAAGTCCTTTTCGAGTTTATTCAATCGTTCATCGTAGTCTTGGGAATCAGGAGTTGAAGTTTCTAATTTAGTAAGGCGTTCTTCAAGATCGCTTAATTCCTCAACAGTACTAGAAAGTTCTTCAATTTGGTTATTACTTTCCGCGAGCTCACCTTCCAGCTTCTGTATTATACTCTGCTGTTGCTCGATCAAATGCCTTAATCCTTGCTCATTCCCAGCTAAGGACACATTCCCTCCAAAACTATTAAACATTACACCGCCTGTAAAAAGAGCAATAATGAGAATTGCTATTTTTTTCATATGGTTTACTCCCCTTCAATTAAATTTTTAACTATTTTTGTCTGAAAAACTCTTCTATTCTCTCTCTACTAAATTTCCACTTTTCAGGAATTTCATCAGTGTGGCCTTTAGCTATTCCATTATGCCAGATATGTCGCTCTCTAAGAACAGTGTTTCCATGTCCCCCTCGGCTTTTTTTCATTTCCTCCCCTATTTCCTTTGGAGTTGCCAAGTATACTCGAGGTGCTTCACCTTTTTCTAAGTCAACATTTTTAAATTGAACCAAACTAACTATGGTATTTTGTGTATGTTTATTCACCCAAAGATCAATGGCCTCAGAGTAAGTCCTACCTCTTTTATGACTCTGGGTTAAACCCCAGCCACCATCATTACTACCTTTTACTGAAACCTTAAGCATTCTCTCACCACATACAACCACTAAATCGTACTCTGGTTGATTGGCTCCATACTGTACAGAAACATCAAAGTCAGCCCAAGCAAAAAGAGTTGCTGTATAAGATTCGGCTGCAACACTTACCTGATGTGGATTCATTTTATATGTCCCCCTCATTAAATTCTCTTAATCATCACACGGAAGTCCATTCTATTTAACTTATAGCACCTAGCCCTAGGCTAAAAGACCCTCTCATATGGTACTGGAACTCTCTACCCTTCCTACACTGCCTTTCTCTTACACACCGGACAATAAGTTCGAGCCAATAACCTATCACTTCGTATTACCCATGCATGTCCACATCGCTTACACTCGGCGGTAACATTTTCTCAGACATAAAGCCACCAATATAAATTCCTGATGTATTATATTTTTTTCTCTGGTGTAAGTTCTCGGTAGGAGTTTTTTCGTTTCAAATGGTTAACTTCGTTTTTGATATCCTCTATATACTTCAAAGCATAATCCATACAAACCCTCCTAGGCTGAAAAGGAAACCGCTTTTATTATTTAATTGTAGCATAGGTAAATATGCTTATTGTGAATAAATTTAGGAATAAGGGCTGATAACTTTAACATGATAATAGAGAGATAGCCACTATCTATATTCTTCTCTTCTCCAAATTGATATATTAAAAAGAAACGCCAAAGCAAAAGAATTTGCCTTGGCGTTTCCTACTATTATTATTTGTCATTTCATAACCTACTGCCCACTCACCGACTCCGCCCGATACTCATCAATCATCCCTTGAATCTCCGGATCAGCCGGAACATTTGTGACATCATACAGCATCCCATCGGATTCAACCAACGTCATTTCGCCGTCAATTACTTCATACGTCAAATCTAGCCGACCTAAATAATGTTCTTGCTCGCCACCAGCTTGAGTAATCGGCACCATCCACTCTCCGTTGAATTCATACTCAGGTGTTTGGATAATCTTGTGGGTATCTGCGCCAATGACGGCTGAAACGCCTGGAACTTGAGCCAGCTTGTGGTCTTCATCATTTCCTGCATGAGAAAGGACGAGTTGGATATCCGATTTTTCACTTACCTCTGGAAGCAATCCCTTCAACGCATCCACCGGTTCGATAAAATCAAGGTCGGCAACATCATTCCACCCGCGAAGTTCAGGCTTCATCGAGGTAAGTCCAATCATGCCAATTTTCACCCCATCGAAAGTAAATCCCTTCCAAGGCTTTACGTTCTGCATGTACTTTCCTGTTTCCCTATCAATGACATTGCCAGCAAGAAGTTGAAAATTAACATTCCGGTGGTAATCCTTTAACTGTTCATAGCGACTTTCCGGCGTTCCCTCGCCAGCAGGGTACACGCGGAAGTCGTTGTTTCCAATCACCATCGCATCATAGTCCATCGCTTTTAACAGAGACGTCTCTAACTCCCCTTGACCTTCCTGGAATTCCCCACGCAAGAAAACATCGCCGCCGTCGACAAGAAGTACATTCTCCTCTTCAGCGCGCACTTCCTCAATGATCGTCGCATACTTCGCAATTGAATTGTGATGAACACTTCCATCCTCCCGCGTGAACAGATCATCCAAATGACCATGAAGATCATTCGTTTGGAGAACCGTAAGTTCAAAGGTCTCCCCTTCCTTAAGCTTGTCCGCACTCGCCGTAACAGGCGTCCCAATAAAGGCAGCCGCCATTGCTAGAGAAAAGCAGCCTGTCAATAATCCCTTTTTCATTTTCTTCATATGATTGCCTCCCATTCATTCCTAGTAAAGCTCCACTCATTTTAAAATAAGAATGTAAAGAGAGGTTTAAGATGGGGTTAAACTTGTGAAAATTCTAAAAAAACACATCAAGCTCGTAAAAAAGAACGAAAGTGTTTCCCGGCACCAACTAACTTAGTAGACTTCCTGTAAGGATTAGGTGGAATACCACCAATCCTCGACCGGTGTGGACAGCGGCATGCTGTCATAGCAAAACGGACAACTGACTGATTTGTTTTTCCGCCAAAAACACATTGTAACCTCCTTTCATCCCTGGGGTTATTCTCCCTACAGCGAATAAATTGGGGTTAACGGCGAATAAAACTGCTCTAACGGCGAATATCTAGCGCTCGAACCGTCATTTATTCGCTCTACGGTGGATATCCCTCTCACCTTATTCTCCCTACAGCGAATAAATTCGGGTTAACGGCGAATAAAACTCCTTTTTTTTGCCTGGAATGTAGTAGAATACTCATTTCCATAAAATAATTTTCCACAAATCTACTAAACAAACGTTTGAATAAAATTGTCCTGATCCTTTCAGGCATTCGCGCATTTCCTCCAAAGTAAAACAAAACCGCTGGAGCTACTGCCTATCGTTTTTGTTATTTCGTAATAAAAAATTGGTACCCATTCCTATAGGAAGTTTCCTGTTCCTTCTTAAAAATCAAGTGACTGCGCGCTCACCTATGAAACCGCTTAAAAAAATGATTGACGTCATAAGAACAAATTGATAGGATACTTAATAGTTAATTAATTTAATTTACAAACAATAACTCCAAAACAAAAAGGTCGTGATCACGAAGCTGCCACTTAAACTCTAACCCTATAAACACCTATTTTGTAAGCGATTTACTAGAGTTCAATCTTATTATTTTCATTAAATACTCAGGACACGAAGATAGGCCCTTTTCCCACTTACCCCATCCAGAGCAGAACCATTGAAGGCTGGGACAACGTGCCTGTCCCTCCGTCCCAAATTCACTCCTAGAAAGAAGGTTCATGTATGGGTTTTATTACTATTGCTTCCTTTATCTTTTTTACCGCGTTAGTTGCAATCATTTCTTATTTTAAAACACGCAAGGAAGATCTCAGTACGGCGGATGGGTATTTCCTAGGCGGCCGTAGTTTAACGGGATGGGTCATTGGTGGATCGTTGATGTTAACGAATCTATCAACCGAGCAACTTGTTGGCTTAAACGCCGAAGGCTATGAATTTAGTATTGCCAGTATGGGTTGGGAAGTTGGTTCTGCGCTTGCCCTTGTTTTGGTAGCGTTTTATTTACTCCCCCGCTACTTAAAAGGTGGAATTCGAACGATACCGGACTTCCTAGAAGACCGATTTGATGCAGGCGTAAAACTATTCGTCACAATTCTATTTCTCTTCGGTTATATCTTAAACTTGATGCCACCGATTCTCTATACTGGAGCGGTCGCCTTACGTGAAATGTTTAATGTCCAAGAAATGTTTGGTGTAAGTGACACCGGAGCGTTGTGGATCACCGTTTGGGCGATTGGAATTGTTGGTTCCATCTACGCCATTTTCGGTGGATTAAAAGCCGTTGCCGTTTCTGATACGATCAACGGAGTTGGGTTGTTAATTGGTGGAATGATTATCCCAATTCTCGGTTTAGCTTTCTTAGGAGATGGATCCCCGATTGCCGGCTTCCAAACGATTATGGAAAATACACCTGAAAAACTAAACGCAATTGGGAAAGAATCCGAACCTCTTCCCTTTTCAACGATGTTTACGGGACTACTACTAGTAAACTTATTCTATTGGGGTACGGCGCAACATATTATGCAACGGGCAATTGCTGCCAAGAACTTAAAAGAAGGTCAAAAAGGCTTATTGATTGCCGCATTTCTAAAAATGCTTGGACCTGTTATCTTGATTCTTCCTGGAATCATTGCCTTCAACTTACTTGGAGACAAATTGGACCCGATCAATGCTTATTCCGCACTGGTGAATCATGTGTTGCCACTGCCACTTGTTGGTTTCTTTGCAGCCGTGCTATTCGGTGCGATTCTATCATCGTTTAACTCTGGGTTGAACTCAACGGTTACATTATTCATGCTGAATGTGTACAAACCATATGTAAAACCGAAAATTTCGGACCGCCAGTTGATCCGCAACGGAAAGATTTTTGGTACTTTTATCGCAATCTTTGCGATGTGTATGGCACCATTGATTGATTTGATGCCACAAGGCTTCTTCCAATATTTCCAAATGGTAAACGGTTTCTACAATGTGCCGATTTTCACCATTCTGATTATTGGATACTTAACAAAACGCGTACCAGCGATTGCGGCTAAAATTGCCCTTGGGGTTTTTATTACGGCCTATGCAATTACCCAGCTTTTCTGGGACACAGGCTTGCATTACCTGCATATCCTCGGAATTCTTTTTGTGGTCTGTTCCGCTCTTATGCTCATTATTGGAAAGTTCAAGCCACGCGACACAGAATTTGTCTTGGAAGATAAAAAAGAAGTGGATTTAACACCATGGAAAATTGTTTATCCCGTTGGTTTTGCGGCTATTGCCATCATGGTGATTCTGTATGTCATCTTCTCACCAATCGGCATTGCGGCTTAATCGATCGACAAACGTTCAAAAGGGATTTGCCATTTCGGTAAGTCCCTTTTCTTTTTCAAAAGGCTGTTTTCATAAAGAGATTATTACTAGTAAAAAGCAGCAAAGATTGAGAAAAGAGCCCTCAAAGCAAGCACGACTGACAACCAATAAGTGAACATAACGAATTATGATAGAATGAATCTAGAGATTGACGAAAATGGAGGAATTTCCATGCAGCGTGGTACCTTTCAATTGATGAAATCCGTGAATAAGAAGATTATTTTAAATAAAATTCGCACCTCACAACCTATATCTAGGGCGCAAATTGCCAAAGAAACAGGCCTTACTCCTCCAACCGTAAGCAGCATTGTCAAAGAGCTGATTGATAGCGAGCTTGTCATGGAAAGCAGTCTTGGCGAGTCGAGTGGGAATGGCGGACGAAAGCCAACCATGTTGCATATTAACACCCATGCATTCCATGTCATCGGTGTCGATGTAAGTCCGGAAAAGGTCGAATGTGCGGTAACCGATTTAGCAGGAGCGATTATCAAAAGAACCTCTAGCGTCTTAAAAAACCCCATAACAAATGAACAGTTCATCAACCTTTTAAAGGAAAAGATAAATGCGATTTTACGACTTTCTAAAATCGATCAAGAGCGGATCATCGGAATTGGGATTGCAATGCATGGCGTAGTGGACATCGAGAACGGAACCTCCCTGATTGCTCCGAACTTAAATTTACGCGACATCCCAATTCGAGAGGAATTAAGCAAAGAGTTCAATTGGACGATAAAAGTCGAAAATGACGCCCGCGCGATGGCCCTCGGAGAATCTTGGTTTGGTGGCCATGACGACGTAGACAGCATGGTCGCTGTCAACATTGGCCGTGGTGTTGGTGCTGGGATTGTGATTAATAGAAAGTTGTATCATGGCGCGCAAGACATTGCAGGTGAACTTGGCCACATGACCATCGATTTGCATGGAGATGTTTGCAAGTGCGGCAATCAAGGGTGTTTCGAGACCTTTGTAAGCGGAGAAGCCATCGTAGCAAGAGCAAAGAAACAGAATCCAGGTCTAAGTGAAGTAACAGCCAAACAAATCTATGAAGAAGCCCTATCCGGGAATAAAGCCAATGTGCAACTATTAGAAGAGACCGGGAAAATCATCGGCATTGGGTTAACCAACCTAATCCACCTCGTCAACCCAAGCAAAATTGTACTGGGCGGAGGCGTAATGAAAAGCGAGCAATTCCTCATGCCCGCGATCCTCGAAACCATTCAAAATCGAGCCTTAACAGCAAAAGCCAAGCAAACCAACGTCACCGTTACTAAACTAGGTGACGATGCGACCATATTAGGTGCAGTAGCACTACTGTTGGTTGAATTGTTTTAGGGACATAGGGACAGGTCCCTTGTCCCTAGAAAATAAATGGAAGGTGCCTGGCACCTTCCATTTTTTGTGGTATAGTAAATTTAAAAATGGGGAAATAGGTATTATGACAAAAGAAAAAAAAGGGAAACAAGGGCAAGGAAAGACTTCGCCTCAAAAAAGTCTTCAAACAGCATACTGGGTGATAGGAGTATTATCGGTAATTTTAGTAATTATTTCTTCTCTCATTATTGGATACGGACAAAAATTCAGCTCAGCTTTATTTTCTGCAACCCTCGGTTTAACTGGGGTTGTAGTGGTAGTTATTCTTGCTATTCATAAAAAAGGGAAAGATTACAGTCATCCTTTATGGGTAGTTTCCTTAGGTCTTATTACAACTTTTATTGGTTTTACTTTGTCGGGTTCTGTTCAGGAAATTATGAAGGATCGTGAGGAAAAACATAAGTTGAATCAGTCTTTACTTCTTTTGCAGACAGAGCTTACTATACAGAAAAGAGGTCTTGAAGAAACTATAGGTGATTTCTATACAGTGCTTTTTGATGCCAGCGATGGAGAAAATCAAAGTAAAAGATTCTATGTAAGTAAAGAGCCAAGTGTATACAGCAAAAGTGATACAAAAAGTAAAATTTTATCCGAGTTGGACTTGGTTGGTGCTAATCAGTCTACATTTGAGTTAAATGAACAGATGCTTAGTGTAGGTACTGTTTCAGAAATATACGATGGATTAACCTTCCAATCCAACGACCCACAAGAAATGTTGGAGAGCTATCTAGAAGTAATTTCTTTGCATTATGAGGTTCGAAAACAGATAAACACTGTATCTGCCCAATTTGAATACCTAAATGGTACTAGTTGGAAGAAGATAAAACGGGATATAGAGGAAGATGAACAGTCATTTAAAGAGGAAACGATAGCAGCAATAAATAAACAGATAAAATTAGCAGCTAAAAAATACCCAAATGTGCATATAGAAATGGATCCTGAGAGATTGATTGATTGAAATAGTTAAGAGAAACCTCTTAACTTTCTAATCGAATCTTTTGAAAAGTAAAGTTTAAAAGCCACCTATGAATAGGTGGCTTTTTAATCGTGTCTAAAACGCCTTTCACCAAACCCTTCACTCGGATACACTTCATCCTTAGTCTTATAATAATGACCACGGCATAATTAATTGTCAAAATTGTACGCTCTCTGTACCCATCACGTTCGCCCTCCGCTTATTACTCGGGCATAAATTCGGGTCGAACATGAACAAGGACGTCCTTATTTCAACCATTATGAGCTGTAGTAGCCACCTTTTCCTCTACCCAAAATAAAGAGCTTTGTTTAATCCAGTTTAGATAATCGTAAAAAGCCTCTTTTATACCATATTGTGGGGTGTAGCCATCTTGCTGTAGACGCTCGATTGTTAAGGGATTGGCATCTTTCGGAACGAAGAAATCAACATTGGCTTCGTCGGGATTCTCAACGAGGCGATAACCGAAATTTGGTAGCTCTTTTTCGAGTAGTTTACACCAATCCTCCACTGCCCACGACTGACCTGGGCCAATATTATATAAATCAAAGTGCAACTGATCACTTTGCATCAAATGGACGATTGCGTTGGCAACATCCCGACTGTATACCCAATCCCGCATACCTGGTCGAGGCAACAACGCCTCCTTATTTAAGAGTGCAAGTCTAGTTGCTTGAAAAGGTCCTGAAAGTGTATGTCGAATACCAGTATAACGTTCCCAAGGGCCAAAAACGGAACCGATGCGAACGACTAATACAAGTAATTCAAACAATTCTTTATACCTAAGCACCGTTCTCTCCGCTGCATATTTCGTAATGGAATACAAAGACCTTGGCAAAGGAATGGAGTCCCTTTCAGATAACAGATCATCTCTAAAAGAAGTATCACCATATACAGCTTCTGAACTTAAGTATACAAATTTCTCAATTTTATGCTTTCGAGCTGCTTCCAATACTTCGACAGTACCCATGTAATTGACGTTCATGATATCTTTACTCGATTGCTGCTCTCTTTTAAAATCAGGCGTCATCACTGCAGCGTGAATGATGGTCTTAATCTGGTATTTTTCAATAACTGAGTCTAGTAGTTTACTATCTAATACATTGCCTTCAATATACTCGTAATTCCCTCGACGTCCCTCTAAAGAAGGAATCGCTTCATCGGGAACAGGAAGGGTTGCATAATTTACTACATCTAAATTCTCATCTAGAAGCCGTTCAATGATATTTATGCCTACAAAGCCTGATCCTCCAGTTATTAAAACAGTCACTCAAACCATCCTCTCACTCTCATTATTTTCACCCTTAAAGTTATCACTAGTAATCTTTAACAATAGATGGAGATTTAACTATAACCTTCTAGTTTTCTTTGTTCATCCAACCTTTGCTACCCCAACTAAGTTAAGAAGTGCCGTCAAATCAGCCGAAGCTCCTTCTATTAATCGGTCCGGACAGTACGTATATTTAGGTGGGGTAGAGATGAGATACCCATCCATTTTGGCTTCAGATAAAGCATTCATAATCCCCGGCCATTCTGCATCTCCGCTAAGAGGAGCAACGAAATCACCAGATGCATAACGGTAATCCTTTACATGCATAGCTACGATTTGATCACCAATTGCGTTGATAAAATGCTCTGGATGACCTGTTACCATGGCATTTCCCGAATCAAAATAGGCTTTAATAGCTGGATGATTGATTTCATTAAGAAAACGCGCATATTCCATTGGACTTGGCAGAAATTTATTACAAACATTTTCGACTGCAATAATAACACCAGCTGCAGCTGCTTCGGAGGCAAGAAGAGTTAATGATTCTTGTGCCCTTTCATAGGCTTGTTCATAAGGTGTATCTCTACTAACCGTTCCAGGCACAACTTGAATGACTTTGGCCCCAATCTCAGTAGCGATCTCGATCATATGCAACGCTATATCTTCTCCACGTTTTCGTAGATCTCTATTTTCTGATGTTAGTGCGTAATGATTGTGCAAGCCGGTTGATAGTGTGGGCAATTCTAAACCGAACCCTTCAGCCGTTTCAGCGATTGCACTTACTTCCGAAAGCGGTTGATTTAATTGTAGATACCCCTCCCCTTCATGTAAATTCAATTCCACGCCCTCATATCCTGAAATAGCCGCCTTTTCTAAAAATCGTTCGATCGACCAACAATCGAGAAAAGGTACGTCATGGATCCCTTTTTTCATTAAAGTACACACCACCTTATTGAATTCAAATGCGTTTTTTTTGCTGATTTTGGATAATAATCGATTTCTCCGCGGTATATTCAAGATGCTCATACATGGCATGATAAGCTGCATCCGGATCCTGATCACGAATCGCATGAAAAATCTTAATATGGTAGTTGGCTGATATTTCATTCTCTCCTGGCTCAGTAAAGAGAATGTTTCTTGTTTTTCGAATCCCATGTTTCATCAATTCTTGAACAATCGTGATAAAACTATTAAGGGTTGGATTTTTAGCCGCCTTTAACACACTCGCATGGAAGTGAATATCCGCCTGGATTACCTTTTCTAAATCAGTCGTTTCCTTGATTTCATAGGCATATTTTTCAATGTCCTGCAAATCCTCTTCTGTTCTCCTTTGGGCAGCAAGCCTTGCGATTCCGGATTCCAATAATGTTCTTGTTTCAAAAAGATTCCTGTGACTATCAGTATCTTCCTGTAGGAACATCAACAAAGGGGCAATAATCCCATTCATGGTTGGCTTTTTAAGAAAGGTGCCTTCCCCCGTTTTAACATACACCACATCGAGGGCTTCTAATATCCGCAATGCTTCACGAACCGAAGTCCTGCTAACATTTAGTTCTTCAGCTAGTTTACGCTCGGGTAAAATCATTTCCCCAGGTTTTAATTTTCCTTCCGCTATTAACAAATGCAATTGCTCAATGACAAGTTCATAGTTTCGTTTACCCTTTTCAACCGGTTTATACAATTTACTCCCCCTATAATTGCTAGATTCCCTGTCTGTTCCGACCCTGTCTATTTTTTCTCTCTTTTAATTCCCCAATAACAATTAACACCGGCAATACAAACACAAAAAGCAAACAACCGCCAACCGCGTACGCTAAAAACAAATATAAAAACTCAACTGGAATCAAAAACGAGCTCCCCGCTGACGCTTTAGCCAAGAAAAAAATTACTATATAAACAATGACAGATAGAATGGAGCCAATCACGATTCTAGGCAACTCCATCACCCTCCTCGGATACATTTCGCTCGACTGGACTGATAAGATCCGTCTCCTTAGTAGTCAGGATGTAACTACCAAAAATTAAGATAAGGACGGAGGTAACAATCCCTGCAAAGTTCGTATAAATTGATTGATTGAAACCAAAGTAAAGAACGATAACTGAAACGATTCCTAAGACCATCGCCCAAAATGCCGCGGTAGGATGAGTCCTTTTCCAATATAGCCCCAGAACAATGGTAAAAATAAACGGGATATTCACAGTTCCATTTAACACCAGTAAGGCTAGTACTCCATCGCCAAAGTTCAATGCCCCTATTATTCCAATTACACCTAATGAGACCTGCGTAGTTGCACTTAATACAGAGGCTTTCCTTGGAGTCATCTCTTTTTTACTATGCTTTTGGTAAACATCAAAAATGACGATGGAGGCCAAATTATTGATTGCTCCGTCTGCAGTAGAAAAAACAAGTGCAAGAGCTCCTAGAAAAAAGAGAACCGCTGCCCACTCTGGGAATAAATTTGCAACCAATGTCATCGCAGCATCCTGACCAGCAATTTCAGGATATAAGATAAAGGCAACCATCCCCATTATGGCAGTACCAACCGCAAAAGGAGCCCATGTAAGCGGGAATAGTCGAAACGCACGGGTAACCTCTTTATCATTTTTACCAGAAAAGGCAATTTGATAGAGAATGGGAGAACCAAAGACAAAGCCAACACTAGCAATACAAAAGCTAAGCATTTCAGTTGGTCCCCACGCAACAGCATTTAACATTTCTCCACTATTGGCAGACACTTGATGAATCAGTTCAGGCAATGAAAGTGCATTTACAGACAAGATAATGGCAACTGCAACTGCCCCTCCAGCCAAGGCAAGCTGAAAAATGCGGCCATAGATTAAAGCATCGAAACCACTCAAAGCCGTATAAATGACCATAACTCCGCCGCCGATCATAATCGCCGTTGATAAATCAATACCGAGCAATGCCTTAAGAACAATTCCCGTTGCCAACACAATGGATATGATAAACAATATATTAGAAATAAATAGGATTGCGAGCGCAGCCAATCTTGACTTCTCATCATACCTCTTCCCGATGATTTCAATAAATGTAAGACCCTTGGGATGCAGTTCCCTAATCCTTTTTGGGATATTTAATGGCCACGAAAATAAAAACAATGGAATGACAATCCCCATACCGTACCAGATAACTCCTGATATCCCGTTGCCAAACCCCGATTCTGCAGCTGCGATTAAGGTATAATTGGAGCCCCAAACGGCAACTAAGGATGCCAATAACGGACCCGTTGTATAGGAGCGATCTCCAATAAATTGTTCCTCAAGCGTGGTTTGCCCTGACTTCTGCTTTTTAATAAAGTTATATAACCCCCAGCCAATCAATAACAGAAAGTATACGGTCACCAAAATCGCTGTTGTACTCAAATTTTATTCCCCCTAAATGGTTTACCCCTTTTTATTACAGGCACCTTGTGAAAGGTAAGATGTTTCACACTATAATTCACTTTCACATTACGAATGCGATTTCTTTTAATGTTCTTTCACTATTTCCTTAGATTGCTCGTTCTTTAGGGAATGGGAAATCCGATCTTGATTTTGAAGCCTGCAACGATACAGATATTTCCCTCGACCCGAACCACCAATAAATTGGCCATCCTTAACAATGACTTCTCCCCGTGATAGAACATTTGTAATGACTCCGTGTACCTTCATTCCTTCATAAGCATTGTAATCCACGCTTTGGAATTGGTTTTCCGCAGTAATAACCCTAGAACCATTTGGATTAAGGATGACCAAATCAGCATCCTTCCCAATAGCTATATCCCCTTTTTTAGCAAGCCCAAATAACTTAGCAGGATTGGTACTGATGATCTCTACAAATTTGTTTAATGAAATTCGACCTTCATGAACACCAAAGTGATACATGATCGAGAAAATATCCTCCAAACCAGGTAAGCCGTTTGGTATTTTCGAAAAATTGTCCTTTCCCATTGTTTTTTGACCATCAAATCGGAATGGACAATGATCCGAGCCCGCAACGGAAATCATACCTGTTTGGATCCCTTTCCATAAAACCTCTTGATTCCATTTTTCTCTAAGTGGCGGTGAACAAACATACTTGCCACCTTCGAAGTTAGGTTGGTCTAAATAGCTAATATCAAGAACTAAGTACTGTGGGCACGTTTCAGCATAAGCTTGCACACCACGCTTTTTTGCCTCCATTACCTTCTCTAAAGCCTCGGAGCAGCTAACATGAACAATGTATATAGGGGCATTTGCCGCTTCCGCAATGGCCAAGGCTCTTCCAGTAGCCTCTGCCTCCATGATCGTTGGTCGAGTATAGCCATGGTGAATCGGTTCTGTTTTTCCTTCAGCTAATGCCTGGGCAATCATTTCGTCAATAATGTCCCCATTTTCAGCATGGACATTGGTGATGATTCCCAACTCCCCAGCCTTTTTCATGATTTTATACATTTCCAGATCATTGACCATCATTTCACCTTTATAGGCCATGAAAAGCTTGATGGAAGCAACACCAAAAGTTTCTGCTAAGATTGGCAGCTCTTCTAGTACTCGATCGCTGTAATCGTTGATAATAGCATGGAGGCCATAATCAATGACTGACTTATTCCCTTTTTCAATCCATTCTTCTTGTGTAGTAATGAGGGAGGCACCTTTTTCTGGTTTCGTAAAATTTATAATGCTTGTAATACCACCAACTGCCGCTGCTCTTGTTCCACTATAAAAATCATCTGCCGTTTCTGTATTCATGAGTGGCCATTCTAGATGTGTATGTACATCAATGCCACCTGGAAAAACATAATGTCCTTCAGCATCAATCACTTGATCTGCTGAGACTCCGGTAATTTCGCTCGATATTGATCTAATCGACTCATCTTCAATCAAAATATCTGCTTTAAAGGTACTCCCTGAAGTGACAACCGTTCCGTTTTTAATGATTGTGATCATTTAATCCCCTCTTCCAGTGCGGTATAGTGGTCTAACCACTACAATTATTATGAATATTCTGTTATTTTAATGCGCACTTTTAGCAATACAAGGTTATTTTTTTTATATTCATGAGAAATGTTCCGGCGGTTTAGGTGCATTAGTCAATGACTTTGAATGTTTAACTTTCCTATTAAGTAAGAAAAACTAGTGTGTGAAGGATCCGTTCCTCGACATAAGTCGAGCAAATTGTAATTTTTTGTTAAGAATTTATAAAAAAGAACAAGAAAAAAAGCGTATTTTGTCATGCTCCATTTGTATGGAAAATGAAAATATTTATAGAATGAGAGTTTAAATGGACTCGGTTCCGTCCTTATGACCTACTCCAATCTCCCTGCACCCATCTGTAACTCCCACCCAACCCTTTACAAATATTTACACCCCCTTAAAAATCGCCCTCTATAATTTGTACCGAATAGAGATTTTCAAGGAGGGAAAAAAATGACGAATGATCGAACACCTTTAGAGGAAATGATGAAGAAATTGAATGAAGGAACGTTAAGCAAGAATATGGACCGCCGCGGCTTTCTTGAAACGACCGGTAAGATTGCGGGGCTTTCACTTGGGCTAACAATCGCTCAGTCGTTAGGTGGATTTTCCGTAGACGCTGCGCCTAGTTTCAGCAATTATCCATTTACTTTAGGGGTAGCCTCCGGCGATCCGCTATCAGACAGCGTTGTCTTGTGGACAAGGTTGGCTCCGGATCCGCTCAATGGTGGTGGGATGCCGGCGAATGTCGTACCTGTGCAATGGGAGTTGGCAACGGATGAAAACTTCCGAAATGTGATCAAGCGCGGGACCGAAAAGGCCTCTCCAGCTCTGGCTCATTCCGTTCACGTTGAAGTGACCGGCTTGAAGCCGAAAACCGTTTATTATTATCGTTTTAAAAGTGGAGGCGAACTCAGCCCGGTTGGGAAAACCAAAACCCTTCCAGCCAAAGGCGATTCTGTCTCAAGCCTGACCTTTGCGTTCGCCTCTTGTCAGCAGTTTGAACATGGCTATTTTACAGCCTATAAGCATATGGCCAATGAAGACCTAGACCTTGTTTTCCATCTGGGCGATTATATTTATGAATATGGGGCAAATGAATATGTCGCATCTGGTGGCAATGTCCGCACCCATCAGGGCGAGGAAATTATAACAATTGAAGATTACCGCAACCGTTATGCACAATATCGCTCGGATGCCGACTTGAGAGCAGCCCATGCGGCGTTCCCATGGATCGTGACTTGGGACGACCATGAAGTCGAAAACAACTATGCCAATATCATTCCTGAAAAAGGCCAGTCTGTGGAGGAATTCATCAAACGCCGGGCCGCTGCCTACCAGGCTTACTACGAGCATATGCCGCTTCGCAAGTCCTCCCTTCCACATGAAGGTGGCATGCAATTGTATCGGGATTTCAGCTATGGGGATTTAGCTTCTTTCTATGTGCTGGATACGCGTCAATACCGCGACGATCAAGCCAATGGCGATGGCAGCAAGCCTCATTCCTCGGAATCATTGGATTCGAACCGGACTCTCCTTGGCACGGATCAAGAACAATGGCTGCTCAACCATCTTGGCGGTTCGTCTGCCCAGTGGAATGTACTCGCGCAGCAAGTGTTCTTTGCACAGCGAAACTTTGGGACAACCGATGCGCCACGATTTAGCATGGATTCTTGGGATGGCTACCCTGCCGCTCGCGAACGCATCACCAATTTCGTCACAGAGAAAAACATGAACAACCTGGTGGTGCTGACCGGGGACGTTCATGCAAGCTGGGCTTCTAATCTTATGACCGATTATAACAACCCAGATGCGCCGATCTTTGGAGCGGAATTTGTTGGCACCTCGATTTCTTCTGGTGGAGACGGGTCCGACTGGCGCGCCGATACACAGAAGACGTTAGATCAAAACCCAAATATCAAGTTCTTTAACAATTTCCGCGGCTATGTTCGCTGCCGAGTCACGCCACAACAATGGCGCGCTGACTACCGTGTGCTTCCTTACGTTAAACAGCCCGGAGCGGATATTTCCACTCGAGCTTCCTTTATATATGAAAAGAACCAAGATGGAATCAAGGAAATCGCCACTTCCACAGTGCCAATGGGCATCCAAATGTCCAGTGAAGTGGAAGAAGACCGTCATCGCGCTCACCAGCGTGCACATGAAAAACAAATGGAGAAAAAGCGTGGTAAGGTGAACAATTAAAACTTAAGCACACTCTTATCCTTAACCTTAGTAGATAAGAAAAGTCCAACCCTATTAAGCAAGGAGAAGCGTCTTGACTAGGGGCAACAGGCATAAGTTAGAAGGAACAGTGCCTATTGCCCCGTTTTCTCTTGTTTCACAACAAAGGTTCCACAACTGATGACAGTGTTTCGGAACCCCACTTAAATAAATTAGTCTCCCACAATAAAAAAGAACCGTTCGATTGATCCATGGCTTCCCATGAAATTAATTGAACGGTTCTCCTGAGTATCTTTATAATGATTTCATATTTAGTCGAATCATCACATAATGAAATCGTACGGTTACATAACAGAAATTCCCTCTCTTTGGAAGGCCCTTTTCTAAAACTTCGTTTCTTTTTCAGATAGCAACAATTCTATTAAGCTAGATTTAAATTGAAAACAGCCATTTCATTTCGTCAAAATCTCCCTATGCTAAGAAGACCTTGTTGTCCTATTTTTAATGAATCCATTCAACAGGGTACGTTGAAGATTGGCTGTTTCCATTCCCATATTTATAATAGACCTTCTTTTTCTAAATTCTTTTTCGTTTCCTCTACACGGTCTTCGATTTCTTTTAACGCTTCTTCATAATCCTCTTTTCCTGCAATCTTTTTAATCATTTCTTTGTTTTCATTTGAAATTAGGAAATCGCGGATAACAATGATTTTCTCGCCATTTATGATGTTTCCGTTGTCATCAAATGAAATACTCACATTAAAATCAGTTCCGTTTGTGAAACCAGGATTAAGCTTTAATGGAACAAAGGAGGAACCGGAGCCGGAACCATTGCCATGTTCAATATAGATGATATAGTATTTGTTTTCTTTCGGGCTTGGTGGGTTTGTGGCTTGTTCAGAGTCTTTTTCCATCTCTGTGTGCGGTCTTGTATGGCTACTATTGTTATTTTGTTGAGTGTCACCCGCTGCACTCCTATCATTTGTTCCTTCTGTTCCATTTATAAAGAAAGAATAAAGGTAAATACCTAACGATGAAACCAGAATAATCGTTAATACACTCGCCCATATTTTTCTATTAGACATCTAGTAAACCTCCTTCCTCATATTCCTATTTATCTATAAGGATTTGCTTCGTCGTACGATATTCTTTTAAACTCAAAATCAAACTAACCAAAAATAGATCAAAGATGGCAAGCCCAATCGTTATTTTAATGAGTAATAATGTGTCACTAGCAATGAAAAAACAAATCATAAAGACAAAGTTCCAAAACACTAATAATACAAGGTAAACGAAACTATGCTTTTCAAAAAAGCTATAACCAAATATCCATTGTAATGCGAGGACCTGCTTGTTTATTTCTAAATAATACATGGAAGAAAAAAACAGTAAGAGAATACCCAACAGTAAAAATAGTGCACAATAGGCAGTACTTAATTGAAGTACTTCTTTGTCATTCGCTAGTTTTAATTCAACACTTGAATAGGCTACGGATATAGGTTGCCAAATTTCCTCCAAACCATATTTTGTTAATGTATCTTGAGTCATGGCGAAAGGATGTTCATTTCCGCTGTTCTTGGTATAGTATCCATATCCCATCGAAATATGGTTAGCTAGGATGAGTGGATCAAATTCATGATTGACGATCACAGCAATGGGATCCAGAATTTCATAGTGTTTATCCTCGGCCATATTTGTCGAAAAAGTAAAGTAGGATTGCTCATTCTGAACATAAAGAATATCAACAAGTACAGACTCCTCTTCTTTCAGATGATAGATCCCCTTGTAATCGTTTATGATGGATGCTTTAATCTCACTTTCATGCTCCTTAAATTTTATTGGCACAAGAACCGTTATGACATTTTTCTCTACATGGTCCGAAAAGACGACCTGTTTATTGTTCGTATCGAAAATAGGATTTATAGATAGATAATTTTTATTAATTTCTACCTTCATGCCATCCATTCCCCAAGGATTAGGGTTTAGTGGCAAATCTGAAGATCCATTTAAGTAATACGCCGATGGTGAAATAAAGAAGGCCCCCTGCGACTCAAGTTCTTTATAAAACTGTTGAAATTGTTCTCTCTGTTTTTCTTCTTCTAGAAAACGAAACAATCCTGGGTCATTATTCGCTATTACTCCTAAATAGGAATAGTCTTTCAACAGGGACCATTTTTCTTGTGTGTCTACCGTGTTTTTTAACCCAAATAAAGTGCTTAGTGCTTGCTGTAATCCGAGAACAAGAAAAATAGAGATGATAAACCGAACAGCTATATTTAGAAGAAACAATAACTTAATCGGTTTTTTATTTTTAATCATTTGAGAGATATGGATGCTTTTCGTTCCGATCCAAGTAGCAATAAAAATGACGGTGATGATAATAATGAAAGGAATCATGTTTTTTAACCAGAATACCAAAAAAAGAGATAATTCTTGGAATTGATTATAAAAATACAAATAGAATAATAACCCTAAGAACCCGATCGTTAAAGAAAGAAGGAAAATTTTCATATACTTCCTTAATAGATAGGATCCGATTTGCCAAAAGTTATGGCCAAACATCATTCTTACTGCTATGTCTTTATAGTTGATCGTTACATCGTATAACAGTGCAAGCAAGATTAATAAATATAAAATGACAGATGCTTTATTCAACATATCTTGGTAGGGGTAATGAGTCATTAAGCTATGGCCTTGCTCTCTTGAAACGTCAACAGTAAATCCATAATCGGCCAATTTATTCTTTAACTCGTCTGCATTTTTCTTCCCACTTACCGTGTAAGTTCCTTTGATATCCCTTGTTTTTTCAGCTGCACTCATTGGTCGTATTTCTATTGGATCAAAGCTACGGAAGATTTCTAGTTGTCCTACCTGGTCCATATGATTCGTCTGAACGGTGGAGAGAAACTCTTCCGAACCACTGTTTACATCCAGAAACCTGCCCGACTTTAATTTCAGCTTTTCAAAGTACTGCTCCGGATCAAATAATACGACATAATAAACGACTTTATCTTTATTTCTCTCATCTCTTTCATACGATATTCGTTGTAAATTCACTTCTGCTTCTAACGCTGCAGCCTTTAATAATTGGAAGTTTTCCGATTTGTTTTTTTGATGTGCCCCTGATTCTACATTGATCTGCCACTCTTCTTGCTGATCTACATTGTTAAAGGATTGAAACTGAAGGTATTCAAATTGTTTGATAGATAAAAAACTGACTATGATAATGGAGGTAACAAAAAGGAGAAAAATTAATTTTTTCATATCCTTCACCTCATAAGTGTATGGTTCTTGAGAAAAATTTTGTTAAATCTTTGTCATGTGTAACCATGATAATCGTTTTTCCTTGCTTATGTAATTTCTGAAATAACGATACAATAATGTCTCGGTTCTCAATGTCCAATGATCCAGTTGGTTCATCTGCTAGAATCAATGATGGATCTTTAAGTAGCAGCCTTGCAATCGCTATACGTTGTTGTTCTCCCCCACTTAAGGTATGAACTTTTTGATCGCTATACCCTTCAAGCCCCACTTCTTTTAGTACGAAAGAAATAGCATTCATCTTCTCGGTTTTCTTCATTTTTTTATGTTTAAGAGCGATCTCTAAATTTTCATTGACCGTGGCATTATCGATTAGAGCATAGTTCTGAAAGACAAACCCTAATTCATTCCGTAATAATAGCCTTTTCGTTTTTTTATTCGTAAGCTCTTTCCCCATTATTTTAATCGTCCCTGAATCTGGCTCCTCTAACGTACCGATTATATTTAAAAGCGTGGTCTTTCCTTTCCCGCTTTTGCCAACGATTCCAATGAACTCTCCAGGCTTTACTTCTAAATGAAAGTCTTTAAAGATCTCTCTTTGATTAAACGTTTTATTCATATTAATAATTTCAATCATCTATTTCCCACCTTAAATAGTAAAAGGAGATTTATTAAAAGAATAAATCCCCTTTTAAAAGCTATCAGAACGAAATATGCTTGTTATAAGTCGCAGCATATGGTCCGTTATAATCTAGGTTTAACTTAGACCAATATCCAGCATTTGCAATTGGACCAAAGTAAGTAACACCGTTCTTTGTAATACTTCCATAATGTTTATAAGAAGAATGCCAGTAATAATTATACCATTGCATGGTTGATTTATTGTACCCATAATCCCATGACTCTGCTGCTTTTGCTGTAATTGGTACAAGAGAACCAAGGGCTAAAAGTCCTAATAACGCAAATGTTAGTGCTTTTCTTTTCATGTTCTCACCTCCCTTCAAGTAAAATGGTAAAATGACCCTATCTATTTTCAAATAAGATTTGGTTGTGAATGGATGCTTGAATGATTGTTTTATCATAAGTTCGTCAGAGATACCTGTTGATTACAAGCTTTCCGATAACAACTATGTAGATTTAATCGAACTGTAATTTCTTGACCTATAATAATTCTTCAAATAGGATCATGTCTTCAAACTGCGTGTCTTGGCGCCTGGATTAGAACCAAGGGTCAAGGTTTTGCAGAAATTAGCCTTGCCGCTTGGCTACACCACCAGTTTTAACAACCTTGTTTGGTTAAATCTGGGTGATCAGAGCTTATACTCAAAATATAGCACACTCTTATTTTGTATATATTTGGGATTTAAAGCCTTTTTTCCCTGCTATTTTAAGGAAGATGAACAATTCTCGTTGTTTCCACACTGAACGATTCATTTAGGAATTTTTTCATTACTTTGAGAAAGATTGTGATATGCTGATTCAAGCAAATTTAATGAGCCAGCCCAACAAAATCGTTGGTATCAACATGGTAAATGACTTTTGGAGTATGGCCGCTGCCATGATCGGATAGAAGTTCGTTATGTTTAACTTATTACGTAAAATACAAAAGCCCTGTATCCGTTAGGATGACAAGGCTATCTTTCATGACGAATTTTCACTTTTCTTCTCTGAAGAAAGGCACAATCCGTGCTAACTTGGAAAAACTGTTTACTCATAAGGATGTAGATCGAGTTTGTTCGATTTCGGTTGATAAGACTGTCCTATCTTTGTTATGAAGGTCGTGGTAAGATGAGCGACCAAGAGTGATGAAAAAGTGAATCCCTATGGTCGCCGCTTTTTATTTTAATCTTATGTAGCCCTCACTGCTACCTTATTTAAACTCTTTTGTTACTATAATAATAGTAG
>Ga0182742_1002019_pt1 | contig 23808 bp, 26 predicted proteins | sample eDN5th37CBELigMG_FD_128880 | JGI IMG/M metagenome (GOLD analysis project Ga0182742, IMG submission 128880) | Enriched Miracle-Growth compost microbial communities from Emeryville, California, USA - eDNA 5th pass 37_C BE-Lig MG (version 2)... ...
ATGCGTCCGCATGACGAAATTTCTCCTCTTGGCGTCAGGGCTAGGCGCAAACCGCAGCGATACCCGTAGGTATCGCGAGGATTTGCAACGACGCCCTGGCGTCAAGGGGGGAATTTCGTGCGGGCGTATCTACGGGACAGCACACTAGTTGTTGCGGCGCGGATAGCCCTGCGCCTTGATGCGCACCCAGACCTCGCGTTTTTCTTCCTCGGTCATGAAGACCCAGTTGGCGACTTCCATGGCCGTGCGGCCGCAGCCGCGGCAGATTTCGTCGAACAGCGTGGAGCACACCGCCACGCAGGGCGAATCGGTGGCTTTGAAGGCGCGTTGCGCGTCTTCGGCGGCGGGCAGCTCGGAGAGGTCGACGGTGTAGCGATTCATGGGCCGAAGGTTAACATCCACAGTGCGTCCCTTTTTGGATGGCCCTACTCCGCGTCCAGGCTTGCCCCCGTGGGCTAAGGGGCCGGATCGCCGTCCCATCCGAAGAACGCCCGCACCTGCGCCATCAGCGCCTCGGGGCACTCCTCCGCCAGGTAGTGCGCCCCCGGCAGCGGGCCGCCCGACACGTCGTCGGCCACCGCGCGCCACAGGCCCAGCACGTCGAAATTCCTGCCCACCGCGCCGCGCTCGCCCCACAGCACCCGCAGCGGCTGGGTCAGGCGCTCGCCGGCCTTGCGGCCGGCGCGGTCATGCTCCAGGTCCAGGGTGGCCGAGGCCCGGTAGTCCTCGCAGATGCCGGTGGCCCAGCCCGGCAGCCGCGCGGCGCGCTCGTACTCGGCCATCGCCTCCTTGGAGAAATGCGCCAGCCCGCCGGGCCGCCCGCCCATGACCGAACGCAGGTAGAAAACGGGGTCGCGCTCGATCATGGTTTCCGGCAGCGGCGCCGGCTGGATCAGCCAGAACCAGTGGAAATAGGCCTGGGCGAAAGCGCGCGTCGTGCCTTCGTACATGTCCAGGGTCGGCGCGATGTCCAGCAGCATCATGCGCTGGACCGCCGCGGCATGGTCCAGCGCCAGTCGGTGCGCCACGCGCGCGCCGCGATCGTGCGCCAGCACCTCGAAGCGCGCATGGCCCAGCGCCTGCATCAGCCCCGCCATGTCGGCCGCCATTGCGCGCTTGGAATGCGCGGCGTGGCCGGCGCTGGCGGGCGGCTTGTCGCTGTCGCCATAGCCGCGCAGGTCCGCCGCCACGCAGGTGCGGTGCCGCGTCAGCTCGGGCCACACGCGGTGCCAGATGGCATGGGTCTGCGGATGGCCGTGAAGCAGCAGCAGCGGCGGCCCCGAGCCGTCGATGCGCGCGGCGATGCGCACGCCGTCGACGGCGATGCGGCGGATGGGTAGGTCGAAGAAATCGGTCATGGGTCTGCCTCAGTCTGCGCGGCCGGCGTCCAGGCGGTCGCGCACCCGGCGCGCCACGTCTTTCATCCATGGATGGCGCGCCCAATGTCCGGCCTCGAAACGCTGCACTTCGTCCAGCCGCTGCAGCGACGCGCCCACCATGTCCAGGCCCTGAGCGTACATCCGGCGATGGCGTTCGGGCAGCGTGAAACCGGCGGTCCAGCCGTCGGCGGCGCTGACACGGCCGGCCGCCACGTCGATGCTCACGCGGTTGGCGGCCGTATCGGATACCCGGGCAAGCAGCGCATCGACCTCGGCTGGCGCCAGGCTGACCAGCAGCAAGCCGTTGTTGACCGCGTTGAAGTAGAAAATTTCGCCGAAGCTGGGCGCAATCACCGCGCGGATGCCGAACTGCTGCAGGCCCCACACGGCATGCTCGCGGCTGGAGCCGCAGCCGAAGTTCGGCCCCGCCACCAGAATGCGCGCGCCGGCGTAGGCCGGCTGGTTCAGCACGAAACCGGGCCGCGGCGCGCCGTCGGCGTCGAAGCGCAGGTCATACAGCAGCCCCCGCTCCAGGCCCGACTTGTCGATGATGCGCAGGAACTGCTTGGGCATGATCTGGTCGGTGTCCAGATTGGAAAAAGGCAGGGGCGCGGCCACGCCTTCGATCATCGGGTTCATTCATTTCTCCCATTCGCGCACGTCGACGATGCGGCCGGCCAGCGCGGCGGCGGCGGCCATGGCCGGGCTCATCAGGTGGGTGCGCCCCGCCCGGCCCTGCCTGCCTTCGAAATTCCGGTTGGTGGTGGAGGCGCAGCGCTCGCCCGGGCTCAGCACGTCGTCGTTCATGGCCAGGCACATGGAGCAGCCCGGCTGGCGCCACTCGAAGCCCGCCTCGATCAATTGCGCGGCCACGCCCTCGGCCTCGGCCTGGGCGCGCACCGCACCCGAGCCCGGCACCACCATGGCCCGCACGCCGGCCGCGACCTTGCGCCCGCGCACCACGCTGGCCGCGGCGCGCAGATCCTCGATGCGGCCGTTGGTGCAGGAGCCGATGAACACCCGGTCTATCGGCAGGCCCGCGATGGGCGCGCCCGGCGTCAGGCCGATGTAGTCCATGGCCTTCTCCAGCGCCAGGCGGGCGAGCGCGTCGGGCTCGGCTTGCGGGTCGGGCACGACGCCATCGATCGGCACGGCCTGGTCCGGGCTGGTGCCCCAGGTGACGAAGGGCGCGATGGTTGCGGCGTCGAGCACGTGCTCCACGTCGAAGACGGCGTCGGCGTCCGATCGCAACCCGGCCCAGCTGGCGCGCGCCTGCGCCAGGATGTCGCCCCGCAGCTGCGGCGCGTGCGCGGCGACATAGGCGCCGGTGGTGGCGTCCGGCGCGATCAGCGCGGCGCGCGCGCCGGCCTCGACCGTCATGTTGCACAGGGTCATGCGGGCCTCGGCCGACAGCGCGTCTATCGCCTCGCCGCAGAACTCCACGGCATGGCCGCGCGCGCCCTGCGCGCCGATGCGATGCACCACGCAGATGACCAGGTCCTTGGCCGTGACGCCGCGGCCCAGCGTGCCGTCGATGCGGATGCGCATGTTACGCGCCACTCGGTACACCAGGGTCTGCGTGGCCAGGATGTGCTCGACTTCCGAGGTTCCGATGCCGAAGCCCAGCGCGCCCAGCGCGCCGTAGGTGGTGGTGTGGCTGTCGCCGCACAGCACCACCATGCCCGGCAGCACCATGCCGTGCTCGGGCGCGATCACGTGCTCGATGCCCTGCAGCGGATCGGTGGTGTCGAACAGCGCGATCTGCTGCGCATCGCAATTGCGCTTGAGGTTGCCCGCCTGGCGCGAGGACGCCTCGTCGGCGATGACGCGCAGCGCCGGCGCGACCGGATGGGTGGGGATGACGTGGTCCACCACCGCCATCTGCTGCCCGGGGCGCAGCACCGCGCGCCCGCGCGCGGCCAGGCCGCTGAAGGCCTGCGGGCTGGTGTATTCGTTCATGATGTGCAGATCGACGTACAGCAGCACGTGCTCGTCGTCGATCCGGGCCACCTCATGGCTGGCCACCAGTTTGTCGTACAGCGTCATGCCGGGCATGTCTTGCATCCTTGAATCAGTTGGCCTTGATGCCGGCTTGCTTGACGATGCCGGCCCAGCGCGTCATTTCTTCGTCCACCATCGCGTCCGTCCTGGCGGGCGTGGAGATCAGCGGATCGAAGCCTTCCTTGCCCATGCGCTGCGCCAGCTCGGGCGAACGCAGCGCCTGCTCCAGCTTGGCGTTGAGCGTGTCTATCACCGCCTGCGGCGTATTGGCGGGCGCGCTGATGACGAACCAGGTATTGAATTCGTAGCCGGGCAGGCCCGATTCCGCGATGGTGGGCACGTCCGGCAACAGCGGCGAGCGCCGCGTGCCGGTCACGCCCAGCGCGCGCAGCTTCTTGCCGTCGACTTGCGGCTTGGCCGCGGACAGCACCGGGAAACTCATCTGCACCTGGCCGCTGATGGTGTCGAGCATGGCCGGACCGCCGCCCTTGTACGGCACGTGCAGGATCTGCGTCTGCGAGACGGACTTGAACAGTTCCGCGGCCATGTGGAAGGTGCTGCCGGTGCCCGCGGAACCGAAGCTCAGATCGTTGGCCGGCCGCGCGCGCACGTAGGACAGCAGCTCGCCGACGTTGGCCACCGGCAGGCCGTTGGTCACGGTCAGCACGTGCTGGGAGGTTCCCACCGTGCCCACCGAGCGCAGGTCTTTCTTCGTGTCGAACGGCATGCTCTGGAACAGCGCCGGGTTGATGGCCAGCGACATGGTGTTGATCGCCAGCGTGTAGCCGTCGGGCTGGGCCCGCGCCACGGCGGCCATGCCGATATTGCCGGAAGCGCCGGCGCGGTTTTCCACCACCACGCTCTGCCCCAGCGCGCGGCCCCAGGCGTCGGAGATCAGGCGGGCGGCGATGTCCACGCTGCCGCCCGGCGCGAACGGCACGATGAGCGTGACGGCGCGTTCGGGAAACGCGCCGGCGGCGGCCGCCGCCTGGGTCCAACAGGATGCGACGGCAAGGGCCGCGCACAAGGCGCCGGCCGCGGTGTTGATCTTCATTCCTGGTCTCCTCGTGTGGCCGCGATAGGCGGCTCTGTATGGGCGAGTCCAGTGTATAGGCCTGTTGGATTCTTATAATTAATAATCCGAATAAAGCTTTATTAAATATGATTTATAAATAAACCCATGGACGCCTTATCGGACCTCGCTTTTTTCTCGCTGGTGGTCAAGCACGGCAACCTGTCCGCGGCCGCGCGCGAACTGGGCCTGACGCCGCCGGCGGTCAGCACGCGGCTGGCCAAGCTGGAACAGCGCCTGGGCGTGCGGCTGCTGAACCGCACCACGCGCCGCGTCAGCGTCACGCAGGAAGGCGAGCTGTACCTGGCCGAGGGCGGACGCATCCTGGCCGACCTCGAAGCCCTGGAACGCTCGGTGTCCAGCGCCCGCGCGCAGCCCCAGGGCCTGCTGCGGCTGAACGCCACCTTCGGCTTCGGACGCGCCCACATCGTGCCGGCCGTGTCCGACTTCGCGCGCCAGTACCCCGAGGTGGAAGTGCAGATGCGCCTGACCGACAGGCCGCTGAACCTGATCGAGGAAGGCTTCGACGTGGCGGTGCGTTTCGGCGACCTGCCGGACGCGCGCCTGACCGCGCGCAAGATCGCCTCGAACCGGCGCCTGCTCTGCGCCTCGCCGCGCTATCTGGAGACCTATGGCGAACCGCGCGCCCCGGGCGACCTGCAGCGCCACCGCTGCATCGTGGTGCGCGAAAACGACGTGGCCTACGGCACCTGGCGGCTGGAATCGGGCCTGCGCGCGGAGACCGTCAAGGTGCGCGGCCCGGTCAGCTCCAACGACGGCCAGAGCGCCCTGGAATGGGCGCTGGACGGGCACGGCATCGTGATGCGCTCCGAGTGGGAGACGGCCGCGCACCTGCGCGCCGGCCGCCTGCGCGTGGTGCTGCCCGACTGGCGCACGCCGCCGGCCGACATCCACGCCTTGTATCCGGAACGCCTGAACCTGCCGGCCAAGACCCTGGCCTTCGTCGAATTCCTGGGGCAGCGCTTCGCCCGCCACCTGCGGGCGCCGGGCTCGGACGGCGCGGTGTGGTGACGCCGCCCCCGGTCCGCGCCCATCACCCTTCGGGCAGCCCTGCCCCGGCTGCGCAGGCCTCCAGCAGCCAGTCGCGGAACGCCCGGCATTTGCGCGGCAGCTCGGCGCGCGGATACACCAGGTACCAGCTCTTGTTGCTGGCGATGCGGCGCTCGAACGGGATCAGCAGTTCCTTGCGCCGCAGTATCGCGGCCGCGAACGAGGGCCGGCCCAGCACCACGCCCAGGCCGGCGATCGCGGCCTCGACCGCCACCACGTAGGAATCGAACTGGTGCCCCTTGGCGAGCAACGCGGGATCGGGCTGGCGCTCGCCGTCTTGCCGCGTCTCGCGGAACCAGCGCGGCCAGTCCTCCGGCGAGGTGGTGATGTGCAGCAGGGGAAAGCGCAGCAGTTCATCGGGCTGGCGCAGCGCGCCGCGGCGGTACAGCTGCGGCGACAGCATGGGCACCATGTCGGGGCTGACCAGCGGCTCGAAGCAGAACTGCGGATCGTGCTCGTAGGCGCGGATGGCCAGGTCGCAGGTGTCGTAGAGGTCGGTCAGCGCATGGGTCACGGACAGCAGCCTGATCTGGATTCCGGGATGGCGCCGCGTGAAATCGGGCAGCCGGGGAATCAGCCAGCGCATCGCGAAATTGGGCAGCACGCTCAGGGTCAGCGTGGCGGCCGCCTCGGCGCCGGTCACGTCCTCGGTCGCGGTCTGGATCAGGTCGAATGCGCTCTTGAGCGAAGGCGCCAGGGTCTCGCCGCGCTCGGTCAGCTCCAGCCCCGCGCGCGAGCGGCGGAACACCGCGAAGCCCAGCCATTCCTCCAGGCTCTTGATCTGCTGGCTGACGGCCGCAGGGGTGACGTGCAGGTCCTGCGCAGCCTGGGCGAAGCTGCGCAGGCGGGCGGCGGCCTCGAACGCCTGCAGTGCTTTCAAGGGAGGAAGTTTGCGGCTCATCGTCGGGTGCAGATCAAGCAATTCGATTGGTCACATTAGAAATTCTAACGACCAATGGCGACAAGTTTAGAAAAAACGCGGCAAAAATAAGGCCAGCGCCAAAGGAGACGCCCGCACCATGAATCCGCAATCGATCACGCCGCAGGACCACGTGGCCTGCGTGGCCGCCATTCAACGCTTCGCGATGCTGGTGGACGCCGCAAGGTATGAAGAAGCCGCGCAGCTGTTCGCCGTCGATGGCGTGCTGCAGCGCCCCAATGAGCGCATCGAAGGCCGCCAGGCGCTGCTCTCGTCCTTCAAGACGCGCCCGGTCCAGCGCCTGACGCGCCACGTCATCAGCAACGTGCTGCTGGAGCCCGCCGGCCCCGGCCGGATCGCGGCCTTCAGCTATGTCTCGGTCTACCGGCACCTGGGCCAGGAGCCCGTGCCGCCGGCGCTGCCGGTATCCGCGCGGCCGCCGGAAACCATCGCGGAGTACCGCGACCAGCTATGCCTGGAGAACGGGCAATGGCTGCTGCGCCACCGCACGGTGCGGCCGGTATTCGACACCCTGTAGGCAGATGACGAGCGTGCGCGGCGCATAGACCGATAACACTGGAGACAACATGCACCGAATCAAGCCCAGCGGCGCCGGCCGCGCGGCATGGATGCGGCTTGCCGCGGCGGCCATGCTGTGCGCCGCCGTCGCGCTGCCCGCGGCGATGGCCCAACAGCGCCCCTGGCCAGGGCAGCCGCTGCGCGTGGTGGTGCCTTATCCGCCGGCCGGCGCGGCCGACGTGGCCACACGCATTACCGCGCAGCGCCTGGCCGTGCGCCTGGGACAGTCCGTGGTGGTGGAAAACCATCCGGGCGCCGTCGGCACCATCGGCGCCAATTTCGTCACCCGGGCCGCGCCCGACGGCTACACCCTGCTGGCGGCCACCAACCCGGAACTCACGATCGTGCGCCATCTGCGGCCCTCGCTGCCGTACGACCCGGACGCCGATCTCGTCCCCTTGCTGCGCACGGCGACCGCCCCCATCGTGCTGGTCGTGCGCGAACAGGGCGCGCAAAGCGCCAGCCTGCGGCAATTGCTGGACGCGGCCAAACAGGCCCCGGACACGCTCTCGTACGCCACACCGGGGATAGGAACCCCCATGCACCTGATGATGGACAGCATCTTCACGGCCTCCGGCGTGCGCGTGCACCACATTCCCTACAACGGCGGCGCCCGGGCCATGTCCGACCTGATGGGCGGACAGATAGACATGCTGGCCATCACCTTGTCGACGGTGATCGGCCAAATCCAGACGGGACGCCTGCGCGCGCTGGCGGTCTTGCAGGACGAGCGCAGCCCGCTGGTGCCCGACGTGCCCACGGTGCAGGAAGCCGGCGGGGTCCAGGTTCCTCATCTGCCATCGGTATGGTTCGGCTGGTTCGCGCCGGCGCATACGCCCGCGGCAGTGCGCGCCAGGCTGGCGGCGGAACTGGAGCAGGTCGTGCAGGAAGCGGAAGTCGGGCAGGCGCTGCAACGCGCGGGGCTGGAGGCGCGGCCCCTGGCGCCACAGCCGTTCGCGGAGGAACTGCGCCGCGAATCCCGCTTTTTTTCCAGCGCGGCCCAGCCATACGCCGAGCGCTGAAAGGAGAACACCATGTCTGAAACGCACAAGCGGCGGCGCGCGGTCCTGGCGGCGCTGGGCGCGGCGCTGCTGGCCGGCTCCGTGCAGGCCCAGGACCCGGCCATCCGCATCGTCGTCTCGCTGCCGGCCGGCGGCGGCGTGGACGCGGTGGCGCGCTATCTGGGCCAGCAGCTGGGCACGGAGCTGCAACGCACCGTGGTGGTGGAAAACCGCCCGGGCGGCAGCGGCACCATCGCCGCCCGCACGGTCATGAACGCGCCCGCCGGCCAGACCACCCTGCTGGCCGGCGGCAACCAGGAAATCACGATCGCGCCACACCTGCTGAAAGACCCCGGCTACCGGCCGCTGCAAACCCTGACGCCGGTGCTGCAGGTCGGCGTGGTGCCGTCGGTGGTGGTGGCCAAGGCGGGCGCCGACGCCAGCCCGGCCGTCCTGCTGCAGGGCCTGAAAAAACGGCAAGACCTGTCCATCGGCATCCCCGGCCGCGCAACGCCCATGCACGTCGCGCTGGAAGACGTGGCGCACCAGGTCGGCGGGCAGTTCCTGGCCGTGCCGTACAAGGGCGCGCCGGACGTGCTGGCCGGCGTGATGTCGGACTCCACGCAGTACGGCGCGGTCGGCTATTCGGCGGCCAAGCCCCTGCTCGACGCGGGCAGCCTGGTCCCCGTGGCGGTGCTGGCGCAACAGCGGTCCGCGCTGCTGCCGCAGGTGCCGGCGATCGGCGAGCAGGACCTCAAGCAGCAGGACCTGCCGCAGGTCTGGTATGGCTTCTTCATGCCGGGCAAGGCGGACCGCGACGAAGTGGACCGGATCTCCGCCGCATTCGGACGGCTGCTGGGCCGGGAACCAGTGCGCGCCCGGCTGCAGACGCTGGGCGTGCAGGTCACGGGGCTGCAGCAGGTCGCGTTCTCGCAGGCGCTCCAGGCCGAATCCGCTTATTACCGCAACGCCATTCTTCGCTACAAGGTTCAATGATGAAAGCCAATCTCGCCCTGTTGATCGACCCCGGCGACCACGTCGCCACGGCCTTCGCGGCGCTGGCCGCCGGCGACGCCATCGCGGTGCAGGCCGGCCCCGCCGCCTACCGGATCATCCTGCGCGACGCCATCCCGTCGGGGCACAAGTTCGCCGTCACCGACATCGCCGCGGGCGGCGAAGTGCGCAAATACGGCGCTTCCATCGGTCGCGCCCTGTGCGCCATTCCCGCGGGCGCGCACATCCATCTGCACAATCTGGAAAGCCTGCGCGGCAGGGGGGACCGTTCATGACCGCAACCATCTGGGGATATCCGCGCGGCGACGGCAGCTTCGGCATCCGCAACCATGTCGCCGTCATCGCGGCGATGGACAACGTCAATCCGGTGGCGCGCCGGATCTGCGAATCGGTCAAGGGCACGGTGCCGGTCTGCGTGGCCTACGGGCGCGGCCAGTTCGGCGAGGATCTGGCGCGGCACGATCGCGTGCTGCTGAACTACGCCACCCATCCCAATGTGGCCGCCGTGCTCATCGTGGGCCTGGAACCGGTAACGTCGCAGCGGCTGGCCGACGCGGTGGCGGCCGCCGGCCGCCCGGTGCGGGTGCTGGACGTGCAAAGCGCCGGCGGCACCGTCGAGGCGGTCGCCCAGGGGATACGCGCCGCCGCCGCGCTGGTGGTCGCAAGCTCGGACATCGAGCGCGCGCCCATGCCGCTGAGCGAACTGGTGATCGGCGTCGAATGCGGCGCCTCGGACGCCACCTCGGGCCTGACCGCCAACGCCACCACCGGGCTGGTGGCGGACTGGCTGGTGCAGGCCGGCGGGGTCGTGATGCTGTCGGAGACCGATGAAATCGTCGGCGCCGAGGCCAGCCTCGCGGCGCGCGCCGCCAACCCGGAAGTGGCCGCGCGGCTGCTGGCCGCGGTGGCGCGCCTGGAGGCCTTGTCCGCGTTCCAGGGGCTGCAGCTGTGGCCGCTGGGCGAAGACAATATCGCCGGTGGCCTGACCACGGTCGAGGAAAAGTCGCTGGGCGCGGTGCGCAAGGGCGGCACCTCGCCGTTGCAGGAGGTGGTCGGCTATGGCGAGAAACCCAGCCGCAAGGGGCTGGTGTTCATGGATGCGCCGGCGCCGGGCGTCGAGAACATCGCCGCGCTGGCCGCCGGCGGCGCGCACCTGATCCTGTTCAATACCGGGGTGGGCAATCCGGTGGGCCATCCGCTGTCGCCCACCGTCAAGATCACCGGCAACCCGGCCACCGCGCAGCGCTTTGCCGACAATATCGACGTGGACGTCAGCGGCATCCTGACGGGCGGGCAGACGCTGGAGCAGGCCGCCGCCACGCTGCGCGAGGCCATGCTGCGCGTGGCCGCGGGCCGCATGACGCAAAGCGAAGTGCTGGGCGACACGGAGATCTCCATCTCGCGCATCGAACTGGGCTTCATGCGCCACCTGCGCGAACACGCGCCGGAGCTGCAGCCATGAGCGCCCGCATCGTTGCCGCGCCCCTGATGACCGGCTGGGTCGAAGCCGTGCTGCGGCGCGCCGGCGTCGGCGCCGCGCATGCGGCGCTGGCCGCCGGCGCCATGGTGCGCACCGAGCTGCGCGGCGTCGCCACCCACGGCCTGACGCGTCTGGCCTCCTATCTGGAAAAGCTGCAATCCGGCGAAGTGAATCCCACGCCCCGCATCCGCGTGCAGCGCAGCCCCGGCATCTGCACCGTGGACGCCGACGGCGCCCTGGGCCAGGTGGCCGCCCTGACCGCCATCGAGGAAGGCCTGGCGATGCTGGAGACCGAGGTCTCCGTCATATGCCGCATCCGCGATTGCGGGCACCTGGGCGCGCTGGGGCTTTACGCCCTGCTGGCGGCCGAGCGCGGCCACATCGCGCTGGTGGTCCAGCGCACGCCGCCGCTCATGGCCCTGCCGGGCTACGCGGGGCGCGCGGTCGGCAACAATCCGATCGCCTTCGGCTGCCCGGTCCCGGACGGGCCGCCGCTGGTGTTCGACATGGCGTGCAGCGTGGCCGCGCGCGGCCATATCCTGCTGGCCGCGCGCGAAGGCCGCGGGATTCCGCCCGGCTGGGCGCTGGACGGCGCGGGCCGCCCCACCACCGACGCCGAGGCCGCCCTGGAAGGCTCGCTGCTGCCGATGGCCGACCACAAGGGCATGGGGCTGGCCATCATGGCCGAATGCCTGGCCGGCGCGCTGGCCGGCGGCGAACCCGAGTCGCGCCAGAAAGTGCGGCACGCACCGCGCAGCGGCGCCGCCGGCGCGCAAAGCACCCTGATCTGGCTGGTGAATCCGCTGCGCGCCGGTTCGTCTACTTTTGCCGACTACATGCGTGAATGGGCCGCGGGCTTCCAGCAGCGCGGCGGCGCGCAGGCCCGCCTGCCGGGCGCCCGCGCCGCAGCCTGCGAGCAGGCCGCGCTTGCCGACGGCCTGCGCATTCCCGAAGCCGTGGCGCGCGAGCTGGAAAGCGTCGCCCGCGGCCTGGACCTGCCGCTGCCGTGGCATTGAGCCCGGGCTGAAATGAAAACGCCCTCGCAGCACGAGGGCGTTCACCTGGCCTGGAAGGCTTACATCGCCTTCTTCAGTTCCGGCACCTTGTCCGTGGCTTCCCACGAGAATTCCGGTTCGGAACGGCCGAAGTGGCCGTAGGCGGCGGTCTTGGCGTAGATCGGGCGCAGCAGGTCCAGCATGTTGACGATGCCCTTCGGACGCAGGTCGAAGTGCTCGCGCACCAGCTTGGCGATCTGGTCGTCGGGGATGACGCCGGTGCCTTCGGTGTAGACGGTGATGTTGATGGGCTCGGCCACGCCGATGGCGTAGCTGACCTGCACCTGGCACTGGCGCGCCAGGCCGGCGGCCACGATGTTCTTGGCCACGTAGCGCGCGGCGTAGGCAGCCGAGCGGTCGACCTTGGACGGGTCCTTGCCCGAGAACGCGCCGCCGCCGTGCGGGCACGCGCCGCCGTAGGTGTCGACGATGATCTTGCGGCCGGTCAGGCCGCAATCGCCTTGCGGGCCGCCAATGACGAAGCGGCCGGTCGGATTGACCAGGAACTTGGTCTTGGGCGTGATCAGGCCTTCGGGGAAGCTGGGCTTGATGATGTCTTCGATCACGGCCTCGCGGATGGTTTCCTGCGAGACTTCGGGCGCGTGCTGGGTCGACAGCACCACGGTATCGACTTCGGACGGGCGGCCGTCGATATAGCGGAACGTGACCTGCGACTTGGCGTCCGGGCGCAGCCACGGCAGGCGGCCGTCCTTGCGCAGTTCGCTCTGGCGCTGCACCAGGCGGTGCGCGTACCAGATCGGGGCCGGCATCAGGTCGGGCGTTTCGTCGCACGCGTAGCCGAACATCAGGCCCTGGTCGCCGGCGCCCTGGTTCAGGTAGTCCTCGGAGCTGCGGTCCACGCCCTGGGCGATGTCGGGCGATTGCTTGTCGTAGGCGACCAGCACCGCGCAGCCCTTGTAGTCGATGCCGTAGTCGGTGTTGTCGTAGCCGATGCGGCGGATCGTGTCGCGCGCGACCTGGATGTAGTCGACGTTGGCGGTCGTGGTGATCTCGCCGGCCAGCACCACCAGGCCCGTATTGCACAGCGTTTCGGCTGCGACGCGCGCGTTGGGGTCCTGCGTGAAGATGGCGTCGAGAATCGAGTCGGAGATCTGGTCGGCAACCTTGTCGGGATGCCCTTCAGAGACGGATTCGGAGGTAAAGAGAAAGTCGTTGTTGGCCACAGATGCGTCCTTACGTGTCCGGCCTGGCCGGCGCATAGGTTCACGAGGCGCGTAGCACCCCGGATCGCATGCCTGGGGGCATGCATGACTGATCTGGGCGCGACGCTTTAGCGGATTTGGCAAAGGACTCGCGCATGCGCTGCCCCCTGCCGTCGCCCCGCAAGTTGTCGGTTAACTCGGCGACTGCGCTATTTTAAGCGAAAATGCCGTTCTGCTGCTCGCGCCGGGGCGCCCGCCCGTGCTCCGGCCCCGGGCGCGCCCCTGCCCGCTCCATCCCATTGCCGCATGCTGCTCTTCCTGTTCAGACTATTCGCCGCCCTTCCTCTTCCCGTTGCGCACGCGCTGGGGCGCCTGGCCGGACGCGCGATCTACGCCTGGCCCGGGAAGTACCGGCGCCGGCTGCAGGCCAACGCGGCCCAGGCCGGCTATCCCTCGCCGGCCTTCGCGCGCCGCGCCGCCGGCGAAATCGGCGCCATGATCCTGGAAAGCCCGCGGGTCTGGTTCCGCAACGAGGACAGCCTCGCCAAGGTGGTGTCGGACGACAACGCGGTGGTCGACGCGGCCCGCGCCGAGAACCGCGGCATCCTCTTCCTGACGCCGCACCTGGGCTGCTTCGAGATCACCGCCCGCTACCTGGCGCGCCAGATGCCCATGACGGTCATGTTCCGCCCGCCGCGCAAGGACATCCTGGCTCCCTTGCTGGAAACCGCGCGCAACAGCTCGGCCGTCAACGCGGTGCCGGCCACCATGCAGGGCGTGCGCGAGTTCGTGCGCGCGCTGCGCCGCGGGGAGTCCGTGGGCATGCTGCCCGACCAGGCGCCCAGCGTGGGCGACGGCGTGTGGGCGCCGTTCTTCGGACGCATGGCCTACACCATGACGCTGCCCGGCAAGCTGGCCACGCAGACCGGCGTTTCCATCATCCTGACCGCTGGCGAACGGCTGCCCAAGGGCCGGGGCTGGCGCATCCACTACGTGCGCGTGCCCGAACCGCTGCCGGCCGATCCCCAGGCCCAGGCCGCGCTGCTCAACGCCGCCATGGAAACGCTGATCCGCCGCTGCCCCGAGCAATACCTCTGGAGCTACAACCGCTACAAGACGCCGCGCGGGGCGCCGCCGGCGCCGGACTCCACGGCGGGTTGAATCCCGCCGCGCCCCCCGCCCGTTTCCCTGCTGATACTTATGACTGATTTCAAAACGCGCGCGCTGGTCTCCCTGATGAAATGGTTCGGCCGCGCCAAACCGTCGACCCGGCTGCGTATCGGCGCCTGCCTGGGCTGGCTGGCGCCGCGCCTGGCCAAGTCGCGCGCGCGCATCGTCCGGCGCAATCTGGAACTGTGCTTTCCCGACCAGCCCGAAGCGGTGCGCGAGCGCTGGCTGGCCGAACACTTCCGCGCGCTGGCGCAATCCATCGTCGACCGCGGCGTGCTCTGGTACGGCACGCCGGAGGCCATCAAGGAAATGGTGACGGAAACCGGCAGCGAGCGCATCAACACCCTGACGGCCGAAGGCCGCTCGATCATCCTGCTGGCCCCGCACTTCATCGCGCTCGACGCCGCCGCCACCCGGCTCACCATGGAGGTGCCCAGCGGCGCCACCATGTACACCCCGCAAAGCGATCCGCACATCGACGCGGTGGTGGCCGCGGGCCGCGCCCGCTTCAACGAGGTCTTTCTGGTCAGCCGCAAGGACGGCGTGCGCGAGCTGCTGCGCCACCTGCGCGCGCCGCGCCCGGTCTACTACCTGCCCGACATGGACTTCGGCCGCCAGGGCTCGGTGTTCGTGCCGTTTTTCGGCGTGCCGGCCGCCACCCTGCTGGCCACCGCGCAACTGGCCAAGAAGTGGAACGCCGCGGTCATGCCCATCGTGGGCTTCTGGAATCCGCAAACCGGCCGCTATCACATCGACGTGCTGCCGCCGCTGGCCGACTTCCCGGGCGAGGACTCGCTGGAGGAGGCCACCGCCCGCCTGAACCGCGAACTCGAATCGTGGGTGCGCCGCTGCCCCAGCCAGTACTACTGGGTCCACCGCCGTTTCAAGACGCGCCCGCCGGGCGAGCCCAAGCTCTACTGAGCCCGGCCGCGCGGCCCGCGCCCCGATAATGGGCGATAATCCGGTGATGAACTGGAACTTCACCAAAATGCATGGCGCGGGCAACGATTTCGTCGTGCTCGACGGCGTGCGCCAAACCATCGAAATGACGCCGGAGCGCGCGCGCGCCCTGGGCGACCGGCATTTCGGCATCGGCGCCGACCAGATCCTGCTGGTCGAGCCGGCCACCCGGCCCGACGCCGATTTCCGCTACCGGATTTTCAATTCCGACGGCAGCGAAGTCGAACACTGCGGCAACGGCGCGCGCTGCTTCGTGCGTTTCGTGCACGAGCAGGGCCTGTCCGACCGCAATCCGCTGCGCGCCGAAATCGCCACCGGCATCCTGGTCCTGGACGAAGGCGACGACGAGCAGGTCACGGTCGACATGGGCAGCACCCGCTTCGATCCGGCCGCCCTGCCCTTCGACACCGCCGGCCTGGCCTCGCGCCCCGAGGGCGAGGACACGCTGTGGCAGCTGGAACTCGACGCGCCGGCCGGCCTGCCGCGCGGCGTCTGGCTTTCGGCGGTGGCGATCTCCAACCCGCACGCCGTGCAGGTCGTGGAAAACGTGGACACCGCGCCCGTCGCCATCCTCGGCCCGCTGATCGAGACCCATCCGCGCTTTGCGCGCCGCGTCAACGCCGGCTTCATGCAGGTGCTGGACCGCGGCAATATCCGCCTGCGCGTGTTCGAACGCGGCGCGGGCGAGACCCTGGCCTGCGGCACCGGCGCCTGCGCCGCCGTCGCCGCCGGCATCCGCCGCGGCCTGCTCGATTCCCCGGTGCGCGTGCAGACGCGCGGCGGCACGCTGACCGTCGCCTGGAACGGCGAACAGCTGCGCATGACCGGCCCGGCGCAATCCGTCTACACGGGGCAGGTCGACATCGACAAGCTCGTTTTCTCCATGGGGCTGAACCGATAAGCCATGACTGATACCGCTCTCACCGCCCAGGACATCGCCGTCTTCCTGCAGGACAACCCGGGCTTTTTCGACGAACACGCCGACGTCTTCGCCACGCTGCAAGTGCCCCATCCGCACGGCTCGCGCGCGATTTCGCTGGGCGAACGCCAGATCATGACGCTGCGCGAGCGCAACCGCGAACTGGAATGGCGCCTCAACGAGCTGGTGCGCAACGCCACCGCCAACGAAACCATCGGCACGCACGTGGCCAAGTGGTGCAGCCGCATGCTGTCCGAATGCGACCCGCAGCGCGTGCCGGGCGAGATCGCGCTGGGCCTGGCCGAACAGTTCGACCTGAACCACGTGGCGCTGCGCCTGTGGGACCTGTCGGAGCTGCCCCCGACCGGCTATGGCGAGCCCGTCTCGCAGGACGTGCGCACCTTCACCGACAGCCTCAAGACGCCGTACTGCGGCAACGACACCGGCTTCGAAGCCGCCGGCTGGCTGGACGCCAAGCCCCAGTCGCTGGCGCTGGTGCCGCTGCGCCTGGAAGCCGACGGCCCGGCCGTCGGCCTGCTGGTGCTGGGCTCGGACGACCCCGCCCGCTTCACGCCGGAAATGGGCACCACCTTCCTGGAGTCCATCGCCCAGCTGGCCTCGGCCGCGCTGCACCGCCTGAATCCGGCCAGCCCCAAGGCCTAGCATGGCAGAGGCCGCCCACGACACCGCCCCGGCACCCCTGCCCGACGCGATGGGCGCCTGGCTGCAGCATCTGGCGGCCAACCGCCGCTATTCGCCCCATACGCTGGATGGCTACCGCCGCGAACTGCACTTCCTGCGCGCCCTGGCCGACAAGGCCGGGCTGCCGCTGGAGCAGGTCGGCAACGGCCACATCCGCCAGTTCGTGGCGCGCCTGCACGCCGAGGGCCGCGGCCCGCGCAGCCTGGCGCGCACGCTGGCGGCCTGGCGCGGCTTCTATCAATGGTGGGCGCCGGCGGCCGGGCTGGCCGGCAATCCGGTGGCGGGCGTGCGCGCGCCCAAGGCCCCGCGCGGCCTGCCCAAAGCCTTGTCGGTGGAACAGACCCAGGCGCTGCTGGACCGCGCTCCCGCGCAGGTGGCGACCGAGCCCGCCGCGCTGCGCGACCAGGCCATGTTCGAACTGCTTTATTCCAGCGGCCTGCGGCTGTCCGAGCTGGTCGGGCTGGACCTGCGCTACGAGCGCGCCGACGGCTATGAATCGCGCGGCTGGCTGAACCTGGACGAAGCCGAGGTCGTGGTGCTGGGCAAGGGCGGCAAGCGCCGCTCCGTGCCGGTCGGCCACGCGGCCCTGGAAGCCTTGCGCAAATGGATCGCCGCGCGCCCGCAGCTCGCGCCCTTCAGCGCGCCGCCGGCCGACGCCGCCGCGCTGTTCCTGGGCGCGCGCGGACGCCGCATCTCGCCGCGCGTGGTGCAGCTGCAGCTGGCGCGCGTGGCGCAAGCGGCCGGCGTGCCCACCCACGTGCATCCGCACGTGCTGCGCCACAGCTTCGCCAGCCACGTGCTGCAATCCGCGCAGGATCTGCGCGCCGTGCAGGAAATGCTGGGCCACGCCAACATCTCCACCACCCAGGTCTACACCCGGCTGGACTTCCAGCATCTGGCCCGCGCCTACGACCAGGCCCATCCGCGCGCCGGCCGCAAGTCCTGACCTAGCCGCCCGCGGCCAGCGCGCCGCCCAGCAGCATCACCCCCAGCAACAGCACGGCAAGCGCCGCCAGCGCCTGCACGCCGTAGCGCAGGCGCGCCGCGCCCGCGCCCGAAAGCCGGCGCCCCAGGCGGTCGGCCGCGCCGCCGGCCGCCACGGCCAGCATGGCCAGCGCCGCGACGGTCAGGCCCGTGCCCGCGCCCATCGCCAGCGCCGAGGCCACGCCGGCCAGGAAAAAGCCCTGAGACAAGGCGAACACCAGCACGATCAGCGCGCCGCTGCAGGGCCGCAGGCCCACGGCCAGCACCGCCGACACGGCGCGCCGGCGGTCCAGCGGGCCGGCCACGCTTGCCGCCTCGGGCGCATGCGCGTGCCCGCAGCCGCAATCGTGTGCGTGCGCGTGGACGTGCGCGGAAGTGGCGGCGCGCGCGCGCAGCGGACGGATCGCCCTGGCCCAGACCAGCCAGGCGCCCAGCGCCGTCACCAGCGCATACGAGGCCAGTTCCAGCCAGCGCGTAGCCGCGTTCATCAGCGCGGCCGTGGCGTTGAACGCCAGCGCCAGCACCGCCACCATCGCGATCGCCACCAGCGCCTGCACCAGCGCGGACACCAGCGCCAGCAGCGCGCCGTTGCGGGCGGTCTGGCGGTTCGCCAGCACATAGGAGGAGATCACCGCCTTGCCATGCCCCGGCCCCAGCGCGTGGAACACGCCGTAGGCGAACGACAGCCCGACCAGGGCCCAGGCCGCGCCGCCGTCCTGCTGCCAGGCGCGCACCGCGCCCGTCAGCTGGCGATAGAAATGCGATTGCCAGACGGCAACCTGGCCGAAGACGCCCGACAGCCAGCCCGGCCCGCCCGCGCCGCCGCTTTCCGGCACGCCGAACGGATGCGCGCCCTGCGCCGCCGCCGCGCTCCATCCCAGCCACAGCAGCAGCGCGGCCGCAGCTACAGGCAGCGCACCTCGATGCGATGCGTGAGCCCCTTGGTGATGGCGAAGAGTTCGTCGGGCAACGCGTCCGGGTCGGCCGGTATCGCGGCCAGTTGCTGCAGGGTTTTCCAATCCAGTTCCTTGGGCTTGCGGTACGCCGACGTACAGGACGCGCCTTGCGGGCCGCCAAGCGCGACCGCGTCCTTGGCGTCGAAGGCGTAGGCGACAAAGTAGGTCGGGTCGTAGATGTCCACTTGCGCGCCTGCCGCGCCCGGCGCCGCCGGCTCGGCCAGGGGCAGCGTGAAGGACAGGCTCAGCCGCCCGGTCTTGGGGTTCCAGTCGACGCGCGCGTCCTGCGGCGCGCCGAAGGCCAGGCTCTTGCCGTCCACCGTGACGCGGGTGAAGTAGTGCGTGACGGGTTCGCCCAGCGCCTTCATCCAATCCTGCGCCATGCCCCGCAGGACATCCGGCGCCAGCGCGCCGTTGCGGTCCTTCTTCAGGCCTTGCGTGGCGTAGGCCCCGAACATCTCGTCGAACAGCCATACCTGCCGCAGCGCCGTGATGCGCCGCCCGGCGTCGATCTCGACGGCCGCGCGGGCGTCTATCCACATATGCGGATGCGCGCCGGCGTCGCCGGCGGCCAGCAAGGACGCGGCGGCGCTCAGGGCCGCAAGGCCGTGGCGAGCTGGCGTGCGTTCCATTCGAACATCTCCAGATAAGTAGCGCCGGGCTGGCCGGCCTTGGACAGCGCATCGGAATACAGCGTGCCGCCCACCCTGGCGCCGGTTTCGCGCGCGATCTGCTCGACCAGCCTGGGGCTGCTGATATTTTCCACGAACACCGCCGGCACGCGCTCGCGCCTGACCTGCCCGATGATGCGCGCCACCTCGGCCGCCGAAGGCTCGGCGTCGGTGGACACGCCCATCGCGGCAATGAAGTCCACCCCGTAGGCGTCGCCGAAATAGCCGAAGGCGTCGTGCGAGGTCACGACCTTGCGGCGCTCGGCCGGGATCGCGGCGAAGGTCTTGCGGGTCTCGGCGTCCAGCGCCTGCAGGCGCGCGATGTAGGCCCGCGCGCGCTGGCGGTAGGCCGGGGCGCGCGCCGGGTCGGCGGCGGCCAGGCCTTCGGCCACGTTACGGGCGTAGATCACGCCGTTGGACAGGTCCTGCCAGGCGTGCGGGTCCAGGTCGCCGTGATGGTGGTCGTGATCGTGGCCGGCGTCGCCGTCATGATCGTGGCCGTGGCCGTGGTCGTGGTCGTGTTCCTCCCGCGGCCCGGCGAAATTGCGCGGGGCCACGCCCTGCGAGGCCACCACGGTCAGGCCGGAAAAGCCCGCGGACTTCGCCAGGCGCGGCATCCAGGTCTCGAAATCCAGGCCGTTGACGAACAGCACGCGGGCGGCGGACAGCTGCTTCGCATCGCTGGGCGTGGGCTCGTACTCGTGCGCGTCGCCATCGGGGCCGACCAGCGTGGCCACGCTGACGTCGTCGCCGCCCACCTCGCGCACGATGTCGCCCAGGATGGAAAAACTGGCCACCGCCCGCAGCGGCGCATCGGCGGGCGCGGCGCCGGACGCAGCCGCAAGAGAGAAACCGGCCGCGGCCAGCAGCGCGCGGAAAACGGAACCCATGTCGAATCTCCTTTTGAATCAGGCCGGCCGCATGCGGCGCGGGGTGCGCAGCAGCCCGCCTTGCGGGCCGCCCACGACGGAAAACAGATAACCGGCGCCGGCGGCCAGGATGATGGCGGGCGAGGCCGGCACGTCGAAGTGGTACGACACGAGCAGCCCGGCCACCGACGCCGCCACGCCCAGGCCCGCAGCCAGCCCGATCTGGCCGGCCGCGGAACGGACCCAGAACCGCGCCGCGGCGGCGGGCAACATCATGATCCCGACCACCATCAAGGTGCCCAGCACCTGGAACCCCGCCACCAGGTTCACCACCACCAGCACCAGAAAGCCCATGTGGACGCGGCTGCCCGCGCCGCCGGCGGCGCGCAGGAAGCCCGGGTCCAGGCATTCGGCCACCAGCAGCCGGTAGATCGCGGCCAGCGCCAGCAGGGTCGCGCTGGCCACCGCCGTCACCAGCAGCAGCGCCGCGTCGTCCAGGCCCAGCAGCGTGCCGAACAGCACGTGCAGCAGATCCATGTTGGAGCCGCGCAGCGACACCAGCAGCACGCCCAGCCCCAGCGAGATCAGGTAGAACGCGGCGAAGCTGGCGTCCTCGCGCAGCGGCGTGAGCCTGGCCACCAGGCCCGCGAGCAGGGCCACGGCCAGGCCCGTGGCGATGCCGCCCAGCATCATCGCGCCCAGCGACAGGCCCGACAGCAGAAAGCCCGCCGCCACGCCGGGCAGGATGGCGTGCGACATCGCATCGCCCATCAGGCTCATGCGCCGCAGCACCAGGAACACGCCGAGCGGCGCCGCGCCCAGCGACAGCGCGCAGGCGCCGGCCAGCGCCCGCCGCATGAAGCCGTAGTCCAGGAAGGGCGACACCACCCATTGCGCCAGGCTCATGCCGCGAACTCCGCGCGCCAGGCGCGCGCCGCCCGCAGATGCGCGTCGTCGAGCGCGCCGGCGGTATCGCCCCAGGCCACCACCGAGCCGGAAAGCAGCAGGCATTCGGGAAAGTGATCGCGCACCAGGTCCAGGTCGTGCAGCACCGCGATCACGGTCCGGCCCTGGCCGTGCAGGCCGCAAAGCAAAGCCATCAGTTCGTCGGCCGTATGGCTGTCGACGGCGGCGAAGGGCTCGTCCAGCAGCAGCACCGGCGCGTCCTGCACCAGCATGCGCGCAAACAACGCGCGCTGCATCTGGCCGCCGGACAGCGCGCCCACGGCGCGCCCGGCCGCGTCGGCCAAGCCCACCGTTTCCAGCGCGGCCATGCAGCGCTCCAGTTCCTCGCCCGCGACGCGGCGCCATCCGCCCACGCGGCGCCACGCGCCCATGGCCGCCAGTTCCAGCACCGTGGCGGGAAACGAGCGGTCCAGCTCGGCGGCCTGCGGCAGCCACGCCAGCCCGGCGCGGCCGGCGCCGGTCACGCGCACGCTGCCGCTCATGGGGCGCAGCACGCCCATGATGCCTTTGATCAGCGTGGACTTGCCGGCGCCGTTGGGCCCCACCACGGCGGTCATGCCGCCGGCCGCGAAACGTCCCGACACCGACTTCAGCGCGGCATGGCCATGCCAGCCGAAAGAGGCGTTGTCGAGCTCGATGGCGATGGGCGCGCTCATCGCGGCCACCAGTCCAGCGCCCAGCCGGTCAGGGCCCACAAGACCGCGGCCACGGCCAGCGCGATCGCCATGCGGCGCCAGGCGGAGACGAGAAAAGCGGAGCGCGCGGGCGGCGCGGCGCCGGGCCGCGCGGGCAGCAGCGTGAAATGCGACATCGGAGATCGGGCAATGGGATCGAAGATTTTATTATGTTATATCATAACTAAAATCTTGATTGACCGGGTTTCGCCCGCATCTGGGTGTTTTCTGCTACCTTCCAGGCATCTCGCGCGCATCGCGCGCGTCAGCCATACACATGAAGCCAGCCATGCCCGCAACGCCCCGCTCTCCCCGCAGCGACACCGTGGACGCCCAGCTCGGCGTCGCCGAGACGCTGTGCGAGCAGCGCGGACGCCGCCTCACCCCCATCCGCCGCAAGGTGCTGGAGCTGCTGCTGCGCCATGGCCGCAGCCTGAAGGCCTACGAATTGCTGGACGCCATGCGCGCGGTGCACCCCGGCGCCGCGCCGCCCACGGTCTACCGCGCGCTCGACTTCCTGATGGACGAGGGCCTGATCCACCGCCTGGACGCGGTCAACGCCTGGAGCGCCTGCCACGACGCCGGCGGCGCCCCGCACGACCTGCTGGTGGTCTGTACCGGCTGCGGCGCGGTCGCCGAAGTGTCCGACCCGGCCATGAGCCGGCAGCTGGCCGAACGCGTCGCCCAGACCGGCTATGCCCTGGCCACGCACGAAACCGAAATCCGCGCGCTGTGTCCGCAATGCCAGAAAAAGCAGCCCGCCGAGGCCGCCGGCCACCATCACCACCAGCACTGAATCGCGCCGCCGCGCCTCGCTTCATCCCTGCGGTCTCATGCTTTTGGCGTAGCGCCGCGCCGGCCTGCTCGGCCATGCGGACCGATCCGCTCTTGAAATCCGGAAAACCGTCCCAAAATAGGGTTATCGCCGGGCACGCGACGGCGTACGGCCGCGATCCGGGAGGCCGCGGGCCAAGGGTTGACCCTGGGTTTGCCCCCTGCCCCCGACTGTGCTGTAATCCTGCGTCCGGCCGCTGTCGGCGGCCTTTGCAGCCCGTGGCAAACACGCCTTTCGGCCAGGATCGGAAACTCCGGTCCACAGGGCAGGGCAATCGCCGGAATCACACCTTCCGGAATTGCAGTCCCGGCGCCGAGAGTTCCGTTTAACGCCTTGACTTCACGCTAGCAGCTTCGCCATGAATACCCCGCGCAGTTTGGACAAAATGGTTCCCGTCACCATCCTCACCGGCTTTCTCGGTGCGGGCAAGACCACCCTGCTCAAACGCATCCTGACCGAATATCATGGCCGCCGCGTCGCGGTCATCGAAAACGAATTCGGGCCGGAAAGCATCGACAACGACCTGCTGGTGCAGGACAGCAACGAAGAAATCATCGAGCTGTCCAACGGCTGCGTCTGCTGCACGGTGCGCGGCGACCTGATGCGCACCCTGGGTGAACTGCGTGCCAAGCGCGAAGCGGGCGAACTGACTTTCGAACGCGTCATCATCGAGACGACCGGCATGGCCAACCCCGGCCCCGTCTGCCAGACGTTCTTCATGGATGACGATATCGCCGAGTACTACCGTCTGGACGCGGTGGTTACCGTGGTCGACGCCAAGCACGGCATGGCCACCCTCGACGCCCAACCCGAAGCCCAGAAGCAAGTCGGTTTCGCCGACCGCATCCTGATCTCGAAGCGGGACCTGGTCAACGAAGTCGACTACGAAGCGCTGCGCCACCGTCTGGTTCACATGAACCCGCGCGCGCCGATCACGCCGGTGCATTTCGGCGAAGCCGACCTCAAGTCCATCATCGACATCAGCGGCTTCAACCTGAATTCCATTCTGGACATCGACCCGGATTTCCTGGCCGATGAACACCCCGACGCCGCCCACGACCACGACCATGGACACGAGCATGGCCATGACCACGGTCACGATCACGACCATGATCACGAAGGCGAGTGCGGGGCGCATTGCAATCATGCCCATCATCATCACCATCATCAGCACGACGACGAAATCGGCGCGTTCGTGTTCCGTTCCAACAAGCCGTTCGATCCCGCGCGGCTTGAGGAATTCCTGGGCGGCGTGGTGCAGGTCTATGGTCCCGACCTGATGCGCTACAAGGGCATCCTGTACATGAAGGGCATCAACCGCCGCATGTTGTTCCAGGGTGTGCACATGATGATGGGCGCCGAACCCGG
>Ga0182742_1002020_pt1 | contig 23797 bp, 20 predicted proteins | sample eDN5th37CBELigMG_FD_128880 | JGI IMG/M metagenome (GOLD analysis project Ga0182742, IMG submission 128880) | Enriched Miracle-Growth compost microbial communities from Emeryville, California, USA - eDNA 5th pass 37_C BE-Lig MG (version 2)... ...
AAGCTTGCTTGAGCGCTTTTTAGTCCAGCAATGGTTTGTTTCACTTGTGTAATTACGGTCATGTTAGATTCCAACTTTCTTTAAAGATTCAAATACAAACATATTCTTTACTTTGTGCTTAAATGTATGTATGAATTAATATAACTTATTCAAAGTATTTTTATCGTTTTCCGACATTCATCTCCCACCTCCTCATTGGCTACGCCCTTCACATTCCTTGAGGATGGGAGACTTCTTTCGGAAATCCGTTAAAGTATAGCATTCTTCAATTCTACTCTAATAAAGTAACGAATAATAAAATTTTAATGTTTCTTTATCCAATCACATGTATATTTACCATTTTTCAGGATTTATAAAAACATACTTTTTGACAGTAGCCACAACAAGAAAAAATCCTGCATATCGATACAGGATTTCTGCTCAAACTTTTATAAATGATCGAACTTTCTCAAAGTTGTCCAGAAAGTCATGGAGAATAGACATCAAGATTAATAGATTTTTCTTTTTTCGTGTAAAAAAAGTAAATGAAATCCTATCTAGTTCCTAATAATTTCTCGTTTATTTATAGGTTGAACGGGACGATGGTTGTCAGGGGAAATTTCTTGGAATGCTTGAATTTGTATTTTTGACATTTCAATTGGTTGCTCAAAAATAATCCATTTTACTTCTTCTGTACAAGGAGGTGTCGTTAACGAACCGTTATAATGGAAAGAAGTTTGATCGTGGGGTAATAAATCTTGTAAATCAATCGGTTCTTTTACGGAAATCTCATTTTTTGTTTCTTCCTTCGGTAATACTTCCCAAACAGATGCTAGATTTCCATTTTCTCTTCCTTCTTTAATCATCAATCCAAGGACGGCAAGTTTTCCATTTGCATCTTTATGTACGAGGTGCAGCTCCATATCATAATTTTGGCCATTATATTGATGTTCACTCGGAGTATGGAAATGAAATTGGGAGAGCTTGTACTCATTCCCTTCAATGACAATGCTGTTGCTTTCTGTTGCAGCATTAGCTTGAACTGTATGACCGTTGTTTAAGAGTGAAAAAGTTGCTGGCTCATATTGAATCTGAATTCCTTCCAGTTTTTTATTCGCTTTTACTTGGGAAAATTCAATATTAATGGGAGATTGTTCACTTCCATTGACACAGGCTAAGTTTGCATTGTCTAGTTTTCCCCAGTGTTCAGGCCCTGTATCTCCATTATAAGACCACTGAGCAGCGTGTGTAATATGAGTTTCCTCTGCTTCATTTCCTTTCATAGCAGTGGATTGATCCTCTTTCACGTCATTAGTCTTTTCTTCTTTTAGTACAGCTGTTTCTGGAGCTTGTTCCGAGCAAGCACCTAATAAAAAGCTTAAAGATACAACTAAAAATAGATAAACGAGTTTCTTCTTCATACTTGATATGGTTCTCCCTTTTCTGATTTTCTCTTATTCCTCCAATAAGATACTAAAGATTCAAAAAATAATAAAGAGTTATTTTCCAAAAACTATTTAAATTCCAACTTTTGATAAAAATGGACTACCATTCCATAAGCAAAAAGATTAGTATATGAAATATTCCTCCTACTAAATAATTAGTTATTGACTTGTATTTTAGTAAAAACCCCCTATGCAGGTAGAACGAGTGATCACAAACAACCTTTTATGATAGTTTGATTTTGGCATAAGTTTGAAAAAAGCACTTGTATATTAGGAATAGCCACGTTTTTAAGAACGTAGCCCACCATCCACTTAAAAAAAATGCTATTCATATTAAAGGACCATTTAGTGAAAGAAGAAATTTAAAAGCAACAGAAAAAATATAAGAAAGTAAAGGTCTTATTGAAATATATAGGGAGCGATAACCGAGGAATAACGTAAAACTATATTGAATAGAAAAGTCAGCGAGCAATTACTAAATATGTAATCGCTTATTTTGGTTAAACTAAGATATCAGTTTGCTTGAAAAAGCACAATATCTTTGAAATGCTGTCCGTACCCAATATAAGAGGTGACAGTCGATGGTACACCGTGATAATCGTTTAAGATGTATACCTGATGCTATTAACATTAGAGTATTTTACAGCTTTGAAAAAGCTCTTCTTCATTGTCACGTAACTTTACTAAGCATTCTTATTTTATAAACAAGGACATGAATGTATGCTTTTTTTCATACTATATTTTGGAGGTGGATAAATGACAAGAGTAGCTTACCGAAATGCAGACGTTGATTTAATGGCAAGGATGATGAGAGCAGAAGCTGAAGGCGAAGGAAAACAAGGAATGCTATATGTTGGAAATGTAATTGTTAACCGTGTTGTAGCAGATTGTACTGATTTTAATGAATTAAGAACAATTAGAGATGTCATTTTTCACGTACAAGGAGGAAATTACTCTTTTGAAGCTGTTCAAAAAGGTAATGTATTTTATCAAAGAGCAAGAGACTCTGAAAGAAGATTAGCAAGAATGAATTTAGAATATTGGAGAGAGCACCCGGCGAAATATGCTCTTTGGTACTTTAATCCATATGGTCCGTGTCCTTCAACATGGTACAGCCAACCTTTTACTGGTCAATTTAAACAACATTGTTTTTATGAACCAGCGCCTGGAACATGTGACAGTGTTTATGGCTATCGATAACTATCGTATTTACCTAAGAAAGATTTAAAATATTACACTTACATGCTAAATGGATTCTTATCTTCAATAAGATCTTCCACAATCGGGCGCTTTAATATTGAAATTTACTTAACGTTGTAAATCCGCATTTTCCTGACACTACCAGTGACTGTCCCCCTATTAGAATTAATGATGAGTGTATCCCTCACAATGGGTCTACTGGCTATAGCCGTGTAAATACCCCATTGTGAATGGGTATACTAACCATGGTTGTCTGTGCAGTTTGCAAAGTTGATTTCTCCTTAATTTTTTAAAAATGACAAATACACGTATGATTCAATTCCTGAAGTCATATAAAGACTAAATGGGTTTTAAAAATTTCTATTATGTTTAAATGTCAAATGCCTCATCAGCTGTCATGAAGTCATCTGCACTGATTACCCAATCAGAGAGCTTTTGTACTGTTTGAAAATCAGTTTCTCCTCCAATTAAAACCGAAAGACATTCAAACTTCTTCTTATCCTTTGTACGCCTAAATTCTTCAATGAATTCAGGCGGAAGATTGGCTTGGCCATCCGCCACAAACACTATATCAGCTTGTTTAAAACGACTTTCATTAATAAGTGACAAAGTTTTTTTCAACGGATCTTAAAAGTTTGTTCCGGAACCTAAAAAACTTTCAGCTAATTGGATTAAGTCATCTGTGGTACTTCTCCCTAAAAATTTGGACTTTTACACTTGTAGAAAATGTGATAAACGCAAAATTCCTTTTTTTGCTTTTTAGCAATACTCATCATAGCTAGAGCGAACCCTTTACTTTGAGTATCTAATTTTCTCATAGAGCTTGATTGATCTAAACTAAAATAATTGGCCCCTTTCCCCAATGTATCCTTCCCTTTTTTATCAAACATCATAGTCTGTCCCTCTGCAAAACGCCTGATAAAATCAACTTTCCCCTGTTGTATTGCTAGATTGAAAAGCACTTCATCAAACTTTGTATTTTTCCTGCATTCCTCAAATTCTTCATTTTTCATGATTGTTTGTATATAGCCTTGATTTGTTGTCAATTCTTCTGGTATTTCTTCTAACAATTGTAGTTGGTTTTTATAAAAATACAGCATTCTGCAGATCTAATCTAGAAACAATCATATTGCTATGTGTTGCAATAAATGCTTGTTTTTTTGGTCTGTAGTAATAATTTTATTAATTAATTTATGCATATTAAGATAAATTAAATGATTTTCCGGTTCTTCAATAAGAATAATATTTGAATCCTCAGAAGAATTAGCAAGTAAAAATTCAATATTAATAAAAATTTTCTCGCCTTGTCCTAAATTTTCGATAAGTATACCTGCTTTTTCTATAGTAATATTATCTTTGCTTCTGTTCCATTTCCTTTCGATGTCCATGCAATAATATTTTCAGAGGATGCACCGGCTTTAGAAAATGCACTTCATAAAATATTTCACAACAAAAGAGTTAATAAAGTTAATAATCGCAAAGAATTTTTCCGTGTTTCTTTAAAAGAAAATGAGCACGTTGTTCGTGAAAGTTACAATAAACCTGTTGAATTTTTAAAACTTGGGACAGCACAAGAATACAGAGAAACAATGATGATTGAAAAAGAGGAGTCTAAAATATATTCTTCGTCACTTTTAACTGTAAGTTAAATAAGTATTCCTGTTTGTTGTAGCTTTAAAATTTAAGACCTAATTCATAAAAAATCATATAAATAGAGGTTGATAAATATTAGTCATGGCTAATATTTATCAACCTTTTACTTTATTCAATAATCGCGCCCGATTGTTGAATAAGCAGTTCAAAAAAAGCGTTAATCCTTTTTGGATTAACTCACCATGTAATTTTTTTATAATACACAATGACAGCTATACTTGAGCTTCAAAATCTTTAATCTTAGCATTCGGGCTTAGTATCTTTTCCGACTTGAAATCAGCTATAGGTTCCCCAGCTTTCACCTTGTTTACCCAGTCATGGTTGGCTAACGCCCCCTTTCCTAAGGAAACCACGTCCGCCTCTCCTTTTCCAATCATTTCTGTAGCTGTTCCCGGATTCTCAAGGTGCCCATTCGCAATAACAGGTAAGTTGCTGTATTTTTTTGCTAACCTTGCAAGTGAAGCTCCACCATCTCCAAAAGCTGAATCGGTTGCGGTCGTGCCTTCTCCTTGTGGAAATGCTGGCTGCCATGCTTCATATTCCGTTACATGGATAAAATCAAGACCAGCCTGGCCTAGCTGACTAAAGATAACCTCAGCATCTCTTTCTTTTCCCTGCCACTTGTGTGAGTAATCATTGACTTTCCCTTGTGAAATTCGGATCCCAACGGTGTATTCCTGTCCAACAGCTTCCCGAACAGCTTTCGAAACTTCCACCAGTAAACGCAAACGATTTTCTGTAGAACCACCATATTCATCCTTACGCTGATTGGTATAATCCGTTAGGAACTGGTCTAATATATAGCCATTTGCCCCATGAATTTCAACTCCATCAAATCCAGCTGCTTTGGCATGTTTAGCCGCATTCACAAATCCGTTTATTACGTCTGTGATTTCTTCCTTTGTCGCTTCTCTTGGTGTTGGAAAAGCTCCTTTTCCTCCGTAAAACTCCATTTGTTCACCCTTTGGCGGAACAGCAGAAGGAGCAATCGTTTCATTCACAAAACGATTTCCTTGTGACAGTGCTCCTGCGTGCATGAGCTGTGCAAATATTTTAGCTCCAGCTTGATGAACAGAATCTACTACTTTCTTCCAAGCTTGTACTTGTTCATCATAAACAATGCCTGGTTGATTCAAATATCCTTGACTATACTTATCATCCGGATAAATTCCTTCTGTAATAATCAGTCCAAATCCACCACGGGCAAATGACGTATAGTATGAAAGCATTTGATCGGTTGCACACCCTTCTGGTGTAGCACTTGTCCGTGTCATTGGGGCAACTCCTACCCGGTTATCTATTGTTGTACTACCTAATGTCACTTTTTCAAACAACAAATCTTTATTTGCCATGAATTTAACTCCTTCCAAATTAAAAGCATATATAGTATTTTCCATTTCATTGAATGAATCAACATCCGTCAATGCCGCAGGTCATACCTTCTGTTAATATTTGAGGCTTTTGTTTATCCAACTCATTCTTAATGATTTGTTCAAGAGTTTCTTTAGAACGCACCCCAGCAATTTTAGTATCACCAATAATAAACGTCGGAACGGCAGTAATATTTGCTTCTTCATAAGCATGTTTCAATGCTTTTTTATGTGCATCTTTGTACCTTCTTGTTGTTAAAGCCTCCTTATATTCTTTTTCATTCAACCCTATTTCACCAGCTAACTTTGTTAGAACATTGATGTTGCTAATATCTTGTTCTTCTTGAAAAAAGGCACGAAGCATTCTGTCATTGTACTCATTCCCTTTACCTGTTTCCTTTGCATATTGATAACCCTCAAAGGCTAGGTGAGTATAGGGTTGAGGAGAAATTTTTGGAAGAACAATATCAATCCTCATTCGGTCAGCCATTGGATAAACTGATTGCTTCCAAGTATTTTGTAAGTAATTACCTTCCGGCTTTAATGTTTCATTTGGATATGGACGTAGCTCATACGGCATCCATTCTACTTCCACGTCTTTTCCTTCTATTGCTTCTTCCAGAGGATTTTCTGCCAAAAAACAAAAAGGACATACATAGTCTGAATACACCTTTATCTTTACCGTCATGCTTATTACCTCTTATTTATTATTTAAGCCGTGTTGCATGTATAACATATCCTCCCTTTTAAGGTGGAAACTAATTACATTAAACAGACTTTTGTATTTGTGTACCGTTCTAGTGTAAATCACCAGCTTAGTTTAGTAAAATAGATATAAATGAACATTTAATTCAGCAAAATCGATAATTAATGGAGGATGTAATTTCATGGAGCTTCGTCATTTAATAACTCTAAAGACAATTGTGGAGAAAGGAGGATTTAAAAAAGCAGCTGAACATCTTGGATACGCCCAGTCCTCTGTAACAGCTCATATTAAAGAACTGGAGGAAGAGGTAGGAAAACCATTATTTGATCGTTTAGGGAAAAAAGTTATTTTAACTCAATATGGTCATCATTTCCTTCCTTATGCTGTGAAGATAATAGAACTATATTCTCAAGCCTTAAATACAAGTGATGAACCAACAGGTGATTTGACCATAGGGATATCGGAATCACTTACTATCGGTCGGATTCCATCTATTCTTCTCGAATATAGAATGTCTTACCCAAAAGTTAACCTTTCACTCAAATCAATAGAAAATTATCAGGTTACATCAACTCTTCAAAATGGGGACATTGATTTAGCTCTAATATTAGAAAAAGATGATTGGTCTCTTCCCGAGCTTAACTGTGAAATTTTAAAAAGAGAAAGAATGGTTTTAATAAGCCCTCCAAAGCAAGAAAACTCAAGAACTGTTTTATATACGGAAAGATCATGTAGTTATAAGTCTGTTTTTGATTACTATATAAAATTTAAACAAATGGATGTGAAAGGAAGTTTAGATTTCCAGAGTATTGAAGCAATTAAACAATGTGTTAAAAGTGGATTAGGGATTTCATTGGTACCCTATTTTTCAGTGAAAGAAGAATTAGAAAGTCAGAAATTGCATGGAGAGGAAGTAGAACCAGAACATCCGGCTATTTCTACGTTCCTTGCATACCATAAGGACAAGTGGCTCTCTCCATCAATCAATAGTATGATTGCTTTAATAAAGAAACATTCTAAAAACTGGGATTAATTATAATAAAAAAGAGAAAAGTTCACCTGATGGTGTGCTTTTTGACTTCCTTCTTTTTTAAATAAACTACCTATTACCTGTGTACAGTCGCAGAAAAACAGAGTTGTCATTTTAATGGCTCTTTCTTATTTTGAACTACTGTACCACATATTTTAGACATATATATAATGTATGGTACATACAGTGTCAATCACTCAACCTAACTAACCTAAATTTAACACTGGATTACTCGTTATTGGCATACTAAAACCTGCTGCTTTTGCTTCTTTAATTGTCACTTGTCCATTACCGTTTGTATTTAGACTAATTAAATTTGTATATGAACTAGTTGAATCAGAAGACTAGCGGCCTGTTAAAACGAGTGATGCGTTTACTTCATCAAGGTTCACATTGAATGTATCAACAATCTCGATTACAATTAAATCATATCACTCCAAGGGCCATTTTCAAGCTAACGATGTCCGTTAGAACATTAAAAACAAAAATTTATAAAGACCTCGGGAATAATACTGAAGTCTTTATAAATTCTGAATGGATTTTAAAAATTTTAATATGTCTTAAATGCTAAATACTTCATCAGCTGCCAAAAATTCATCAGCATTAATCACTCGATCAGAGAATTTCTGAACTGTTTGAACGTCAGCTTCCCTGCCAATTAAAACAGAAAGACATTCAAACTTTTTCTTATTCTTTGTACGCCTGAATTCTTCAACGAATTCAACTGGAAGATTAGCTTGCCCATCTGTCACAAATACAATATCAGACTGTTTAAAACGACTTTCATTAATAAGTGACAATGCTTTGTTCAAAGGATCATAAAAGTTTGTTCCTCCACCTAAAAAACTTCCGGCTAAGTGGATGAGATCATTCGTGGTACTTTTCCCTTTTGGAAATACCGTAACTTCTGCATTTATAGAAAATGTGATCAATGTAAAATCCCTTTTTTGCTTTTTAGCAATGCTCATTAAAGCAAGAGCAAATCCTTTACTTTGAGTATCTAACTTTCTCATAGAACCAGATTGATCCAGACATAAAATAATCGGACCTTTCCCTAAGGTATCCTTTCCTTTTTTATCAAACATCATAGTCTGTCCTTCTGCAAAACGCCTGATAAAATCAACCTTTGCCTGCGTTATAGCCAGATTGGAAAGCTCAATGGGGAGTAAACGATCTACTTCATTTCCGATAGTTACGCCACTACGTTCAATAGAATCTCGATGTAAATGCTTTTGTTTAGTACGGGCAATCTCCTTAAACCGGCCGGCCCAATCAGCAATCTCTTTCATTTTAGGATTCTTTTGCAGCATGTCAGCTAATTGAAATTGTTCCTTTACTGGGACCTTTCCCAGTTCACTTTTACCATTGCCCTGCCCCATTCCACTGATCAACTTTTCCAGATTTTCTTTACTCTCCTTTGCTTCATCCACTGAACTTTTCAACATAGACTGTAGCTGATGGCTTGAACCATTTAGTTTCTCTTGAAGTTGTTCAGATAACTGCTGCATGCTCTGTTTCATTTGCCGTTTAGCTTGGTCCTGCTCATGGTTTTGTTCAGTCTGTTGCTCAGTTTGTTGATGCATTTCTTGAGCTTTCAGAGCTTGTTGAACCGCTTTGTTAAAGTTTTCATCTTCAAGTTGCTCGTTTTGAATCCAGTCCAATACCTTATTGCCAAAAGAAATCGTTGAAAGCGCTGAAGAAACTTCATCAAACTTTGTATTTTTCCTGCACTCCTCAAATTCTTCACTTTTCATGATTGTTTGTATATAGGCTTGGTTTGATGTTAATTCTTCTGGTATTTCTTCTAACAATTGTGGTTGGTTTTTATAAAAGGTGCTCCAAATATCTCCCATGAATTGAGAATACAACGGAAACACCATATCCCCCTTACTTTTCAATTCCTGTAGTCCTTTAGATTTACTTAGCAAACTATTAAACTGCCTTTTATCGAATGAATCAGCATTGACCGTCGGATTGTTATATACTCTCTCTCTTCGATTTAAATTCTTAATATTCATAAGGTCCATTTATTATCTTTCCTTTCTAAATTTATTTAAAAAAACAGCCAGAGAAAATCTAATCTCTGGCTGTTTTTTGTTTTTTCACACATTCAGAATATTATTGGCTATTTCATCTGCAAATCCCCGGATGTTCGCACTTAGTTCTGGAATCTTCGGATGTTGCTGCTGCTTATAGACTTCATCCAATTCATTTTGAATGGCTAAAAGTTTATTTCGAACTTCTATCCTTTCCTCTACTGAAGAATCTCTATCGATGGAATCTTGTAATTCATTCACTTCCTGTCTTCTTTCTTCTATCAACTTTTGAAGCTTGTCCTGTGAATTCTCCTTCACGATTTGTACTGTTACGTCTTTTTGTTCAATCGTTTCCCATAACGTGTTTTGTAACAGCATAATATCGCTGCGCATCACTTGTTGTCTTCCTTCCATAAAAGCTTTCGCTTTCAAGAGTGACAAACTCTGTTTAAATCTCCGATCAGAAGGACTGATTCCTTCTCCTGCGAGGTCCATGCGAATTTCAGCTAGAGTCTGATAAACCTCATCCGGAATATACATCATGTCAGTCATGAATTGATACTCCAACAATTCATTCATGGTCATAGAAGGAATCTCTATATGATTGGTGTTCCCCTGTAGCATAGAAATGAAATTCTGGGTATCATTCACATACTTCACTTCAAAGCGCAGCAAGAATCTATCAAACAATGCTTCCAATCCTTCTCCCTCGTCGGGATATTCATTCGAAGAGCCAATAATAGACATCAAAGGCGATTTTACAGGCGTTTCACCATTATAGAATAAACGCTCGTTTATCAACGTTAGTAAGCTATTCAAAATGGCTGAATTTGCTTTAAACACTTCATCAAGAAAAGCAAAGTGAGCCTCTGGCAACTTACTAGCTGTATTGCGTTTATACACGCCTTTCTCCAGTTCATGAAGGCTCAATACTCCGAATAATTCCTCTGGGGTAGAAAATCTAGTAAGGAGCCATTGGAAATAGTTACAGTCCTTTATGATTTTGGAAAGTTCGGCTGAAAGGGCTGATTTCCCTGTTCCAGCTGGGCCGATTAACAGCACATGCTGCCGTGCAAGAATGGCCGTCAGAATCGCTTCGATTTCTTCTTCTCTTTCAAAGTATTTTTGATTCAGCGTTTTTTTAATTTCTTGGATTTTGTTCATCAATCTCTCTCCCTTTTGATTTAAATGAGTTTCTTTCAAATAAAAAAGGAAAGAAACCACATTGGCATACGAATATCCAAGTGTTTTCTTTCCGATAATTTTAATAAACGCAACTTTCTCTTTTTCATTTTGCTCTCTGCATAAGCGCTATCGATAAGTTTTTTAATTCACCTAAACTATCACTCAGTAATTCAAGATCAAGATTAACCACGCTTTGATACTCATTAAATGTTTTGACCACCCGACGAGCTTCATTAAGTGTATCAGTGATTTGAGCTTTTCTAGGATCCGAAAAATGGATGATTGATTTACACTTAGAGATAGCAGAAATCATATCATCACGGAGCTTTTTATTGACCATTCCTCTATTGCTTTTCGTATCAAATAAAGGAACAGAAAAAGCTTCTGAACTATCCAAACGATTTACCAAGTCCACCACAGCCTCTAAGCTATCCTGGTGATTTCGTGGAACGAAATATACGCCACCATTTGGACGGACTGCTGTGGGTGACATAGAATCGAGAATGTTTTTTACCATGATCCGCAGTGTTTGAGCATCATAGTTTTTAGAGTAAGTTTCAAAAAGATTTTTGGCCTCATAAGCCAAACTTTTTGCTTTTTGTTCCCCTTCATCACTACTGCCGTTTGTAGTAATAGAGATTGTGCCATCATCTTTATGAAATTCAATGATTGTCGCTGTCGAATTATATTCCAATGACTTCCCTTTCTTATCAACCTTTTCAATCACAATGTTCCGTTGGACCCTTTTATGGTCATAATAGACCTCTCTGATTAGGAAGTTTAGGAAGGTTGTTGGATCATTGGTCGGCACTTTCTTTTGTTTTTTCTGGATTTCTCCAGTCGCTCTCCTAAATGCATCAGAAATGCGAATGGGATTTGGCAACCACTGGTGATTCATATTGGCTTCATCAAATTTTTGTTTTAAATGTTCACGGGTGATTAATTGATTGCTGATGGAATACCAAAAGAGGTCCCCTAGTTTATTCGCTCCATCTTGTTTTGAAGCAACAATACTTTGTTGTTTTAGTCCATCCATTACACTTGTCATTTAAACCTCTCCTTTTGGATTTTTTATAAATAAAAAAAGACGATTGTATCCCCTAAATAGGAAAACAATCGTCTTTTAATATATCAATCTTAAATTTTTTAATAGATTACATAAAAAATTAGACATACTTCACCTAAGGTAAAGTAGTGCTAAAATCAAGTCTCATAGTGGTTATTCCACCGCAATTGCTAAGAATAGCAAGAGCATAAAAGGGTTTCTCACCGAATATTTTCAGATATAAGAAACAAATGAAATCTGACGGTGACTTCTAGAGAATAGAAGTATAAATAAGTTTATAAAGGTATATTTCATTATAACATAATGGAATATATCCCCTCAACAAAACTTCCCATTCTTTGGTTGTTTCATAATCGAGCCCTTCATATTGAGTATATAAAGTTAATTTATTTAGATAACTTTGCGAAAGAATTTACTTAAAGTAACGTGGTAGGCTGGTTTAATAAGAAAACTGTAGAGTACCGAAATTAACTAAATAGATATTCTATAGCAATATTATCTAAGAATACTTGCTATTTATTAGGAAAATATATAGTTAGTGATAATTTAACACGATAAATTGGTCACAGAAAGGACTAACGCTGATGGGTTCACTATGGCTAGAATATGCTTGGACATTGTTAATTCTAATTGGATTGGAAGGATTGCTATCGGCTGATAATGCTCTTGTATTAGCAGTAATAGCCAAGCATTTACCCGAAGAACAGAAAAAAAAAGCTATAAATTACGGAATTATTATGGCCTTCGCTTTCAGATTTGCTGCACTTTTTGCCATTTCTTTTATTGCGAATGTCTGGCAGATACAGGCAATAGGAGCAGCTTATCTTCTTTACTTAGGATTAAAGCATATCATTAAGGCACGGTTTGGGAAAGAAAATAAGAATATTCATGAGGACGATGAAAAGGAATCCGCCGGTAAAGGTTTTAAGGCCACAGTAGGGAAGATTGCATTAGCTGACCTCGCTTTTGCCATTGATTCGATTCTAGCCGCAGTCGCTCTTGCGCTTGGTCTTCCAGATTCACCGTTAGGTAATTTTGGCGGTATGGATGGAGGGCAGTTTCTCGTTGTGGTTATTGGAGGTATTGCTGGACTAGTCCTAATTAAGTTTGCAGCAACCTGGTTTGTGCAACTTCTTGAAAAACGTCCAGCATTGGAAACAACAGCATATGCAATAGTTGCTTGGGTCGGTGTCAAACTGGCTGTCATTACCCTTGCCCATGAGGATATTGGTGTCTTAGATCATCATTTTCCTCATAGTACCACTTGGACTCTGATTTTCTATGGTGTATTAGTGGGTATTGCCCTAATTGGTTGGTTTGCACCTGGCAATAAAACACAAAATGCTACATCCTAAAATGGGAACAATGCCATTTTATTTTGTGTTAAATCACTAAGTTTGTAGTTAATAGATACGCTAACTGGTGGGTTAATTCAACTTAGAATAAAAAAGTTATTAAAGTAACGCGGCTTATGTTGAAGAACAACTAACAAAACAAAGTTATTTACTACGCTGTAAAACGATTATACGTAATAAAGTCTTTGTATTATCTTCAGGAAACGAGCGCATTTATGAAGTAACTAAAGCCTAATTTCTCACTAAAATGTACCCTATAGAGTAGACACGGAAAAAAGTCTATCTATAGGGTACTTTTTTGTATAATTAAGAAATACAACCAGAGATAACTTGGGGACGGGGAAAATAATGAGTAAAAAGATTTTTACAGAGAGAGATCAAGCAGCTATCAACTAATAAATACGTTAACGTAGTAAGTCCAAAAGGAATTACTTATACGGATGAATTTAAACATATTTTTATTACTGAAAAAGAGAAAGGAAAGTTAGCGAGAGAAATATTTGAACAATGTGGGTTTGACGTAGAGATTTTGGGGATGGAGAGAATTTACTCAGCGACAAAAAGATGGCAAAGAGCATACAAAAATAACGGGATAATTGGTTTACGTGACACTAGGGCAGAAAACTCGGGACACCCCAGAGAACAGGAACTTACCCTAGAGGAGAAAAATGCTCGTTTAGAAGCACAAATGACCTTACTAAAGGCGGAAAATGAACTATTAAAAAAGATTCGTACTGCAGAAAGGGGGATGAGGAAATAGAGCTTCTCCTTAGCCAAAAATATATTCTTATTCGGTCGGTGATTGAAAAGTATCAACTGAAAAATATGGTCAGTTATTTTTGTACTCTGACTGGTATCTCAAGAAGTGGTTATTATAATTATTTTTCGTTTGAATCACAAGAAAGAAGAAAGCTAAAGGATAAAAAAGAGGAGGCCGTAAAGGAGGTAATCTCAAAAGTCTTCCATTTTAAAAATCGTAAGAAAGGGGCACGTCAAATCAAAATGACTTTGGCGGGTCAATTTAATATTGTCTACAATTTGAAACACATTCGACGAATTATGAAAAAGTATGGCATTATTTGTCCTATTAGAAAAGCAAATCCCTATAGACGAATGATGAAAGCAACAAAAGAACATCGTGTTGTACCTAACCTTTTAAATAGACAATTTAAGCAAGGTTTCCCAGGAAAAGTTCTCCTTACAGATATCACCTATCTATATTACGGTAAAGGAATGAAGGCCTACTTATCAGCCATTAAAGATGGTTCAACTGGAGAAATCTTATCCTACCATTTATCGGACCGTATGACCTTAGATTTAGCTACAGATACACTTAAAAAGCTAAAGAAGAACAAAAAACTTTATGAAAGCAAAAGATGCATTAATTCACTCAAATCAAGGTGTTCATTACACGAGTCCTATCTTTCAAAAGGCGGTGAAGAAATTAGGGTTACGCCAATCTATGTCTAGACGTGGAAACTGTTGGGATAACGCCCCCCAAGAATCATTCTTTGGCCATCTAAAAGATGAAGCCTCTATTAAAGCATGTACAAATTTAGATGAATTAAAAAAAGAAATAAAGCAATACATGATCTATTACAATCACTATAGATATCAATGGAATTTAAAAAAGATGACCCCTGTTCAATACGAGGGCACTGAAAAACTTACGTTTTTTATTTCTGCAAGTCTCAAATGAATAGAAAAAGGCAATTTCCATCTGCTTTTTAGGTGGAAAATTGCCTTTTTCTTGTTCTTTTTATTCATTTTCATTAAGGAGTTTCAGTATTCGCTTGAGATTAACTGCAAATATCGCTGTGGCTCCTTGAATTTCCATACCAAATAGACCCGCAGATAATGCCGTTTCATACCCGTGTCTATGTTTTAACTCACTATTTTTTGTCTCAATTTTATAACGAGAGCGTGCATATTCCTTAAACTCTTCACTGTTTTGAAATGCTTCCTGTTCCTTGTGTTCAGTGGATTTTATTGAAACAGAATATGTTTTACTTTTTGCTCCTTCTTTATAACAGCCATCACGGAACGGACATACTATACATTTTTTAATATCAAAGTAATAGGTGTCTTTTTGATTTTCCCCTTGATTTTTCTTTCCTGTTCGTGCTTTTCGTATTGCCATGTGACCTGCTTTACAAACGTACATACCTGCATCTTTATTAAATTCAAACTCATCCTCTTTAGCACGTCTACCTTGTGTGATTTGGGGATTTAATTTAGATACTAGTTGAAATTCTTCTGTTTTTGCATACTGGATATTATCTTTCTCCGAATAAACTGTATCACCAATGATTCTATCAATTATCATTCCTGCTTTTTTGCTTTTCTCAACTAGGTCTTTCAAGTGTTTCCCATCATTTTTCTCGCCTGTAGTAACAATCGCAGCTGTAATAATTCGCTCATCACTCATTGCTAAATGTGTTTTAAATCCAAAGAAAGATGAATCAGTTGTTTTGTGTCCGACCCGTGCATCTGGATCATTTGAATAGCTTAGTTGTTCTGCATAATCTTCTACCACTTCTTTTAATACATTCAATTTTTCTTTGACAGCTGGAATCTCGGCAATTTGTGGTTTAGTTTCAATAACAGTAATGACTTGACGACAATAATTCAATTCCTCATTTACTTCGTTAGTAGTTGTTTTTGGCGGAAACTTTTCTTTTATCGATTCATCTACTTGATAAGTTGCTTTTCGAAGATTTTTTGATTTCTCTTGTAAAAACTCTTTCGGTAATTTTTGATTATAACGTGCTTTGCTGTGTGTTGCATCAACAATAATGCTTCTACTTTTGATGATTTCTTTTTCTAGAGCAATCTCAACGGTCTTGCCAATAAGTATGTCTAATAAACCCACATCTTTAAGACGGAGTTTACGAAACTTCGTTAATGAGCTTGGGTCAATCACTGAATCCTCTGGAGACATTTCAAGAAAATATTTAAATGACATATCGTATTTGGACCGTTCTACAACATCTACATCTGACAAATCATAAATCGATTTAAGAAGTAAGTATTTGAACATACGAATTGGCGAAATTGCATTGCGTCCATTCTCCAGACAGTATTTCGCTTTCAATTCTTCTAATATAAATGTAAAATCTACAAGTTCATTAATTTTTCGAAGCATATTATCTTTTGGTACAACAATATCGTATAAAGCCATGTATGGGCTAAAGTTGAGAGATTCTTGATTTGAGATTACTTGGGTGAGTGGAATATAATCTATTCGGCGGTAGTTTATTTTATTTCAATGTACATCCTTTATTTCGTCTTAAACTACACGTCGGATAGCAGAGAAACTCGGTAATTAAAGTCGCAATTTTTTCTTGAACTAAACCAGCTAATAGCAGCTAATTGTTTATTCAAGAAAAGGGCGCTATGATTGAAAATCATAAGCCTAATTCCTCTCTAAAGAGTACCCTTTGTAAAGGACATTTTAAAAAAGCCTAAGCAGTTTTAAGAAGATGATCTCTGTATTGAACGAGGGCACTGAAAAAGTCCAAATTTAAAAAGGCAGTTGAAAAGTTCTATCAAATGAACTATCAACTGCCTTTTTACTTTATAATATGATTATCAAGTGTTTAGGTGGTATCCAAATGTAAAACTCTAATATAAACGGCATACAATTCAAGTAATACAAGAATGAAGGTCCATCCCAAGATATATATAAATTTCTTAATGGCATTAGATTTCAGAGGAAAGTAATTAAAAATTATTACCAGTACAGCAATCTCACCAAGGGCTACAGCTAGGTACAACAACTCTATTTGCTCTTTATCAAAATACCAGTAAAGTTTGTACTTTAAATCAAGATACAAATCCGTTACAAAATTCATTAACAATGCAAATTGTATTGTAGCTAGTAACTCGTGCCTAGTTCTTTTTCTGGGCATGTTGAAGGCAACTAAAAGAAGTAATATAACTGTCACTATAAATAGCTTCACCAAGAGGAACCCTCGTTTTAAAAACAACAATATTATTATTATTTATTCGTTGAAATATTCTTCTTTAACTAACCTGCCCCAATAGTCCGATAAAATTGCCCTCGCTTGAGGAATATTATAACTAAAATCTTATTCAGGAAAACAACTGTCACTTAATAATGAGTCAATTACTATTGCCCCCACTAGTATATCTATATTATCCGAAATAAAGAAAGCTTAATACTTCTTGAATATAACTGTATCGTAAGTAAATAAGAAGTAAAAACTTTCATCTATTCTAAAGTCTTTTTAATATTTTTGTCCAAATTTCCCCATTGGACGTTCTTCCTTTTTTCTAGTAAAATTTATTCTCATATTGAGGATTTGTATAAGGATCCAACTTAAATATAAGGTATTGAATCCTATCAAAGTATTCATTTAGAGAACTTAATCTTAATTACTGGAGAGATACTATGAGTGATTTAGGGTATGTAAAACAATTAAACGCCAATCGTACTGGTATGGTCTATAAATTTATAAAAAATGGTGATGTTTTTATCCATACGATGATTGTAGGCGATTTACTTTATCATTTAGGTTTTACACCAAGAGATATTGTAGGTAAAACATTACATGACTTTTATCCAAAAACCTACGCTAATATTAAACATCAATATTATTTACAGGCATGGGAGGGAAATTATGTCCAATATGAAACGGAGATTAATGGAATACTTCAAGTTGCGTCCTTAAGACCAGTATTTAATAACAAGGAAATTGTAGAGGTTGTAGGCTCTTGTATTAATATTACTGAAAAAATAGAATTACATAATTCAATATCCAAAAAAAATAACTCGGAATCTAATATTTCGGGAACAAAAAATTTAATGCTCAAAGAAAGCCACTACATTATTTTTGTTCCATTAAATGAGATTATGTTCATTGAGAGATTAGGAAGAAAATCGATAATTCATACAATGAATAAAGAATATGCAACCAATGATTCATTGGCTAAATTATATGATCAACTTGATGTTCACTTTACTTTTTGTCATAGGTCGTACATTATAAATATGGATTTTTTAGAAATAATCGAACAGAGGGGTCATTGTTTTATTGGACATTTTAAAAATAATAAAACAGCTAGAATATCTAAAAACATGGTAAACGAACTAAAAGATTATAAAACCTATTAACTAAACTCGGCATTTTTGTTGAGTTTTTTTGTTTGGAAATAATTTTAAGAAGGATGATGAATTGTTGTTGTAAATCTTTAATTACTTGATTGAAAACATCGCTTTATTATCCGGAATGTACATTTTCGTGTCTGAAACGAATTAGACAATAACTTAATTAAGCTATATTATACATCAGTCACTGCAAAAAATGTTATTTACGTGGAGGTATTCATAGCACATGTTAAGTGTTTCAAATTTAATGGAGGAACGAGCATTTTATAACGTTTATCAACCATTAATGAGTTCAGAAAGTGGAGAAATTTATGCTTATGAGGCTTTGCTTCGAACTACACCCTTTATAGATCCAGAAATTATTTTCAATTATGGAAGGAGTGAAGGACTTTTATTTAAGCTTGATTCTGGAGCTATCTCAAATGCAATTAAAGAATTTCCTTATTCTTTTTTTAAGAAGTATTTCCTCTTTATAAATGTGCTCCCTTCTTCTATAGTGCACCCTAATTTTAAAAATTTCATTGAAAACTTATTACATAACTATCCAAGGATAAAATATAGGGTTGTTTTTGAAATAAATGAAGCTAGTTGTGAAAAGGAATTCTGGAAGGAGGACTTTTTTGCTGAGAGTTTACAATGGCTAAATTACATGGGGTTTAAAATTGCTTTTGATGACATTTCTTTTAATAATTTTTCTGTAGACTTTATAGAGAATTATAAACCTGATTTTGTAAAGTTAGATCGTTCATGCTCTAAAAATTTATCGGCATTATTAGAAAAACAAATTTTTATATTAAATTTATTATCTAAGATGAAGAGAAATATGTATGTTGTTCTTGAAGGAATAGAGACCAAGGAAGATTTACAAATTGCTAAAGAAATTGGGGTGCCTTACTTACAGGGATATTATATATCGAAACCACATCGTATATAGCTTTTTGAAAAAACAGTAATAAGTGACATACAAAAAAGTAGGACGTGGGTAAAATGTTGAAGTGGTTTAAAAATTTGAAGACTTTTACTAAATTGATTTATACATTTCTTGTAATTAGTATCCTTCTAGGGGCAGTGGGAATTTACAGCTTAATCAATTTAGGTAAAATGGATGAGAAGATAGGCTTTATGTATGAGGAACGTGTTGTGCCGATAAGTAATCTAGGTAGAGCAGAGACAGATTATCAACGCCTGCGTGTTCAAATCCGAGACATGGTATTCACCTCACAAACTAAAGAACAAAAAAATGTTATCAATGAAGTGAGGATTCAAACTGTTAATGCTATTGAGAATAATATAAAGGAATACGAAAAAACTATCATTCTTCCAGAGGAACAAGTTATTCTTGACAAACTACATCCTGCATTAGAAGTATATTTAGTACTTTATGAGAAAGCAGTAAAGTATGCCTATGCAAATGATGTTAATGGTTATCAAAAAATGGTTCCTGAGTTTAGAGAAGCAGGAGATAAAGTACAAGGGCATCTTAAAGAACTTATTGATTTGAATGTTAGTTTATCTAAAACAACTAATAAAGAATCAGATGAATTGTATAATTCCGCTCGAATTATCACGATAGCTGTAATTATCCTTTCCGTTCTATTCAACATCGGTATAGGGCTGGGCATTTCTCGACTTATCTCTAACCCATTAAAGGAAATATCTGAACTAGTTGAAAAAGTTTCAAAAGGTGATTTAACAGAAACAACCGCTATCGACACGAAAGATGAAATCGGTGACTTATCTCGCTCGATCAATACCATGGTTATAAGTCTACATACTACAGTAGAAGAAATTCTTCAATCTGCTGAGAGTGTATCTGCATCTGCTCAAGAAATCTCTGCTACTACTGAGGAAGTTTCAAGCAGTGCATTTACACAGGCAAATGATGCTCAAACAATCACTGAATTATTTAAAGAAATTGTAAAAGGTGCTGAAAGTCAGGCAAATGATGCTCAAACTATGAAAGAACTATTCAGACAATTAGATATTGCTATTGATTCAGTTGCAAAAAATGCAGATGAAACAGCTAAATTAGGTACTGGATTAGGTAAAATAGCAGATGAAGGAGGTAAAGTAGTAAGAGCGTCTATTGAAGGTATGAAAGGCGTAAACTCTCAAATGTCTTTTCTTGAAAAGGATGCAAATCACATAGGAGATATTATCAAGGTTATCGATGATATTGCTAATCAGACAAACCTTTTAGCTTTGAATGCAGCTATTGAAGCAGCAAGAGCAGGTGAACAAGGAAAAGGTTTCGCAGTAGTAGCAGATGAAGTTCGTAAATTGGCAGAACAGTCAAGTAATGCTACAAATGAAATAACTGCAATTATCAAAGGTATTCAGGATAACACAGCTCTTAGTGTAGTTGCTGTAGCCGAAGGGGTAAACGCAACTTATCGTGCTGGCGAAGCATTTACTCAAATCATAGATATGGTTTCTATAGCTCATGATAAGACTTTGGAAATTGCTACAGCAAGTGCACAGCAATCTGCACAATCTTCTGATGTTATGAAAGCAATTGAAAGTATTGCATCTGCAAGTGAGCAACAATCTGCTCAGTCATCTGAAGTACTAAGAGCAGTTGAAAGTATTGCAGGTACAAGTGAAGAAGCTGCAGCAGCAAGTGAACAAACTGCAGCAACATCACAAGCATTGGCAAACTTAGCTGAAGAGTTAAACAATTCAGTTTCTAAATTCAAAACTCACAAATAAAAGCAATTGTTTTAATAGTAAAGGATTCTTTTTTGAGGTGCAAAAATCAAAAAGTTCCCGGAGATGACAATCAAATTGGCATAATAAAAAAACTCGATTCTTATGGTATTTCGTAAAACTATTCACAGAGCTTGGGTTTTCCAAGCTCTATTTAAATATTTATAGTTAAACCTATCTTTTTTTCCTAATTGCAAAAGCATTATCCAATTTATTGAACCCGATGCGAGGATAGTATTCTATTGCAGATGGTGCTGCTACTAATATTAATGAAACTTCATCTCCTATTTCTTCTTTTAGAAGCCTCACAAATTTTTTACCGATTCCTGTTTTTTGATATTCATTATCAACTGCTAAATTGGATAAATAACAGCAAAAGCTGTAATCTGTGAAATTGTCTTCCGGAATGACACAGTATTTGACACACCTTTGGCATCAATTCCGCCTTGTACAATAAGTATTGTTCAAGGTGAAAAACCCTAAAATTTTTGATGTATTTATCAACTAAAATAGGGATAAACGTTGATATAATAAGAAAATGACACTCGTCAATTCGAATGTCATTTTACGTGGCATTTATTAATTTTGCAACTAAAAACGGAACCCTTTATTTTAATAGTACACCTTTTTTTATATTACTAAATAATTTGTTATTATTTCTACTTCTTTCATGAAGCACCATACTTTCCCCCTTCTTTGTATGGGGGGTCTTTTTCAACTTTAAATTATCTAAAAAATCTTATAATTAAAAGCTTATTCTTTACCTTAAACTGTACATTTAGTTTTAGTAAATTAATACGTAATATTCGCAATGATATTAATATAAATATCCAATAAAAAATTCGTATTAGTAAGCTCTTCTCGGTTGGGTTTTTAGTCGATTTTCAAACGCTTGGATTTTTTTCCAAGCGTTTCACTTTAGATTTAATCATTTAATTATCAACAAACCAGCTCCGTTTATTTAGTAAAACCCCTCACTATTCCAAGTGCATTATAAATAAATGTGTGTTTTACCTTTCTCAACACATGTCCTGATTGTGGAACAAGTTAAAATTTTTTCTTAAACTAACCTGACCCGTTCGTATTATAAGGTTAACCAGATATGAAAATATTTCTGGTTGACCATTTTTTATATGGTCTTATTATAACCGTAGCCGGGGCAAAACGTATCTGCCCGTGGGACCTAGATCCCGTTAGCTAAACAGTTTGCCCCCTACTTGTAGAAACATGATTGAGGCTGGTTGGGACATAGATCTCGCATAACAAGCGAAGCTGTGACACTGCAAGAAGGATAAGGGATACCGGCAAATAAAAGATTAGGAGATGATAGAGGATGAATCCAGTCGTTGGTCTGGATATTTCAAAGGGGGAAAGTCAGGTTCAAGCTTTTGTAGATAAAGGCAAGCCATTTCGTAAGAGTTTTAAAGTATCTCATACTCTTGAGGGACTTAGTTTACTAGTAGAGTTCTTAGAGGATGTGCAGAAAGAAACAGGTCAGAAGCCTCCTGTGATTCTAGAAGCAACTGGTCACTATCAGACACCAGTGGTTCAATATCTAGATGAACGTGGATATTTATTAATTATTATTAATCCTTTAATTTCGTATAAGGCAAAGAGTTCAAGTCTAAGAAAAGTAAAGACAGATGTAGTTGATGCTTATCTTCTCTGCGAGTTGTATTACAAGGAGGAATTAGAGCCATATAAAAAGCGAGGGATTCAGTTATTAAACCTTCGTAATCTTACGAGACACATGAAAATATTACAGGCATTATGATTCAGACTAAGCTTCAATTTCAAGCTGTACTTGATTAGGTATTTCCTGAATTTCGAGGGGTTTTTGGTGATTTGTATTCTGTGGTATCACTCTTAATCCTAAAAGAGTTTCCGTCATCTGAAGACATATTAAAGGCTAATGATGAAACAATCTCAAGTAAGATCAAAGAATTATGTAAAAGTCGCTCAATCAGATGGGCAAATGAAAAAGCTCTAAAACTGAAAGATGCGGCAGCCCGTAACCCTTTTGAAAAGACAGTCTACCAGAGTCATATATTAAGCTTAGGAATGTACATTAACATTATTCTTCAATACAAAGAGCATCTATCAAAATTAGAGTCGGAGATAGACGCTCTCGCTAAAGAAATTGAAGAATATAATATTATCAAATCTATCCCCGGTATTGGAGAAAAAATCGCTGCCACGATTATTTCTGAAATCGGTGAGATCGATCGATTTAACCATCCTAAAAAGCTTGTAGCTTTCGCTGGTGTTGATCCTAGTGTATTTGAATCTGGTAAATTTAGAGCTACTCAAAACCGTATTACTAAAAGAGGTTCAAGCAGACTTCGCCATGCCTTATATATGGCTGTTCGTTGTGCCATTCGTGATTGTCGCAAGAAGAAAACCACAGATGAAATACTCCCTAGAAACAAAAGAATGCGGGAGTTTTATGATAAGAAACGTGAAGAAGGAAAGCCCTTTAAGGTCGCTGTCATCGCTTGTGTAAACAAGCTCTTACATTGGATTTTTGCCTTATAAAAAAACAGAACCACTTTCCAAGATATTGCTTAATATCTACATCTAAGTAAATAATGAAAAACCTTCCAGCAATAATCTAAGAGAAGGTTATTTGTCATGAACTTTTTTAGTATATCACGGGTTTTAGAAGTTTTTTAGAGAAAAATATTGACAAACTATTAGCTGGTTTAGTTTAAGTTCATTTATTCATAAGACTCTCTATACTTAACATAGATATCCAGTTTTTCTTATTAAGCGTTATTCAAGATAATGGCCCTATTGTTGAACAATAAAAGACTTTGGATAGGCTACACTTAGTTGGACAGAACTTTTAAGGTCAAGTAGACTACAGATAATACATTTAAGGAGAATCTACATGGCCAAAAGAGAACGTCGAACATTCACGGAAGAGTTCAAACAA
>Ga0182742_1002022_pt1 | contig 23768 bp, 23 predicted proteins | sample eDN5th37CBELigMG_FD_128880 | JGI IMG/M metagenome (GOLD analysis project Ga0182742, IMG submission 128880) | Enriched Miracle-Growth compost microbial communities from Emeryville, California, USA - eDNA 5th pass 37_C BE-Lig MG (version 2)... ...
CACCGCCTCCTCGACCGCGATCTCGTCGAAGGGATTCATGCTCATCTTCACGTTCGCGAGCTCGACCCCAGACCCGTCCGGCTTCACCCGGATCTTCACGTTGAAATCAACAACCCGCTTCACACACACAAGAAGCTTCATTCGTAGAATCCTTGATAAGAAATGATGCTTAAGCCGCTTCAGCGCGCGGGGCCGAGAATTCCCGCATCAATGCGTGTCTGCGAACCTCTGCCTGTTCGATGGCGGCCTGCTTGACGGGGCCGAATCCTCGAATGGAATCCGGCAGGGACAGGATCTTGATCGCCGTCGCGAGGTTCGCTCGCGTCAGACTGCTGAGCACGAGCGTCAGATCCCCCTCATAGCGGCTGATGAGATCACGCTCCTGTCGACGTTCATGTGTCCAGCCGAATGGATCGAAGGGCGTTCCGCGCAAGCTCCGGAATTTCGAGAGAACATTCAGGGCCGGGAAGATCCACGGCCCGAACCGCATCTTCCTTGGACGTCCAGATGACTCATCTTTTCGGGTCAGCAGAGGAGGAGCGAGCCAGAGCGACAATCGTTCCTGTCCCTCGAAGGTCTGGTCCAGCCGCGCTTTCCAGGCACTTTCGGCATAAAGCCGGGCAACCTCGTACTCGTCCTTATAGGACATGAGCTTCGCAAGGTTTACGGCAACCGTCTTTGCGAGTTCGTCAGAGCCTGGTGAGATGTCCTGCTCAACCTTTCGCACCTGTTCGATCAAACGGACATAGCGGCTTGCCCATTCCTTATTCTGATAGCGGGTCAGATGTTCGATCCGATGCTCGACGATCTTATCGAGAGTGTCCAACCTGCGCGGCACCCGCTGTGATGCGGAGACAAGCTCCGGCGATACGGCAGCCACACGACCGAGGTCGAAGGCGTCGAGATTGAATGGCACGGCTGCGCCATTGAGCTCGATCGCTTTTCTCAGCGCATGAAGCGGCAGTGGGAGCCATCCCTTCTGATAGGCGAAGCCTACCATCATCATGTTCGCGCCGATCTTGTCCCCGAGCAGCCGTTGGGCGATATCCTCCGCGTCGAGCACGATTGCTTCCGCGGTGGCAGCCTTGACGCGTGTAACAAGATCGTCCTCATCGAGGCGATAGTCGCGGTTCGATTGGAAGGCAGCCGTCGGAGCAGGGTTAGTGGCAAGCAGCACCTTCGTTCGAGCAGGTGAGCAGGCCTTGAGGCCGTCCGGATTTGCGGCGGTGACAAGATCGCATCCAAGGACCAGATCCGCACTGCCAGGACCTACCTGCGACCCTTTGAGACTGTCGGGAGTGGACGAGAGTCGCAGATGACTGAAGACTGCACCGCCTTTTTGGGCAAGGCCGGTCATATTATAGCTGTTCGCACCTTTACCGATCAGATTTGCAGCCATGGCAAGGACGCTGCCAATCGTCACGACGCCGGTTCCGCCGACGCCCGTTATCAGCACATTGCAATTTTCGAAATCGGCGACAGCAACCTCCGGCACCGCAGCCAGGCGCTCACGATCAATTGCGCCTGATTGCTTACGAAGCCGCCCGCCTTCCACCACCACGAATGATGGACAAAAGCCTTCGACGCAGGACATATCTTTGTTGCAGGAGGATTGTTCGATCTTTCTCTTGCGACCGAACTCGGTCTCGGCCGGAACGATGCTGACGCAATTGGACTGAACGGAACAATCACCGCAACCTTCGCACACATCCTCATTGATGAAAACGCGAACGGACGGGTCAGGCATCAACTTGCGCTTGCGCCGGCGTCGTTTCTCAGCCGCGCAAACCTGCTCATAGACGATAACTGTTGTGCCTGGCGTTTGGCTGAGTTCCTTCTGCACCCGGTTCAATTCGCTACGCGCGATGACATCCACACCTGGAGTCGCGATCGCAGTGCGGTCGAGGTCGTCCGTGACGACCACGACCTTCGCCACGCTTTCAGCAAGAACCTGTCTGACGATCATCTCTGTGGTCAGCGCTCCTTCGACCGGTTGCCCGCCGGTCATCGCCACTGCGTCGTTCGCGAGGATCTTATAAGTTATGTTCACGCCCGAGAGGACCGCAGCTCGGATGGCGAGAAGACCGGAATGAGAATAGGTCCCATCGCCCAGGTTCTGGAAGATGTGTTTTGTACTTGTGAAATGGGACAGACCGATCCAATTCGCTCCCTCACCGCCCATCTGGACGGGCTTGAGCGTATCGCGGTTCATCCACATGGCCATCGAGTGGCAGCCGATGCCAGACAGCGCGAGAGAGCCGGCCGGAACCTTGGTAGATGTATTGTGAGGACAGCCAGAGCAGAAATAGGGCACACGGCGAGGCTGACACGCATCCGGCGCGGGACTGTCCGCGAGGCGCGCCCTCGCATAAGCCTGCCGCACCCCGTCGTCGGCAAGTCCCAGATCCTCCATGCGACCCAGGACTGCCGCAGCAATCGTCATCGAATCGAGCTGGACATCGGAAGGAAGAAGCGCGTTACCCGCGAGATCCTGCTTTCCGACGATGCGCGGTCGCGTCTCATCGTTGAACAGAATTTTCGCGGCTTGATCTTCGAGGAAGGGCCGCTTCTCCTCCACAAAGAAAAGCTCGTGGCATCCGGCAGCGAACTCTCTTATTCCCGATGGCTCCAACGGCCAAACGAGACCTATCTTGAAGACAGAAACTCCTCGTTCGACTGCTCGCTCCTCGGTCAACCCCAACAGACTAAGGGCGTCCGTCAAATCGGCATAGGCTTTCCCTGAACTGACAATTCCGAGTTTGGCGCCAGCCTGTCCGAGTTTGCGGAGATCGAGCTTGTTCGCGCGCGCATAATCGTGAACGCGCGGCAGACGTTGGCGAACAACCACCATCTCGTCCCGTTGGGGCCCATAATCGAGCTTGGGTCTGATATCCGCCGAAGCATCCGATAAAGACGGCAGGGTAATGTGCGGCGTATCCGCCTTCGTACTCACCGTCGATGTGGTTTCCACAGTTTCGTTGACAGTCTTGAGGCCGACCCAAAGCCCGGAATAGCGGGACATGGCCCAGCCATGGATCCCGAACTCCATGATCTCCTGGACATTCGCGGGGTACAGAACGGGCATCAGGTTAGCGGCAAGCGCCTGCTCGCTCTGGTGCGCGACGGTGGATGATTTGCCTGGATGGTCGTCACCGAACACCACCAGAACGCCGCCATTCTCCGTCGTGCCGGCGTAATTGCCATGCTTGAATGGATCGCCGGAGCGGTCAACACCGGGCCCCTTGCCGTACCACATGGCGAAGACACCATCGACTATCTTGCCCGGTACGCTGTCGATCTGCTGCGTTCCCCATACCGAGGTTGCCGCTAGATCCTCATTCACACCGGGCTGAAAGACGATGGATGCTTTCTTCAGCATGTCCCGCGTCTTCCAGAGTTCCATGTCGAGCCCTCCGAGAGGCGAGCCACGGTATCCGGAGACAAAGCCGGACGTGTTCAAGCCAGCCTTGCGATCACGTTCGGCTTGAACCAGCAGCAAGCGCACCAGGGCCTGAGTGCCGCTCAGGAATAACGTCCCTGAAGCTTGGGTGTACCGATCGGAGAGGGAAACGTCCCTGAGAGCAATATTCATGAGAAGCCCTTCTTTTAGACTGTCTCGCGTGGCAAACCGAGCTTGACGATTCCTTCGCGAACCAATGAATCGATGGCCTCTTCACTCCAGCCGGCGCCTTGAAGGACTTCCTGTGTGTCGCAACCAATCTCGATGGGAAGGCGACGAAACTCAGGAACCGCTCCGTCGTAGCGCACCGGGTGGGCCAAGACCGTGCCCACGCCCTCGCCGACAGCGAACTGCTGAATACATTGATTGTGCAGGACCTGCGGATCCTTCCGGATCGCATCGTAATCCTGCACCTTCTCGTACCACATGGAGAGAGGCGCGAGCGTCCTGTCGAGACGCTCATAGGTCCAGTCCTTCAATTCCTCGCCCAGAATCTTTGTAATCGCGTCTCGATTTGCCATCCGGTCGGAAGACAGCGCGATGAGCTCGGGATTGCCGATCGCTTCCGCGAGCTTGTCGACCTCGCCCCCAAGGCTGATGACGGCATGACAATCGGCAAGCTGATAGACGCCATAGGGAGCAGGAAGAAACCATGAAGCCAACCTGGGATCACGACGGAAGCGGTCGCTCGTGCGGTTCCCGGAGAAGTAACCGGCAAAGGACTCGGTCTGCAGGTCAAGACCGGCATTCAGAAGATTGGACTCGACCCTCGTCCCCTGTCCTGTCTTTAGCTTCTTGATGTACGCGGCATTGATCGCCATCGCCATCAAGGCCGCCGCATGTTGATCGACGATCGGCGCGCCAGGCACCGTTGGTCCTGTCTCGCGATTACCGGTAATCGCAATAAGGCCGCATCGAGCCTGAATGAGAAGATCCTGGCCCGGCATTTCAGCCATGGGCCCTGACGATCCCCAGCCCGATGCAGAGGCATAGATGATATCCGGCTTGACGGCTTTGACGGCGTCGTAGCCAAACCCGAGGCGTTCGAGCACACCTCCACGATAGTTTTCCAGGAGGACATCCGCTTCTTCGATCAGCGAGAAGATGACTTCCTTTCCTCTCTTACTCTTGAGGTCGACGGAAATCGAGCGCGTATTGCGGTTGACGGAGAAGAAAGTTGCGCTCAATCCATCGACGAAGACATCATCAGCGCCATAGCTGCGTTCGAACGCACCATTGAGAGGTTCGACCTTGATGACATCCGCCCCCATATCCGCAAGGTACTGAGCCGCGGCCGGCCCTTGAACGAAATGGGTAAAGCTCAGGACCTTCATGTTTTCGAGCATATCGTGGGCCCTTTGTCTTTTGGTGGCTTAAAGTGACTGCCGGCCGCTCTTCAGCAGACTGCGCGCGATGATGACGCGGTGGATATCCGACGCACCATCGAAGATCCGGTAGACCCGAGCGTCGCGGTAGAGCTGCTCAAGAGGCATCTCACGGCAGTATCCCATACCACCAAAGATCTGGACCGCTTTGTCGGCAACTCTTCCGAGCATCTCGGAAGCGTAATATTTCACCATGGAGACCTTCTCCCGCGGGTCCATGCCCTGATCGGTCTCCCAGGCAGCGTTCAGGACCATCATCCGGGCTGCGAAGATTTCGGTCGCCATGTCGGCGAGCATCGCCTGCACCATCTGGAAGTCACCGATCTTCTGGCCGAATTGCTCGCGCTGGTTCGCGTAATCGATGCACATCTGCATGAGCTTGCGCGCCATTCCGACAGAGCGGCCACCGACCATTCCAAGGCGCACCTTGTTGATAGTCGACAGCGCCTGATAGAGACCGGATCCTTCTAGCCCAAGCATTTGGCTCTTCGGAAGACGAACATCTTCGAAGATCAGCTCTGAGTGGTTCGTCGCTCGCAAGCCCATCATGTACTGGATGCGACCCACGGTGAAGCCAGGCGTTCCCTTATCGATCAGAAAGGCACTGATGCCCTTGCTGCCCTTCGATGGGTCGGTGACGGCTGTGATGATGAACGCATCAGCCACGTCCGCATCACTGATGAAATGCTTTGTCCCGTTGATGATATAGCCGTCGCCATCGCGCTTCGCGGTGGTCTTGATGCCTGCAGCATCAGAACCGGCATTCGGCTCGGTCATTCCAAGAGCAACATTGATTTCGCCTTGAACAGCCGGATAGAGATACTTCTCACGCTGCTCTCCAACGCAATTGACGAGAGAGCCAGGAATTGCTCCGAATGCACGCCGTACAAGCGCATCCTTCGTGAAGCCGAACTCTTCCTCACAAAGGCACATATCAACGGTACTAAGTCCACCGCCGCCGACCTCTTCCGGCATTCCCATCGCGAAGAGCCCAAGCCCTTTCGCCTTGGCGCGAAGCTCTCTGGCGAGCTCCGGCCTCACTTGTTGGATCTCTTCGACCTCTGCTTCGTGGGGTGCGAGTTCGTCCTTGATGAACCGCCGCACGGTGCCGAGGATCATTTGAGTTTCCTCGGGAATGGAAAAATCTATCACGTCACATTCCTCCAGATGCTCTCACGGGAGCCATCGAATCGTTTCTTGCTGTGGGAGACGGAGCCTAGTTCAGTCTTGAGTTTCGAATGCTGCAGGATCCAAGCGGTCGCGAAATTTTGCAGATCTCTTGGCACGGAAGGCTTCAACGCCTTCGCTGAAATCATTGGTGCGAGACAGACTTTCACTGAGATCCAGTGTCTTTTGGATCGCCTGATCCTCTGGAAAATCGTGGGCATATTCCAGGGCGGCCTTGCACGCATACAGTGCCTGGGCTGGACCTGCCGCGAGAGTAACCGCGAGTTCCCGAGCGACCGTCAATGCGCTGCCCTTTGGAGCGATCCGGTTCGCCAGCCCCCAGTCGAGTGCCGTTCGGGCGTCGATTGGATTGCCTAGCAGCATCATTTCCTTGGCCCGACCGAGCCCGATACGCTGCGTAACCCGCACCGTTCCGCCGCTTCCGGGAAAGCCGCCCAGTTTGACCTCCGGAAGCCCGAGGACCGCGTCTTCCGACACCACGACGAGATCACAGCCGCTGGCCAATTCCAGTCCGCCGCCGAGCGCGAGTCGCTCGATGGCCGCCACAGTCGGCTTCGGGAAATGAGCAACCTGCCCGTAAACCTCGTTCTCGCGGCCGAGCTTGCGCGACACGATGGCCTTCTCGGAAACAAGCATCGGGAACTCGTTGATGTCGGAGCCGGCGCAGAAGGCGCGATCTCCCTCGCCGGTCAGCACCAGCGCGCCGACGCCGGGATTAGCGGCGAGCTCAGCCAAGGCCTCGCCTAACTGGCGCGTAAGGTCGAGAGTAACGACATTCAGAGGGGGATTTGAAAGAAACAGGGTCGCAACTCGGCCATCAAGCTCCACCCGAATTTTTTTATCCGGCATATTCGGCGTCCTCCACGATCAGAACTTGACTTAGACTGACTTGCACGTCAATAAGTTTTTACGGGCTTTGGCGCGCACCAAGCCTCGATGTCCCGATCGTGGCTGCCTGCAGCTCTGTCGAGACGTGAAAACACAAATGTTATGGAGGAGACGCGCAGCATGGCCGCCATCGTCGTCGCGAAGATCAAAGTCACTGACTCCGACAAATACGAGAACTACAAACCACTCGCGAAGCACGCCATCGAGCTCTTTGGCGGCCGCTACCTCGTTCGGGGGTCCGAGCCACACCGTATCGAGGGCGACACGAGTGAAGCGCGATACGTGATTGTCGAATTCGACTCCGTCGACACCGTTCACCGCTTTTATCGGTCCCCGGAGTATCAGAAGGCGCGGGAAGCGCGCGCAGGCGCCGCGATTGCTGAGATCATCGCTCTTCAAGGCATCTGACTAGACGGAGAAAGCCCATGCCCAGAATGAATTATGATTGTTCCGGCGTCATCCCAGCCTGCCTTCTTCCCCTTCACGACGATCTGTCAATCGATGAGAAGAGCTACAGAAAGCATCTTCAGGATATCGCGACGGTGCGGGGCATTTCCGGCATCACCGTGAACGGCCACGCATCAGAGGTATCTTCCTGCACATTCGAAGAGCAGGAGCGGCTCTTGGACGTGGCGCTGGAAGAGATTGGCAGCAGGCTGCCGATCATCAACGGCGTCTATGCCGATACCGGATCCGAAGCCGCAAGGATCGCCCGCATGGCGGATCGCAAAGGGGCTTCCGCACTTCTGGTGTTTCCGTCCAATGTTTTCATCCTTGGGTCGCGTCCTGAGATGATCATCGACCATTATAAGCGGATCGCCGATGTGACGGACTTGCCACTCATCATCTTCCAGTTCCCCGTCAATACGCCCCTCACCTACTCGCACGACGTTCTCGCTCGCCTCATCGAGCAAATTCCGACCGTGCGCGCGATGAAGGATGGATGTGGCGATCCGGTCCGTCATGAGTTGACCGTACGGGAGCTCCAATCCGACAAGCGCCCCTTCCATGTTCTGTCCACGCACAGTGCCTGGCTGCTCAGCTCCCTCGTCACAGGCTGCAACGGCCTTCTGTCAGGCGCGGGAAGCACCATAGCTGATCTGCAGGTTGCCCTTTTCGAGGCTGTAAAAAGCAACAACCTCGCTGAGGCGAAGGCTGTCGCGGCGCGGATTTACCCGATTACTCATGCGTTCTATGGCGCTCCCGGGGTCGATATGCACAACCGCATGAAGGAGGCTCAGGTCATTCTCGGGCGCTTGCCCAGCGCCGCAGTCCGCCCGCCTTTGCAGAAGCTCGACAGTTCTGAAATCGAGAAAATTCGTCGGGCACTTAGGCTTGCCGGAATTCAGAATGAGGGCGCAATCATGCCGGCTGCGTAATTCACAGGCCTCTTATTGCAAGAACTTGCGAAAACTGAGAATATGGGGGAGTGACGACCAGTGAAAGCGGTCAAGTACCCAACGGATGGTTGCATCTCCCCCATGCGTGAGCAAATCAAGCTCGTTGCCGAAGAACTTCTAATCAAGCACGGTTATCGAGGCCTCAGTTTCCGGCAGATTTCCGAGGTTCTCAACACGACCCGTGCCAATCTGCACTATCATTTCGGCAGTAAGGACGGCCTCGTTGAGGAAGTCCTTGAGGATTATGCTGACAAGACAATCGCATTCTATCGGGACATCTGGACCGACAACACGACGACACTGCGAAAGAAGGTCGCGTCCGTCGTTGCGCATGCTCGGCAGCGCTATCAGAATTATAACCCGTCAGGCAGCCATGGCGAGCCGTGGAGCCTCCTCATCAGGCTCAGGACCGACAGTGATGCCCTCACGCCTAAAATGCGTGCTAAACTCCGCGATTGTACCGTCGAGTTCGAGACACTGGTCCGCGTTGGCGTTAGGGCCGCTATCCAGTCTGGCGAATTAGAAGCTGACGCTCCCCAGGAACAGATCGTCATTCAACTGGTCAACATCATTCATTATGCCGGCTCGATCACTCGGGACCACGGCAGCTTCGACCGTCTGGCACATTTGTGGGAGGCAACGCTTTCCACGATTGAGCGCGCCTATGGACGCAAAGCAGTGAGGACCAAGCAGGCCGCGCGCACTTAGACGGCGTGCGCCGGCACCTCTCTCAACCTCGCTCAGACACCCGCGTCCTGGGGAGCAGCGCGTGTCTTGTCCATTAAGGCCTTCAGTTGGATTCCCTGTGCTTTTCGATCCCAAGTCCGACTCGTCACGCCGGCTATTCTTAGATCGACCTTTCGGGTTTTCTTTGTGGGGGTTCGAGGCAACTCATCGAGAACCTCGATATACCGGGGGATCATATAGTGCGGCAGGTTGGACGCGAGAAAGGCCAGTAGATCCTGCGGTGAGAACGCAGAGCCGGGCCGTAGCACGACACATAGCTTAATGTCGTCATCAGATTCATATTCGGATGGCACCCCAACCGCCGCACTTTCTTCTATGAGAGGAAAAGTGTTGGCAATGGCCTCGATCTCGTACGACGAAATGTTCTCGGCTCTGCGGCGGATGCGGTCACCAAGTCGATCGACGAAGTAGACCCACCCGTCCGCGTCCATATATCCAGTGTCACCGGTATGGAACCACAGGTTCCGCCAAGCACGCACGGTTGCAGCTGGATTCGCGAAGTAGCCTGGACTGATGATACCCGGTAGCTTTGGCCGTATTGCGAATTCGCCGACTTGCCCTTGAGGCATCACCTCGTCGGTATCTGGATCAATGATTTGGAATTCATACCATTCATGCCGAACCTTTCCGCAGGAACCTGGCTTCAAAGGCTCGTCTTTCGGATGCCAGCATGGAATGTTGACCTCAGTCATACCCCAGGTCTCGATGCCTTTGACGCCAAAGCGACGCTCGAAATTAGTGGCGATGCACTTGGGAAATGGCGAAGTCCCGATCCGTGACAACTTGGTATCTGCGTCATCGGGACGTTCCGACTGCGAGAAAATCATTTCCAGCAGCGGCCCATGCCCGATCGTCACTGTCGCTTCCGTGGCTCGGATACGATCGATCCATTCGGGAGCCGAGAACTTCCTGTCAAAGTGAACCTTCGCCCCCGTCAATAGCGCCGCATAGAGCACGCAGAAGCGCGGAGACATGTGAAAGAGAGGATGGGCGCAGTAAAAAGTATCGTGACCCTCAACCCACAATCCTTCGACAGTCTGCCGCGCCGTCAGAAATGCCTGCGCATGGGTGAGCATGACCCCTTTCGAAGGTCCGCTTGTGCCGGAGGTAAAGAGAATCGACATGACGTCGCTGTAACGCGTTTCCGGAGAGAACACGCTTTCCATCCCGGCATGCGGATGACTGACAAGTGGCGAGATCTCCAGGTTGAACCCGGAAACAGGATGATCGGGGTCGGCATCAATCGTAAAGACTTGACGAACATGAGAGAGGCTTGACTTTATGTCTCGCAAAGCAGGCAGCAACTGAGCGTCGATGATGACAGTCTTCGCCTCTACCAGATTCAATGTGTGCTCAAGCAACTTGCCCGAAAGTGCCGGATTGACGGGTACGTCAATGGCGCCGAGAAGGTTGATGGCGAACCAGAGTGCCACATGCTCCGAGCGGTTGCCGAGTAGGAGGATTACCCGATCCCCGGCACAGATTCCTGCCTGCTTCAGATTTGAGGCATAGCCTTGCGCTGTCTGGCGGATAGCTGAGAACGAGATTGGATCACCGTCTTGAAAAATGAGAAATGGCGCATCGGGCGTTAAGCCGGCGCGCCAATCCAAAGTCTTCGCGAGCGTCCAATCCTGAAGTCCAATATCCGAATAGATTTCGTACACAGCGCTAGCCTAGTATCTTGATATTTGGTGGGGCGCACGGGTACACCCCACCTCGCATTTCACTTCACCGTCTTGAACTTGCCATCCCGGATTTCAACGGTGATCAGCGTGTCTTCGAATACCCCCTCATGCTGGTCTTTCGAGTAGCAGAGGTTTCCGTCGAGATAGGTGTCTTTGAAATCACAGATCGTCTCGAGCGCGTCGCGGATCTTTGGACCCGTGATATCGCCTTGGATGCGCCGAGCGGCTTCAAAGGCGGCAAGGATTCCGGTTGACCCGATCAACTCGGCATAGCCCTTTGGCGTCTTGCCGGCTGCTACGATGACCTCGCCAAGCTCCTTCTGTCTCTCGGAAGGGTCATCCCAGTTTCCGATCGAAACGATCTGAATGCCCTCGCCTGCGGGCCCGGAGGCGTCAAGGAAAGGCCGCTGGTTCAAGCTGCCGGTGCCGATAATGGGCGTCTCAATCCCGACCTGTTTGGCCGCTCGTACGAAAGCTGCACCAAGTGCGGGGGCAGATGTCTTGAGCAGCACCACATCGGGCTTGGAGTTACGGATGTTTGTTGCTGCAGCGGTCAGGTCGATTGCGTTGAGCGGGGCGCCGACGGCGGAAACAATCTCGATATTGCGTTCTTCCGAAAGGTTTTTAGCCTGCTTCATGCCGGCTTCGCCATAAGCATCCTCTTGATACATGATGGCGACCCTCTTGTGCTTCGGCTGAAAGACGCCACGCTCCATGATCGCCGATATGATGAGAGTATCAGAAGGCGCAGTGCGGAAGACCCACGGCCAGAACTTGTTATCCTTTGAGGTGACGGTAATGGTACCTACAGGCGCAAGGACCGGCACTTCGTTTGCGGCGGCAATCGGCATCAATGCCAATGTTCCCGTGCCGATTGTCGAACCCGTGATCGCCACCACTTTATCTTGGCGAATGAGTTTGGTGGCACAGCGCGCTGCTTCTGTCGGATTTGTTTGATCGTCGCAGAAGATCACCTCGACCTTCTTGCCGTTCAAACCGCCCTCCTTGTTCACCTTGGCCGCGAGTGCCTCGACAATGTCTCGCTCCGGAACGCCGAAGGGTGCAGCCGGACCGCTCAGGCTGTAGATACCGCCGATCTTTACCGTCTCTTGGGCTGATGCCGCTGCTGCGAGAAAACCGCTAGCGGCGATTCCCGACAGTAGTCCCAACATGAACTTCTTCATGACCTGATCCTTTCCGAGTTCCCTGCTTAGACGACGTTATTCATTCACCTTGCCCAGAAAGGCGTCTGCTAGCTCTTTCGGGTTCGCGAGATCTTCCTTGCCACCACTGCGAACGATCTGGCCCTGCGACAGGATCACGTATCGATCAGCGATGCGCGCGGCGAAGGGAACGTTCTGTTCGGCGAGAAGCAACGCCAAGCCCTTGTTCTTGAGCACGGCAAAAGCTCTTTCGAGAATATCGAACACGGCAGGAGCCAACCCCTGGCTCGGTTCGTCGAGGATCAAGACATCGGGGCGCCGGCCAAGGGCGAGGCCGATCGCCAGCATCTGCTGCTCGCCACCGCTCAGAACGCCGGCCATGGCCGTTTCTCGCTTCTTCAGGATCGGGAACAGATCGTTGATGAAGTCGCGCTGCGCTTCCCGCTCCTCTGGAGGAAGAAGGCGCAGCCCGATATCGATGTTCTCCTTAACGGACATCGTAGAGAAAATATTGCCGCGTCTTTCCGGAACGAAGGCTATGCCGTTGCGAGCGCGGAGATGGGCATTCATCCGCCCGACATCCTGGTTCTTTACTCTGACCTCGCCACTCCCGCTGACGGTTCCGGCGATCGAGCCGAGCATGCTGCTCTTCCCGGCGCCGTTTGGTCCCAGGATTGCGAGCATTTCCCCAGAGCGTAGGGAGAAATTCAAACCCGATACGACGGTGATACGGCTGTAGCGAGCTACGATGTCCCGGCACGACATCACGACCGCGTTCTGGTGCCGAGCAAAATCGGAAGTTTTCTCTACGATGGTCATCGCCCAGTGCTCCCGAGATATGTCTCGATGAAGGCCTGGTTCTTCGCTATGGTCTCTGGGGTGCCCTCAAGCAGCATTGATCCCTCCTTCAACACCACAACATGCTCCGCCAATTCACGGATCAGGTTGAAGTTGTGTTCCACCAGGAGCACGCCCACACCGCGTTCTGCGAGACGGCGCATCTCGTGGCTGAGCATGAGCTGCTCGTCGACGGCGAGACCGGCAGCGGGCTCATCGAGAAGGATATATTTGGGCTCATTGGCCACCGCGCGGGCTACTTCCACGAGCCGGACCCGTCCCATCGGAAGTTCGCTCATTTGCTGAGAGCGGAACTCTGACAACTTGAGATCGTCGAGGATCTCGTCGCAGCGGTCCCGAAAGCGCTTCTCCTCAGCGGCGGCGTTGGGTGTGCGAAGCAATGAGGCCATGGTAGAGGTGCGGCGCAGTCGAAAGAAGCCGCACAGAACGGCCTCTTCAACCGTTACCTTTGGATCAAAGCGCGGCGTTTGGAATGTCCGCGCCACGCCCCATGCAATTCGCTTATAGGCAGGCAGATCATCAATTCTCTTGTCATCGACGATTACCGTACCCGCCGCTGGCTTCGCCATTCCTGTGATCGCATTGAACAGAGTGCTCTTGCCTGAGCCGTTGGGCCCCACAACGGCAAGAATCTTGCCCCGATCGAGAGTGAGAGACGCGTCCTTGAGAGCAGTGACGCCGCCGAAACGAACCGTGACATCCTTGACTTCGATTGTCATGCCGCACCTCCACCCACAGCCGGCTGCACTCGGGCGACATCCGATTTGCGTTTCTTCCCGTTGAAGAACGTGCGCCAGTCCGTTCCAAGCACGCCGTTCGGAGCGACCAATAGAACGACGATCAGGACGGCACCAAAGATCATACCCTGGGTTTCAGCCGCAGGCAGATATAAGGTGATCAGGGTGAGGAAGGCCGCACCGAGAATAGGCCCGAGGAAGGTCGAAGCACCACCAATGACAGCCATGAGCATGATCTTGATCGACACATGCATCGTCAAAGAGTCAGGCCCCATATAGGTAAGGTGATGTGCATAGAGCCATCCAGCAAGCCCGGCCACCGACGCCGAAAGCGCGAAGTACACCGCCAGCAGCGAAGGCACATGCACACCATCTGCAGTTGCCCGCAAAGGGTCGTGCCGTGCCGTTCTTACGGCGCGGCCGATGGCCGAGTTCGTCAGATTGACATAAAGGATCAGGACCAGTGCAACCAGCATCCAACCCAGGATATGCATCGAGACAAGATTGGGAGCGAACCAAAGAGTGGGAATTCCTGAAAGGCCGATATATCCCCCGGTGAAATCTCCTCCTTCACGAATGGCGAGCTCCAGCACTAGGCTTAGCAGCAAGGTCGCGATCGACAGAGGCAAAGGCGAGAGCCGTGTGATCGCCCGTGCCATCGGATAGGCAAGAACCATCGGCAACACCAGGGCCAGCACGAGCCCGATCAGAGGCGAAAGACCATAGCGTGTGGTGACGACGCTCGTGGCGAATGCGCCAACTGACGCGAAGGCAGCGGGTGCGATAGAAAGAATTCCCGCCTGCCCATAAGCCATGCCCACCGAAAGCGCCATGAGCGAGAAGATCGCGACGAGCACGGAGTTGTCGAGCCAGAAGGGGCTGGAGAAGATGAACGGCGATATGACCGCAATCACCACGACAACCGAGAGAGCTGGCATAAGCAGCTTGAGCCTTGAGCCTTGCATCAAACACGCCCTCCCGTGGCAGCGATCTGGTTCATGCGTCCCATGGAAAGGATCACGAAGATGAAAATCAGAGGCGCAGCCGTTGCCCACCCGCCCGGCAGGTACCCGGAGCTGAGAGCCTGAACGATGCCGATGATCAGGCCTCCCGCGAAACCACGCAGGGGACTATGCATGCCGAAGATGATCGCGGAGCCGAACCCCCAGATAGTCAGCGTAAACGCCGTGCTGTAGTCGGCGCCGGTCGAGAAGAGAATGAGAACGCCGGCGACCCCAGCCAACAACCCGCCCAGAACATAGGTCGTGAACCAGATCAATCTCACCGGAATGCCGTTCAGAGCCGCGCCGACCGGATTGACCGCGCTGGCACGCATGGCGCGACCGAACGGCGTCCGTTGAAGGACGATGAATAGAATGGACACGATGACGATACAGACGGCAAGATTGATGCCCATCTGAGGACTGATTCGAATGTTGCCGAAATCCCAGAACGTGGCGAACGGCTGCCGGATCATGGGGCTCGTGCCGAAGATTGTCAGAATGAAAGATTCCAGGAAGGTCGCAAGTCCGAACGTCCCGAGGACCGCGATCACGTGATCGACCGCGCCAGGGCGATTGAGACGCATTGAGATGAGACCGACGACCGTCGAGGCGAGGACGGCAGCGCCAATAGCGAGGATCACCCCCGCTGGCCCGCCCACAGTATACATGATCGCAGCCGCAAGAACCGCGTAGGCACCAAGCGCGACATCCACTGAACCAGTCGTCACAAAAAGCAAACTCACGGGAAATGCGAGAAGCCCATAAGTAACGCCCAGCAGAGCTCCGCGCAGGAGATATTCCGCCAATTCAAACAACTTGTTCCTCCCTCGACCTACATTTTTGAGGCATTCGAGTTTTTTGCTTACTTACCTACGAGTAAGGATCGTTTCAATTACCCTGTCAAGACGTTTGCACTCGATTGCTTCTCCCCCATTCGCATTAGTTCATCCAGAGTCCGCCGGTGACGTTGACCGACTGTCCGGTCATGTAACTCGCTTCATCGGACGCCAGAAATGCAACCACCTTCGCGATGTCCTCGGGTTGTCCCAAACGCCCTAGCGGGATCAGGTGAACTCGCTCCGACGCCGGAGGCAAACCATTCGCAACCGCCGCCGCGTCCGCCTCATCACGCATACGCGTATTTGTGATGGTGCCGGGGCACACGGCATTGACGCGAATGCCATGCTTCGCCAAGTCGAGTGCCATCGATTGTGTCATGCCAATGAGCGCAAACTTCGAGGCGCAGTAAGCCAGAGACATCGGGCGCCCCGTTTTTCCGAACCACGAAGCGACGTTGATGATCACGCCATTATTACGATCAACCATTCCAGGAACGACTGCATGACAGCAGTTAAATGCACCCCGGACATTGACCTGGATCGTGCGGTCAAAATCTTGCGGCGTTGCATCCAGAATGGAAGCCACCTGACCGATCCCGGCGTTGTTGACAAAAATATCCGGAACTCCCCCGAGCGCGCCTATTGTGTCCTGGAGAGCATCCTTTACCGCCTCCAGGTCGGAGACATCGAGATGGTGGGCCGATACACGTGCGCGTGCCTTCTGTAACTCTTCGACAGTTGCATGTAGAGACGACTTATCGTGATCCCATAGCGCTACAGCACATCCTTCGTTGACCAAACGCTGTGCAATAGCCTTACCAATACCGTGCGCCGCGCCAGTCACGACCGCAATTTTTCCTGAATATTCGTACATCCACTACCTAACTGAGAATTGCCGACTAGAACGCTAACTTCACGTTGCCATACGGCAAGCGAAGAAGGCCGCCCTCATCGGTGCGATGACAAGCGGCCAGGTTTAGCTAAGCGATTTCTGGTTTTCGAGACCGGACTGGGACCCAGCGCATGATGTGGGTTGCCGAGGCGACCGCCTCACCGCGCTGATTGACAACGGCGACATCGGCGAGAGCCCTATTCCTCTCAGGCTCGATTTTCGCAATCGTGTAAGTGACCGTCACAGTATCACCGAAGAATACCGGCCCGATGAAACGGACACGATCATACCCCTGAGACACAGGCGTGAGATCGGCATACTTCTCGACATGCGGCGTATACATCAGTGTCGAGGCTGTGGACATGAATCCCATGGACAACACTCCATGAGCAATCCGCCGTCCGAAGGCCGACTTCCTCATGAATTCTTCATTACAGTGGACATCCGAAAGATCTCCGCTGATGCCAGCGAACAGATAGACATCGCTCTCGCTGACTGTTTTCGAAAACCTGACCTTGTCGCCGATTGCGACCTGAAAATCCGCATCTCTCATGAGGCTCCTCCTGTGATTTTTGCCAAGAACGCTAATCCTGACTTGCATGTAGGTCAATATAGAATATTACTTATGTCAGGAGGAGATAAAAATGTGGATTGAGGGGAACGGCATGCCCGCGGCGTCCGATCGCGACACCGGCTACGTGCTAAAGTGCTTGGCCGATCGGTTCGGCGAGAGAATGAGCACCAATCCAACGGTGCGCCAGCAGCATTCGAGCCAACTGACCTGGCTGGCGAGCCAGCCCCCCGACGCCGTCGTTTTTCCTGAAAGCACGGAAGAGGTGTCAGAAATCGTCCGGATCTGCGCGACCGGTAGGGTTCCGGTTATCGCTTTCGGCGCAGGCTCCTCCTTCGAAGGGCACGTTAACGCTCCATTCGGGGGCGTCTCCATCGATCTCAGCCGCATGAAGGAGATCCTCGCAGTCAATTCGGAGGATCTGGATTGTGTTGTTCAGGCCGGTGTAACGAGAAATGAATTGAACGCGCATCTGCGAGACACAGGGCTGTTCTTCCCAATCGACCCTGGGGCCGATGCGTCGCTCGGCGGCATGGCCGCAACACGAGCCTCTGGCACCAACGCGGTTCGTTACGGCACCATGAGGGAGAATGTTATTGCTGTCACTGCCGTGATGCCCAACGGTGAAATCGTAAGAACAGCCCGCCGGGCAAGGAAAAGCTCCGCCGGCTACGATCTCACCCGCCTTCTCGTCGGCTCGGAAGGCACGCTCGGCGTGATGACGGAACTGGTCCTTCGTCTGTCGCCCATTCCCGAAGCCATTGCTGCGGCCGCCTGCCCGTTTCCCTCGGTCGGCAGTGCCTGCGACGCGGTGATTGCGACGATCCAAAGCGCCATTCCCGTGGCACGCGTAGAATTACTCGACGAAGTTACAGTCAAGGCGGTCAATCGATATTCCGGGCTCGATCTGGTCGAGACGCCTCTCCTCCTGCTCGAATTTCATGGAACTCCAGGGGGAGTAAAGGAGCAGTCACAGCGCTTCGGTGCGATTGCGAAAGAGTTCGGAGGCGGGCCCCTAGCTTGGTCCGACAAGCAGGAAGATCGCACAATGCTCTGGAAGGCGCGACACGATGCCTACTGGGCATGCGTGCAGCTGCGTCCCGATGCTCGCCCGATCCCTACGGACGTCTGTGTGCCGATTTCGAGGCTGGCGGAATGCGTGGAAGAAACTAAGGCTGAAATCCAGCGCCTTAGTTTGATTGCCCCCATCGTCGGCCATGTCGGAGACGGCAATTTTCACGTTCAGCCGCTGGTCGACATGACCAACCCCGATGAGATCGAAACCGTGCGGCGCTTCGTCGGGAACATGGTCGAGCGAGCAATTTCCATGGATGGCACATGCACGGGCGAGCATGGCGTGGGGCAGGAAAAGATGAAGTACTTACGATTGGAACACGGCGACCCGACTTTATCCCTGATGCAGCTCATCAAGCGTGCGGTCGATCCCGACAACATCATGAATCCAGGAAAAATGTTGGAGATAACGCAATGAATTTCACTGCTTTGCGTCCACCTCGTGCGGGGTCAGTGGACTTCGTCAACGGGCGCACGCGGCTTTACGGAATCGTCGGCCATCCAATCGAGCAGGTTCGCTCGCCAGAGACGGTCACCTTTGAGCTCCAACGGCGCGACCTAAATGCAATCTTGCTGCCGATCCACATCAAGCCCGATGAGTTTTCGGAAGTTTTTCCTCAGATCCTGCGGATTGGAAACCTTGACGGCATCGTCGTCACGGTACCCTACAAAGGCCGAGCCCTTTCACATATTCATCGGGCCGGCCAGATGGCTCAACTGAGTGGCGGGGTATCCGTCATAGGTCGTTCACTGGATGACCGATGGGTCGGCGAAATGTTCGATGGCGTCGGCTGCATCGCAGCCCTTTTACGCCGCGGGGTGGTCTTGGCTGGCAAACGCGTGCTTCTGCTCGGTGCAGGTGGCGCAGGATCTGCGATCGCTGCGGAACTGGCACGCTGCGCTCCTGCGGATCTTTTTATCCATGATCCGGAAACACAGCGCGCTGCCGAGGTGATCGGGAAAACCTCAGGGGCATTTCCGACCACCCGAGTGCATGCCGGACTTCCTCCGCTCGAGGGCATTGACGTCCTGGTGAACGCTTCTCCGGTCGGCATGCTCGATGCCAACGCATCGCCATTGGACGTCGACCGTCTGCCGAGCCAGATGACAGTGATGGATGCCATCATGGATCCCGATCAGACAATGCTGTTGCGGATAGCCGAGGAAAGCGGATGCCAGGCGGTTTATGGTCGAGAGATGCTTGATTCACAGATCGCTGCAGCCTGCGACTTCATGCTTGGCATCAAAACAAGGATGGCGGAGGACGTGGTCTTTCAGGTCCAGCAGTCGTTCCAGTCCCTTACGCAATTCTGATGATTAACTTCCCCTTGTTCTTTCCCTGCAACAAGCCGATGAAAGCATCAGGAGCCGCTTCGAGTCCGTCTACGATATCCTCGAGGTGAGCGATTTCGCCGGACGCAACAAGCGGCGCAGCCATCTCGAGAAACTCGTCACGATATTGTGCGAAGTCAGTGACGATGAAGCCCCGGAGAGTCAGCCGCTTAACGAGGATATCGCGCATCAAAAGGGCAAGACGCGTCTCTCCTTCATAAGATGCGTCTTCATTATATTGGGACACCAAGCCACAGACCGGGACCCTGGCGAAGTCATTGAGCAGAGGCAGAACCGCGTCCCAAACCCTTCCGCCGATATTCTCAAAGTAGATATCAATACCCTTCGGGCAGGCCTCGGCGAGCAGTTCGTGCAGATGAGGCTTCCGATGATCGATTGCAGCGTCGAAGCCAAACTTCGTCTTGGCCAACTCGCATTTCACCTGGCCACCGGCAATCGCAACCGTACGACAGCCTGCGAGTTTCGCGAGTTGTCCTACCATGGAACCGACCGGCCCCGTTGCTGTGCCGACGACAACCGTCTCGCCGGGCTTGGGCATTCCGATTTTCATGAGACCGGCATAAGCCGTGAACCCGGGGCTCCCGAGAACGCCCAGAGCTGTCGATGGCGGAACGTTGCCCGCCAGCTTTTGCAGGTGCTCACCCGGAAGGACAGCATATTCCTGCCAGCCGCCACCACCTAAGACCGCCTCACCCGGCTTGAATGAAGTATGTTTCGACACCAGCACCTCGCCGACGGTTACTCCGACCATGACCTGACCGATTTCGACAGGTCGCGCATACGATTTCACATCGTTCATGCGCCATCTCATATATGGGTCGAGCGAGAGGAGACGGTTCCTGACAAGAACTTGTCCTTCCATCATTTGGGGATTGAGAGGAACAGCCCGCAGACTGAAATCTTCGACGCTAGGTTCTCCAATGGGGCGACGCGCCAACGTCCAACCGCGGTTCTCCAGCATGTTTCGATCCCTTTCAAACCCTTGGGCCAACATTTACTTACGTGTAAGTTATCGATACGTTCTCAGCAAGACGGAAGGCATCACTAAAATTCCGAGAGAGTGCCATCCGGCTGCGCTTAGTAGAGTTGTGAGGCTCGCTTGCATGATAACAGGACCGAGCGCCATGATAGCGTTCTCGCTCAAGGAATAAGCCGATGAAGATTCCGGGTAAGGTTGCCGTTGTGACGGGAGGCGCGAGCGGCATTGGTGAGGCTCTGTGTCGAACTTTTGCTCGCGCAGGTGCGGCGCGCGTGATTGTCGCCGACATTGATCGAGACAAGGCTGCAGACGTCGCACATTCTATTGATGGCGAAGCAGCCTATTGCGACGTCACGGATGAGGACCAGATCCGACATCTTGTCGAGCAGACTGAAAGTATAATCGGTCCGATTGACCTCTTCTGCTCCAACGCCGGTATCGCCACGGGCTTCGACACGACCTTTGAGAACGCAGCCGGTGCATCGAACGACGTATGGGCGAAGGCCTGGGCGGTGAATGTCATGGCCCATGTCTATGCCGCCAGAGCGCTAATCCCGCGCATGAAGGCTCGTAAGAGAGGACACTTCCTGCTGACCGCATCCGCTGCGGGGCTTCTCTCACAGATCGGCAGCGCCGTTTATTCCACGACCAAGCATGCTGCTGTTGGTTTTGCCGAGAATCTGGCCATCACACACCATGATCACGGTATACGGGTCTCGATACTCTGCCCTCAAGGTGTGGACACTCCCTTGTTGCGCGATCTTCCAAGCGGCCCCCAGGCCCTCGATGGTGTCCTTTCAGCTGAGGCGGTATCGCAGGCCGCTCTCAAAGGTATCGAGGCTGAGCAATTTCTTATTCTTCCTCATCAAGAGGTAAAACACTACCTGCAGTTCAAGACGCAGGAGTATGATCAATGGATTTCCCGCATGGCAAAGCTGCAGTCGAGGACCTATGCCTCTTGAGGTCTGTTCAGTTGAATGGTCCTGATATCATCCCTCGAAAGCCCCCAGGACTGCCAACGACTAGCCTCCCATGTGAAGACATCCCTTTCAAAGGAATATTCTGCTGGTTGCAGTGGTCTGCCCCATGTGGGTAATCCGTGTATGATGTTAATTCAGCGTTGGTCTGGGCGCCAGCTTGGAAGCCGAGACCACGACCTCGGGTGCAGGCGGCCGGTAGCCCAAGGATGAGTGCGGGCGCACCGTGTTGTAATGGCGTCTCCAGCTTTTGATCACCACCTTTGCCTCCTCCAAGGTGTAGAAGATCTCGCCATCGAGCAACTCGCCCCGAAGCCGCGCGTTGAAGTAGGCCTGATCGGGCGTGCTCCGGTCAAGGCTCGAATGAGGCCTCCGGCCATTGTAAAAGGCCAGATACCGGCTGATCGAAGTCCGGGCCTCGGCGACACTGTCGTAGGCTTTCAGATACACCTCCTCGTATTTGATGCTGCGCCACAGGCGCTCGACAAAGACGTTGTCCCGCCAGGCGCCCTTGCCGTCCATGCTGATCGCAATCTCATTCTTGAGCAGCACGCTGGTGAAGTCGTGGCTGGTGAACTGACTTCCTTGATCCGTGTTGACGATCTCAGGGCAGCCGTAGCGGGCTAGCGCCTCCTCCAGCGCCTCGACGCAGAAGGCTGCCTCCAGCGTGATGGACAGCCGCCAGGTCAGAACCCGCCGGCTGAACCAGTCAACGACCGCCGCCAGATAGACGAAGCCGCGCGCCATGGGGATGTACGTCAGGTCCATGGCCCAGACCTGGTTCGCTTGCGTCACCGGCAGCTTGCGCAGCAGATACGGATAGATCCGGTGGCCTGGTGCCGGCTTGGAGGTGCTGGGTTTGCGGTAGAGCGCCTCCAGGCCCATGCGCTTCATCAGCGTGGCGACTGCAGACGCCCGACCGAGAAGCCCTCGGCGACCAAGAGATCGCGCAGCATGCGGCTGCCCGCGAACGGGACCTCAAGATGCAGTTCGTCCATCCGCCGCATCATGGCCAGGTCGGCCGCCGATGCGGGCTGCGGTTGATAATAGAGGCTGCTGCGGCTGATCCCGAGCTCTTCAGCCTGCCGGGCTAGCGGCAGAGCGTGCGAGCGGTCGATCATCGCTTTGCGCTCGGCCACGCTCCGGCTTTGGCGAGCGCGTGCTCTAAAAAATCCTTGGCCAGGGTCAGCTCGCCGAGCTTGGCATGCAGCGTCTTCACGTCCACGGGCGGGTTGGCGGCGGCAGCTTTCTCGGCCCCGAACACGTCGGCCGCCCCGTCGAGGAGCTGGGCCTTCCACTGGGTGATCTGGTTGGGATGCATATCAAACTGCTGGGCCAGTTCGGCTAGGGTCTTCTCGCCCTTCACGGCAGCCAGGGCCATTTTGGCCTTGAAAGCCGGAGAGTGGTTCCGGCGGGGTCTCTTACTCATCGTTTCTCCTGTTCGGCAGCCATTCTGGCCGCTCTCAGGCGGAAACTCCACTTATCTCACTGTTCAAATTTCCCGAGCCAGCTCTCCGGCCGTCATATGAGAACAACACCTGAACTTCTGTCGCATAGACGTCTCAGTCTGCGACCTTGTGACTTTGTAACTGAAATGAGAGGAGAGCTAAGTGATTCGTGTTGGATTAGCTTATGAAGGAGCACTCCGCCTTTGGTCACAAGATCACAAAGTTACTGCTGGGCCGTACCATTTATGGTTGCACAAATAAGGTTATGCTCGAAATAGTTTCATCTGCAACTGACGAAAACCAAAGTCCGACTTTTGGGGCTCCAATGTCCTGACTAGGGCCTGTTAGGTCTTGAGCCAGTCGAGAGCGGCGGCGAGGCAGAGTATGCCCATGAACGATGAGGCCGTCTTCTCGTAGCGGGTTGCAACAGCCCGCCACTCCTTCAGCCTCGCCCAGAGCCGCTCGACGACGTTGCGGTTGGTATAGATCCAGTCCGGACAGGCGACCGGCGCCTCGTGACCCTGTGGTGGGATCGCCGGCCTCGCTCCCATGCTCCAGACATGCTCGCGGAAGGCATGGCTGGTGTAGCCGCGATCTCCAACCACCCACATGGGTATGCCGGGCAGGCTGTCCAGCAACGGAACCGCTTGCGGCAACTCGTGCGCCTGGCCGGGCGAGATCCGAAAGGCGATGGCGCGACCCAGAGCGTCGGCGATCACGCAAGCCTTGGTGCCATAGCCCCCACGAGACCGGCCAAGTGCCTCACGATCGTCTCGTTGAGCTTGAGAGCCCCTTTTCGGCGAGCCCCGGCGGCCTTTTGATGCGCGCGCACGCTGGTGCCGTCGAGGAACGTCATTCCAAGCTGGATCCCACGCTCCTGCATCAGATGGAGCAGACGCTCCCAGACACCCAGGCGTGACGAACTGAGATTGGTCGGAAGCGCGGGTGCATTGCCAGAGGGAGCCTGCCAGGCTCAGGCCGTCCACAATGGCTGGCGGGGACGCCTGGACAATCCCGATCGTGGTGAGCAGGAAGTTTCTCATGGGCTATCTCCGATCAGGGATGGAGCAGCACCGTAGGTCGGGCTTCCTTACCAAAATTTATCAGCCCGTGGGATCGG
>Ga0182742_1002023_pt1 | contig 23767 bp, 23 predicted proteins | sample eDN5th37CBELigMG_FD_128880 | JGI IMG/M metagenome (GOLD analysis project Ga0182742, IMG submission 128880) | Enriched Miracle-Growth compost microbial communities from Emeryville, California, USA - eDNA 5th pass 37_C BE-Lig MG (version 2)... ...
AGAAAGGTGTCCAATTGGAAATAGCATATAGGACAAAGGCATAGATGCCGCCTTGAATAAGTCCAAGAAAGGGAAAAGATCTTATCGCCTTTTCTAAATGAACATTATCCATCGGCAGCTCCAGGCGTATCGGAATCGAAGTGAAGAACTGCAAATTAATCAGCAGGCCCTTTAGCCATTGCATTTCGGCTCCCTTCCTTTCATCAGCAAAGGAATGCCTGCTTCTATCAGAAATGCCTGGCTTGCTCTCTCTACTATCCTCTGATGAAGCTTTCCTAGGATTTTGCTGTAGGCAAGAACAAGCTCATTACTTCCCAGCGGTTCATGTAATACCTCATTGCTGACAATAATCAGCACACAGGCGTTTTTCCTGATTTGATTGACTCCCTCGATAATAGAATTCATCACCTGCTGTTGAAAGGCTTGATCCTTCAAGTCAGACGCATGGCTAAATAATTCATTGTTTAATAATGTAGTTAAGCAATCAAGCAGAATAATATCAGTCTTCAAAAAATTCCCCGCAATTTTTTTTAACCCGACAGGCTGTTCCCATGTCGTCCAATGTAAGCCGCTCTTCTTGCGATCATGCCTGTGCTTTTCAATCCTATTTTCCATCTCCAAATCACTTGCCTGCCCCGCGGCAATATAATGAAGCTGTCCATTTTGCTTATTTGCATAATCAGCAGCAAGTTTTTCGGCAAAACAGCTCTTCCCGCTTCTGACTCCGCCACTGATAAAAATTAAGGAAGATTCCGCCATTTTTTAAGCGCCTCCATAAGAATATAGTTATGCTGTGGACCTTTTACAGCGAAGCGGAGCCATTCTCCTTCCAATCCAATAAAGTTCATCGTATGCCTTGGGATAATCCCCTGCTGGAGGAAAAATTCAAAGAGCGGCAGCTGGTTACCTAACAAAGGATCTTTTAAAAGATAAAAATTTACCCTTGATGGCGAGCTCAAGAAATGTTTTTCTGCAAAAAATGCAAATAAACGATTTCTTTCACGCGCAATAAGCTCCCGGGTTTCCTCAATATATTTATCACTATCAAGACACCATTCCCCTGCTTTTAACGCCAGAGCATTCATACTCCAATGAGGCTGCATACAGGCAAGTTTTCGGATGATAGCTTCGCTTGCCATAACATATCCTAAGCGCAATCCGGGAATGGCAAACATTTTGGTCATCGACCGGATGATAATGATATGTTCATAATCCTTTACCCAATCAGTAATAGATTCATATTCAGCGACAAAGTCATAAAAGGCCTCATCAATGATTAATAGACATCCATGTTCTTTGCAGGTTTCAGCTAGTGTTTGTATTTCAGATTTAGAATAATAAATCCCAGTAGGATTACATGGATTGCATAAGAATACGGCATCATACTGAATAATCAGGCTGCAAAGCTTCTCCAGATTTAGGTCCCAGCGCCCAGCCTCTAGCAGAAAGGAATCTGCCCTGCACCCATTGGTCCGGCAGGCCGCTTCATACTCTGAAAAGGCTGGCTGGATAATCAATGCTCTTTTTCCCCTTAGCATTCTTCCCACAAGGGAAATCAGCTCTGCACCGCCATTTCCTATTAAAATTTGTTCCTCATTCAGATCCTCTTTCACTGCAATTCTGCGCCTTAAGCATTTCCCTTTTGGATCAGGATAGTCTGCTATCATCTCGAACAGCTGCGGCCAATTCCTTTTTAATTGGGCAGGCGGTCCTAACGGATTAATGTTTGCACTAAAATCTATTTTTTCCTCTGGCATGACAAGATTCATTGCTTCATATAAATATTGCGGATTAGATCCATGTGCCGGCCATTTCAATGAACATTCCCCCTAGCCAAAGCATCATCAAAAATAACGGAACCGACTTTGATGTAATTTGATTCACCTTAAGTATGTGACTTTTATTTAATTCAGCGTAAGGCGGGCTTGGCCCCATAGTGGCGCGTACTGACATTATGCCTTTATAGTAATTGACTCCGCCAAGCTGGACGCCTAAAATAGCCGCCACGGCCGCTTCCCCCCAGCCTGAATTAGGACTAGGGTGCTTCTTCGCATCACGCAGCACAATTTCCCACACCTTTTTTGTCCCGGTAAATTGCGGCCGATTTCCTAAAAGAATGCAAATAGAGGTCAGTCTGCTTGGAATCAAGTTCAGCACATCATCAAACCGTGCTGAGGCCCACCCAAAATCCAGGTACCTATCATTCCGATATCCAACCATTGAATCACATGTATTAACGGCACGGTATATTAGTGCTAGCGGCGCTCCGCCAATAAGAGCCCAAAATAATGGGGCAGTAATTCCATCGCTTATATTCTCTGCAACCGTTTCAACAGCTGCTCTGACGATTTCCGGTTCACCAAGCTGGTCCGTATCCCTTCCAACGATATATGATAGCTTTTCACGGGCCTCAGGCAGACTGCCTTTTTCCAGCGGGTCATATACCGTAAGGGCCGCTTCCTTTAAGCTTTTTTGGGCAATCGTACTAGAGATAAGGAATGCTTCTGCAAGAATTCCTATAGCCGGATGAATGCTATAGAAGAGATAAACAATGCCAACAGAAATCCCCCCGACAGTCAGCAGAACCATGATAAGCATGAGGAGACCTTTTAACTTCTTTAACTCCCCGCTGTTCAAGCCCTTTTCAAGCTGATTGATCAAGGAGCCTATCCATTTGACCGGGTGCGGCCAACTCGGAGGATCACCAACTGCAAGATCAATAACAACAGCAATCGTTAGGGCAATCAAGTGGTATAGCATCATTTCTTCACTCTTTTGCGGCTTTTCCGGACTGCCTCAGCCGTGCATGAATAAACGGTTTGTCCGATTACCTTCCCTAAAGGGGTAATGGTTCCAGCAAAGTCATGCCTTTGTCCCCTTTGCGAAGCGGCAATCAAAATACTGTCAGTAGAAGTTCCAGTGGCAATCGTTCCTGTGACAGGGTCAATAATTTTCAGATCAAGCATGGCCTTAGCTTTCGCCTCGGTAGCCGTCATAATGCTTTGAATAAAAGCCTCCTCAGCTAAATCTCCATTGACAAACACCCATGTATTGATGGTGCCAGGCAGTGGGTGAAAGCAGTGCTCCGTACCTTTAGAAGCGTCAACGGCATTTCCGACCCCTGCTGTAACCACAACGAAAACAGAAAAATCACCCTGCTCCACGTACTTGAAGCTGACATCATCTAGTACAACAGCCGTCATCATCCCGACGGCATCACTTGGTTCAAAACCATTTTTTTTCAAATAGGCTGTCATTTCCTGCTTATGATCATCACAATTATAATCCTTGCTGACATGACGGTTGACAAACACCTGATACCAGCCTGTTCCTGAACCGACTACGCCAGAAGACATTGTACGAAGCGGGATAGGGGATTTTAGGACAATATGCTGATCCGATTGTTCCAGGAGATCCTCATTAATGAATGCGCTTGGTTCATCACTCGCATGATCAGGCAATAAAACTATTTGCGGAGCAGGTACTATTGGATGCGGCTGCTTTTGAATGTCTGTCCTATAAACCTTGCGGATTCGATCCTCTTTGAGCACTTCATTTGGCAAGTGATCAATTTGAACCTCGCCACTTTCTAAAAGCAATAAACGGTCACAATAAAGACCAGCAAGGTTCAGATCGTGAAAAATTGAAATAACGGTCAGGTTTCTTTCCCTTGTCCAGCCCCGCAATAAATCAAGCAGTTCCTTCTGAAAGGACAGGTCAAGATGGTTTGTCGGCTCATCTAGCAACAGAATTTCCGGTTCCTGAGCAAGAGCCTGGGCTAAGTAAACCCTTTGCCTTTCGCCCCCTGACAATTCATGTACATAATGATCTGCAAATGAAATAACTCCTGTTTGATCCATGGCCTCGTTTACAATGGATTCGTCTCTTTCCGACCAGGACTGAAACCAGCCTTTTTGGTGAGCATACCTTCCGAGGGAGACCGTCTCTTTTACGGTATAGGAAAACGAATGAAAGGAATGCTGGGGAAGAACAGCAAGAATTTTCGCCAATTCCTTTGCAGTGTAGTCCTTTACACATTTTCCCTTAAGAACGATTTCGCCGCTTTCATAAGGAAGTATACCTGTCAGCATTTTAATCAAGGTTGTCTTCCCGCTCCCATTTGGGCCAATAATTCCTAAAAGCTCGCCTTTTTCAAGCTCAAAGGATACATCTTTAATGATAGCGGCAGAAGAATAGCCGCCAGTTAACTTATGAACATTAAGCATCTTTACCCTCTTCTTTCTGGACGTCTATTCAGGAGGATGACTGCAAATACTGGGGCCCCAATAATGGCTGTAATTACACCGATAGGCAGCTCCCCTGGGGTGATAATGGTTCTTGCCGCCAGATCTGCAAGAATTAAAAAGCTTCCGCCTGTTAAAATTGACAAAGGCAATAGATGCCGATGATCAGGTCCCCATAATAATCTTGTTAAATGAGGAATTACCAGTCCCACAAAGCCGATTGTCCCTGATACAGCTACTGCTGAACCAGTTAGAATAGAGCCTGCGATCAGCACAAGCATCTTTCGCTTCTGAACGTCTACACCGATATGCTTCGCACGCTCTTCCCCAAAAGACATGGCATTTAACTCTCTCCCATTCAGAAGGAGCAGTACAGAGCCAGCAATGAAAAAGGGCAGGATTATTTGGACATATGGCCATCCTCGCATGGATACACTGCCAAGAAGCCAGCTGATAATCATCCTTAGCTCTTCTCCTGTTAAGGCAATCATGAGTGAAATTATCGCTCCTAAGAAAGAGCTGAATATAATGCCAGTTAAAATAATGGTTTCAACCTTCATGGACCTCTCCACTTTACGGGCAAACAGCAGCACAAGGAAAATGGTGATGAGGGAGAATAATACACTCAAAATAGGCAAGGTAAAACTTCCCGCGAATGGAATAGACAGACCGAAAAATAAGGTAATCACAGCACCAACTGAGGCACCGGAAGAAACACCAAGCGTATACGGATCAGCAAGCGGATTCCGCAATAACCCTTGAAAGGCAGCACCGGCGATGGCTAATGAAGCGCCAACTAAGCCAGCAAGAAGCACCCGAGGAAGCCTGATATTCATGACAATATTGACATACATTGGATTAATCGAATCACTTGGCGGCAATCCAAAAAGCTTAGCGCTAATTATATATACAATATCCCAGACAGGAACAGAGACCGTGCCAATAGAGATGCCCAATAATATTGATGAAATTAAAAAACACATTCCAAGAATGTAAGCTAATATTTTTCTAGTCTTCAAATTGATTAACTCCTTACCGAAAGCTAAAGGCCAAATAAAAAACATCTCCAAGATAAAAGGAGATGTTTGAAATTAGCAATGTAAAGAACAAGTAAGCCATTGCTTCAAACACCTCCTATCCTCGTAGGTTATGGCGCGCAGAAATCAGGCAGGTCTCCTGGCTTTTGGTCATTGCTTAAAGCAGCGCCTTCCCATACTTGTTGTATAGTGGCATTTGCAGCTTAGCTCCCAATTACAGTGGCGGGACCGCGTTGGAATTTAACCAACTTCCCTTTTAAGTCCTCAAATGCAGATAATTAACAATGCATTTGATAGACACCTTTTTCATAATGATATAAAGTTTTTATGCCTCTATTATACATCATTTTTCTTTGATGAAAATGTTTTAAAGATACACTTTCCATTCCCTTAGCTTTTTATCAAAAGCAAGCTTGGCATGGCAAGGCTCCTTTGAGACTGCTTCATAATTCTCATACATCTCATCCATATCGGAAAAATCGCCAGCAATCCAGATTGGTATTTCAATCTTCGTGCGGCTTTGCTCATTATCTTTAATTGAAAATACCGCACCCTCTCTCATAAGCTGCTTTAATGACCGGAGAATTTCGATTGGAATTGGCGGATAAGATCTTTTCTTCTTTATTCCGAGCAATGTCTTTTCCACCTTGGAATCAGCCATCTTCCCCGGTATTACTTCGCCAATCATCTTAAAAAAGTCCCCAAAATCATGGTAATAGGTTTTATTAATCCACCCATCATCATGGGCCAAATAAACGTATCTGTTTCCCAAATGATTGTAAAAAGGCGGCTTTAGATGTTCTTTTAAATGACCCAAGTAAAGAAGTTCGGCAATGGCCTGCCCAGAAAGTTCATTGAGGTCTTCTTCCTCCTCAAAATCAATCCAGCAAAAATCGCCGTACCCATAAACATCCTCTTCCATCAGCTTAGGCAATTTATCTTTAGGCACATATTCGAGAAGGGTATGCATATTAAAGTCCCCATCCTCATATTTTGACTTGAGCAAAAGAAGATTGTTAAGCGAATAGAATAAACTTTTGGCAAATTCCTGGAATTCAATACCATATGTAAGAACGTATTGATCACGTTCATTTAAATGAATATAAATGATATCCCGAATACTATGATTCCTTTTTTTCAATGGTGAAACCCCCGAAAAGATAGTAAGAAACCAATTTCTGCAATACTCATCTAAATAATATCAAAGTTTTGCATATTTAAGGAAAAATTTTTACAACAATTTGAACTTTTTCTTTCAAAATCGCCATTTGCCCTTAATATGGTAATAATACTTCCTTTCCAAGCAAGATCAAAATTTTTTATAATGTTAATGGGATTTATTATATAATAAGCTGGATTTGTTGTTTGAATTCCCTCTTAAGTGAAAGGAGTGTGAGAAGTATGATTCAAAGCATGTCAGAGGATCAAATCACTCTTCACATAATAAAGGCATTAAAGGATAACAAGAAAAAAGAATTTGAAACCATTCTTGATGAACTTCAGCCATATGATATTGCACAAATTTACAAGAACCTGCCAGAGAAGCATAAAGCACGCTTTTTAATTTTCATGAAAATAGACAGGCTGGCTGATTTAATCGAAGAGCTCACCAAGGAAGATCAGCTGAATGTCTTAAATAAATTGGGCATCGAAAAAACAGGTAAGGTCCTTGATTTAATGGACAATGATGACTTGGCTGATTTGCTTGATGAACTATCGCCGGAGAAAATTGCCTCCTTGCTTTCCGGAATGAAAAAAAGTGAATCACAGATTGTTCAGGACATCATGAAATATCCTCCGGAAACTGCCGGGCGCCTCATGACCAACCGGTTTGTCTGGATAAGGGATTACTATACCGTCATGGATGCAGTTGGAAAATTAAAGCTGTTTGCCGAATTTGCAGAAACCATTAATTACTTATATGTCATCGACCATGATCGAAAACTGGTTGGAGTTGTTTCCTATCGGGACCTGCTCATAGCCGAACCGGACGAATTAATCAGAAATATTATGTATGAGCGTGTGATTTCCGTTCAGGTAACCTCCGATCAAGAAGAATCGGCAAGACTGATTGAACGGTACGACTTCATGGCCATTCCCGTGGTAAATGAAGAAAATGTTCTTATGGGGATTGTCACCGTTGACGATATTATCGACGTCGTCATCCAGGAAGCTAACGAGGATTTTGAGAAACTTTCTGCCACAGGAAAGTCGATTGATTTCGAAACAAAAGCCTTCACGGCTGCCTATCGGAGACTGCCATGGCTGATTTTGCTTTTATTTATCGGAATATTATCCGGCAGCATTATCAGCGGCTATGAAGAGACACTGCAAAAGGTTGTTGCATTAGCCTTCTTTATGCCAATGATTTCAGGGATGACTGGAAATACCGGCACGCAATCTCTTGCCGTTGTTGTCAGGGGTCTTGCTTCCAATGATATTAATAAGAAGGTCATTACCAGGCTAATTATGAGAGAGTTTGGTGTGAGCTTGATTATCGGACTTGTATGCGGAATTCTTATTTCGCTTATTGCTTTTATCTGGCAAGGCAGCGCTATATTGGGCGTTGTAGTCGGGCTTTCTTTATTCCTGACCTTAATCATCGGAACCCTTGCAGGCACGATTATTCCATTAGTACTATATCGGGTTAACATTGACCCGGCAGTCGCCTCAGGTCCGCTTATTACGACACTAAATGACATTTTCTCGCTTGTCGCATACTTTGGAATTGCCACGATGTTTATTTCGCACCTAATGTAGTCGGTGCAGAACTGATTCATTACCCATTTTGATTGCTAGGGTATTTCATCTTTGTTACGATGAATGTAACTTTTGAACGAAAAACAGGTGTATAACGATGACTAAACCTATGAAAATATCGGATCGGTTTGACTGGACCTTATGTCTATTATTATTTTTATTTTTTCTAATCAGCTGTACAGCCATATACAGCGGACAAGCATCAGGGCAATACGAGGGAAACTTCGTCATAAGCCAAATCAAAAATTATATCATCGGAATTATTATTATTGCAGGAATCATGTACTTCGACATGGAGCAAATCAGGAGGCTCAGCTGGTTCTTATATGGAATAGGTATTTTGCTTCTAGTCGGACTTCTTATCGCACCTGAAGCACTTGTTCCGGAAATTAAAGGAGCAAGGCTCTGGTATAAGATCCCAAAGCTTGGATCTATCCAGCCTTCTGAGTTTGTCAAGGTTTTCCTTATTATTGCGCTAAGCAAAGTCATTGTAAGCCATTATGAAAAGTATATTGTAAAGACGCTGAAAACGGATTTTATTTTATTAGTAAAACTGGGACTTCTTACAGTTGTTCCATTAGGATTAATTATTGCAGATGATTTGGGGACAGCCCTTGTCATCATTGCGATTTTCACCGGAATCGTCTTAGTTTCAGGGATTTCATGGAAAATTATTGTTCCCATTTATAGTCTTGGGGGAGTATTTGCAGGTATTATCTTTTATCTTGCCATAAGAGCTCCCGAAATTCTGGAGAAATATCTAAAGGTTGATACTTATCAATTTTACCGCATTTATTCCTGGCTGGATCCTGTTGAGTTTAGACAAGGGGCCGGAATGCAGCTTTATAAATCGTTATTGGCCATTGGATCAGGACTGCTCACAGGCAAAGGCTTCGGTGATCGGCAAGTGTACATTCCCGATAGCCACACAGACTTTATCTTTAGTGTTATTGGCGAAGAATATGGCTTTATCGGCGGAAGCATTGTCATCAGCCTGTATTTTATCTTAATCTATCATTTAACCAAAATCGCCATGGATTCAAAGGATCCGTTCAATACGTATATTTGTGTCGGCATCATTAGCATGATTACTTTTCATGTATTCCAAAATATTGGCATGACTATCCAAGTGCTGCCAATTACAGGGATTCCGCTGCCATTCATCAGCTACGGGGGAAGCTCATTGATGGGCAATATGCTCGCCATGGGATTAATATTCAGCATTAAGTATCATGAGAGAAACTATATGTTTTCATCGGATGCCAACTACCCAGCCAAGCATGAAAAAAAGCGAAGAAGTTTATCTTAATATAAAAAAGGGCCTGATAGCCGCTAGTTTAAGCGGAATATCAGGCCCTTTTTTAGGAGGACTCCCTAACTTTTCTTTTGTAAAACTGTACTTTCATTACAGATCTAATTAAAAAATAGACAATGAATAATCCAAGGATGACCAGACCAGCCATTCCAAGGTTGAACAGCTTTAGCGCTACACTGATCAGCGTTGCAATATAGACTGTTCCCAATAGAAGGCTCACTTCACGGTTCTCATAATATACAGTCAGCTTTGCTCCAAAGGATGTACCAATCAGCCCCCCTGCCACAAGCAGCAGACTTAATTTATAATCTATCGGCACAGTTAACGCATAGGAAATGAAGGCTGCCGGAACAATGATAAAAATGGTAAAAAGGCTGGTCCCAACCGCCCTTTTAGGCTCGAGCCCCAAAAAGGCAACTGAAAGAGGAACAATAATAAATCCCCCGCCCACTCCTAAAGTGGTGGAAACAAATCCGGCAAAAGCTCCGATGAAAATCATTTTTATGATAGATGGCCGGTTAGCGGAATCCCTTTGTTGCGCTGTCGCCTTTTTCCCCTGTTTTAGCATGGTTATTGCAAAATAACCGAGAAGGATGATGTAAAAGATCGGAATCACCGTTTCATCCCATCCCTTTCTTTCGAGCAATAAGACAAATGGCCTTGCAAGCTGGGTGGCTACAACTCCGCTAAAGCCAAGAATCAGGCCATATTTCCAAATGATATTTTTTAGTCGAATATGTGTAGTAATTCCGGAAAAGGATGTTCCAAGTGTAAATAAAAGACTAGTGGTAACAGCCTCGATTGGGGAATACCCGAATAGCATCAAAAGTGGCGTAAGGATAAAACCACCGCCTACACCAAAGAATCCGGATAACACGCTAATTGCAGCTCCCAATAAAAAAAACAAAATTAAAATCATATAAAGTCTCCTCGTATTATAATCCCTCACCTATTATTGTAATAAAAATCCCCTATTTAATGCTAATCCTCCCTAATATATGACGAAAGGATTTGGAAATGATATAATTTGTCTAGTTTGTTTTTAAGGAGAAAGTAATCAATGTCTGAAATTATACATGCGATCGAAGAATGGCTAATGGAATATGGGGCATTAGGGTTATTCTTTGTTTCCTTTGCTGATTCCTCGTTTTTTCCCATCCCGCCGGATTTCGTCTTAATTCCAATGGGTATTGCAAACCCTGACAGCGCCCTTTGGTATGCTTTTTTAACAACCGCTGCATCTGTTCTTGGCGCAATCTTTGGATGGTTTATCGGAAAGAAATTAGGCAGGCCCATTCTAAAAAAATTCTTTTCCGAAAAAAATATCCAAAAGGTTGAATATTATTTTAATAAATATGGACCAATGGCCATTCTATTTTCAGCCTTAACACCAGTTCCATATAAAATCTTTACGATTTTCTCAGGTGTTTCTCAAATCCCGCTGCGGGTATTGGTAATCTGGTCCATTATTGGACGCGGACTCCGCTTCTTTCTCGAGGCTGCAATTATCATACTTCTCGGCGAAAAAGCGATGCCTTTTATTGAGGAAAACTTCTCAATGCTGACCATGATTATCGGTGCAATCCTGATTGCAGCCTATATTGTCTACCTCATTATTCAAAGGAAAAAGAATAAATCTTAAATTGAAAGTCCCGGAGACTAGAGCTCCGGGACCTATTTTTACTTATTATTAATTAATAATAATTATAATTAAGTATTGATTTTAATTTTATACCTGTTATAATTTAATTAAAGAAACCAATAGGAGGTCATGCTTAATGGAAAATCTATATGCATCAATGAATACACAAATTGCTAACTGGAGCGTTTTATACACAAAACTTCATCACTATCATTGGTTTGTTAAGGGACCACTGTTCTTTACCCTTCATGAAAAGTTCGAGGAGCTGTATAATGAATCTGCAAATACAGTAGATGAATTAGCAGAGGCCCTTCTTGCCATCGGCGGAACACCTGCAGCAACTATGAAGGAGTATTTAAGCCTAGCTGTCATTGAGGAAGCAAATAAAGAACAAACTGCCAATGAGATGGTGGCAGCCCTTTTAGCCGACTATAAGCAATTAAAGGTTGGAGTTAAGGATCTGGCTGAACTGGCAGATAAAAATGGCCAGGATGCCATCAACGATCTGGCTGTGGGACTAACTGGACAGCTTGATAAACATATTTGGATGCTTAGCGCCTATTTAGGATAATAATGGGGAATGGGAGAAGAGCCAGTGAAGGGAAACACTGGCTCTTTTTTTACTTTTCGGGAGGAATTTTCGTTCTATAAAATGAACTATTAAAATATGAATTTCATTAAAGGAAGTGAAGTGTTGAAAAATAATGTTGTTGTTCTTGATATCATTTTCTATGTGGTTCTCCCTTTGGCCGTGTGGAATCTTGGCCGCGATCTGCTCGGTGATTATATAGCCATGATCATTTCCACCATTCCCGGAATTCTTTATAGCCTGTACCGCTTTTTTGAGCTAAAGAAAGTCAATTTCTTTGGACTCTTTTTGTTATCTAATTTAATCATCACCTTCCTCATCGATGTTCTGGCGGGATCAGCCATTCAGCTTTTATGGAATAATGTGATTTATGCGTACATACTTGGGTCAATTTTTCTTGTAACCATAATGGTGAAAAAGCCAATATTTTTATACGTGACACTCGATTTAGTGGAGCTGCAAGGAAATGACCGAGGCGAAATGAAAGAGCTTTTCTATAGTAAAAGAATTTTATCCATATTTAACTGGATCACCGCGGGCATTGCCCTTAAATTTATTATTCTTGCTGCCGTAAAAACTTGGCTGATTCAGCAATACGGAGTAGAAGCCTTTGATAAAGGCATTATTCTCCGCCAGGCGCTGAACTGGGGCTTTACCATTATTTCATTAAGCGGGTTTTATTTTATCAATAGAGAACTTGGAAAATCACAAACGCCACCCATTGATTCCAATAACTCTGAAAGCCCAACCTAAAACGTTTCCACTGTGCTTTTGGAAAAATGATATGATATTCATTGATATCACTATCAAGGAGCTTATGAAATGTTAAACGTAAAGTATTCTCTTTTTATATTTATTGGGGCGTGCAGCTACGGGGTTTTGGCATCCATTGTCAAATTAGGGCTGAAATCCGGGCATAGTGTCTACGAATTAATCAGTAGCCAATATCTTTTTGGCCTTATCCTGTTATTAGTAACAATCCCTTTTATCAAGCGGGTTAAAATCCCCTTCAGACAGGCGGCAGGCCTTATGCTGACTGGCACAGCTTTAAGTCTGACAGGCATTTTTTACGGATTAAGTCTTGAACGTACCTCGGCTTCACTGGCGATTGTCCTCTTATTTCAATTTACTTGGATTGGTATTTTAATAGAGTCGATTTACGAAAGAAAGCTGCCGGGCAAGGGAAAGATCGCTGCAGTTATTTTCCTTATTGCAGGAACAGTTTTTGCAAGCAAGCTCTTATCTAGCACGGAGCACCATTTTCAAGCAGACGGCCTTTTTTATGGCATCCTTGCTGCTTTTTGCTACGCCATTTTCATGTTTGCAAGCGGAAAAGTGGCACCAGGTGTCCCAAGCCTTCAAAGAAGTATTTTTATGACACTGGGCGGCTTACTGATCCTGCTGATTATTTTTGGCCCATTCCTTATTAAAAATGGGGTCCAATTCTCAGGACTTTGGAAGTTTAGTCTGCCAATGGCCTTTTTTGGTGCGATTTTCCCTATCGTCCTTTTTGCGATTGGCACACCAAAAGTGGAAGCAGGTCTTGCAACAATCCTTGGCTCTGCAGAGCTTCCAGCTGCAGTTGCGGCTGCCATGCTTATTCTTGGTGAAAAAATAACCGCGGGTCAAATCGTTGGAATTATTCTCATCTTAATTGGGATTTCTATTCCGCAGCTGCGTTTTCAGAGATTTTTCCAGAAAAGATTAAAAATATAGCTAATGACGCTGGAACTGCTAGTGACTCCGAAAAAGGCACTCCAATTATTAGACAGTAAAAAGGCTGCCAGAAAATCAGTTTTCACTGACTTTCCGAACAGCCTTTTTTCATACTATTTTAATTCAGCTAAAATTTCTTCGATTTTTTCAAGCTCAGATTGTAAGCCGCCTCCGCTTAGGTACCAAAGTACACCATCTAAATAAACGATTCGTTTGTTTTGATATGCTTGTGTTTTCTGGATTATTTTATTTTCCATATCTTTATTGATATTTGATTGGCCGCCTACCGCTGCTGTACGGTCGATAACGAACAATACTTCTGGGTCAAATTCTAGAATTGCTTCGAAGCCAAAGTTAGAGCCGTGGGAAGAAGATGCGATATCTTCTGTTACTGGTTTGAAGCCGTAAATATCATAAATGTAACCAAAGCGAGAGTCTGAAGCAAAGCCTGATAATTTCCCTTCGTTGTACATTGTAACTAATGAGGTTTTATAGTTACCAGATAAAGCCTTCACTTCTTCTAAAGCTGAATCAATTTTTGCTTTGTATTCATCTGCCTCAGCTTCTTTGCCAAACATTTTAGCTGCAACATCTACAGATGCTAGAAATGTATTCCAGTAGTCATCCTGAGATGTTCCAACAAATACTACAGGTGCGATTTCCTTCAATTCCTCATAGTACGGTGCCAGACGGCCTGAAATAAAAATAGCGTCTGGGCCAATTTCTGCGATATCTTCAAGTAATGGTTCTTTTAAAGTTCCGACATTTACATAGTCATCGCTAGCATAGGCTTCAAGGCTATCTGGCAAGCTAGAATCTTGCGGAACCCCAACAATCCCTTCAACGCCTAGTGCATCTAATGTATCTAGAAAACCATAATCAAATACAACAATCTTTTCTGGCATAGAGTCAAATGTTACATCTTCAAAGTCTACTGCTCCCGCTTCTTCAGTTTCAGTTGCAGTAAGTGTTGGAGATACCGTCATTGGATATTGCCCTGCTGCTGTCTCCGTTCCTTGTTCTTCGGCAGCGTTGGTCTCATTTGCCTTTTCTGGTGCTGCCTCATCATCATTTCCGCATGCAGCAAGAGCTAAAGTTAGTGCCAGCAGTGCACTTGCTAATTTCCACTTTTTCATTGTGTCCTCTCCTTTTAATACATATGTAAATTTTTTAATTAAAAATGAGAATCATTATCGTTGATAACAATTCTCATTATAGAGACATAACTACCTGCCGTCAATACAAAAATGGGAAAATTTATTATGCATTTTGCGCATCAAACTTTAATCCCCATTAGCCGATATGTCCCTAATTAATAAGAAAAGACCTAGAGACTAATCCCCTAGGTCAAATAGCATGTGAATTGAAATAAACACAAATTCGACAGCCGTTTTGTTCTTGGATTGGAATATCCATATCATAAATTTCTCGTAAAGCATCTGAATTAATAATTTCGTGGGTTGGACCATTTTTTACAAGCTTGCCATTTTTCAATGCTACAATCCAATCAGAATAAACGGATGCAAAATTAATATCATGCAAGACAATGACAACGGTCTTACCAAGCTCATCCACAAGCTTTCGTAAAATCTTCATGATTTGGACAGAATGTTTCATATCCAAGTTATTTAATGGCTCATCAAGCAAGACATAGTCCGTATCCTGGGCAATCACCATCGCTATAAATGCACGTTGTCTCTGACCGCCTGATAGTTCATCTAAAAACATATCCTGGATGTCGATTAAATTCATATATTCAAGAGCTTGGTCAATGAACTTTTCATCTTCATCTGTAAAGCGCCCTTTTGAATAAGGATAACGGCCAAACGCTACTAGCTCACGAATAGTTAAGCGCACATTTAAGTAGTTGGATTGCTTCAAAATCGAAACACGCTTTGCAAACTCAGAAGACTTCCACTTTTTCACATTATTTTTATCAAGCAGAACTTCCCCGGTATCAGCATCTAATAATCGGCTTACCATTGAAAGCAGAGTAGATTTACCTGCACCGTTCGGTCCAATAAACGATGTAATCGTACCTGGCTCGATCGTAATTGAAACATCCTCGACTACAGGCTTTTTCCCAAAATACTTCGATAATCCTTTGATTTCAATCATCATGCTGACCTACTTTCTTTTAATAGTAAGAAAATGAAGTAAATACCACCGACAAAGTTTATGATGACACTTAATGTGGTACGCAGTTCAAAAATATGTTCAACAAGAAACTGACCGCCAACGAGGGCTATTACGCTCATTAAGCTTGCCCCAAGAATTAAAATCGAATGTTTATAAGTAACTAAAAATTGATAAGCAAGGTTCGCTACGATTAAACCGAAAAATGTAATCGGTCCAACTAATGCGGTAGCTGTGGCAATGAGCACCGATGATAAAATTAAAATGTTCATGACCATCTTGTCGTAATTGACGCCAAGATTCATCGCATTTTCACGGCCCAGTGACATAACATCTAACTTATCCATAATAAGATAGCCATAAATGAAAGCTATTAATAAAATACCAATCGCAATATATAATAGCTCTGCCTTAACATTTGTAAATGTTGCAAATAGCCGGCTTTGCAGACTTAAATATTCGACTGGATCAATCATGACCTGCAGAAATGTAACGAGGCTTCCTAACAGTGTGCCAATAATCATCCCTATTAATAGAAGTAAATAGATAGGATGTTTGTCGGACCTGAATAGGAAACGGTATAAGATGAGCGCAAACAATACCATTGCTAGAATCGATGCACCAAAATTCAAATATTTATTTAACACCCAAACAGACATAGAGCCTGCGAAAAAATAGATTAATGTTTGGACGACTTCATACATTGAGTCAATCCCCATCATGGAAGGCGTCAGAATACGGTTTTGCGTAATCGTTTGGAACACAACGGTCGAATACGCAATCGCAATTCCTGTTACAACCATTGCCGATACCCTAGTCATTCGTTTAGGGAAGGCATAATCAAATCCGCCTTTTAAATCATAAAATCCATAAAACAAGATACAAATAATGGCAATTGCGGCTAAGAGTATCAGTTTTCTGCTATTTCGCATATGCTTTCCCCCTAAATAACATGATTAGGAAGATCGCACTGCCGATTACTGCAACAGTTACATTGACTGGAATCTCATAAGGGTGGACAATAATTCTGCCTAAAATATCACAGATTAATAGAAACACAACCCCTAAAGCAGCAGTATGAGGAATCGTCTTTCGTAAATTGTCCCCTAAATATAGCGATACGATATTCGGTACAATTAAGCCTAAAAACGGAATGACCCCAACCGTTAATACAACCGTTGTTGAAATAATAGCTACAAGGACAAGACCTGTGTTTAAAACAACCTTATAGCTTAGCCCGAGGTTTTTCGCAAAATCTTCCCCCATTCCAGCAACTGTAAACTTATTAGCAAAGATGTACGCTAGAATAACAGTAGGAATAGCTAGATATAGCAACTCGTAACGTCCTGCTATAATCAATGTGAAGCTCCCCATTAACCAGGATGAGATATTTTGAATAAGGTCTGCCTCATAGGCAAAAAATGTTGCAATGGCTGATAAGATATTCCCGTACATAATGCCGATTAATGGGACGAAAATTGCATCTTTAAATTTAATTTTATCTAAGATTTGCATGAAAATTAGTGTACCTATTAATGCAAATGCAAAGCTAAATATAATCTGCTGTGTATAAGTTACATTTGCAAAGAACAGCATGGAGATTAGTATCCCAAGTTTTGCAGCATCTAACGTACCTGCTGTCGTTGGTGACACGAATTTATTTCTGCTTAAACTTTGCATAATCAAACCCGCTATACTCATTCCTGCTCCCGCTAGAATGATCGCTACTAAACGAGGAACCCTACTAATCAGGAAAATTTGCGTCTCATCTGATTCCCAATTTAGTAAATCCATCGGTGTGATATTAATAGCCCCAATAAATAACGATATGAACGAGAGGACAATGCCAGCGATTATTAATATCCATAGTCTCATTTTGAAATCCTCATCATCTATATTCTTAGCATTTGTTCTATTTTTAGTTTCATCTTTTTCTTAAGAATCATCCTAATTAAGAATCATTCTCATTAACAATCAAAAAAATATGGCGATAATGAATCTCACTATCAACCTTACTTTCATTTAACAATAAATAATGGAAAGTGTCAATAAATATGAGAAGAATTCTCATTTTCATAATCATTCTGCCTTTTTCTCTATTTGAACCCTCTAATTCCTAAACCAGGATCCTTTGACAGTGTAATTTTTCTGCCTCTGTATTGAATACCTCCTTCGATAATCTCCTTTGCCAGCATGAGCGGAGCATCAAAGTCAAAACGGGTAATATTCTTCTTGCTGGCCGCAAAATGGGCTGCGGCTGTAATTCCAATGGTGGTTTCAATCATGCTGCCCGCCATGCACGCCATCCCGCAATTTTCCGCAAGCTGATTAATGATCTGTGCCTGATAAATACCGCCTGACTTCATCAGTTTTATATTGATTAAATCTGCACTTCTTGTTGTGATGACTTCATAGGCCTGTTTGGGAGTAAACACACTTTCATCTGCCATGATCAATGTGTCTGTATGTTCGGTCACCTGCTTAAGACCAGTAATATCCCAGGCTTTTACCGGCTGCTCGATAAGCTCAATTTCTAATCCCAAATCCTCCATTTTCCGAATCGCTCGAATGGCTTCTTTCGGCTTCCAGCCTTGATTTGCATCCAGGCGCAGCTTAATCGAGTGACCCACCCTGTTTCTAACTTCTTGAATCCGGTCAATATCAGTTTTTATATCATCTTTTCCCACTTTTATTTTCAATACATTAAATCCTTGCTGCACAAAGGAAACAGCATCCTCCCCCATCTCCTTTGGGTCATTGACACTGACTGTGTAATCTGTTTCAATTTCACTGCGGTATCCCCCTAAAAACTGATAGAGCGGGAGTCTGCAGTATTGGGAAAGGCAATCATATAATGCCATGTCGATAGCCGCTTTTGCACTGGAATTCCCAACAAGAATCATCTGCAGGTCTTGAAAAATTTCCTCATAATTCAAAAGGCTGCGATTGATTAAAAACGGTTTAAATACTTGATGAATCGCAGCCTCAATACTTGATAAGGTTTCACCTGTTATGACAGTGGTAGGCGGTGCTTCTCCCCAGCCCCTTATCCCATTATCACAGGTTACTTTAACAAGAATGGATTCTGCTGTTGAAACAGTTCTCAATGCAGTTTTAAAAGGCTTTTTTAAGGGGATTGCCACCCGAAAAGTTTCAATTTGATTAATCTTCATGAAACCACCACCCATCTTTAACAAATGCCGCTTTCAACAATTAATCGTTGATTCAAAGTATCTATCTCTGCTGATGCCCCGAGCGGAATCGCTATATTGGGGCTGCAATGGCCCATTTTAAATCCCTTCATTGCAGGACGTCCGGCTAATTTGGCGTAATGGCTGATCACTTCCTCTAAACTTAATGAAGGACCCTTCCCGGGAACACAGTCATTAAAATCGCCAATAATAAGACCAGCCGCATCTGTCAATTTTCCAGACATATACAACTGGTTCAGCATCCGGTCTACTGACCTTGGCGGTTCGCTAATGTCTTCTATGAAAAGCAGCTTTCCGCATGTATCAATTTCAAATGGAGTACCAAGTGTGCTGGTTATAATGGTCAAATTTCCCCCTGTCACTTCACCCGCTGCCTGGCCTTCAACTATTGTTTCTAATGGGGATGTTTCGTTTGTATATTGAATCATGATTGGGTCAAACAGCTGCTTAAATCCTTCCTTTGATAATTCATGAACCTCTTCTGAGCCAATATCAGATGCGAGCATCGGTCCGTGGAAGGTAATTAGCCCTGTTCTTTTCCGAATAGCTAGGTGCAAAAAGGTGATGTCACTATAGCCCCAAAAAATCTTTGGATTTTCCTTAATGGCTACATAATCCATCTGGGCGGCGATTCGCCCTGTTCCATACCCGCCTCGGGCACAAAAAATGGCTTTTACTTCTTTGTCGCAAAACATGGCATGAATATCATCTAACCTGGCTTGATCCCTGCCAGCTAAATATCCGTATTGATCATTCACATGTTTCCCAAGCTTTATATTCAAGCCTAGCTCCTCTAAAAATGAAAACGAACGCAGCAGTTTTTCTGAATCCGGCGGACTCGCGGGTGCAATGATCCCGACCGTATCCCCTTTTTTAAGACGGGCTGGCTTTATCCGCATGATGTCACATCCTTTAAAAGTTGTTTCTCCTCTCTTACAACCATATTCATATTGGTAAGGCATTCATGATAAAAAAATCTCCCAAAATAACATGGAGTCCGAAAAAATGATTCCGGACCCCTTTTTAATCTAAAGACATATTTGGCTTTTCTCTAATTCCTTCTTTACGATTTCTTCTGCTCTTTGAAGGAACTCTTTACCTGATAATACAGGTTCTCCACCGCCTTGTGCGAATGTATCTGAACCGCCTCCTTTGCCATTAATCCAAGGGAGTATGCTTTGACAAAGCTGTTTCATGCTTATGGAAGGTGCTGATCCCTTTGCACTGACAAATTGAAGTTTTTCATTGCTTTCATTAATTAGTAAGACGACTGACTCAGCAGTATTTTCTGCCACTGCACGCGCCAATTTTTGGAGTTCCTGAATAGATTGGTCTTGATACACATGCCCAATAAATTTCACTGAATAAAATTCAGCTGCGTTATCTGCCAGTTCCTTTGCCTGAAATCGGCTTTGCTGTTCCCTTAATTCATCCAATGATTTTTCCAGTTCCTTACCGTGATTGACTACTCGTCTTGCAGCTGCTCCCAAGCCATGTTCTGGTGCGTTGAATAGCCCGATTAAATCCTTTAGAACTTTTTGTTTTGCATGAAGCTGCGTTAAAACCCTTTTTCCACAGACAAAATAAACACGGATCTTTTTCTTTTGTCTTTCCCAATCAAGGATCTTGATTGATCCCACTTCAGAGGTTGACCTTGGGTGCGTGCCTCCGCAAGGGTTGTAATCAAGCTCTTGAATGATTACGAGTCTGATATTTTCATCAACAGCAGGAGCCTTCCTTAGCCGATATTTCGGCAATTCGCTCTTTTCTGGCCAGATTGTTTCAATGGGACGATTCTCCAAAATAATCTGGTTAGCCATCTCCTCTGCTGCCAGCGCTTGCTGTTGAGTTAAGTCATGGCAGTCGAGATCAATGCTGACTACCTCTTCTCCAAGATGAAAAGCTGCAGTGGAAATTTCGAAATGGTCCGCAAAAACTGCTGTTAAAATATGCTGGCCCGCGTGCTGCTGCATGTGGTCAAATCGTCTGTCCCAATTAATTTTTCCTTCTACTGTTTTACAGGAATCTTCTAAAGGCTCCTCAAGATAATGGCGGACTTCCCCATCAATTTCTTCTGTTTCAAGGACATTTTTATCATTCAAGGTTCCTGTATCAAAAGGCTGCCCGCCCCCCGATGGATAAAAGGCCGTTTGATCTAAAACAGCATACCATCTTCCATTTGGATCCTTTTCTTGTTTCACGAGCCTTGCTGTAAATGCTTTCAAATATTGATCTTTGTAATATAACCGGTCTTCCAATAAACTCCCTCCCTGCGATTGAACAAATTATAAGTTCAGCAGATGTATCAGCTGCTGGCCATTTTCGATGTATGCCTTCATTTCACTTTCGGGAACCATGCTGCCTCCTGTGCCCCAAATGATATGGACAGCACGATCTAAAAGGCTGTCCATCCCTTGCTTTTCAATAAAAACTTTTCCGGTTTGCGATTGCAGCAAATGTATGTATCCAGCAAAGCCAGCTAAAGCTGATGGTTCGAGATTTAAGTCTTCCGCTGCGGCAAGAAGGGACAGGCAGGCAAATAGATGATTATCTTCTACCGTACAAACTCCGCCAATCTGTGTATCAATGATTTTTCCAACGAGCTCTGATGGCCGGCCTACTGCTAAGCCGTCCGCTTCTGTTTTATTATCAATGCCAAAATCCTGAACAGAAACCTTATCATGCATTCCCGTTAATAATCCAAGGAGCATGGACGGTGAATGTGTCGGTTCAGAGAACAAGCAATGTACATGATTCCCAAAGACTTGCTTAAGGCCAAAGGTAACACCCCCAGGTCCTCCGCCAACACCGCATGGCAGATAAACAAACAGCGGATGATTCTCATCAACTGTTATCTCCAGATCCTCTAATTGCTTTTTAATCCTTCCTGCCGCTGTTGCATAGCCAAGAAATAAGTGACGGGAGCTCTCATCATCTACAAAATGCATATTTGGATCTTTCTCCGCCTGTTTTCTTCCCTGTGCGACCGCTTCGCTGAAATCGGCATTATGCTCTACAACAGTGACACCCTTTTCCCGAAGCAAATCCTTTTTCCATTGTTTTGCATCGGCAGACATATGTACAAACACTTTAAACCCGAGCTTTGCACTCATAATGCCAATACTAAGCCCCAAGTTACCTGTCGAGCCCACAGAGATAGAATACCTTGAAAAAAGATCCTTAAATTTTTGATCTGCTAAGATTGAATAATCATCCTCATAGGCTAGCTTCTTATGCTTAATGGCAACTTCCTCGGCAAATTCCAGCACTTCATAAATGCCGCCCCTTGCCTTTATTGAGCCTGATATCGGCAAATGACTGTCACATTTTAAAAGCAATTGGCCCGGTAAGTCATTTTGATAGATTTTCTCCAATTCCCGCTTCATATTTGGAATGGGTACGAGAGGTGATTCAATAATGCCTCCGTGTTCAGCCGTTTCCGGAAAGGCACGTGCGATATAGGGAGCAAATCGAATCAGTCTTTCTTCGGCCTCCCTAATATCTTCGATGGTAAATGGTAAAGGACCGGTGTTTTTCTGATAATTTGGATTTAGCCAGAACACTTCTTTTAAGTGAGTGATATCAGCTAGCAGCGGATACTCTTCTATCCACTGCTTTAATTCTTTCCCAAGTATGGATCTCCCCAATTCCTCCAGCCCCTTTTATTTATATCTTTTTAATAAAATGGTACATTAAATCTCCATAGCAAAAAAATAATGATGAGAATAGAAAAGCAATAAGTATAGAATGGCCTAGTATGATGCAGCCGCAGCATGCTATACATTGCTATATAGAAAAATAAGTCCATCCATTGTTCATATCCGTGGTGAAACACCAGCGCCCCTGCGTTAATAAACGGAAGAAAAACTACATAAGTCACAATAATCCATAGCAGCATGTATAGCATCTGCTTGCTTAATTTCTTTCTGTATGGAAAATGGGTTAAATACAAAAGCGTAACAGAAGGTAAGGTTATAAAGGTATATATCAATTCTAAAACAATGCGTGAGGTAAATAAAACATCAGGCTTATACTCCCACAATAAATAATCGCTGCAAAACAAGTTATACAGCAAATTACATGCAATCATATAATAAATAGTCAGGCCGTATTTTGGGAGGTTTCTCCAGTCGCCCTTCCAATACGTGATTAATAAGGTAATAATAGCCAATCCGACATGCATATTGTTGCTCCTTACCCTTTTGTTGAAGGTATTATTAAGAATAGTGTGCAACAAAAAGGTAAATATTATCGGCGCAACCGTAAAAATAATACAATTTTTGGAAGATGATCTATATTAAACGCTGTTTGTTAAATATTTCTCTGTTAAATTTGACCGCTGATTTCCGCCCAGTGGTTAAAGTCAACATTGCCTTTAACGCGGCCTTAAATGTAAAGAGTATCTTCTTGCATTAAGGGTCGGACGGAATTTATCTTTAAACGTCCGCAGGCCCCCCTTATTGCCTGAGTCGGTCCCTAAATTAATCAGCTCAACTGATGGATCTATTTTGTGAATTTCTCGGGCAAACTCTACATTAAGGAATTCAGACAATCCGGGGTATTCCGGCCGTTTTTTTAACAATGCCCCCCAGGCTTGGCCATGAGGAAGAATCCCGCCTGAAACCACTCCGATGATTTGCCCCTCATTTTCGGCTACAAGTACAATGTGATCCAATTCTTGATAAAACTTCATGAGCTGCAAATAAAATTGGTCATCCCAAATTCGCTTGTATTTTACTCCCAAACTCTGATTCCATGTTTCTTTCAAGCCTAGCAAAGCTGGATAATCTTTAGCCTCAGCTGGTCTTACTATAGCATTGGGACAGCTTTTGCGGAATCGGTTAATGTTGTTTCTCAAATCCTTAAATTCCTTGCCGCTTAAACTTATCATCTTTTCAACACTAATGTGCCGATCTACCCCGGACAGCTTTTTATAGCGGAATTTCCTTTCAAAGAGCTTTGATGTTTTTATGAATGCAAGCTGCTGTTCAGTTACCACCCTTACCCGCGTTTTCCCTTTTATTGCTTGGTTCCATTTATCACAAAACTTCATGCATTTTAACAGAACTCTGGCAGCCTTTTCGGCAGACCCTTTCCCTAAAGGCGGGAATGCGAT